>Ga0233426_10000022_pt1 | contig 157814 bp, 159 predicted proteins | sample SI_118_April2016_6_FD_179875 | JGI IMG/M metagenome (GOLD analysis project Ga0233426, IMG submission 179875) | Seawater microbial communities from Saanich Inlet, British Columbia, Canada - SI_118_April2016_10_MG | ecosystem: Environmental > Aquatic > Marine > Inlet | place: Canada: British...
AAAAACTGGGTTCATCAAAAATCATCAAAGGCGACGGCTTTTCGGTTGACCGAGACATGAATGCCGCCCGAAATATATTAATTAAACAGTTAACAAGGTAGCTTGAACCTTAATCATAACAGCAAATGTTGCGTTTGTTGCGATTTTAATCAAGAGTTAACCGTTATGACCGTCAAGATCACAGTGCGCACGAGCGTTGTGATATTTCAATAATAAATCATATTATCGAGTAAACACATGTTTCATCAAAAATTAACCGTAGCCCCGGCGATCCTGAAAGCGCTCTTACCCTTATTGAACCAAGGTACACAAACCAGCGATCCGCATATCCACTATGCAACGACAAGCACCTTACAATCAGCAGGGTTCACCTTTACCATGAACAGCGAAAATTGCATGGATAGCGCTCAACTTTCTGGGCAATCGATCCCGGTTGGTCAAGCCATCAGTCTATTTAATGGTTTGTTGCGGTTAAATATGCGCACCCAAGCGTGGGTTGGCCGTTTTAAAACCGAGCAGGCTTTCAAACAAGCCGTGACATTAATGGAAACGCAGGCCAAAACCCTCGCCAACCAATAGCATGGCAAGTAAAAGTGCGTTGATAAAATAAAAAGTAGTGATAGAAAGGGTTGGTGCACAACGCGTTTATACGTGTGCACCGATTTACTAAGAGATAACTAATAGCCAAGTCTCTCTTTATCGTCTAGAGTTTAACAATGATATGGATCGTCGTCAGCGTTACATTCAAGTAAGCAACATGCCTTTAAAACTAGTGGGTGTGCCTTATAACCCAACATGATTCCCTGTTCGCATTTCCATTGATTATATTTCCGTGTTGCGCCTTTCGCTCCCCGCGTGTACATTGCATCTTTACCCATCCGCCTACGTGGTGCTCGCTATAGTTTAGTTAGAGTAGCTCACTACCGTCGTTAGGTTCATCAATGTTGCGTCAATTCCAATTTTGCGCTCCATTACAAGCATTTTACCAAATCACAGCACCTGGCGCAAGACCTTGCCGTCTTTTTATATGAATTAAAATTGCGTATCACGCAAATTTTTACTTGTGCGCAAAATCAAAAGTTGTTACACTACCTTATCGACATTATTACTACAAAACACCTTCAGGGGAAACACCAATGAATAAATCACTTTCGATTGATATGCCAGCTAAAAACACACCCGTTTGGACAGAGTTAATGCCAACCATTTCAACACCTGATGTTGTGCTAAGTAACGGGAGTGACGATCTTGATATGCCGATCATTTACGACAACAAAGCCGCCGCAGAAGCCAGCGTTCTTGAAGACATGAACGAGTTAGACGATTACGATGGTTACGCCGCTTTGGTGAAATTCGATGGGGTTATTATGCATATCCTTGACGAAGAAACTTTGGAGATCATCGACACGGTGAAAGATTGGACGCTGGGGCGTTTCTAACCCCCGCGATAAACAGAAAAACCCCGTAAATCTACGGGGTTTTTGCTTTTTTAACTTGCGCTTGGCGCAATATTGTGCGACACTGGTCATCTTGAACACGTACAGTTAACCACGGGATGACACGATGACAGTATCACTAAAAACCCTCATAAAGCACCGTTATATCTTAGCGTCGAAACTTCTGTTAAACCTTGCTTTCTTCTTCCCTATGTTATTTATCATGTACGGACACCTTATACTGAGCGCATTCACCAATGAAGTGACACCACCACCAATTGAAGATTTATTGATCATTGTTGCGTTTTCATTTTTGGCGTACCGCGTACTGTCTCGACAACATCACGCATGGCGATATGCGCACAATCGACACCATGCCTTAACGTCATCTTCGGTGATCCTTTTGCCGACCTTTTACCGCGTACGAAAAGTGCCGTAACACCCCGCGATAAACGGGCGTGTTTTTTCGCTTTTTTTGTGAAACAACTTGCGCCCACCGCACAATTTGATATACTAAGTCTCTGTTGGGCATACGTAGATATGTTCAAAACACCCTAATAAGAACACGGAGTTAACCATGGAAAACCTCATCTTGATCCCCGTCGATCAATTATCCGACACCGAACTATCGGACGTTGCTAATTATCTTAATGAGCAATATCGCATAGACAACCGTTTAGTACCCGATGAAGTTTTCGATCTGGTCTACATTCCCGCATTAGAAGCCCGTTTACCGCAACACCCGTTATTAACCGAGGTACAACCTGAAGTATTCGTCAGCTCGAAAGGCGAAATCGCTCACCCTGTACCGATGTTAAGCACCGATAAAGCCTACACACGACAAGTCGTGCAAAAATGGCTTAACCGTGTTTTAAAGCAAGCGACGCTTCTTGGGATCGCTCACGATGATGTGATGCTCGATGCCTCCCCCAAATTTGATGGTATTGCAGGACGACGCGTGGTCGCCAGCGATCAATTAGTGAGTCGCGGCACAGGTTTGCTAGGTAATGACATCTCCCACATGAGTAAAGGCTTAGTCATCGTCGGCAACCCCGATAGCGACAGCATTGGCGAAGTGGTGATGAAAAACAAACACTTTGAGGCGAATTTCACCAAAGCTATTTTAGGCGAAAAAAACGGTTACGTGGACTCTCGCGCTTTTATCGCGGGGATCGCCAATTCAGACACATTAAAAGAGCAGGGAAAAATTGCCTTAGATAATGGTTTTGTTGAATTGATAGTCTATGCCGATCTGGACAAAATATCGTGTCGTGCGACCGATTTTATGGACAGCTACGAGGAAATTGAAGCCACATTGCTTGAGTCAGAATACCTGCTTGACGGCGTTATTTTCGATGTCAGAAACAATGACATCAGAGTTGCGATGGGCGCAACCAGCCACCACCCACTCTGGCGCTTGGCGAAAAAACAAGTTAAAGATGCAAAATTGGTTGAATTAATCGATATCCTTTGGCAAGTCGGGCGCACGCAAGCGATCACGCCTGTATTAAAAATTCCACCAACATTATTGCCTGTAGTAACGGTAACGTCCATTACAGGGCATAGCCTAGGGTACCTTAAAAAGCATGGGTTAGGCATTGGCGCAACCTTTATGGCGCATCGTGCTGGCTCGGTGATCCCTGCATGGCTCGAAACCATTGAAGCGGCTGATGTTGACTACCCGAAATTTTGCCCGTGTTGTGAGTCCCCCACAGAGATCCGTATGGGACTCGACAAAGACAACGAGCCGTGTGAGCATTTACGATGTTCTAACAAGCAATGTACAGGCTCGAACGTATCGGCGTTATTCCATGCCTTTAAGCGGTTGAATATCGACTTGTTTGGCCCCAAGTCTTGTGAGAAGTTAGTCAGCCAACACATTAACACCGTGGCAAAAATCATCGTGATGAGCCAAAACGACTTTATCAACGCGGGATTTGGTGACGGCGAGTCGGCGAATTTCATTAAAGAAATTGCCCGAGCAAAAGCAGAGCCGTTACCTGATGCACATTTACTGGCGTCATTGGGGATCAATTTATTGGGACGTGGGCGTAGTGAAAAACTCCTTAAAAACCACAAAATTGACACGCTATTATCCCTGACCTACGACGAGCTATTAAACGTTGAGAATTTTGCTGAGATCACCGCAACTGCTGTCTTTAACGGCTTGATTGAACAACGTGAAGCGCTAGAGTTCTTATTGGCTCAAGGTTTCAATCTAACGCACACCAGTGAAACCAACGTCGTTACAGATAAAGACAATGGTCTAGCGGGGCTTAATATCTGCTTCACGGGTACCATGGTACAAGGCAATCGCAATGACATGAAAGCCGACGCCAAATCAAAAGGGGCAAAAGTGCAATCAAGTGTTAACGGCAAAACGAACTTATTGGTGATCGGGGAAGGCGTTGGCGATAAAAAACTCAATTCCGCTACCGAATTGGGCGTCGAAATCATCACAGAGAAGGTGTACAACGAACGTTTCACTACACGCTAACCCTTAGCACGTCAAGCTATGGTACGTCATTAACCAACCCGCCTTGTGCGGGTTTTTACGTTAACAAATAAAAACAATAAAAAGGGGTTCTTCCCTTTCTTTACCACTGCTTTATTTTACATTAATTCTCTAAAGTATCTTGCGTTACACGCACTTTGATGAGATACTAAACCCATCAGAAACATCTTATTTTTTACAGGGAAAACCTATGTTATCAGCCTCCGCAAAAGAATACGCTTTCATGGCATTAATGTTCCGCCAACGCTTTTTGCCGCGTTGGAATCGCATGAGCTTATTTGAGAGTGAAAATGTCCTTGAACATACCGCAGAAGTCACCATTGCTACGGTCTTGTTGATCTTAATTGCCAACCATGAATTTGAAGGTAAGTTGGACATGGGCACCGCTTTGTTTTACGCTATTATGCACGATGGAGAAGAAACGCTAACCACCGACTTACCTAGTCCGATCAAAAGATCATCACCTGAATTCTACGAAACGTGGAAGAAAATGGAGCGACAAAGCGAACAGCTATTATTCAGCAAACTGCCTGATTATATGCGCGAGGCTATTTCTTCTGTTTGCCATGACAAGGGCTATGAGCAAGAACTCGTTAAATGTGCAGACGTTTATGTGGCTTACAACAAGTCAAAACGTGAGTTTGAAATGGGTAACACTCTAGAGTTCAAAGTGGCTGCAAAAAAATGTGAAGCCGTTTTTGTTGAGTACGCTGAAAAATACCCTGAACTTACCAAATTACATGAATACTTCGGGGGCTGTATGAACATGAGCCTAGACGAACTCATTGACGCATAGCCGCCCTATAAGGGCTTAGTTAACCCTAAGCCCTCACACTCATAAATTCAGGCGAAAAAAAAGTATTTTTAACACAAATAAAAGTTGCGTACAGCGCAACTTTTCGGTATACTGTCTTTACTGACTGAGGCATTGACCTCACTCCAAAAAAAAGAGAGCACCACATGAACACGAACTTGCTAAAAAAAACCTTACTGGCTATCGAAACACACTTAACGAGTCGTGCGATGAACAGTGAAGCCCATCCTTTTGTTTTAGCGATGTTTCGCCACGCCAGTACACCAGACGCGCAAATAGCCTTGATTGAACACTTAGTGGCGCAACAGGTGATGGTAGATCCCCGTGAGCCGTTAAAAGCCTTTACCGTGGTGAGTAGCTCGTCACATCGCGTCAGTTATTTGGTGATTGGTACCAGTAAAAAATCACTGGGCGAGCGTTATGGCTTTACCGCCACCGAAGTCCGAAAAGCCAATGAATTAAATGGGTTCAGTCCTGCCGCCGCCTTAGCCTTGTCTGAAAAAAGCGATCCACTAGCACGCTGGCGCAAAGAAGGCACCTTTGGTGAGTGGCAACGTGCTTAACGAACCCCCATGTCGGTCATGTACACCAGTGCGCGGCATGTATCAAATAACAGGTCGTACAAATGAAATCCAATAACCCCAGATATCAAATATTTTTCGATACGTTTGGACAACAACCGACGTACGCCTTTATCATTTTTATCAGTCGAATGCGGACGATGTTTACTGAAAAACATGGTACACGGTTTAACCACGATACCTTTACCGACTTTATCAAAGCCAACGCGAACAAGGTCGAGTTAACAACAATCACTTAACTCAAAAGGGTGTCTCATGAAAATAGGTGAATTTAGATTTTTAGAAGGCAAACGGGGTATTATCAAGGCGCGTCAAGGTTATGCGCTGATCTTTGGTGATGCGGAGCGCTTTGCTTTTGTCTCGGGTTATTTTACGCGTCATCAAGCAAAAAAAGAATTATAACGCATTACTATTAATTGATTTTTAGCCTTTTGGCTTGCGTCGTGCGCATACTGTGATATACTTATCCCAGTTAACGATTAATCAATATTTCTCAGGGGAAATTTATGAAAAAAACAACAGCTTTTAACAACGCGGTCACCATGAGCACTTACATCGCGCAGAATCATCCGCAATTTATCTTTATCGCCAACGGGGCAGAGGGGGCAGGGATCTACGATCGCACCACCGCCACGAAAGTGCCGGACACCTCAACGCCTGTCATGCATTTAACACCCGTTATACTTGATGATCACCTCGCACCCTTAAAAAACACGGTACGTGAGTTGGGCGAAAAAGCCACCCATTACCAAAATGAGCAAGATGTGGCCGAAGCCCAGTTGAAAGCGCAAATGGACAAAGACACGTTAACCGACGGCTTTATCGACATTGCCGCGCAAGTGGTGCACTTCAGTCAGCTGAAAAATGCCACGCGCGAAGTAGCCGATATTGTATTGCAACGCATGGGTGGCATGTAAACCCATCGCTTGAGAGGGGCAACCGTGCCCCGCAAACATCCGCTTAACCACGTTAAGGAATGCGCCATGCAAACCGTCGAATTAAACCAAAATGCCCTGAGCCTCGTCAGCATTGCCAAACGCTTCGCCCGTCAAATGGATTACTCCCGCGAGGAGGTCGACAACCTTGAAAAAGAATTGTTAGCGGGTGACAACGACCACCTTAAAACGGTCTTTAAAGCCAAGTTCCGCCACGTCTGCAAGTTCAGCGATAACAGCCAGGACCACGACGACGAGTAGTAGCAATCATCTTTACCGTAATCTAAAATGGCGTGCTTCGGCGCGCCCTTTGGCGTTGCGCGTTTTTTTTGCGTTAATCACCAAAAGCAGGTTGCGTTATGCGCAATTTCTTGATACCATAGTGTCATTGAAATTAATCACGTTTACAGGACACCACCATGACAAATAACGCTATCCTTACTGCCAGTGCCCAAGCCATTTTCGACAAGTTGGACACCAACAACCCGGTGAACGCCTTGACGATGATCTTAGGTTTTTACAAAATCTTATCCGATGAGCAAGAAGCGTCGAACGCGCCAGCACCAACGTACACCATTTTACCCGCGCATTTATTCTCACATTGGCTTACACTGGGCAGTGATTTTGGCGGCTCACATCTGCGTGATGCAATACATGCCTTTAGCCGTATGAACCCAGAGCAACACGCGTATAACGCTTTGTTTGCGCCGCTTGTACAGGGTTTATTGAGACAGTTAGGCAAAACATCACAGGCCGAGTCTACCATCGCCCAAAAAGTGCTGTGGCAGGTGAGTAAAAATAAAGTCTCGGTGGCCTAAGTGACCACGCACGGTGATCGCGCAGGCGGCCACCGTTCTCCTTAACCCCCTTATTACCGGAAAAATTATGTCTATACGTTCAAAAAGCAATCGTCAACTCCGCCTTAGCACGAAAAGTCGTCAACGTAACCAAACCCGCGAGCTCCGCCTTAAAGGTTTTGTGGCGGCACGTGAGGGGTATGATGCGCCTCGCCCACCTGCAGGTAAAGGGATGCGCTATGCGTTTGTCCCACGCACCACGGCGATTTATGAACGCGGCTTGAGTCAAGGTATGGCACATCGCCACGCGCTTTCCCGTGAACGGGCACGCAACATGGCGGTATATCACCACAAAATGGGTTAAGAATTTACCCTGTCAAAGCCCTAATGAAGGGGCTAGTTTTCTTGCTTTTTTTAAATAAAACTTGCGCACCAAGCACCTTTTTGAGATAATTAACCCCTCAAAGCAGAGCGCTTTATTTCTCAGGGGAAGATCATGGAACATTTTATTGCAACCACCACATTCGATTTCGTTCAAGAAGGTAACAGTACCCGAAAAACCGCCCCTATTGCCGACTATTTGCCCGACAGTATGAAATTATTGCAAATGGCGTGTTACCCGTTATCACGTAACCTAAAAGCCTGTCCGGTGAATGCAGAAAGCGGCAAAAGCAAGGTGCGTTTAACCATTAAACAAAATGGTGCGATCACCGATGTTATCGAACAAGATTGGGCATTAACGCCCACGGACGCCACGCCAAATATTGGGCTTTCAGGGTATACGGCACGCCTGAACTCATTGAACGAAGACTGCGACGGTGCCAGTGCGATCGCCCATTTTGTTAAGACAGAAGCCGGCACCGCCACTGAAGATTTTGACAATGTTGAGGTTGAATTAATGATCGAGATGATCGAACTCGCCGAAACCAACACGCCAACATAAGTTAAAAAAATAATCACTATTGGGCGCAATTAACAGTTGCGCCCTGCGCAATTATTTGCCATAATAGCCCTATTGAAGCAGACCGCATTCCCAGGGGAATAATATGTTATCAGAAAAAGTTATCACTAAATGCGCCATCACCTATTACGCCCTTGCGGTTTACACGGCGGCGAATAACGCTGACGCCAACAAAGGCGCTCAAAACGCGGGCGGAATTTACAGCAAAGCCGAGGCGTACATCAACGTGTTAGCGCTACCGTGGTCAAAGCACTGTGCGCAAGCCTGCTCGGAGAACCTTCGTACGCATGCAGAAGCCTTAGCTAAGCGCTATTTAGCTACGCAAACCGCGGACAGTAGCATCAATCGTTTTCTCGATTTGCACGCTAACCTGAACTACTGGGAGCCACTGGCTGAGGATATACATGCCGCTTCATCGGAAGAAGCACCCCGCGAGGAATAACACCTCGACACCAACCTTTTACGGAGTAGAATATGGCCATTAGTCCCCTTTCAGACGCTGAGCTACAACAGCATTTCGAGGCAAATCTCCCACGGCTCGTGGGCAAAACGCTCGCACCGGCGATCTTTGCTAAAAATGAGCAAGGCGCGTACCGCGATGCGGAAATTTTTAGACGCTATTGTTTATTCCGCGAGGGCTATAAAGTGGCCGTCGACACTCTCAACGTTTCCCATTAATCGAGGTATACCGTATGTACCACAACAAACTCAAGCGTTTACATGCCTTAATTGACAAACGCGGCACGCAAACCAACAATTTAACCGCCGAAGAGCAACGCGAATACAGCACCTTGCTCGACTGGCACCATGCACATCACTAGGCGGATCTTATGAGCAAAACAACCGACATTACCGATGCGACCGACACCATGGCGCGCACTTACCATGATCGCACCCAGGTGCTTTACGATTGCTTTCAAGGGTACGGGAAAGCGCAAGCCGCTATCATCGATCGCGGCAGTAACGTTTTAAACGGGGATGCCCTTTTTCAATCGATTTGCCCGAGCAATAAGGGTGGCCTATACCTGTTGTACCAAGGTCAAGCGTATCTTGTTGTCTATAACGAACGTGAGCCGACGACGATCGATATTTATCTGACGCAAAGCCTCGGGATCATGCAAGCGGTATTAGGCTCGCGCTCAGATCGTGCGGTACACGAAGCCTTCACTAAAGCGTATCAAGCCGGATTAGAGTTGTACCTCAACGCCGTGATCAAGGTGCGTAATCAAACCTTATTATTGCCGGAGCTTCAAAGCTTGTTATTGACGCGTTTATCGGCGTAACTTTTTTAGCGCGGTCATTCGCCCCCTGAAGCGGGTGATCGCCTTTCTATCGAACATCCAACCCGGACAACCGTGCCGCCCGTCGCCAACTGTTCGCCATTACCGTTGTGATACTTCAATAATAAAAGCATCGATAAAATACATTCCACTTGCGCTATGCGCACTTTCTTGTTATCCTATCACCACTTGTTACAACAGCATCAGGATCACCATGAAATTAGTCTTCGACGTCGAACATACCGCCTACAATATCGCGTTACCCAGTGACTTCGATGTCATTGACTTTGAGGCCGTTGATACGGGACTTTCAAATTTCAACCTACCTTCGATCACCGTGCAACTCAGTAAGCTTGATGGCCTCTTTGATATTGACCACAATGGCCACTTTGGCAATGCGATTTACCTTAAAATCACCAAAGAGCATGACAACGCCGCCACAAAAAAAGCCATACGTGAGTTAATAAAGGAAGCGGAAAACCTTTTTATTAAAGGGGCGCCTCACAGTACATATAAATACATGGTACTTGTGGACACGCTTTTCTTGGAAACGGCCAATGATCCAGCGGTTACCCTTAACGCCTTAAAAGTCTTCTGCGATGAGCACGGCGGGGATTTGGTTGACTATGATAACAACGTCGTGACTTTTTGCTCACGGGGCTCTGCGTGTCATTATTACTTCACGGTTCACGAGGGCATTGTCAAAGGCGTACCGCACCTCAATTTTTTTCATGTTCAAGAAAAATAAGCTCTAAGCAACTTGCGCCACACGCAATAGTGTGGCACACTACCGTATCGTTCAATAACTTATAGTGATCTTATGCCTAACCATCCTAAAGACGACCGTTTAAAAGCCGCTGTTTTAGCCACCAGTACCCAAACAGTGACCGACTGGATCAACGAAGAATTTGATCAAGAGATGTTGGAAAAAATGGAAAAAGCCGGGATCATATGCCAAGCCTTGGGTTTTCGCCTTTCCTTGATCGCTAGCCTGGATGTTGAACTTGAGAATGCCTTAACCCCGGTGCTTGACGATCCAACGTTAACCCCGCTATCACCCCTTAAGCGACTTTCCTCGATTAAAACCAGCGACGGCTATACGCTTTATTACAACGACACGCAGAACGAATGGGCGGACAATATTGTTGTCGAGTTTGTCGACATGATATTTAAGGCACGCGCCGATGGTCACCCGATCGATGACGAAGGCTTGCCGCTTTCGTTAATGGCCAATGAATACTTTATCACGACGCCGCCTGATACGATGTAAGACCAACGGACACACATCACAAGCACAGCGCAGACAAACATAAAGCCCCCGCTTTTTAAAGCCCCTAACAGCCCCTGAACTGTTGGGGGTTTTCTTTTTGCCCTGCCCTCAAAACGCCGCCCGACGCGCACCCTCATCAATGTCGAATAATCAACAAATATAACTTGCGCCCGGCGCATTAATTTGCAATACTGGTTTTCTTGAAATAACCCACGGAGAGAACGCCATGAAACACGGTTTTTTAGTCATCGACAAGCAAGGTAACGACTACCGCGTATTGTCGAAAAACATTACCCTGGCGATCAACAAAGTGATCACCGAGCATGACCTTAATGAAGATGACATCGTCAAAGCGACGGCATCTAGCCAAGGACTCAGTAGCCTGAGCCTGTAGCTTCACCCCTGGTTACCTAGCCCTGACAGCCCCTGAACTGTCGGGGCTTTTTTATACCTGGTACAATAAACAACAAAAGGGAAATCGCGCCTTTACGTCAATTTTACATTTTTAGTTGCGTTATGCGCACGTTTTTGTTACTCTGGTTTTCTCGAAATAACACCGTTAGGATCTCGATGAATACGTACCGCACACAGACCAGTCAAGGCCCCTTAGTTTTCCAAGCGATGAACATCGCCGACGCTGAGCGGGAAGCGAATACGATCAATAACGTGGACAGCAAAAGCACCGAGCAAGTCACCTTAGAGCTAATGAGTGGCACAACGGGCGCAAGCATTGGCCAATTCACCCTAACAGGTGCTTACACGCCTATCATCGCTTTAGCGGCGAACACGGTCAATTTAACGGCCACACAAGCACGCTTGTACCAAGCGATCTTAACCACGCAGGCGAGCTATCGACGCCCGGCCATTAATGAGGGCGAAATTCGTGCGCTACACCCTCGCTTCGGCGCTATTCGTCTGGCCACTGCTATGGCTTTGGTAAAAAAAGGCTTACTGTGCTTGCGTGACATGCGCGCGTCCTTTCTGGCCAGTAAAACCTATCACTATGGCCGTAACGTCAGCTATGATCAGGCCATTGATCGCTGTTTATCTTTTGATTTAACTCCGGCGCTCCGTGGCCAGTACATCCACTTATCGGACAGCCCGATTGTCAGTGTACCCCCGGCGCAGTCGTTCACCGAAAAACGCGGCGGCACACGTTACTTTGGCGCAATGACACAATATTAACCCCATTTACCGACATGCTATTAAGGAAACACCATGGCAAAAAAAAACCCGAGCACCATTTAAAAAAATGCACCATGAGCGAGTTAAATAAGGCCATGAGCGCCGCCCTTAAACTCGGCTATGTCGATGCGAAAAATGAACATCCATCGCGCTCAGGCAAAGATATCGCACGCGCTATCGGTGTCTTGACGTTACGCAACGGGCATTTTCACGGCTTACGGGCGGCGTATGTTATGGGCGTTAACCAGGTAGCTTTTAACGATCTGGATGACTAGGCCAATAAAAACCCAATAAAGCGCAAATAAAAGTTGCTCCCGGCGCAAGTCTTTAGTATACTGGTTTTATTGAAGCAACAACGAGAAACGCCATGAGCACTGCCAACCCATTACCGCGCTACGACACGCATTTAGCGACGAATAAAACCGTTGAAAATGTTACCCAGGCGGCACGTAAAAAAGCGGAACGTTACCGCGACATTGGCAACGTCATGGCTCACCCGGTGGCGAGAAATATTTTCGAGCTGTTGGGTGGTTTTGCTTTCACTATCTTAAGCAGTGCCGGTAACCTACGAGGCCAGGAAGATGGGATCGCTTTTACCTTACGTACTTCCGAGCACTTCCCGGTAAACGGCGACATTGACTATGTGAGCATTACGTGCGATCATCAAGGCCGTTGCACGTTGATCGGTTATATTGAAGAAGATAAACTGCACAGCACCGGCGATGGCGTGGTTGAACGCCTTGAAGACATCAAGATCACCGACATCTTGAGCGCCTTTTGTCAGCTGACCGGTCTACAGGCCGACGCCGGGATGTTACCCCACGCGTAGCGACAAATAACACCAGGTTCAACACCGAGTAGCCCCTGAACTACCCGGTGGCAATAAGCCCCGACAGCCCCTGAACTGTTGGGGTTTTTTGCGCCTAAAAAACGGGTATTAGTCACTTTCCAACCATAAAAAACCTTGACAAAAGTCGGATGTCCGATTATAATAAGTGCATAAGTTAATGAATACCCCGTAAAGGAAAGTAGTGTCATGAAAAACAACCAAACAATATTTGCAGTTAATGACAACAACGTAATAATGCCATTAATTGTGATAGACGTGCAAACGGATGTAGAAGATCTTGACGGATGGCTAGAAGTGACGACTGAATTAGCTGACAAAAAGGCTTCGCGTGAGCATTCAGGACACCACCAAGCATACTTTCGTAAGCTGTTCATTGAACCTAATGGCACATCTAGCCGTGCAGGTGTGTTTGAGACCAAAGAAGCTGCTATTAAATATGCAGAAAAGAGCATTGAATCTAAAATACGTCGTTTGCAATCCCAGATCGACTCGTTAAACATTAATTTCAACAATCTTAGAAACACCTAATAGGGAATTTTTAAAATGGCAAAAATTAAGTTTGATATGGAAGAAATCAGAAATGTAATGACCAAACACGCTAAGGATAAATATGGTTTGGCGGATCATGACGATACTTATTTCGATTGTGATGGCGCTAGTGATGTTGTCGATAATGTTGAGTTTGTCATTGAATTAAAAGAGCAAAAATAAGTTAATATGGAAGGCTCTATTAAGCCTGCCTATTTAAACCTAAGTAATCTTTAGTAACGGAAGTTAAATAATCATGAATTTATCCGCATTAATAAATATTTTCAAACTGCAAAAGCAACTTTCTGAAAAGTGCCTGTCTGTTTTTGGTCGAGGCGCCTACTCAATCAAAGGTATGGAGCAAGCTATTGCAGACGGTTTCGTTTCTGATAGTTTGATCTTTGGTGCTTTGAATACAGCAACGAAAAATGAATGGTTATACGTTCACGTAACACTTATAAAAGGTCAATTCAACATTTCTAGCGACATGCCCCACACTGGCATCGAAGATATTTACGCAAAAGATGAAAAAGGGGCTATGGCCGCCGTGTGCCATGTTATGGCTCAACTCATCGCTAAAAATAACCGTGAAATAAAATAGGGTACTTTAATTGTTACCCTTTAGCTTTCTACCTAACTGTTTGAAATTAAATTAAATCCGAGCAACAAAGCACTTGCGTCAAGTCGGATGTCCGAGTATAATGTTTGTGAGTTAAATTATTGAGTAAAGCAACATGAGAGTAGCGAAACCAGAAGACTTTAAACCAAACGTATTACTTGAACGCATAAGTGATAAAACAAAAGTTAGAATTTTAGAACATGTTAGAGGTGATGAATTTAACTCAATTCATGAAGGTGTTCAGGTTGAAATCGCCATTCATGCCCGTGAAGCTAATTGCTACAACTTGCTTTCTGATGATGCTGCGCAATACTTTAAAAACTTTAAATAGGAATACTTGGATCATGAAAAACCAACTAGCTAAACTCAAAAAAATCGAAAGCAAAGCCCGCACAATCGCTAACAAAATTGATGTTAATGATGAAGAAAGTCAAAAGCAATATGAAGAAATTGCACAACTAGCCAATGAGCTTGGCGGTGTTATTAACGCTGTTGAAGCGGCACAGTAATTTCTAGGATGAAACAGCACCCATTAACCGATGATACGGTTGAATTTAACAGTCGCTGTCAGACGTGTGTTTTCGCCTCTTTTTCGCTCGCTAAAGGTGGACGTAAAATATTCAAAAATGGCCATTGCTCCGTCAAAGATAAACGGCTTGTTTCTACGGTCATGATAATGTCTTTTGAGTGCGGGTCGTTTGAAAAAACAAGAAAGCAAGCAAAGAAAAATGCACCCAGGACCTAACCGTTTTAGATAAAATTATGTACCTCTTGGTTAAACAACGTAAATTAGGCGTTAATTAACAGTCTAAAATAATAGCGTTAGTGAAATAGGATATTTATGCGTATTAAACCGAATGGCTTTAGCCACACCCTTTCATCAACAACAACATTATTGCTAATGCACCGCTTCGACGGTGAAGCGACCCCGCACATGCTTATTTTCGGCGCACAACATAACGAAAAAGAAACACCGTATCACGCTATTTTGGTGTCGTTAACGTCGGGATTCTCGGGTAAAGTAGAGGCCAGTAGCGCGCATCGCCTACACCTGTTAACCAGTGAGAAGTGGGGGCTTCCCTTACCTGCCAGTTTCCTGACCCAACTGAGTTATACCTACCACAACAAAACTGACATAAAAAACACCGTCAGCAATGTTGATCTCGAATGGCTCACCACGCAGCGAGACAGCCAAAAATCCGAATTTATTGAAATATTATCAAAAGCAAATTTATATGATTGCTGTGGGGATGTTTACAATTACAGCATCGAAGATAATCAGCGTTGTTTTACCCGTTTCGTGCTTGAAATGGCCTGTTACCTTGATATGATCGACGATTTTCAGGGGACAAACAACACGGTCGAACGTTGGGAGCAAGCGCAGATAAGCGAGAACCTAACATACGCTTTATCACTGAACGAAACGCTTCAATTACGGGGATAGTCTCAACCGGGCGTGCATCACAGAACCGCTTCGGCGGTTTTTTTGCACCTGCAGTCCTGACCTCGGCAAACGGTCGTAAAAAAACCCGCTGGCGCGGGTGGGGCTAAGAAATAAAGGGCGGTCGGGATCCTTTTCCGTTTCGGATCAACATAAAGATCCCACTGTGTTCACGCGAAGATCCGACACCTGGCCGACCCTGACGCAACACCTACATGGGGCGTTACTCGTGTTTAACAGGCGTCGTGAACGCGCTAGCTGATTGAGGGCTTGCGTTTATCTCCACCACGAGAGGGGCAGGTGAGCGTGGACGGACTCGGGTTTTTTAATGGTAACATCGGTAATACTCCAATACGTAAACAATAAAAGTAGGGCGTGTGGCTCTCGCCAACCTACCCACTCGGTAACGCAGGGCTTAGTAAAAGCCTAACTCGTTGTTACTGTCATCAAGTGACCAACGTTTCATCGGGCGGCTAATAACGATCCCGCAATCGGGTTCAACGCGATGGGTGCCACTGAAATGGTATGTTTTCTCGTGGATGTCGCTGTCAACCAAAGCCGATACAGGCACGGTCAGCGAGTAACCGCCGCAAACATTCATGACTAAGCCATTGCCCGCAAACACTTCGCGTAAAATAAAACCACCACCTCTGACACAAACCGTCATGTGATCGCCACAAATTTTGGTGATCAGCGCTTTTTCAAACACTTTTTTATTGGCACATGTCACTTTGATGATCTGACCCACTGATGGCGTATCGAACGTACTCAATGTCGCCAGCAAATCGCTATATTTCTCGTATTTTGCCAATAAATCCGTATCAAACTCTTTAGTAAATTCTTCAGCCCAATTGACATTAGCGATGATCAGCTCTTCAAGTAATGGTAATTGTTCAGGGGTAAAATTGCTTGATACACGGGCAAGCGCTTCATCAACGGCTTCTATCATGTAAAATGGCAATGTCTCTTTTGCTGGGTTGGCTGTTTTTGCTGGTGTTGTCGTTGCTGTGTTCATGGGCTTCATCCAATGGCGTAATTCAATAAAACCAGTGTACAGGTAGATTGCGTCATGCGCAACTTTTATGAGTGTTTATTTATCTTTATTTCACGAACTCAGGTTATTCAATCACCAGATCGCCGTAGCACAACACCTCAACGACACTTTTGGGGATCTTAACATCACGCCACAGCCATTCCAGATCCGGTATGAGTGGCCTATCTGCTCCCAACACGTGTATGCATTACCTACCGTAACACCGCTAAACGGCGATATGACGCGTAATTTTGCAGGCACTTTACCTGAGCAAACAAAATCAACCCATTCCATCTACATCGCTACTGTATAGCGCTGAGTCACGATACCATTGGCCACTTGTGCAACACTTAAGTTATGACCGAACACGCGCTTTGCTTGCATTAATAACACAATAGCTTTTTCAGCGATGGGATCAATGACCGCGCCCAACGGGATCACGCCATTGTGATCCACGGAACGACGCAAAACAGGAAGCAACACCTTGAGGGTGCGCAGGGCTTTTGGTGAAAATTGCAATGATAACATAAAGAAATCCGTGATTAAATAATAAAGCCAGTATACATCAAATTGCGCTGTGCGCAATTTCTATTTGCATTAAATGAACATTTCATCTCGCCCGGCGCTCACTGTCTGGGCACAAAAAAAAGACACGTTAGTGCCTTTTTTACCGGGGAAGGCGACACCCATTACCGTGCGGCGATCACCTGGGCGCTCGGCGCCGCGGAGAAGAGTGTTTCCCGATAGGCTTCAATCACGTGTGCCACATGCGGCTGACAAGAAAAATCCGTCGTGTAAGAAAGGCCAAAAAGTAAGGCGTAATTCGGATCCGATTTTGTCATATTATTAATGAATGAAGAGCAGCGTGCATACGCATATTCACTGCGCACCTTTTCTTGCCTCAAGGCCATCAAAGGACGTAGTTCGCCCGTTTGCAACCAGCTTTCTTGGTTAGCCTGTTGGCTTAGCGCTTCCTGCTTAAGCTCGGAAATTAGTCTTGGCAACCACGCGGACAGCCCCGACGTCATCGTGGCATAATCGATTTTACTCAACCAACCGCGTTGCACGTAAGCATGCCATTCCCCCTCCTCATGGACAAAGGTCATCAGGGTGTCGCTCATATGATCAAAGCGCCGATCGGGGATCGAGTTGACCCCGTCTGGCGTCCATACGTGACAGGCTTGTTCTTTGCTGGCGGCTTGTTGAAAAACACAGCTATTCAAGGTGAATTGATCCCCTTCCCAACTGTAGAGCCCAACACGAACGCGATCAATGGCCATAATAGCAAGTTCCTTCGCATACACTTCGCTAAACAACGCACCAAGGCGGGGATGCGCCATCGAATAGCTTGGCGAACGCATCTGCGTCACGGCATCTTCTTTTGCTTGCACAAAGCCATCGAGTACCTGCTCAGGCTCGGGCAACAAGCCATTAAATACGAATTGTGCCTCATCGGGCGTTAGCTTTTGCGTTTGCTCATTGGAGGGGCTAAACGAATCGACAACCGTTTCATTCATCCATGACCACACCGTATCGCTTTGGTAGGCAGAAAGCAGAAGAAATCCGAGGAAAAAACCCTGAAAAAGGCCAACGTAATAGGCGTTAACCTTTTGCGTTTTCAGGGGTGGCGTATCGTTTGTGTTTTTCATGACGTCACCTGCACATCGTCGACGCTGATCACGTCTTGGGTCTCTTTGTAGAAAGAAAGGATCTTCACTTTTTCCTCTTCAAAAAAGGTAAACATCTCTACGTCTTTCTTGCAGCGACAACCCACCACATAAAGGCTATCGTTGAACTCAACATAGCCAATAGCGGTGTCGTGAAACTGATACAGTTCAGGATGTGTTTTTTCTGAAGCAATCGCTTGTGGGAGCACGTTTTCTTCATGATCTACGTCCCAATGATTTCCTGTGTCATAGTGAAAAATGCCACAGGCACATTCGCCAACTGCGCCTTCTGTACGGGTACTAAATTGCGCTAAAAAGTGCGCTAGCTTTTCTTTTCTTTTCATGGGAGCCCCTGAGATAAATAGAGATAATGCAATAATACTATTGTAGCAAGATGCCGCGCAATGCGCAACATTTTGCTGTGTTACTGAGTCACCTAAAAAGAAGACAATAAAAAAGGGCTAGCCTCCCTTCTTATCGATCGGTTCACGGGGGGAAAGTCCAATGTTGCATTACCCCTCATGAACGCATTCATATAAAACGCACAAGCACCCGTGATATCAATCAGGCGTTTATCAAGCACTACCGTTTTATCAGGAAGACACGAGGCGATACTTTTTTCCAGCAAAACGTCCCGCAATAACGCTTCGCGAACCGTGTAAGACTGCGTAGGCTCTACCCATGTCGCTTCATTTTTACGTTCCGCGTTTAACGTTGCTAATATTTTGCTCAATAGCTTATTCCAGAGCAAGGGCAATATCTCCTCAACCTCGCTAACCGACACCCGTCTTGTTTCGTCGCTGCTAACAAATACTGACCAGTGACCATTAACAAGAACGATCGTCACGGATGGCTCAGGATCCTTACGTTCCTTGCCTAATAACGAGTTGAACTCCGCCTTGTTTCTTGCGATAGACGTCGCCATTTCAATGGCCTTGATACTGTCTTGTCCATGATTTACCCATAGATCACAGGCAGAAGGTTCTGCTTTCCCCACCGTGTAAAAACAACTTCTTGCCCCAATGATCCCCTTGTCGTTAAAAAGATCGCTATACAGCGATTTGATCTCAATACGATCAATCGCCAAATTATTCAGTTGCTCACCATATAAATGGGTCACCAATGTCGCCAGCGTTGGACTGGCCACCGCATCTGCGTCAGGCGTATAGTCAACGCCATCGGTAATTTGTTGGCTCAATAATTGTTTTGCCTTGGTATGCAAGGTTTTAAACATTTTGGACACACTACCCTTAACCGCGTCGTCACGCCACGAGACGGGCGTTAGCGGGCTGTCAGTGGAAAAATGCTCGCCATTGTGAGTTTCGTAAACAAACGCTTTCGGGACGAGATGCACATTACTCTGCTTTTGCGCGAACAGTGTATCGTTTTCCTTCGCCGCTAATAAGACAGGGCTATGGTGCCCTTTTGGCACAATCTCAGCGCTGCTATAAAACAATAAGAAAAAGAGCGACGTAAACAGAAAACCTAATAATATACGATAAAAATTCTGGCTTCTTTCCAGTTTTTCAATGTATTTTTCTTTTTCATCGTCGGTTAAAATAGTAAACATGCTATAGGACATAATGAGCCTGTTGTGTTGTTTGAAGATAACACCAGATTACCATTGCGCAACACGCAAGTCAATACTTATCACTCCACTGCTAACCATTGTGCTATTACAATAAAACAAAAATAAATCACATTAAAGCTTGCGCCCTGCGCAAAATGTGCTATTATCTCATTCCTCAGTCATCCACGAGATGCAACGCCCGTAATATTTTAATTAAAAAAGAAAGAGAAAAATTATGTTTACTCGACGAACCATCAAACGCAACATCCGCTTACGCAAGACCAAGCATTGGCAAGCAGGCCAGCTTGAAAACCTTGAGCATGCCGCGCCAATAAAGATCAACAAAACCAACCCTAACGCGAACATCCACGCGAACGCATCGTAAGGTGGCGAAAGCTCCACAGTACACCCCGCGCGTTCAATTATTTGACGAGCAAGAAATGAGCCTACTCATGGACGGCACCACTTTATCCATTGCGGGTGAAAAACATTGTCCCCACAGTAGTGACTCTGCGATCGTTTGGCAAAAAATCATTCGCTTATTCCCTGACAACGCAGACCCTTCAAAAGCCGACGTGACCTTGGCGTATATTGAAGACTGTGAGTACTATGTTCCCGTGGTAATGATCCCATTAGGATCGCCAGAGGGGGATCCTGTACGCCCCTATGATCCCGAAAACGATCCCGAACTCATCTTAGCACTGGCTCAGCACTTTAACGATCACCAGGTGATCTTCCGTTAGTCCCAACCCCTCTTTAAAGGGAAGGCGGACTGTACGTACCCGTACGGATTACTTCCCTCATTACCTTTGTCTTTAATTATGCTATTTCTATTGCGTTATGCGCAAGTGTTTGTTATGCTGGTTGTCTTACTTACCCACGGACACGTTTTTATGTTGACACCACAGCGCATTACCCTTGACGGCTTAGCGCCACACCAATTACCGATGCAACCCGCGCTCACTTGGACGGTACCCGACGGCGCCACCCATTGGGCACATGCCTTGGCCAACCCGTTCTTTAAAGTCGAGATCACCGCGTGTGATCCCCATGTCAGCAGTTCACTAGGCTTACGCGTTATTTGTGGCGACCGCCCACATTTTACCCCGTTACCTGAAAATGCCGTTTTCCAAAAAATTGACGACGTCTGGTACATGGAGCGCCGCCATCAATACCTTAATGGGGAATGGTCACTGTCGATCCCTGAAAAAAGACGTCACAAAATCCCGTTTTGTTTTGAGATCGCCCTCGCGCCCTTGGTGGCGATTGAACACCCGAAAAATGCCCGCACGGTTGAGACCACACTGGGCAAAGGCGTGATTTTAGGTCGTGAGAAGCTAGGCGGCCGTTTTGTTGTTGATCTCGAAGATAACACGCTTCATTTTCGCCCTTGCTGTTTATTTCCGCATGAGATCCTCTCAAACAAGACATTGCCCAAGACGCATTAATCTGTTACACTGGCTCTCTAGACCTCACCCATTCCGAGAGCCTTTACCCTTATGCCTAACACTGCCGACGTAAACATCGTTAATATCGACCTACATACCGCCCCTGATACGTTTGAAGTATACAATACGGTGCTTGAGTTTTTATCGATGGCGCATCACACGAACAGCAACCCGATGTACTTGATCAACGGTTTGCAAGCGCACGCGAGACAATCGAGTGAGAACTACTTTGGTAAGCTCTGCTTAGATCACCTATTAGCAATAGGCAAAGACATCTCATCGAACGATCAACTCGATCTCCATGTTTTTGATGACGAGGCGATCCGTGAAGTGGCCTTACTTCATCGGATCATGCAATGTGAGCTAGAGCTAACATTTGCCAACAAAACGATCTTTGATCCACTGGCAGATCGTTTGCATGACGAGAGCGAGCCGATGATCATCCAAGACGCGATGGTCTTCTTTGTGATCCAATTAAAACTCCATGCAGGGACGGCAAACGCCAACCTCGAAACCGCTTAGAAAAACAAATATTTAAAGGGGTGGTGCCTCCTCCTCTTTTCTTTCTCACTTACCTAAACAATACAAACGTCCTATCACATAACAAAAAGCATAAATATTCTCGGTTTTTTTTGTTGCGTATGGCGCATGCTTTAGGTATACTAAATCCCTGTTCAAAACATCACTCTTTCAGGGGTTTTTATGTCAAACGTTAGCAACGCAGAATTAATGGCAACACTTTGCCAAGAAAAAGAAGTTTACCTTAACGCCGCGAACATCACCGCGTTCCTTTATGATAACGGTCGTGTTGAGGTCAACTACAAAGGGCTTGAGCGCTTTTTATACGATAACCTCACTGACTTTGCTCGCCACCGACTAGAGCGCACACCTGCACCGTATTTGCATTCTCGCTATATCGGTGAACGTGACGACAATGACGGCATCGCCTTTTTTGAAGAATACGACAAGAACACACCTATCGACGAAGATGAAGACGGCTCGTGTGTCTACTCTTGTTTTGAACGCCCAGACAACATGGGTGATCTAAGCAGCTACCCACTACAACCGTTCATGATCATTTCCGAGGAACGCCAGCCTTTATGCATCGTGGCCGCGCTTAACCTGATGTTTGCTGAACAGCTGACCATTGCCGACGAGATCCACGAAATATTTGACCAAGCACCTGGCAGCCTTACCGCCCGCGAACTCATCGAATATGAACGTAAACACGAACATGAGGGCAAAACATATGTACAACACTGTCATGATGTGACGCAAGCACAACGTGTTGTTGATTTTGTTTAACCCCCTAAAACGCTAAGACCGAACGAAACTACATGGGAAATGACCGACGATCTTTTTTCTGACATCTTTCCACGTTAATTGCGCACAAAGCAACAACAAACACAACGGCAAGAATGACTTTTTTCGTTGTGTTATTACAATAATTCTTGCATACCTCGCCCATTCGGGTATACTAGCTACTCATTCGAAAACACAACAACAACACAGGGAAATTATTCTATGCCTTCAAGAACGTTAAAAAAACAATGGCGATCGATGGTGGTTAAACGTGCGTTGCGCAGTGGTGCAATATCATGTTTTAGCCAAATTAAAAACATCACTGATTGCGGCTCGCTGTTATTAAGATGTGGCAAGAAAATCGTTGGCAACAATGCCTTTGCCACCTTTGAGAGCATGTACCGCTTTTAACCACAAAAACGAGTGACTTACCTTCGGGTGGGGCATGAACGTTTGCGTTAAGGGGTAGCCTTCGCGCAAACACCACGTTCACAGGGGAACGTCATGAAAACAATGGACATCAACACTATCGCCTTTGCGTTACGCTTTTTAAAGTCTAACATGGCAGACATTACCGACGACTTAGTGTCGGCCAATGGCAACATTAACGAGCCTGAAATAGGAGCGCTGATCGACAATTTCGACGAACTCAGCGACGACATGAAAGACAACGAACAACTCTACCTTGTGGTGTACCACGGGGAAGGTGACAGCCCGCTATCAACGCTAATGAGCGGTAAAAATGCGGAAGAAGCCTTTGATAAAGTCGCCGAATACTATTGCATGGGACTGGATACGGTCAAAGATAAAGTCCACCTTGATCACACCGTTTCGTTAGCGACGTTATTCACCAAGCAATAAACACCCCGCAATAAAAACGCCGTCCTCGAGACGGTTTTTTATTATTAAATAAACCTTGCTATGAGTCGTGTACACGAGTATAATCAATGTATAATTTAAAGCAACGGAATCCAATACAATGCCACGTTTCGCAATAAAAAAGCTACCCTTGAACGTATCTAGCATGACAAAAAAGATTGAAAACCCTATGAGTATTCGCCCTGAGCTTGGTGAGTTTGAAGTTGAAGCTGAAACAATTGATGATGCCAGAGCAATTGCTAAGACTCGTGTCAGTTCTGATGTACCTAATATCATTTGCCCTTGGCGCGAAAAAACAAGCAGCTTTATATCTTTTACCGTTAAAAACAGAGAGTTCGTACACCCCATAACACTTTACAAGTATGATGGAAAAAGCTTCAATGAGCTTATTGGTAACTGTCATCGTGACCAATCCACATCTGGTAGTTTTATGTCTAAAGGTGATGCCAAAGCGGATTATCTTGCACATAAATGTTTAGCGGATAAAAAAATTGAAGTAGCATTCACGCATTTAAAAGCCATGAATGAGATAGGTGTTTCCATTGATTATCACATGGAAGGGGACACCCACGGTATTTACGAAGACTACATGTACTTAGAAGTCTCTGAGGGTCCTTATAACTTCATAGCTAAGTACAGCGATTAACGAACCGCTCAAAACCTAATGATGATAAAACGCCGTCCTCATGACGGTTTTTTTGCGTCTACTGTTACACTCCCAGAGCCAACCTAAAAAGCAGGCCTAAAAAAAGCACGCCCAGCATGCTTTTTTTCCATCCACTTCACCCCTTAATATGACACGTAGTTTTCTTACACCCTTAACGCGGTGAACGGCAGAGCAGCGTCGCACTGTACGGCATTGACCACGGCTAAAGAGGTTTTATGGTCGCGTGCATCTGCAGGGTAAGGGATATCTCCCGACACCAACATCGCGTGCCATTGCCTATCACAGGCGGCAAAGCGATCTCGAAAATAGGTCAACGGCTCGTCATAGGAATTATAATCTACTTTGAGATTGTCCGTTGGGATCACGACATCAAGTACCAGATAGCCATCACACCCCGATAAACATTCATCCGCCGCCACTTCTCCATAATAAAGGGCTATGTCGCTATCGTCGGTAAAATAACTGTCCGCATGAAAACCCGTTTCACGGATCTGTTGCGCTTTACAGGCGCAGGTACCATGCATCAATAATAATTCGGACATCTATTGGCCTTACTGAAAGATATATAAAAAGGGTTAACTTCCCACAACGTGTTTCGTGACCGACTTTGGGGTACATGCCCATTTTTTATCTTCTGGCAAGTCGAACGGATCACGCGGTTTGTCGTTACTATCAAGCAAGGCTTTCGCCAAACTGTTATCGGCTAACGCAGCATGCTCTAATCGTGTAGGTATGGCTTTATAGGTCAATACAGGTGACACGTTACGCGTGCGATAGGGCAAGTACTCATGATAAACATCTATTGCCACCAGCATCCGCGCTAGCGGGGCTTGCGCAAATGTATTAACGCTCGTCTCGGCAACAACCAGGACCGTAGCAAAACATGCTACTAACAAAATCGATAGACGCACAGTGGTGTTTTTCTGTTTCATAAATACCCGCAACTCAATAAACAAGCATCTATTATAGAGGAAAAAACCGTTATTACCAAGCTTTTTATTTGCGCAGTACGCAATAATAGTTTTTATATATGCTTGACACGCAACACTGTTCACTGGTAATATAATGACAGATAAACAACTTAGCGAGAATGAACATGGCGAAAAAAACATTAAACAACAGCAGTGCAAGTATCCAAGCAGGCTTCACCTCTTCTTCAGGACTGACCCCTGAATTCAAAGCCTTTGCGACACAATTTCGCGCGGCGATAAAAGCCGAGCTGGCGAGCATTGGCGCGGAGCTGGTGAGCTTTAACCGTGGACACTTCGATATTTCAGGCTTCTATAAACGCGATGATAATATCGCTTACTTTAGCCTGCCAGACGTACGTAGCGGCAGACCTAACAAAATCACTCAACTTATGTTTCGTACGGCCAAACATGCTAAAGATTTCTCAGGCGGTTCGAATCAATGGTGTGAGCTGTCCGACGGCGCAGGCATGAAAATGGCACGCGCACTGGGCTAAAACCCGCAACAATAACGCGTGATCCAAGTGAAAATAACTTGCGTCACGCGCTACTTGTTGGTATCCTAGGGACAGATAAATACATAGCCTTTCAGGGATCAGTATGGAAACGACAATTCACCGCGCTTTTTTAGACGCGAACTTGCACCACCTCAACGCAGGCCAAGCATTTCAGGCCACCCTCGACACCTTAGCCCCCAACAGTCCGTTGGTTCAGCTGGGTTTTCGTCAAGGCGATACCCTTTGGGGTGAAAAAGATGGCCGCAACCCCGACTTATTCCATTTGCGTGCGCCAGAACGCGCACAAGGCTATGCGCCTATTCACGTAATGTTCGATGACGACATTGACGATACATGGTTAGTGTTTGACCACCTCGAATTGCCCACGTTGCTTTGTTACAAGTGTTTTGCCGTCAATACGATGGAGACCCTCAGACCGAGCAAAAAAATCAAACAATTAAGCGCCGAGTCTAGCCGCCACATGAAGACGTGTAAAGACTGCGCCGGTCGTGTGTTCATGACCATGTTACCCCGCACCCTATAAGCGAGCCTATTATGCCTAGTTCCTTGATCCAATACCTCAGCCAATTACTCAGTGAAAAAAGTCACGCGCTGGGACTACGTGCCAGTAAAATTGCGCGTTTTGGCACCACCGAAATAGAAAGCGGCCAACCCCTTGATAATCTTAGCCGTTTAGAAGCGAGCAAAGTCGACATCATGACCGTTTACATTCTCTTAGCGCGCGCTATGGACATCTTCGATAAGCACGTCAGTATTGACCACGACGTTTTCGTAGACAATCAAAGAAACCTATTGGACGACGCCGAGCTGAGTGTTAAGTGCCAGCAGTTAAGCCCTGACACGTTCCAAGCATTGAAGGCGATCTCGGACTGGTCACACTTGGCTTTTGATATTGACGAGATGAGTCAACCGTTAAGCACCAACGCCCTTTCGCAACTTCGACAGACGGTCAGCACGTTATCCCCGCTACCGACGGAGACGCCACATGTGCCCAATATTGACGGTTTTGAATTACTCATTGAAGGGGATAAAATCTCCGTTGTGTCCTACGCACATTGTGACGACATCAACCCCTATTCGATGACAGAGCCACGTTGCATGGCGACACTAGAGAAGCGACTTGTCCATTACCACAACCATGGAGAAGACGATTACCTGTTCAGTGATTGCGATCAAGAAGAGCCCAGCACCGACGTCTATGTTGTTGCCTTGGGGACGCCTGATGCGCCGATATTTGATGTCGTTCGAGACGATGCCGATCTGCTCAGTACGTATACTAAACGCTTCAAAGCCCGCGACGGTGTTTTCGATATCTGTAAGGTAGTGATCGAAGACGGGCTTTTCTAGGCGGATCATAAACACACGTTAATTTAAGGTACTGGCCACACCACTTCCTGTTAGCCATGCATTTTGCTTAGCGTAGTTACTGGGCACGGGCACCAGTTTCTCCTGCAGCGCATTATCCAATAAACGATCAAGCACCACTTTCGCCTCATTCAACGATCCCCGTTGCTGGCGACTATCTCGCTTCACCTGCCAATCACCGTTAACGAGGTACAAGGTAAAGCCTTGCGTACTTAACGTGCGGATCTGCGCCTCTCTGAGCGCCTGACCATAGGCGGCACTGACATAATCCCCTAGCGGCTGGCTTCGTTGCCCTAAGTCGGTTAACCTGACTAATGTTTGACTGACGAACGGGTGTTGCTGTTGCACACTTTTGGGTAACCCAATGCCATACACAACGATCGCATAAAATACGACCATGATCGCGAACAACTTAAGGCTTTTTTGACTGAACGTTTTAACGAATTCTTTGATCGATGCGGCCATCTCGTTCCCTCGAATATGGTCTAATGAAAAGCATAAGGCGCGAGTTTAACGCGTTTACCTATTCCGCGCAACCTTTTACCGCCGTATTGAGGCAAGCAAAAAAAACTTAACCAGCGACACGATCTAAACAACCATCTAAACAACCATCCAAAGAGCCCGCTTTTTCAAGAAAACTTGGTACAACCATTGCTAAGTTATTAGTCTGGACGCAAGCAAAAGCGCCGACAATACGATACAGAGCGGTCTGTATCGTAAAATTATTCGACATTATCAACCCTGTCACCAAGGGATCGTCGCCTTACTTTACAGGGCTTAGCCTTAGATACCTTCTTTTTAAAGGAATACGCATGAACATTTCACACATTGTCAAAGCAGGACTGTTAACGGTCGCCTTATCTGGCATGGCGGCACACGCCACCTTTGTTAATACCGATTGGTTAAACCAAGGAGATCAAAAGGTTTCCCTTGATACCGACACCGGGATCGAATGGCTAAAAACCGTCCCACGAAACGGAGAATCTTTCGCCCAAACGATCGCCTTATTAAACACCACATACGCAGGCTGGCGTTTACCAACGGAAGATGAAGTGCACACGATGATGCTCAATACGTTTGACACACCAGCAAAATATAGCAATTTCAATCCGACCAACACGAACGGTTATAATTGGTTGGCATCCGTACTAGGCTATGCCAACAATGGAAACTTTACCTTTTCAGGTGCCGCTGAAGTGGGTGGGTACTACCAAGATGACGCAGGCTTTATTCGGATAGCTGAACACTGGAACGGCGGTATTTATTACGGCACTCAAGCCGTTAGCGTAAACTATGCACATGGCGCTATGGCACCGTTTCTCGTTAGCGATGGCGGACTCACCTTTAGCTCACTCGAAGATCCGACGATCAACAGCAACAACCCAAACGCGCCGATCAATCAGGCGGTTGAAGATGTCAATGCCCCGTTTGCTTTTGGCTTACTGGGTTTAGGCTTACTCTCTTTTGCTGGGCTTCGTCGTCGCATTCGTCCCGGCGGCTGAGCGCGCTAATCCATCACCTCGGTAAGTCAATGCACATAAGGCGTCACACAACGCGCCAAGCAACCGACAAACCCACACAATAAATACGAAAAAACCCTGCCGTGACAGGGTTTTTTTATGGGTAAAGGGGGTGATTTGTATCAACCGACTAAACCGTAAAATGGCGTTATCTGTGCCTTAAAGGACTCTTTATGTCCGGACCACGCCGGGCCTTGAACGGTCGTAACGTGATCAAATAGATAAAAGCGGATCAGGATCTCGACGCTGATCCTTTTTTTGCGTATTAAGATCGTGCCATACCGTCATCAAATTCGATCGACTCGGTAAAACGATCCCTTCTTGGGTAAAGAGTTTCGCCATAGCTTCATCGAGCAAGGCCACCTGTGAGCTCGCCTCAACACCGGACAACTCATCGCTAAGCCAGACACCCCAGCGTTCGTCCTCCTTACCTAAATACAGCCATGTCGCATCCATAGAACGCGGGACTAAGCCCTTTAATCCGTCACCATACGCACTCAATACATACGCGGTTAAACGCGGGGAGTAATGGGCTTTATCTTGTGCTAACAAGGCCAACATCGGACTATCGTTAGCAGATGAAACGCTGGAAACTAACCAATGGGGGGCATGTTGCTTGAAGACATCAAGGGTCAAGGTACGCAAACCACTAAAGGCCGTGTACGACGCCAACACAATAAAACAGACCAATAAGGTGCGACTAAAGCGCCGTTGCTCTTTGAGTTTCGCCTGGACCTTGGCATATTCTGCGGGCGCAATAAAACGCGACGCGTGATCTAACATCTCGGGGGATAGTGAACGTTTCGTCATGATCCTACTCCTTTGAGAGAGACCCACCAAAGTGTGAGCCTTCCATTTACACTATAATAAAGACTATCGCATGGTCTAAATAACCTGCTCAGTCGTTGATTGATTGTTGGTGTCCGCCTTGTCATCATGCGCATAACTTACCGTTTCATTGAGCGTAAAATCCGCGTAATAAATAGCAGTATCCGGCGAAGATACATCAGAAAAACTGACTTTCACCACTTCCCCGTCGGTCTCAACCGCGTTCACCCGTAAGCCTAACAATAACAAAACCCGCGTTTTTCGCTCGAGCTCACACGTCGTTCGACTCAAGCCCTTCAGTTGATAAAGGGTGGGCACATCGTCTGGGTAATTGCTCTTAACACTTTGTATACGCATACCCGGCAATAATGCTTGGGCTGGCAAATACTGCACCTTACGCTTGACGGCTTTCGCCAGTTCCGGGGCACAAATACGCTCAAAATGCGGCATGAATCGCGGATGGATCCCCGCCTCAACATTGATCTCAACCATATGGCTATCACTTAAACTACGGGTAAACTCAATCGTATCTTCAGGATCCTTCGGCGCGATAATTTTCCCTCCTAATGCGAAAAAATTCACTGACGTCACTTGGGGCTTACCCCCTTCGATAAACCCTCTACCTTTATTAATATAGTACCCGGGAAAGGCCACTAACTGACACCCTAAAGGCAGGGTTGATGGCGTACTGTACCGGGGCAATTTAATTTTTTCCATCCGCAAAACATCCTCAACGGCGTGATCGATACCCCGAGCATATCAGGAATATTGAAACAAAACAATAAAAATCGCAAACCGATCTGATGAGATCATCAACGGTGGTGCCATTTAACCCATCATATCCGGATAATAAAGCACATAACAGACATCTGCCGATATCGCTTTACCGCCGTCGTTAAAGACACAGCCCCCACCAATACAACGCACCTAAACAAACACCATAACAAAACAACCACGCACAAAAAAGCGCTATCAGGCTTACCCAATAACGCTATACGTCAATACATTGCCCAAACGAACAAAACCCTTAAAGATATAAAAGGAAGACTTCGCTATACGTACAAATGATTAACCTCTATTGTTCGTTCTGCACCTTAATAATAGCTTCGCACGCTTCCGTGAACTCTTTAGGATTAGCCAGTGCAGAGATATACCTACCGGAATAACTAGTAGAAGACAACACATAAGTGTCTTTATACCCTTTCAATTCATCTAAGGACGTCATCATAAGCATAGCGTTCTTTCGTGAATGCTCACCACCGCCGTACCCTAAACCTTCACCTATCATCCGGTAAAGCTCTAAGATCTCCTCTTCACGTTCAATGAAACGGTACTCAACTAAATCTTCATGAAAGAGGTGATAGTCTATTTCCGTATCACCTAATGTCACTACATCATCTTGGCTCATCTCACCCTCTTCAATGTCATACCACATCGCAAGCTCTGGCTCTGGCTCTGCAGGAATATCTGCTAAGGCTTTCAACAAAGGGCTCATACTGTTGTAATTATTAAACGAGAACGACGCCGCTAATGACTCACGAAGCTTATCTTCATTCACCACAGGGCTACCCTGAAAACGCTCAATACCTAAACGCAACATCGCTTTAAACGTGTCAGCATCTTTAGGCATCTCAACCGTTAATGGGTTAGTGTGTGTCTGTGAACGGGTATTACTAGGGTTACTATTTTGCATGAGTCTTTCCTCTATCAGCTTCATTAATGTGGCTATTCGTTACACAAAAGCTGTTAGTGAAAACATGCTAAGTGATTGACTAGGGTTATTCAGTTTCCACCGTACAAGCATACACTTGTTGAATAGCGGCAGGGGCTACCCCCTCCCTACCAACTCTCTTAAGAACCAGTAGTTAAGTTAATTGTGCCTGACGCATAAAAAAAAGTCAAGCAATAAAGAATATCTTTATTGAAACAAAGCAACGGTGAAGTGTTGTGTAATAGGGCAATATCAAATAACAGGCAAAAAAAACGCACTGTATAAGTGCGCTAAAACGCCTAGGGAACGCATAAAAAACCTATCTTTGACGGTGCTTTATCCACCATGAATGTACGGTGTACCCAACAGCACAGGTGCACACAAAAGCCAATAAAACCCAAAATAGCAAACAGTCACCTACATGAATCGCATCACGACGTAGCCTACTCTGTAGTACTTCATCAGCCATCAGGAAAACCTTCAATCGATAAATAACATCTTAAGTATTGCCTAGGTCGACGAAAATCACCACTTTATTTTCAGCGAAAAGCTCAATACTCACCATTATTTGACTGGACCACTACCTGAGCTGCTCAATGTAACAAAACGTTTCATTGTGCTATTTCAATAAAACCGCTTGCAACGCTACGGCTCATTTGTTATAATAGCGGTCTGTTTGATGGTAATGATAGCGATGGGAACACGCCTCGAGTGTGCGCATTACCGTATTGGATCAGTGTGCGTCAATGCTACTGCCCCTCCCTGTGGTTCCTTGTACCTGCACTTACCTATCTGCCCTATTTTAACTCACTCACCACACCGACAAGAACACCGACAGGCTACGGCCTTATTGCGCCTACTCATCTTGTTGTGTTATTTCAATAAAATGCTTGCGTTTGGTTCGGGCTATGTTACACTGGTTTTGTAGTTTGGAGGGTGAGATATTAATGGGGATGCGCGCTAGTGGCGGCCATTATGGTGAGGGATGGATCCGTCCTATAGACGCTGCTCTCTCTTCGTGCTCCTTGTCGCCACACCACCAAGACATCTAACGCTCCCCCAGGGTGAGCAATCTAGGTAGAGCAAACACTCGCTCGCCGCACAAGCTTTACGTTATTCTTTAGGGGGTGCGTACGCTTCAATTACGGTGCCTACCCCAACATCAAGCATACGGCTTAAGGCAATGTCATCAAATTGCTGCCGGCGCTCTCGGTTAAAAAAGACCCGCCATGAGAACCCGGTACGTTCAACAACCAAGATAGCACCCGCATTATAAAGCCCTTCCGTATCCACCATCACGCAGCGCCCGTCGTCCGCCTCTCTGTTGGCTTTATCATTATATAAACAGACTCTCAAGCGCCAAATCCCCTGTCGCTTAACACTGTTGATACTCACCACTTCAACACCCATGGTATCGAGCTTATCGCCATAATAGCTAGCATAAAAGCCCCCGTTACCCTTACGCACCTCGAAGTGAGCGGGGAGCGTTAACGTGGATACCTCACGAAACCCATAGTCTTTTGCCATGTCATCTAGCGTATGCTTAATGTAGTAAATAGCGCCCGTCACGAGTAATAAAAGCAGTACGACCACGATTAACTTAACCCCTTTACGCTTAGTGGCGATGACCCCATGGGTACCCATTGGTATTCCTTGTGTTTGTCTTGTTGGCTATTTAATGTACCATTCATACTAACATAAAATAAATAAAAGGGCGTTCTCGTTACTTTATCTTGCTCCGCACCCAACAAAAAAGGCACCATAAGGCACCTCTTTTACACGAACACATCGTAATGCTATCGTTACTTATCTTGCCACGTATCCACGTTCATTTGACGCGTCGTGACGTCTACAGCGGTCTGTACCGTTAAGGTTTGAAGCACATGTATACTTACACCCATTAACCTATCAAAGTTGTACTTTTGCTTAGCGAGACTTTCAATATTCACAGACCAATTACCCTTATTAACCGTCATCGTCAATATATCCTCATGCGGCAAGATCCCTTCTAGGTGCATATTCATGCAGACATCAGGGATAGCAGCCACCTTAAAACAAGCCTGCATCACAGAGTCATCAAAGTGCTCAAACACCACCTTATTAACCCGCAAACGGTTCAGCTGTTCTTTAAAATTGGCATTGACATAATTAGATAATATGGGGCTGCGCTGGGCGGACTGCTCAATCAAAGGTAAGGCGTTGACCGTCACTACTTCTTGGTGCTCAGAGCAACTGACCGTTGAAAGCACTGCAAGCGCGGCAAAAGACATGACCACATAAGGCGGTACCACACGGGATAAAAAGCCGCCGGTTGTTTCTGTTTTATTTTTCATAAAGCTCCCTGTAATTATTACTATCCATAGTATTCCACTGTCCTATTATACCGTAACGTACCAGCAAAGGCTATCGTTACGATGAAAGACTAGGGGGTTATTTTGGTGCGCATACGCTCTGGTTGTAAAGCTCGTTCCATCGATTTATTGACCAAATCTTGCAAGTCACGAGGTGGATAACGCGCCGTTGCTAATTCATCATAACCTAATCGCCATTGGCCGTTAACCACTGTCTGCACGGCAGGAGCGACCAGGTGCTGAGCCAACCTTAACTGCTCCTGACACTTCACCTCACCCGACAAATAGGTAAAGCACGCATGTAACTTGCCCGTTAAGGTGCGTTCGTCCAAGTGAAAATTTACCCGATCGACTTGCGCTAACACTAACGCCTGTTGATGTGCAGGTGACAGTTTAGGGGCATTCAGCTGTGCCACAATAGCCTTGATCTCTCCGGGGGATTTTAAATCTAATGCTCCAGAAGGGATCTCTGTCGCTCTCTCTATCACCAACGACAAGGTCAGTGTCATCACAAGCGAAGCGCTTAAGATAAACCCACCTACCACCCAACTTCGCTTACTTATTTTAGCCATTCCTCACCTCTATTTCGTTGTGTTATTTCAATAAGCCAATGATCCATTATTGCGACCAGCTTTTCAAGTTCTCTTGTTCAATGATGCGATTATCTTTAGCTTGTTGATTTACCTGCAGCGCCCGTTGCTTAATGGCGGGCAATGATTGCACGGCATCTTTCAATTTATCACGCAACAGTCCCTGTAAATCATCACCATTCACACGGGGTAAGGCGGCTTTCTTTACCATGGCTTTCCATTCATCACCTACCCAATGTAAGCCACCAAAAAAGGCCGACTCCGGCACCACACGACCATTTACCATGGTATTTTCACAATCCACGGCGTTGACCGTTGTACTGATACACAGGTGCATTTGCGCTAATGAACCACGTGATAAAAACGCATGGGGGTGACTTAGCTCAGGGAGATAAATCAAAATACTCTTGATAACAGTACCATCAAGAGAAGACGCCACCCCTTGTAAATTGTCGGCAAGCTGAAAGCGGCTACGCCCATCAAACCATAAGGTATCACGCAAAGGGTTCGCTTTGATTTTATAATACATATGCGCATGCTTCTGGATATCGAGCGCCCGAGCTTGACGAAAATCAACGGTAATTACGGCCAGTAAAAATACGCCCAGCATGCCGAACATGCACAATAATGCTTTGGTATGTCGCTGAAGGGGTTTACCTTTATCAGGGGTTTGGGTGTGGTGTAGATCTTCTTTAAAGACATCAGTCATGTTAATTACATCCTTGTAAGTGATACGTTGTACCCGTAAGTACTAGGCTTATTGCCTACGTTGTTTTCTCTACTTCAACCCCTTCAGTAAAAAAGGGGGTGGTCTATCTCTCTGCTATTCTTCAATTTCTTTAGCGCTCTAGTGTCGTTCTGGGTGCAAATCATGCGCTTGCTTACATACGTTATCCGTGTTCATATGATTGAATGATGCAACACCGACAACCAAAACAAACAAAAACAAAGAGAGCAAAATCAAACGGCGACCTGCGCGCTTCTCTCGGGCAATAAGCACCTCAATCGATTCATCATCATCATCATCCAGCCTGTTCTTTCTCATAATAACACCTATTTCTCGCAGCACCTAAGACAGTCTAACAGAAACCGGAAGCGAGTTAAACAAATAAACCGATCCCCAATTAACGCCCGCTAAACCGTTGGGTTATTTCAATAATCAACACGCCATCATTCCACCTGCCAACTTTTCACATTCTCCGCTCTACTATCATCAAGCGCTTTTTGAGCGACATATTGATCACCCGATAAATGAAGCGCTATCTTTTTTAACCTTAGTGACTCTGCTCTTCTCGCTTTAGTATCAACTAACAAGATTGATATTTCATCCGTCAATATCGGGGCTAAACCCTCAACATTAACCCGTGACAGTATCGACTCACTTATTACCCCTACCCACTCGCTCCCTGCCCAATGCAAAGCACCCCAAAAAACCTGTAGGGCGAACATCAAGGGAGCGCTTGGCATGACATTTACTCGCTTGAACGGTTTGACTTTTACATAATTGGATCCCATAAAGATCGTTTTTAGCGATCAGTGGATCTATTTTATATATCGCTTTTAACTCGAAAAGGATCTATTTTACATTGAAAGCGCGGAGCTTTTCACTCATAGGGTCAACCACTGAAGCCAGAGCGTTTACCTTGACATAGCCCTTCGTTACTTCAAGTGAAACTTCGTTACTTCAAGTGAAACTTCGACCACATTGAGTTGTTTTATTGATATTCTTCCGTGTTTCGTTCCATGACATTCTCCATTATGTTGAATCTTACCGTTACGTTAATCGATGTATTAAGCGTCTCTAAAGACCATGTAAAGCGTTAGGTATTACTGCGTGTTAGCGATATACCCTTAACCGCAAGGCATACTGTCGAGGTGGATTTTAAACACCCAACCCCCGACAATAAGCGCTATGGTGAGCACAATACCCGCTGTCGCTATCAATAAGAAGCGTTTATTGCTACCCATCCATGACCGTGCATCCGCCCATTTACTCGGCGTTGTCGGGTGTTTATTACCATTATTATCAGTCATTGCTCGGCCTCGCGTTCATACGGCGCTCATTAAAGCGTTGGGTTATTTCAATGTTATTTGTCGATCAATATTTATGGGTGCGTCTCGCCCCAACTTTTTATAGTGCGCTCATGTGACAACTTCGCTTTAATTTCTTTCGCATGCTTACTCTCAGCCAGTAGCGTGGTTGCATCCATGGCCGTCACAAAACGTTGGTAAAAAGCATCGAACGGCAACTGCCCCAAGTTCACTTCTTTGGCCACTGCGACCCACTTCGTTCCCGTATAATGCAAGTTGATTACGGCGTTATCACCCGTAAGGTAACTGTTATTTTTCTCGTAAGTACAGTCACCACCCTTGACGCTTTTCCCTACGCACACATAAACATTATCACGATCGATATAGTTGAGTTTATCGGCCGCAACACGGGCAGACCTAACCCCAATAAGTGACAAGCGCACACCGTATTTTTCGTTAAACCGTTGCGCAAAATCCGGCGCAAATATATACCCCTCAATAAGCCCTATCTTTATTTCTCCGTCATAAATCGTACCCGTCAAATCATAGGACATACTCGGGTTTAATGCGTAAGGTGCTATAGTAGACTCATCTCCATTGATTGCTTCAAAGGCATCTCCTCGCGCTCCTGCGAGAAAAACAAGCGATATTATAATGGAGCACATCACCATTACAAATATGGCGATTGGCGGAACTGATTCTTCTTTTTTTGCGACCATATCACTAATTTCTTGCGCATTGTCGGCGCGTAATCCATCTTCTCTATTGCTCATACATACTCCCTATACTTATTGTTTAAGTGTAAGTGAGATAAACAAAGCCCCACAAACCCCTTACAGATATTACTTTGCTTTAAGGCTTTCAACCAAGCCACTGTCTAACGCTTTTTGCATATCTTTACTGATAATGGGATGGCCTAATAACTGCTCCGCCCCAGCCAATTTCACGCCTTCAAGGCTCACGTCAGCCACCAATGAGTTTTCATTTGCCCGTTTATCCCCGTGACACGAGGGAGCACGTGAACGTGACAATAGCCCCTGGACCATTCGCTTCAATAAAGACCACATAAACCCCTTACTCCTCTTGGTGCACTTAGCATAAATGCAAAAACGCCCGAAACATTGTCGGGCGCATAATGTCACAAACCCCAATAAAAGGCGGTCTGCTTTGTTACCTGGCTAACTATTATCTAACCATGATTGACGCTTATTTTTCGTTGTTTTTAAAGCATTAGTACGCTTAACCATTTCATCAAGTATCGCGTTTTCAACGAGTGATTCCATCTCAGTATAACCAATACTCCCCATTTGCTCTTGAGACATCACCGCTACCCAGTTACCTGCAATAAACTTAAACGTCGCAGTTAAAATAGCATTTTTTCTCGCAGAAACAGGAGGTTTACCCATACAGTCACCACCACCTAAACGCACATCTAAGCACGCGTTGGCGCGAAACTCACCGTTTACAATGTCTTTGTATGTCCAAATATCCACCGACTCTATCGAATATTCGCTCAAGAAAATACGGAAAACATCACGGTTCATGACCCGCGCTAACGAATAGTTTTCTTTGAAACCCGCGGCAAACTGAACGCCTCGGCTATCGTTCCAGCCACTTTTTAACACCGGCGTCTGTGTTAACTTACGCATCGCTCGCTCAGCCGAAGGGGTTGGGTTGCGCTCATATGTTGCTTTAGCACGCACATACGCCAATGCCTTATTATTCATATCTGACAATTCTTCCATCGACTGATAAAGACGCTCTTGAGCGGAAATGTACGAGTTTATGTCGCCATCTTCTATAATGCTCGCATCGTAAACGTCGCTTTTTTCGGCATAGGCCTGTGCAATGTTCGGGTTACTTCCGCTCACATCAACCCTATCTTCATCATCGCCCATAACCACACTTATCATAATAAGACTGACAATAACCATCGCTATACGCGAAGGGAAATCCTTCAGTACCCAGGCGATTGCATCGCCAATTAAGTCAAACAAAAAACCAACAATGATCCCAAAACCGTCCCACGCCATCAAGGATGCATCTTTGAAATAGGTCGCTATATCCTGTAAATAGTCGGAGTCAAAGGACACCTTGGCGGTGTTAATCTCTTCATCGGTTCCATACGGGGAACCTTCTCTAGACTTGCGTTCCCATGAATGCGGACTTTCGCCCAACTCTTCATCTTGCTTGCTTTTTTGACTAACAGTACTTTTAATCTCGGCAAATTCAGAAGCAAGAGGATCATCGCCCAACGAATTTACTGCAGCGTCATCGGTTAGGTTTTCCGCATCGATGCACCCTACTTCGCTATTGTTATCACCAATAAGATTGCCACCATTAGCTTTGTCGCCTGTGATGCTTTCCGCGTTTTTATCATTTGGTTTTACGCCGTCAATCTTATTTTCTATATTGCTTTTATCGTCAGTCATGGAGTTCCCTTATTGGTATTCACTCGAGCTAATGCTCAATCGATTGTCCGTTAATTAATGATGTTTATGTTATATTGCGCTGTTGTTATGGTTACACACAGCAAGCAAAACGTTAACATAGTACGTCATGTTTTTGCCATTTACAATGAGTTTTATGCGCAAGACCTATCAATCACATACCAATATAGAACAAGTAACACTTATTAAAAACCAAAATAAAAGGGATGCCCTGTCCTTTGACTTAATAAATGCTTTGGTTACACGATGGTAAGACGTCAACGATAAAAGAGAAAAACATGGGGCGTGGAATGATAAAACGATCGCTAAAATAACGCGAGAAGATCTAAAGTAAGATCCGAAATGGGATCTAAGAAGTGAACGCTAAAACGATCATAAAAATACGCAGGGGATGATCGTAAAAATTATCTGGTATGTGAACGGTAAACGATCTAAATAGGTAATTCAACAATGCGATCACTCATGCCATTTACGATCGTATAACCCACCAATTACGATCCTCTTTTGGTTTCATTACGATCGTACAACGTGCTATTTGCGATCTTAAAATAACCTATCCTCCAGTACTGAGCAAGCATTTAATAAGTACCAAACAAACATTAAATAGGTGGCCAATAAATACAAGAATAATCCCTAAACAACAACACCCAATGGCCAGTAACCATCAATCATCACCACACCAGACTAAGACCAACAAGATTAATAAAGGGAAAAGGTCATACAACATATGTGTGCTCAACCAATATTACTTCAGGCCAGTATAATTGCACAAAAGCAACCACATTCACCCCAGTACCCAACATCAAAAACAAAGCAAATAAGCACATGTAAATCGGATATGTGCCCCATAAACTAAACGCCTATTAAGTGGTACATCGCGGCTTTTTAACGTTATCAACTACCCCAACAGAACGACCCACCAACCCACATGCACCACACCACCTTCGATAAACATAACACGCCAATCGGCAATAACGACCATTGACCACCCATTAACAAAAGCAACCCAGAGCACGTGAGTGATGACAGAAAAATGAACCGTGGCCATTCAACACACCCACTAAAACAACCCGTAAACTCATACAAAACCCACGAAAACAAGTACCCCAAAGCACCAGGTGACTAACTTATTCAAGAGCCAAACAACTAAGACAGCCCAAGCCAAGACAACCCAAAAAAAAACCATAAACTCACGAACCCTTACCATCATCAGTCTTACTCGCTCCGCCTGACATTAACCATAAATAAGCCGCTATAGCACCAGTAGGTATGAACGCCGTATCAGTCATTATGCTTGGTACAATCACATCTAACCCAAAATAATCCTGCGCAAAACCAATACCAGATACCACAATGCCATACACCAAAGCAATAACAATAGGCACCAAAAAGACCGATCTAAAACCAAAACGATTGACAGAAAAACGATTTAACTTGCTCATAAAAACCCCTGTAAATGTAAATTAAACGAGGAAAAACCCCAAACGAAAAGCATAATAACACACTTAATAAAGAAAAAACTAAAACCAGTAAACCCTTTTATAATGCGGCCTAAATGACACTTTCCTATAGGGAGTAAGACACAAGACAACAAACATATAAAAGGTATGGCTCGAACGCCTCTAATATATACCGCGCAACAATAAACGACCCATACCCCACAAAACGATCGCAATCAAATCGCAAACCGATATTACGATCCTCTTCAATTCATACAAAAACTCATGGCTAAACATCATCAACAAACCCATAAACAAAACTAAATAAAACGAAAAACAACGCCTGTAACGCCTAAGAACAAGCTAGAGCCCAATACCCCTCATAGTAACGCTCTCAGGAAAAAGACTCTACTTACACCACGAACGAATAGAATAACTCAACATGTAAAGCTCAAAAAAAATCATCTAAGAAAGCATCTTAACTGACTTTATGTAACTAATAACACTAAGCCTGATCTACGTTGACCTAATGCCCTACAGCGATATCAAAGCATAAATAGTCTTACATATCCCATAGGGAGTAAGACACTTACCTATAGCGTGTAAGAGAACTGTATAGGGAGTATAGGGAGTAAGAAACGCATAATTGTGCTCATGCTTGCTATTGTTACTCTCATGTATAAGCTACCTGATATGATAAGTAACGAACAGCTTCTACGATAATATTAACCTACAATCACTTATCTCTACATCTCTCGTCTACTATCACTTGCACATGCATTCATCACTCATAACTTACATACTCACCTAGGGAGGAACAAACAAAACTAAAGTCTTACTCCAAAAATACGAGGAAGAATAAAAATGTTTTAAGTCGTTTTATGCTTGTTTTTGAGTTGATGAGTGGGAATGGGAGGTAAACCCATTATTGAAATAACACAACGTCTTGATGCTTTATTATATTCAACAGCTCTCAATAAAAAAAAGAAAAATTAAAAGTTACAATTATCCGCTTGCAATAAAACTTGGTTATGTTATAATTATTTCGAGTTGAAAAATCATCAAACGGATAAACGTTTTTATAGGTTTTATTGATAAATTGTATCTAAACCCTATAGCCCTACTGCGTTTTTTTTATGATTTCACTATGGCGCACAGAGCCGTCTAATAAATCACCCTCCCTCTCTAGTGTTATATTTCCCCAAAAAATTTTCGACAAAGGATCATTAAAAGGGGCTTGCTCTTTGTGTGTATATGATCGTGGGTTTAATTTATGATCCTGATAAAAAGTTGTTTACATTGAAATAGAACAATGTTACAATATTTACAGCTAAGTGTTTTACGTGCGATTTTCTTGCAGGAGTTTATTGAAACCCGCCCAACTTATTTTATGATAAAAAAAATGACCGAGTAAATCAGCCATTATTCTCATCTGTTTTTATTCTTTTTAACTGGCGATATCCACATTCACTTTGACGCACTCCCCACCAACGATACCTAGCTCCATCTTCCTCAGCAACGTCCCTAATTCATTTTCATGAGAGATATAAAACTCAAAAATCTCATCTTCAGAAAGTTCGTAATGAGCAAACCAAAGCTTAATTGCACCTCTGATTAGAGTATCTGAGTTTGCCAAAGTTTCCAGCGTGACATCTACGCCACAACCATCACTAGATACACTTGACAACGCATCCCTTAAAGCTAAATTAACACATAACTCAGATATGTTTGCTACGTTAATGGTCATAGTTTTACATTTTGTATGTGGTTTATCACTCTTAACACCGAGACATTTACTGTCGTTTACCGTACCAATACGAACTTCTAATTCGCATTGATAAGCTGTGAATTCACCAGAGTTTTTATCGAATAATAGTTCCATCGTCAACATCCTTATTCAGTGGTTTATATATAGATAAAAGTATATTTGTCGCATTTCAATCTCCATAAAAATGATTAAAATATCATCGGGAGGCTAACATACAATTGCTGTTTAATCAATATAAATCAATTATATTTGTCGGTAAAAATAACGATCATACACACCAGTAAATACGCCATCAAACACGCACTTTGATCCTATTTTACACATAAGACAAAAGAAAACATCAAAAGAAATCTGGCGAACGAGCGTCGACGAGAGTGTTTTTTACTTTATTATATTCAGTGAGGTTTTAAGACAATTAAATGGGGGATAAAACCTTATAAACAAGATCTTTATCGTAAATAGTCGCCATGCCCTCAATGTATTCAGCGAAAAAAAATTGGTAAGCCCAGTAAAAAACGAACAAAAGAGCGAGCTCCAATGCACACAAAACAGCCAAGTTAGATCCTTTTTGCAATGCACAAACCAACCGCCCCGATCCATTCGATCCTATACCCCACCAAACGATCCTACCAAACCGTCTCTAGCGACAATCGAATAACCAATACTTTGAACAGACTCCCCCCGTTACTGCGAGGCCAAAAAACTCGCAGAGACGCTTTTTCGAAACTCGCAGAGACGCCTAGCATTTACCACAAAGAGACGCGCCAGTGTCGGTGTTTAATTTTACCGTATCTGGAAAAAAAGTGATTTCGCTGGTAACTGATTAACAATACTAATTATAGGTAAATGTTTTTTTATTATATTTTTTTTAAATTTGATGGTCGCTTTTTCTTAAGATCGTTTACTATAGACTCGTCAGGGCAATTAGCATTTATTTTTTTGTTTTTTGTTTTAGACAATCAACGTTGACTAAAATTGTTTTTTTTGCAAAAATACGGAGTTATATTATGAAAAGGAATACAGGTTTACTACAGCGCGGTTTTTCATTGATCGAGATGATGATCGTAGTTGTTATTCTTGGCATCTTTGCCGCATTCGTTATCCCTATGTTAACAGGTGTTAAAGACGCCAACGTTTCCGTTGGGATGGAAGTGCGAGCTATGGATCGCTCGTACAACCAAATCCAGGATCGTTATTTTGACGAACCTATTACGGCATCTTTAGATAACGCTGCGGTAATGCGAGCACGCTTACAATCAGAAGCTTACCGTACTAGTGGTACTGATGTTATCTATAATATTTTCAATGGAAAAATCACCATTGAAGGCGTTGATGAAAACGGTATCGTTTGGACTTCTGAAAAAATTCCAGCGGGCGTTTGTTCTAGCATCGTTTCTGACGCTAAGAAGTTACAGTTTGAAAAAGTAACTATCGGCGGTACAGAAATACAGTACTCATCAGCAAGCAATGATGATTACGCGGTAGCATGTGAATCGGCGGCCGGTACAAATGATAGTTTAACTATCATTTGGACAAAAGAAGAATCGTAATACCTCTCCCCAAAAAAAAGCCACAACATTTGTTGTGGCTTTTTTTTTGAACTTAGGATGGTAAGTTCGATTTCCGTTACGCAGTAACAAAGATTTTGAAGAAGATGTTGTTCTCTAAACCTGACAACCAAAAGTATTCCACATAAAAAATCACATTGCAAGTATTATTTCCCTTATTATCTGTTAGAATAGCAAAACCAGAACGGATACTACCTTGCCTCAACCTATAAAACAGGAAATGGATTTTATGAAATCACTCGCCCATAACAAATTTAAAAAAAATCAAAGCGGTTTTACCTTGATTGAAATGGTTATCGGGGTAGTTATACTTGGCCTTGTTGCCACGACAGTCTCTCGGTTTTTAAGTGATTACCTTTTCGATTACCGCATAGAACAAACTTCAAGAGAATTGACCTCTGTCATCACCGCGGTACAACGACGAAATGCGCACGATGGATTTGTTTTTAGCCTCTGGGATGAGAACGGTGGTGGCGCCGCTACCAATGCAACGATCACATGGCCACAGGCGGACTTTTCAGATCTTTTGTCGGATTACCTCGTAGGGCGAAATCATCCAGGCTGCGGGGTTGTTGCTACAGGTTGGAACCCTCTCAATACAGATGGCGGTGTAGACGACGGTGTCGAAACAAGTATGGAACGAGCGGCATTGATTCCATGCAACGCCCTTCGAGGCAAGTTACCCTGGCGCGTAAAAATGTCAGCGGCGTTATCGGAAGATGCGACAGATAGTGTCGGTACCTTTGCGTTATATGTCGACATGACGGATTCTTACTTTGGGAATAAAGATAACCCAGATAACAATATATTGAATTACAACAAATTAAAAAATGGTTTTGCCAATAGAATGCGAGACGGTATCAATGGACTACCGAGAGCCACGTTTGGTGTAATGAACGACATTACCGACATTGCCGATGATGTTCCTTACACAACCACGGAATGTGAAGACAAGTTGGTCGCAGGCGACCCTTGTGACATCATCGTTTATATCGATTTTGCAGGAACGACAAATGGGATGTTTAAACGAACAGATGATCAAAACTCCATGGTTGATGATTTAACCTTTACAGAAGGAACAGCGCTCCCTCGACAACAATGTGCATTTTGGACAGGCGGTGCGGGTGCATGGGTAAGTAACCTTGTCGACTGTGGGATAAAAGGCGGCACGGGTGATCCTGATGTGACACTTGTTGTTGACCACGCACAAACCGGCAGTGTTTTTATCACCAGTGAAGATGTAGCATTTAGCCACCTTTGTAAGGTCTGGGAGGTTAAAGATTTAGCTAATGAAGAAATGCAACTTCAACAACTCGCCGCACCCAATGATGTTTCACCCTGCGGCATGACGTCGACAGGTAATATTGTTCAGCTCATTACCGATGAAGCGCACATCGGCAAGGCTTATGGTGAAGAAATTATTGCCAAGGATCTTTTTGCCGTTCAAGCGACGTTGTTTTCGGATGTAGCCGGGCAATCTATGTTACGGGTTTATGACAGCACACACACTGCCTTTACGTTTACGGTAAATAACAGTGGTGACACCGAAATTGGTGGCACACTTGATGTCACTGGTGCAGCTGTGTTTTCAAGCACTGTTGATATAAAGAAAAGCCTCGTCGTTGATGAAGGGGCTACAATAAGCTTGGGTAACGGTACCTCTACGCTCATTGGCGATTCGGCGACTAACATTTTACTTTCAAAAGACGATGCGACGGACACTTTCACAATGCGTGCTCGTGGCATTAATTTTGAGCTCCTAAACGATCAAGGAGCCGGCATTACAATCAATGAAGATCCTAATAATGTTGGTGATGAAATGAGGCTATCTGCTGACGGAGGTATCTGGACAGCAGATGACACCACGATTCATGCTTCAAAAAGCTCTTTTGCTAATGGTAAATTCAGCACCCTCGGTGTTACCGATGCGCAGGCATTACGAGATTTATCCGAACTAGTTACCTTTGATGTTGCCAAGTACTTAGACGACACGAGCTCACCGATACAGACGGTTGGTGTTGACAGAATAGAAGGAGAGTTTATGCAGTTAACGAAACCCGATTGTTTATCTTTCGTTAAGGATAGTAATTATTCATCGTCTGCCTCCAACCCCTACAGGCAGTTACCTAACTTTAACTTGCTCAATACGGCCGGCGAAGGGGAGAAACTCGCACGTTTAGTTTTAGCACCTATTTACTTCAAAACATACAATATGGCTTTTGGTGACAACCAACTTTACGCCCAACATGCTATTCACTCTAGCCCAACAACATGGGATGTTTTTTTATACCTCAGTGGGGAAGGTGCTTTTGGCACTGGTGCGAGAGAAGATGGGGCGGGTGCTTCTCTCGCTATAACCATGTGTGACTACAGTAGTATTAGCTTTATGCAAAAAACTTTATAAAATATTTTTGAACAAAGTTTGAAAAATTTGCTATTATAGCCGAAAGGACGTATTGGATACGTATCGAGGGAACCATGGAACGGATAAAATTAATTACGACACTATGTGCAGTAGTAGCTCTCAGCACAGGGTGTGCATCAACAAAAGAAATCGACACATCTAAACTGTCTCCTTATGAAGAAGCGCTTAAGCAAGAGCATGAGCGCACGGGAGAGATCTTGTCAAAGGCCGCTCTACTCACCAGTAAAAGTTTTGCAGTATATACGCGAACAAATCAAGCCAAAGTGCAACCGCTACTCACCAATCAGCAAATAAGACAGGCGAGGCATCAAAAGTACTATGTCCCCAATGGTATGGAAGACAAACAATCATATTCATGGGACTCAGCACCAGAGCCTTTGTTGATCACTTTAGCTAACGCCTCTGGTTACAAACTCAAATTTGTTAATGAAAGACCTCCTGTTTCAAGAAGTGTCACCGTTAGCCCTGATCGACGTCAAATAAAAGATTTTTTTGATATTATCACTCAGCAAACAGAAGGTTACATTGATAAGATCGACATTGATGATAAATCTGAAATAAAACTAATCACTGTTATTTACTCAAGATTTTAACCAAGGGGACAGGGATGTTTCGTACTGCTTTACGATTACTTATCGTTACTATTGCTTTGCCCGCATCTTTGTCGCTGGCGCAAGATACTGTGCCTGATGATACAGCATTAAATAAAGAGGAGCAAAAAATCCTTGAACGCACGGTGAACTCATATCAAATAAATGTTCTTCAAAAACTTTATGACGAGAATTCAAAAAACGGCACGGTTTCTTTCGATCATTCTTACATGATAGATTCACCGTTGACATTACCTCAAGTGCTTAATTTCGAACACCCTTATTTAAAAATGAAACTTTCTCAACTAACAGGAAAAGACCGAGAAGAAATTGCGGAGTCCATTAAAAAAAACACGCAACGAAACATGCGTCACCAAAGTATATTAAATGTGGCCATGAAATACGGAATGGAGTCTGGTCTTTACAAGGCAGCATTGGATTACCATCAACTATTAAGTTCTGAATATCATTTCTCAATGTCAGAGGTTTTCTCGTTCGGGCCATTAATGTTGGCAGATGGAAAAATAAAGCCACCCCTTATTGAAGAAGTAGCGTTTAGAACAGAAATCGAAAACAAACGTCAACGCAGAACCATTAAAAAAAGATTTCGCATTGCTGAGCAAAGTGAAGTGATCATTGATCCACCTGTTTACATGGATTTTTTTAAAAACTTAAAATTACCCAAACCAAAAGAACCCCAAGTTTACCTACTCCCTCTCAATGATGAGGAGATGGGACATTGGCGAAAAGGAATATTAAACGGCTGGCTAGAAGGCGTTAGACAAGCAAACAAAATAATCCACAGTAACATACGCCGTCTTGTTCGCGCGCGAAACGGTTACATTCGCTTTCATGTCTTACATGAGCGTGGCGTGGTTTCTATGCCTACTCATCAAAACATAGCTGTTGGGACAAATTCTCGAGGTGATGTCGTGAATATCGGTGAAAGTTTATTTGAAATAACCGAATTACCAAGATTAAATGACAGTGAACAAGATTGGTTGGCACTACCGCAGATTGATGATATTTTTAATGCACTCACCGATGAAGACGTCCAAGAGTTAACCGACTTGTTGTATAATAGAGATGGTCTATGAGACAATTTGACCTAGAGAACCCTGATACACTTTTTATTTCAGAAGATTTGGAAGATGCGATCATTCACCAAATGAACACAACAACATTTCGCAAGATTCTTTATCATGCAAAGTGCATTAATGTATCTGATATTTTTTTTCAACAGGGCGATGTTATAAAAATAAAAGTAAACAGCTTAATTTTCCCTATCAGTAAAAACATATTGCAACGCGCCACTGCGGCGACAATAGTCGCCTTGCTTCACAGTGCTCGTGAGGGTGATGATAGTGCACTAGGCAGGATACAACAAGGCACTCCTTCTAATAACACTTATGCCTACAAAATAAGATCTCGTTCTAAAGGTGAAGAGGGTGTTCGTTTTCGTGTTAACTCGATCAAAAATAGTGACCGCGGGGTGAGTGTCACTATGCGTTTAAACAATGATGAGATCCTTAGTCTAGAGCAGACAGGGATGACCCCTCAAGATCCAATTTACTTAAACATGTTCCCGCAGAAGGGGCTTAACCTCATTACGGGTGCAACCGACTCTGGCAAAACCACCTTAATTTACGCTTGTTTAAGAGAGTTCATCTTGCACAGCACAGAGTCTGCTGCCATCAATACTTATGAAGCACCCATTGAAGGTGATTTAGTTCGGTTGGCGATTGAAAACCGCGTCCACAATAAGGTTGTTTCTCAAACGCCTGTGCCAGGCGGAGTGGCAAGCTTTGGAGAAGGCGTACTTGAGTCGTTACGACGAAATGCTGATATCATCTTAACAGGGGAAATCAGAACACCAGATGAAGTTGACGGAGTGATAAATGGCGTCCTTGCAACGGGGCGCTTGATTATGGGTACCATGCATACGGACAACATCCCCTCAAGTATAAACCGAATGATCAACACCCTCAGCTCTAACAATGAAGCGGAAATTCGTTCCAAAGTATATGATCTTATATCTTCGCTAAACATGATCGTTTCTCAAAAATTATTGCCGACAATAGACAAAAAACGTGTGGCGGTAAATGAGATGCTTATTTTCACTCAAGATATAAAACTTCAACTTCAAGCTCTTCCCGTCGATCAAGTTTCTGCGAAAATAAAAGAAATTATGATCGCACAAGGGAAGACTATGGTCGACCGCGCGAGAGCGCTTTTCAACGACGGCATCATCAGCGAACTTGTTTTTACACGTTTTGAAAAATCATTCAGTTATTAAGGAGGTTTTATGGCTAGCAACGTACAGATAGATACCTCGGTCATTACCAAAAGACCACAAAGTATCGCGAGCAAAGAATCAACATTCAGCTTCGGCGTAAGCAATAGATTATTACTACCATCAGCGTTTTGCGCATTGTTTTTTTCGTTCAATGTGTCTTTTTGGTTTGCTGTATCGTTTTTTGTCATTCTTTTAATAGAAATTGTGTTAACATACGTTGTAAAGTTGACGCTACAAGAAACCTTCACCACACTATGGGCGGCAATGTTTCAGTCGCAGCGGAAATCGATACGGAATTAAAGATGAATTCAGGGAAGAACACTATGTTTAAAAAAACGTTTAAGCTTAACAAGCTTTCATCGGCACTTTTGCTGATCGGAAGTTCTTTGTTGTTAACTAATCAAGCTCATGCGACAGTAACCGTTTATACCGATGCGACGAGTTTAAAGCAAAACAATGCGAACCATGTGGCTTATTTTAGTCAATCGGGGCTTTCTGGCGAACACGCCAAAAAGGTGCCGGGTGCCGGCGCAGACATGATGCTATCTCTAGCAACAAAAATCATTGTCCCGTCATCATGGATCGTTGTACCATCCGGTGACTTCAACAATGCCAACGTAACGTGGCGAGGTGGGATCTCTTGGCCACAAGTGCTTAGAGATATTGCACAGCGCGAAGGCGTTTTTATAAACCTTGATTGGGTTCAAAAAGAAGTGCATATCACGGTACCGGAAAGCTCTCGAGCTATCTTGCCTCAGCAAACCGTCAAAGTCACTCCGGCAACGAAAAACACTTCGTTTGATTTGTCAGGTAAAAGAGCCAGCACCAAGGGTAGTAGCCCAACGACTAAACCGAACACTCAGCGATTAAAAAACTCTGTGACGGGCGAATACGAAACCCTTCAAGCTAAAACATGGGGCGCGCGCAAAGATTTAGAAAATGAACTTTTGAGCAAAGATGCTCAGATAGAACAATTACTGAGCAAGCAACGCGAATCGCAAGTGCAGAATCAAGCATTCATCTCCGAACTAAACAAACGTAACGATGCGTTTGAAGAAGAAGCAAGCAATCTCAATCAATTATTGAAAGAATCAAAGAGTGAGTCTATTGCGCTTAAGGAAAAATACAGTGTTATTGACCCTTCGCTTTCATCAAAAGAAGCGATTGATGCAACCACACTGTTTGGAGAGCATAAAAAACGTTGGGTGCTACCATATGATCCGTCATTTCAATACTTCATTAAAGGCGGTCATGCCGACTTACTGGAAGCCAGCACACCCGCCACCTACATTGCAAAAACAGGCTCGGTTGAAGATGTGCTTCAACAGTGGGCGGATGCATTAGGTTGGCATTTAGATTATCGAGCCAAGGTGAAACATCAAAACCCGTATCAAGTTACCTTTAAAGGTTCTTTCTATGACAGTGGTCGTGATTTTATTTTAATGTTTGAAGACTCTCGCAGACCGCTCAATATAAAGTTTTTACCTGACATAGTAGCGGAACCAGGTAAGAAAGGACTCGTGATCGTTTTCGACCTTGGCTTTGAAGCCAGAAATTAACAAGGATTAGTTAAGGACACTATTATGAAATACTCACTATTATCGGCGGCTGTTATCGGTGCCTTATTCCTAACAGGAACTGGTTGCTCTAGTTCTCATTCGGTTAAATTCGAAGAGGCGCAAACGCGCGCAGAAAACAATGTCAATGACAAGTACAAGGCGAGATCTGAGGCAATGTCTCCAAAAAGACAGACTGTTGGCAAAATAGAATATGGCAACAAGTATCATGATGTAAACAATTATGAACTTATTGAAACGGACGAGCGAAAATTACCGTCAGCTTACATGGAAGAGGCATTCTCTACAGGAGAAAGCGCAATGACGATTGATGAGTTCGCAGTAAACCTTTACGAGGGGTATGGGATTGTTTTAGACGTATCATCCACAGATTTAAAAATATTGGCAGGCGAGTCGCTAACTAAAGGCAAGTCTGCAAGTGGTGATAAAAAAGATTCCAAAATTATTCAAGGCGTATCTTCTGACGCCACAGGTGATTTTCAAAACATGATCGACTTGACGGCTCAAAAAGATGAGGGTAGTAATCGTGACTCTCTGATATTAAAGCCCGTAAAGTTTGATGGTACCGTTAAAGGGATGCTCGATTACGTTTCTATCTTAAATGGGTTAAAATGGAAATACGACGCAGAGTTCAATCGCGCTTATCTTTATGTTTATGAAACCCGTGAATTCTCTATTTATGATTTTGCTGACGCAAGAGATCAGAAAACTAGCATTTCGAACAGCACGAGTCAACAGGCAGACTCAACATCTGGCGGAAGCTCAAGGCAATTCACAAAGACGGGTAAAATAGACCCATGGGAAGAGATCACAGAAAGCATTGAGAACATGTTAAGTGATGACGGTGGTAGTTCGGCATCATTTGATCAAAAGACTGGATTGGTCATCGTAAAAGACAATGATTACAACCTTTCACGGATACACAGTTACATTGAGCGCTTAAACAAAGCCTCGACGACAGAGGTCAATGTTCAGTACCGTATGGTTCGTGTTAAATACACTGATTTAAACACGAAGGGGTTAGATATTAATTTCCTCAACAACGGTTTGAAAAACAATGTCTTTGGCAGTTTTAATATGGAAGCGGGTCTTGGTGGCTTATCGCCGAACATTGCCGGGAATCTGTCAACACTGCAAGAAATATCACAAGGTAACTATCTCACCTTAGCCAACAAGAGTTTTGGGGCGTTGATGGGGTTCTTGAATCAAGTGGGTACCGCAGAAATCGCCTACCATGCAGATTTGAGTTTAGTAAACAATGAAGTGTACACACATCAAGGCGGCAAGAATAAAGAATACATTTCATCAATTGAAAGATCTTCATTCAAAGAAAATGGCGAAGACAACATTACGACAAAAAAAGATGTAGCGGTAGATGGGATAAACCTCAGCCTTAAACCACGTGTTATCGGCGACAGGGTGTTGCTTGATTATTCAGTCGCAACTTCTGACTTTGAAGGGCTAGATGATGCCGGACTCGGCACAGGGCTTGAAGGCGTTAAATTAAAGCGAGATAGCTCTCTTGATATTGGCACGACTGCCGTATTAGAAAACGGTGAGACTCGCATTTTACAAATGGTTCATGAAAGTGAAGAAACCACCGACACACAAGGCTTCTTTGATGAAGCGTTTTGGTTCTTGGGTGGTAAAGAGAATCGAGAGACTCAAAAAAGCATGATCTTAATCACTGTGACCGCCTACTACAACAACTAATAAACTGAGTTGAGCTGAGCTATGGAAAGCAATAACAAACCAAAAACGGAAATATTGACCCTTGGTGGTAAAAGCATTTATGCTGGCGCCAACTGGCAGACGTTTAAGCCAAAGCTTAGTGCGTTAGCATCTTTGCGAGTTCGCCAGGAAGCTCAGATGCAGTCTCTCCATTGGGGCGCAATCCATCATGTGGTAGATAATGGTAACTATCAATATATATTGATGGACGACACATTATTAAGTGAACAGCCGCTAGTGGGTGCGGCTCTCGTTGCTGACAAGTTATTACCAATGGCTAAAGTGGCGCCGGAAGAAACGCTTGTCTTTATCAAACTCATTGATGATGAGGGGTTTAACCAACGGTACTGGCTAACTGCAGTGTCAGCAAACGGCGAGATACTCGATGGTTATGATCGTATCCTTCAGGACGAGCATGAGTTAATCTCTTTTATTAACGAATTGACCATCACTGAGAATATTCACTTTTCTTATTTGGAATTTGAAAGTAATATCGGTGAACTGGCCGCCAGGATAAACGAGACAAATGAAACTTCGTTTAAAATAACCGTACTTGACAGTGATGCTGTTGATAGTGCTATAAGCCGTTCGGAAAGCACGATACGCCAGTATTACAAGCCGTCCAAATTACAAGTGAAAAAAGTAGCGCTTATATCGACGTTAATGGTTGCTGTTGTTGGCGCTGCTTTTACATGGTCATTTTTAACGCAAAAAGATGCGTTTGATTATTTTGATAATATCGACACGCTGGAGCAATCTGAGCGAAAAAGCAACAAAATAGACAGTGCACTCAAAAAGAAAAAAGCGTCTAAAAAATGGAGCAAAAGCAGTTTTCGCGATGCGGTACTAGATCAGTTTATTGGGGATATGCAAGGGACGCTTTACAGTGCGGAACAAATCGCCCTCACTATAAAAAACATAGAAAGAAATCTCCCTTTGTATGTGGCTGAATGGCAAGTTTCAAAGATAGGGTATATACATAACCGGTTTCAAGTTTTTTACACTCGCATAAAGAACAGTAAAGGGGTTTATTTCTTGCTCGATGAACAGTTGGAAATGCACAACGCCGCCATCGATGAATTGGATATCTTGCCTTCACGTCTTTTGGATAATGGTAATACTCGGGTTTATCAAGTGACACCCAAAATAACTCTTGGTAAGCAGGCATATTACAGCGCGCTAAAAACAAAATTACAGAGCGAAAGAAAACTTGAAAAAACTATCATTGCATCACAACAGAAATTATCCCGTACCTATGGCGATATAGAAAATGCATTCAGTGATGCAGAGCGTTTAACGTTTTCTCAACGATGGTTGGAACGAAAAACAAACAGCCTTTACGCTGACGCTGAAAGAGCAGAGTCAGACGCTAAAGATCAAGAGCGGCGATTAAGTAAGTTGATGACCAAAAAGAAGTCGTCAAAACAGCTGGAGCTTGACGACTCACTGATCCTTGGTAACACCATGGATTTTGTGACGATGATGCAACTTGACAGCCTTTTTGAATGGTCATTCCCAGCGCTAGATAGAACATTTCCGGATGGAAATTCGTTAAAGAAAAAAAACCGCAAACCCAAAAAGAAGGGTTCTAAGGCTTCAAGCAAAACTACGAAGATATACCAAGCAGCCATAGAAAGCTACAATGTGGAGATTTCTACGCAAAATAAAGAATCAGAGGGTAAAGTAAAGTCCTATGGTATTTCGGATATGCTACAATTGGGTTTCTTAATTAACAAACCGTATATTCAGGTAGATGTGGTGGAGTATGATAAGTTTACAGAGCAATGGCGACTTAAGCTTCATTTTTACCGGAAGACAAACGAATATGATGAAAGTGTGTCAATCACTACACCAGAACTAGAAGGAAAACGATAATGGATTTTCGTAACATCAAGGTATCATTTACAATTGCCCTTTTACTCATGAGTAATGGTGCGCTGGCGGCAGAAAAAAAAGATCTGCAAAAACAAACCGTTGATTTCAAAGTCGACAGTAAAAAGAACATATCCCAAGAGGCTATGATAGAGGCAGCTAGAGGTCAAATTCAAGAGCGAAGTGATATCCGTAACATGGATGACATACAATCACTGAGACGCGGAGCTTCTGAGTCTGAATTGGACTTGATGAAAGTTCAATTGGAAATAAAAAAGAGTAAGTTTATTTCAAAAAACGTTCCTATCGCCTATATTATCGCGGGCGACAAGGAAGTTGAAAACTACGTAAGAAGCCAGTATATCGACAATGACAATGCGGCTCCAGGGGCGGAGATAAAAACCGTTTGGAAAAGCAACAAAGGGGCACTTACCGAACCGGACTCTGCAAAACCCCTTTGGAAACCTGTTTTGTCACATAAAAACATGCGGTCACCTGATATCGAGGTGAGAGATCTGCAAGTGTCAAACACTACTGTTAGCAAAGTGAACAAACAAAGTGCCGCTGATGCACAAAAAGAGGCTTTAGAGTCTCTTGGTATAACCCCAGAGGACTTGGCTGAATTGACGGGAAAAAAAACACCTGTTGTTGATGTTACGCCTGTCATCCCTGTCGGTGTCACTGAAACAAATGTCGTGATTAACCAAATGGACGTAGACCGACTCATCCTCATGGGGAAGAAGCGCTCAGCAGACGTTACAGTTGAGTTTAACGTTATTCGTGGTGAACAGTCACGAAAAGTACAAAAGTCCTTCAAAGGGGTTTCTGAGGGCTATGTTTTTAGTATTGACGACATACAGTTCGAATTGGTCGCCCTTAACAAAAAAATACTTGCTTTTACCAATTTAGAAACGAAACAAGCTTTTCGCACACTAATTGACTAAAAACGACTAAAAACTATTAAACTACTGGAGCGGACATGGAAGCACGCACCCCGGGTACAAATCTGATTGGAATAAATTCCATTGCAGAGCTACCAAAGAAATGGAAGTTACACGCCCCCTTTTACAAAGAGGGGACGGAGTTTTTTCTCCCCGAGGTATTGCGAAAAAGTGTTATCGCTATTTCGGGTCGAAACCTTGATACCGACCCTGAATGCCTCATTGTTATTTATGACGAAACCAGTGATATCAGCACGCAAGTAAAAAGTTACATCCGTAGACTTGTTCAATCTAAACGAGAAAAAACAAACGGCCCTTCCCCCAGTATTGCTAAAACACAAGGGGACTCGTTAATAAAGAACATTTATTCTGACAGTAACTCACGAAGTGCGATTGGATCTCAAAAACACAATAAAAACACGTCTGCAAAACTTGACTTTGCCGACACAATTCTTGCCGCCGCGATGCAAATGGGCGCTTCAGACATACATGTTGAATCCGAAGGTAATGATGCTGTCGTTCGCTTTCGTGTTCACAAAGAGCTTGTTGACTACGATCGGATCACTTGTGTTCAGGCCGAAAGTTTTGCGACTGTGTGTTATGGGACGTTTACGTCGCTTGATGGCCAAGAAGGCTCAGGTAAAGGCTCTTATAAAACCAGTAGTCTACTTGAGGGAGAGTTCACGCGACACATCAACGATTCATTCTCCATTAAAGGGCGCATGATCAATCTCGGGCACAATCGAGGGAGTGGTTTTGATTTTATAACGCGTTTAATTGATTTGAATAAAAATGCCGCTGCCAAACCTTTTGATGTGCTCGGTTTTTCAATGAACTCTTGCCGAGGGTTACGAAGCTTAGATACGGCAAGTTCAGGGGCAATATTAACAGCTGGCGTTACGGGCTCAGGTAAGTCAACATCACAGCAAAACATGCTCCAGCAAGAACGAGATCGCAGTGGTGGTACACGAAAGTTAATCTCACTAGAGGATCCTGTGGAGTATGCGATGGATCGCGTTACCCAGATCAATGTGGGTGAAAAATCGGAAATCGCTCATGCGGATACCGACTTTACCTTTGAAAACTTAAACCAAAAAATGCTCCGTAGTGATCCTGATACGATTGCGTACGGAGAGATCCGAGATAACGTGTCCGCCAAAGCTTTATATAAGGGGGTTGAGTCCGGCCATTTGGTTTATGGCACCATACACACTTCAACCGCACTTGATGTGTTTTCGCGTCTTCGCAGTTTCGGCTTATCCCTTGATGATATTTGCAAAAAAGGCTTTATCCGGTTAATTTTGCTTCAACACTTATTGCCTAAACTATGTCCGCACTGCTCAATCCCTTATCATGTTGGCGACGAAGTACCTGAAAAATATGACGAACTGTTTGTTATAAAATCATTCATGCAAACGTCAAATACACGCTTGACCGTTTCTGAAGTTGTCAAAATAAGCAAGAAAAACAAGGGGCGTTCGTTATTGAGAGCGCTTCAAGCGGAAGAACGCATCGGTGCCATTGATGTAATGCGCTTACGAAAAAAAATACAGCAACTTAACGAAGGTTCTGAAAGTCGCGGATTCTCCGATCGATTAAATAGCGTAATCAGCAATAGCACATTGCAGGAAGAGGACTTTAACATCCGTTTTAGAGGTCATGGTTGCGACAAGTGCCTACAGGGTCAGTGTGGCGTTGTCCCAGCATCTGAAGTGATCATACCGGATGAACGCTTGCTCGCGCTAATTAAAAGCGGTGATATTCAAAAAGCCTCTCTTTATTGGAAATCCCACCTCGGCGGAAAAACAGCGGTACAGGATTCTTATGGGAAAATATTCGATGGTTCGGTTGACCCACGCAGTGTTGAAGAGCACTTGGTCGATTTATTAGGGAGTAGTTAGTTATGTTGGAATTGCTATCACCAGCAGTACTGGGCAAAAAAATGTCAGATATGAAGCTATATCTTGCTAAAAACACATTTAAGTCTAAAACAGATAATCGAAAACGTTTTTTTGAATTGGTTTATGATTACATTAATTCTCCCGGTGAAAATGCACCTGGCTCTTTCTTTTCTTGGTATATTTCACAACTTGATCGCCGTAAAGAAAAATACCCTGATTGGGCAAAAGCCTGGTTTCGGGTGTCAAAGTCTGAAAATGAGGCTCAATTTCGAGTTTTTTTGAATGATTGTGCTGCAATGCATAACGGTGGCGATAGCTTTAGCGACATATTATCCACCTGGCTACCTGCAGATGAACATCGCCTGTTGGATGCAACGCAAACATCTGACGTTTCGGATGCGCTCACGATACTTATTGAACTTTGTGAAGATAAAGTATCAACAGAGAAACAAATGCGTTCGGCAATAACAAGTAACATCCCATTATTATTAGTGGCGGGTGTGTTGCATTATATTATTGCGTCCTTCCTGTACCCTTCTTTTGTTAGCCCCGCTATTTTGGAAAGTGACTTTGACTATTCAGCCTTAAGCATGATTGAGCAAAACTATGTTCAATACCAGTGGCTAACAAATAATTATTGGATCGTGTTATTAGGTATGGTCGGCACTGTCATTTTCTTTAAGTGGTCTATCTCCAACTGGAGTAAACGTGGCGTATATTTTAGAGAGCAAGTGGCTGATTACTTGCCGCCATACTCATTGTCTCGTATAAACCAGCAATATCAATTGGTCTTGATTTTGAGTAATTTTTTGAAAGCCGGCTCTAGTTTTAACAACGCGTTACAGCAAGCAAAAAAAGGCTCTACGCCTTATTTGCAAATGCAAATAGACAGAGTGCTTCAAAACTCATCTGTTGCTGCTCATCGAGCAATAAACATATTTTACCTTGGCGATGCAGGTAACATGATCGAGGAGCGAGGGGAACATGTTCCGTTAGATGTTGCTCTGGCCTCGTTATTGCCGAAACTTAATGAAAGTAAAAACGAACGCTTTCAAATGGCGATCAATGCGATCACGAGTTACACGATAAAACCGGCGATATACATTAGTCTCGCTTACTTTGTCACCCCGGTAATCATGGAAATTGTTGATGTTATCCAAAGTACGCAACAATAATAGCTGTTGTTAAACCAACAATTCAAAAGAGTTCAACCTCTACACCACAAGGAGTTTTTTTGTAAAAATGGATATTTATAACACTGTTGGCTATATTGGTGCCGCACTTTACCTGTTGTCTTATGCCCTACTAAACATCAACAAGGTCAGTGGCAATAGTTATTTATATATTGGGATGAACCTAGTCGCGGCGCTGTTTGTTATTTTGTCATGTATTAAGTACTGGAACGGTCCTTCGGTAATGATACAGTCTTGTTGGGTTGTATTTTCCGTCATAGGCCTACTTGGTGTTTACAAACAACGAAAACGAGTATTAGAAGATAGGTAATTGCCAAAACACCTCCACCAAAAGCTACTCAGAGCTACCTTAGTAGCCTTTTTTATTTGTACCCCATTGGTATTCGTGATGACAGATACGCGCTTAAATTGCCGCCACGAACTGTAGATCGGTGGGTGCACTCTAATTTATGCTTACTTGTGTTTCCTGTCGTAGGCTCATTTGATCTTTGCAAAAAAAATGGTCACTAGCGAAGGCGCTGATCGACTCGTTGAACGCAAAAGATCCCATAGTGCCATCTTAGTAGTTTTTAGTGTTTGGTGGGCGTAATTAGTAAAGGTGCGACAAACCTCCGTCAATGGTCATTCTGAAGCGCAAGCCCTTTCCTTGATGGTAATAGGCGGCGGGTGTAATTAATATTGGTCAGTCTCGCGCGTTTTTCTTGCTCATGGGCAGTATTGCACAAGAAAATAACGGGGATAAAACAAAATAAAACAGAACATAAGTTGGTTAGTTTTTAACGGTTGTGATTGCTGAAACATAACTATTGGGCTGTTTTGAGCGTAGTTTCCATCGAGAGCTCTGACACTAAGGTCAGCCGTGTGTTGTTACGAGTAATAACGCACGGCTTATTGTTTTGCGACTATCTGTCCAATGAAATCAGAGTCATGTCAACACTCAACTCTACCGCCTCTAGCGTTCGCATTTGTTCTTTTTGTTTTAGAAGCATATGTTTCAGTTTATTTGAAATAGCCATTTGCTTTTGTAATTCCAGCATTTTCCCAGATGGTGATGCAGAACGAACAATTCTTTTTACGTGAGGCATGTTTGATTGGTGTAGTTGATAATTAAGGGCATCCATCGTACTCAAGGCAACACCTTCACTATTAACAGGCTCTCTGCTTTGTGCAATAGAAAGCATCACATCGGTAGAGATACTTAATGCGCTAACCATTTGTTTGTAAGTTGCCACAAACAACATCTTTGAGTCACTTGTATAATCCCCGGTTACAGGTGGGGTTACATACATCACACCCGACAAGTTTTTAATGTATTGATAGGCGGCAAGTGATTCGACAGCAGAATAGGTGTAAATAGTTCGATATTCTTCTGAAAGTTCATCGTTTTCTTGTACGTAACCAACCGGAAATAAAAAGTTAAAAGCGCTAATATCCGCATTGGGAGCTATTGAACTGGTTTCACAACTCCCTTCGTCTGCATCCTCTTTTGAGCAAAAAAGATCATAGTGCATATCAAGGTTTCGTTTCGCTGCTACATTCACATTTGAGACCGCTTGCATGTTGCTCATGATTTTTTGGTTACGACGATTCATGCTTGAAAGCGCTTTGTCTCGTACTTGCTTACCGGAGGATAACTGTTGCATTTTAGCGGCAGAGCAAAGCTGTTTAACAAATTTGTAAGTCGGCGAATCCACACTCACAATGGGAGACGCACCTCCTTCTATAGGGGTCATCGCGGGATCACTTGGAAACAACATGTTTTTGGTGCGCTCTTTTTCAGCGGCAAGCTTTGACGTATACGATCTTTTCATATCTGCCATTTGTCGATCAAGCTCAAGCTCTTGTTGCTGTTGACTTCTGGAGATTTTAATCATCGCTTTCATGATATTGGTAAAGTCATCATTTATTGCTTGTACTTGTTTTTGGCCAGCCATATCAATGGCCGTCTTGATGACGCTGTTCATGCCGACGTCATAGGCGCTTATTACATTCTCGATCGGAAGCATCGCGCCCGGCATAAAGTTGGTTACCGGTAAAGGTTGCAATGTCGGGCAGTTTAAATAGGTTACAATTGCATGGGCTTTAAAAGAACACAGGCTCACGACAAGCACCGTACCTATTAGTGGTAATAATCGCATTATCTACCTCCCTCTCTGGCGTAAACGTTTCATCAGCTTGACCATTTCTGGAGAGTTTGCTTTTTGCGCCAAGGCAATCGACTTAAGAGATAATATTTGTTCATTCATAGTGATTTCTTTTAAATACATTTCATTTTGCAACAACGTCGACTCTAATATTTTTGACATCACATCTTGTGGTGAAGGGGCTGCTATAAAATCATTCCCTGCACTACTGGACTCTCCATTTTGATCTGACATTTGCATGTTTGCCATTTGTCCACCAACACGAAAAGAAAGCATATCCATTGAGGAGGCACCCAGAACACTCTCTTTATTGTCAGGGCTATCTGCAGCTATGTCAAACTTGTCCGTTGTTTCCATGACACCACTGTTTATCATTTCTCTCATTTTTTTTCCGACACGTTGATTCATTGAATCTGTCATAGCAAGTCTCACCATACTCAATGTTGAGAGTCGAGCCATATAACGCCCTTGGTACTCGGCATTTTGCACTTTTTTTCTATCTTTAGGATCTAAGTTGGGAATAAGATCCTGTGCAACAATATTATCAATAAAAGAAATAGCCGACTTTACTTGGTTCGCATTCTTATACGTATTGTATAATGGTACGACTTTTTGGTTCTCGTCATCTTGTAGCTCTGTTCTGTCGAGCGCTTGTTTTTGAATTTCTTCTTGCATGTGTTTTGCTGTTTCTTCATCTCCGTCTTCGCCGGCGCTAAAGTCCATGTACCCTTCAGCAGAAGAGTATGATGGAGAAGAAAAGTTAGCGGCGGATACGTCGCCATCGGGGACGATGCCTCCAATAACAATTGCTTCTTGGTAATCTTCTTTTGTCATGCCAGCGCCACAGAGTTTCGCTTGATAATCTGATGGCGTACATGCCAACATTTTTTGCTTGGCGATGCGAGATGTGATCGCACTGACAGAGTTGGTGGTTTTTATGGCTTGTGATGTGCGTTTGTTTGCGTGTTCTACCGTCGACTTTCTAGCATCTATATCAACTTTTTTTGTGATTAATATACGTTTTTCTTTTGTACACATATTAAAAAACGCTTTTAATTTTCGACCTGGGAATGCTTTTTTCGCGATAGAGCAGTGCCCTTTTTCTTTGATGTCTTCTTCTGAACACTCAGCATCAATAATAGGCACCAGTACTTTACCATCGGGAGATTTATCAATCGTTTCGGTAAGGGTGAAGATTATTTCGGGAACCGATAAGCTTGAGTGCTCTTCCAATGCCAGTAAAATCAAATCTACTTCCGCCTTACTGTCATCTGCAGACATGACGGCATTACGAGATCTGTATTCATTTTCAGAGATATTGGCATCATTTGATAATTCTGCATCAAGCAACACTTTTTTCATTTTTAGAGAGGTGTCTAACTCGATTTGCGAAAGCTCCATGGCTGAAGAAATGATCCCACTCGTCCCTTGATTGTGCGATGATACGGTGGCGCTAGCCATGTTGGTAATGGCCTTAGCTACCTCATTAGAGGTGGTTGAGATCGTTTGCGCAAATGTAACAAGTTTTTCATCAGCGTTTGAGCCGGCTATCGTTGACGCTTGAGCCGTTACTTGACAAGGCACGATTGGGGGACATGTCACGGCGTACGCGTTCATAGCCCCTAACGACAATAAGCCACCGATTGTTTTGATCAAGTATTCATATATTTTAATCTTACTCACCCTGCATCCCCCGTTGTCCATAACCCTGCTATAATAACACATTTGAAACAGGGACAGCGAACAAATTACAATTCTATCCCACTCTCCATGAGATCGTTTATCACTTCTTCCGCTGTTGCGTTCAAAACAGTGAAGTTGGCATAAAGTGGAGGGAGAAGTTTCTTTATATAAGCGGATGGATCTTCAATATACCCCTTGAGTGATGACTGATTCTTGATTAACTTGCTTTGATAATCTTTAAGCACATGTGAAACCATGTCACAACAAACAAAAAAGGAGTTCACTTTAAAAAAGGCATCCATCCCTCCTTGTTTAATTGAGATCCGCTCCACCATTTTATCGATCAACGTTAATACATCTTTTGTGACGCGCTTGTTATATTGAGCCATTCCGGTTTCATCAATGTAACCGCTGGTGTATAAATTCGTATGAAACAACCAAATAGGCATAAATACATTGGTAATGGCGGTGATGATATATCCGTAAACGTGCCACTTATCGACATTGCTCGTCGGGTGAATCGTGTCAACACCCTGCTCAAGCTCATTGACTTTTTTTTCTTGTTCGTTTTGGTAACGTTGAAGAAAGTGACTGTTTTCTTTAAACACTTCAAGCAATTCATCACGAGCGAGCGCCAGTGATGGGTTGTTGTAAAGAACAATGTTGTTTCTCATGCATTTGGCTAGAGCAACAAAGAGTTTATCTAAAACAACACCGGTTTCAACGATCTCCGTTTTTTCTACATCCAAAAGATCTTCATACAATTTCGTACCCGTGTGGATAACTTCTTTAAGTAAATCGGGCGCGGATATTTTTTCGATCCCTCCAGATCGCTTATTGATCTCTACCGCTTCAATAAGCGGCAATATGATGCTGGTGATCTTATGCGTGTTTATCAACTGCTGTATGTATTTAGAATCATTCATTACACTATGTCTCCACCGCGACTTGCCGCGCCAGGTTTTGGTATCCCAGTATTACCCGACTGGCCTGTGTCAGGCACCAATTTATCCCACTTAGATTCGTCGACCCATGCTTCATGTTCGATGTAATTATTGTGGGTTTTCCATAAATCAAAGTCAAAGGCTCGGATCCCTTCGTGAACTTGAGGGGCAAGAACTTTAAACCCATAGGTGATCTCTGCAAGATAATGTGCCCACGCTCCACAAACCTCAACAAAAGCACTGTTTCTGCCTTGTTGACTAAGGACATAGAATAAATCTCGGTCTACCGATTTAACCCATAATAGCTCTGAAGGAGATAGTACTCCATATGTCCAGCTTCTTTCAATTAAAGCAAAGAAAACGGTCTTGACGTAACAGTGCGTAAGTAAGACACCACGGATCAAACGTCCCCCTTTATCAAACATATCTTGCTCTGAATCTAAACTTTCAAAAGAGGATACTACCGGGTCATAGGGTTCATCAAATTCAGTGTCGTTAAAATACGTCATATTAAAGTCTGATTTATGCTCATCAATGATCCGATCGACTTCTTTCGTAATTTCGGCCAACAGCGCAAGTCGCTCTTTGCTTTCATCAGCAGGGCGAGGGTTGCCATCTTTGTCGGGGGTGTGGTAATCACACAACAATCGATTAATCAGCCGAGAGACTTTTACCTTGCCGTAAATATGAGGAATCAAAACAGCAAGGACACAGCGCTGATCAAAAGAAAGGGCATCTACCCCTCGCCATTGAAGACCAACATTCTCTTTTAATGCATGAAAGGTTTTCTTGCGATCTAACGTAAACTCGCTTCGCTCGGTTTGTGTCAGTAACTCCCTGCGTTTTTTCTTGATCGTTCTGAGTAACTCTCGCTCTTTTAACCACATAACGGGCAATTTAGACATAGCGTACCAGCCTTTATCCAAATCCGGCTCGTTACTTATTTTCTCCATAAATGGAGCCACAGCTTTTATGTATGGCCATATTTCCATCTGAGAACGGGCATAATTATACATAGAATTCGACTTACCGGGCTTATCAATCCCACCCTTTTCTCGGCGCAGTTCTTTTATTATGTAGTGGACAAAAAAGGGTACCATATAAGGGATCATCACCCAGAATGCCACACGGTTCATTTGGCTTAATTTAGATATACCTTTAGCCTCTTCAATGTAGTAATAACCATAATCATCAACATGAAAAGCCAAATCTTCCGCCATCAGGGGGATAATACTGGAAACGTTGGAGCTTATTCTAGGTAAATATTCGCTATAGAAAAACATAACATCCCTGATAGGTTCAGGGATAAAACTAAGACCAGTGAAAAAATAATACTTAATAAAATACCAAGCATCGATATAGTAATACCAAATAGCCACAGCCAACAATACGCATAAAAGAAGTGTTACAGCGAAAATTTCAAGTGGATCGTCCACTTTATTGTTATCTGACACCCCAACCTCCGTGTTGACTGGTTTAATTTGCTTTTCAATTTAACTATGGCTATGTTAACACAATTTCGCAAAAAGCGACGGTAACAATCAATACCAGTTGCGTTGTGATATTACAATAATAATCGTTAAATTATAATCGAACGATAGTTTCCTTTATCGCACTTGGCAACAGGAGAAAAAGCAGTCGCTCTGAGAATAACTTGTTAAGTCTTGATTGAGACAACTTCTCTTTGTTTTCATAGGTATGCTCTCTTACCTCGCTCCGTATTTTTTTATACAGTTCATCACCACATTGTTTCAACCAATATCGGTTGTACACTTGATCACAGGCAAGAAGCAAGTAACTTGGGACACGCACGGTATCTTTCCTTCCCTCACTGCCAAGTCGCAACGTCGTTTGTCCCCAAGCATCGGGTGAGGACAGAAACGCTTGCCACACCAACTTCTTGTTTAGCCGACATAGCATAAACGCCTGCAGGTGATAGGTACCCTCTCTTCGATGAGCCGCACTTTGTGTATGTAAACATGAAAGCATATTCGCGTGCATCCATACTTGTGTGGGATCATCTTCCACCTCATCAACGATTGCATGATAGAGTTGCGGAACACTGATACGTTTTCTTCCAGAGCTGATCAATTTGTTCCCGCGTCTAACGCTAATGTCATCAACATACCCTTGAACGGTTCTCATGACGCACCGCCTTTAGCGACAATCAACGCGGCATTTAATGCGTCGATATCTCGCTTATCTTTATTCCACAAATCCCCGCCAAGTGAACGACCAATGATTTGAAACTCTTCCTCTGCACTCTCTCGTAAAAGTTGCTGCTTCCAGCTGACAAGCCATAGGGACTTTAAGTAGGCGACTGTTTGTTCAGTGGGTAGCGTCAACAGAGTTTCTATCGACTTTTCTGGGACGCTAACACCAAGTTTGATCGCTGCGAGGGTGATATCGGCCTTCGCCAATGACCCTTTTTCACCGAGTGTGGTCATTATACCTAACATGACCAATTTCAACTGATACGCAAGACTGTTTTTTATTTTTATTTTTTGTTGTTCTATTTGTGCCTTTTCTTGTTTCGCCAACCACTGTGTCAACCACCAACGCTCTATACGTTTTAAGTGACGGCGTTTTTTCTTGCTGTCATCGGTTAGGTTGAACAAGTTAACTAAACCAGACACTAAAAGTTTCCCACCACCACTAAGACGCTCATCAGCGACGCAAAAGGCACCGCAAACTTTAATTATTCTTCCACAATGATGCCTCACTGCTTTGGGATATGTTATCATCCACTGTTGCGTCTTTAGGGAGCTTGGCATCTCGACTTGCAAAACATGACAGGGTTGACTTACAAAGTGAGCACGTTGTGCCATAAAGTCGGAAAATGTCATGACTACGATGTGTTCTGGTAACCCAACAAAAGCATTACATAGCTGAGAATTATTAACCAATAGCACCGAGGGTTTTCCTTTGGATTGAGACAAAAAGTCTCTGATTTTTTGTTGGTGTATTTTTTGACTGTCAACATACGTTAACGATAAATGCTCAAAAAAACTTTCCTTTGGAAAAGGGGCACTTTGTTTTGTTATCGTAGTTTTTAACGTTTTCCTAACCCATTTCTCTTCTTTGCTTGTTAAACTTCCGCTTGAAAACAACACCTTATCTGAGTGTTCCAATAGTGTTAAGAAACTTAGTGGGTCGGACAGGGCTTTTTCTGCTTTGATATCGACAGCACACCCTGAAAACAGCTCAAGTGCAATTTGGGTAAAATCGTTTCGACGAGCACCTTCTAAGGCTTTTTGTGTTTGTTTATCGAGTAAGACAATATCTTTTGTGCCGGAGGTTTGTTCACGAACAATATAATCAACCCCTTGTTTTAACTCATACTTGTACTCTAAAAACGAAGAAAACAGTTGTAAGTAAAAATTAAACAAGGCGTTGTTGGCTTGCTCTTCTGTGAGTTTAAATGCTTCACCCCAATAGTCATATAATAAGCCAACGAGGGTAGGGGAAATCACAAGCCCTTTAGATTCGCTTATACAATCATCAATAGCCTTTTTGTGCGCCTTATCAAAAGGGATAAAGCTCTTAAAAGCATTGATCACGAAGGCACTCTGTTGGTCCTTGTTTATACTCAATCCTATGCTCAACGGAGCCACCACAGCTCTATCTGGCGCATCCAAGATCCAATCGATATTATCGACAATAACGCTCAGTGGTTTTTGAGTGGCTTCTCCGGATATAGCTGAAATAGGCGAAAAAAGGTAGTGTAAGGATAGCGCGTCTGCCTCCGCATAGTAAATGCCAGCAACATCCTGATACGGCAAAGCCGCTTGAGTGGTTATCTGTGCCGTCGGGATTGTTAACGCTGCCCAGCGCCCCCCGTCAACCAGAAAGTCTCTGTGAGCTCCTGTGGCGCTCTCTGAAACGGAAATGACATCAACACCATCACTTAGCCAGCGAATAAGCCTGACGGCTCCCCATTCGACCTCACTGCTATCTTGTCCAGCAACAACAACATGGCGGGGGTTATTTACAGATGAAGCAAGCAATGTCGCTGTTGCTATCGGGCAAAACGGACTATCAAACACGAGAATAAACGCGTCAACAATCGCTAAGATTTCGTCATTACTAAGAGATAGTGCCCCTGAAGATTTTCGTTTATTAACCCATTCAACTAATCGGGCATTAGTCGCAACTTTTTTTTTGTAACCGGTAAGTGCCATTATCAAATTCCTTTTTGATCACTGCTATCTTTTTGTTTATTAACGCTTGATCGCCTTTGCATCTCGACAAAAGTGCCAACTTGCCCATAACCACACCTGGTTTGTACTTGTAAACAGTCAACAATCGCCCTGTTCGTTTCAACTGGTCGGTCATGTCATTTACGTCATCAAGAAGTCCAAGTAAAACACGCTCTCCTTTTGGGTAGTTCATTAACTCTTGCTTTGTAGGCACCATGGCCTTTTCAATATTAAAATCTCGCATTTTACGCGAAATTGAACCTAACACCCCCTCTATCACGTCACGTTCCTTAAATAATTGACGCTTCTTTTCTTTAAACTCACCGAACAAAGCGATTTCACCTAACCTTTCTTTTGGCAACGCATATCGGTAATACGTCGCAAGCAACGTTTGTTTTAACCATGTCGATAAAAACAAAGGACGTCGGCTTGATAATACGACTTGTGTGCTGTTATATGCGATCAACAAACGCAAGTCGCAACACTTAACCCCATGATTAACTAAAAAAGACTCTAACGTAACCTGTAGTGCCAACCCGTTATCCCTAAGTGCTTCTTGGGCAATATTACGTTGCTCTGTCAGTTTAAAAAACGCCTCGTCTTCAACGTCTTCTTCACATACGCCCCCTCTCATGCGTCGAAGCTCAGTCGCCAATGGTTTTAGTTGTTCATTTTTAAACGTGGATAAATCAACTTCCATTTGATTAATGGTGCCTAAAACATCAAGAAAAGCATCTTTAGCTTGGCTACCCACGCTTATTTAACCCCTAAGCATATATTTATATGATCAAAATTCGCACTAGGGATCTCCGAGGGTAAACACTGAGAGAAACGGCGACTCAACTTCGAGGAGACTTGTTCTCCTTGATAAGATAAGTAATATTGCCAAAAGCGCTCAAAAGCGCGATGCTTATCCTTCATGCATGTTGAAATTTTATTACCGACAAGTTGCCGACATTGTGAAGCCCAGTTGGCACGCATTTCGGTGCGCAAAAAAAGCGTATCCGCATATTCTGGCATTGGGTGCGTCTTTTTTAACTCATGCTGTTTGGTAATACATGTAAGCAAATGGAACCAAGCGGTATTGTCATTCAAATTCACCGCACCGGCACAGTTCCGCCAGGTATCTTTACCCCCTTTTTGATACAACGCATTTTTCGCCAACATAAAAAGTTCCCCGCCATCGACAAGGCAAGCGGTGATCAGCTGCGGTGACGGGCGTTTTTTACAATGATTTATTACATGGCGTTTGATCGGGGCAGTGTCAATAATATCAGCAGCTCTTGCCGGAGCAGGCAAGAGTACTGTGGATGATACGGCAAGGCACAGTGTTATGTACTTCATCATACCTCACCTATTATTATTGATTTGTATGGCTAGTGCTTTCTTTTGACTTGTCACCATTGTGCTTGTTGAGATTCACGTTCAGATCAGGCGTTTTTGACTCCGACGTTTTTGAGTCGGAAGTATCACCCTCCTTGCTACTTACCGAGTCCGCTTTGCTTTTACTGCTAATCACAGGTAATTCGATGCTGGCGACTTTAGGGTGCTTAAACTCAAGGTTTTTTCGTAAATCACGAGTAAGCTGACCAGTCGTCTCTTGCGCATAATCAATATGCTCTTGTCTCATTTCTTGCTGACGAGCAAGCGCGGTTAATTTATTACAAACATCTGAATACTCTCTCAAATGCTTAACCAATAGTGCTTCGTATTTAGCCGTAGCCATAGTAAAATCCTTTTAGTGATGGTTGTTTAGTATCTTTCTAGCGTTTTCCATTGAGTTTGGATCGCATGAATCGTTGACGACATTTCAATGAGCATTTCAATCAGCTCGGGATCTAAGTCTACGCCATCTTTGGATGACTCGGAATTCATGGCTTCAATGATCAGATCTATTTCTCTACCCGCCGATGCATGCGCATTATCCCCAACCTTGATCACGGGAGTAATACGACCACTTAAGGTGAGCATGAGTTTTTTTCTGATTATATCGCGGCGTCTGCCGCCTTGCTTAAGAACGTTTTTGCCAAGATCGTCACCAACCTCATCCTTCGCTTGATCAGCGATCACTGCAACACGTTCTTTCCAACTTCCTGTTGTCATAACAATTACCATTCCCTGTAAACTTGATTGTATAATGACACATTTAAAGCAAAAAAATCCGATTATCCTCATTTTTTTTTACATTAAAAATGAACAGCCCCCAATAAAGGGTATTGAGGTCTGTTGTCAGACGTATTAACGACTGTTTCGTTAAAAGTATAAGCGAAAGTTAACATAAACACTATCAAGTTCGCCCTCATCCAAGTTTACATATTTTTTATAACCGATCAAAAGCGCTGAACCGGTTGAAATACGCCAGTTAAACCCGACTTCTGCTGTTGCCCCAGAAAGACTCAAAGCTCCCGAACGCGGGATTATCGGGTTACTACAGTGTGTCCCTTCGATGCCGGTGATCAGACAACCGTCGATATCATTATCAAAGTCGGCTTGTGGCGTGGCGGATGGTTTGTTATCAACAAGCGAAGCGTCGTAATAAGTCCCCTTGTATTCCGACTGCATGTAACCCACCTTACCAAAAAAGGAGAGGTTTTTACGCAACGGGTACGTCGTTTCAATTTCTATTGAATACTGACTCGACAGTTCAAACGTAGAATCGTACTGCGTCGTTTTTTGCTCTGAATAACCGCCATCTTCTAAGATGTCGATATACGTATCGGTATAACGCCCTTCCATGTTTTCGTTGACCTGAGTACCTGCACTTACCGAAATTGCTAAATTGCGTGCAATTTGATAACCGACACTGATCTTCGCTACCCCTAAGATAAATTCCTCTTTATCCAGAGTAAGCGTTTGTCTTTCATAGCCAAGGTCAAAAAATGCCTTGTCGTGATTTTTTGAACTGGCCTGGGCGGCTGACGACAACCCCATCGCTAAAGTCAGGGTTGCTAAAATAGCCGTTTTGAATTTGAACATAATTAACCGTCCTTGTTGGTTATAAGTTTTTTGATCTGCTTAACAGCATTGTTGTATTGATTTTTGCCGAGCGTTTCTGTTTGTTTTTCCGCAAAACTGTTCCCTTCGGGTGATGAAAACAACGTTCTTGACATTGCATTCAATTCTTCTGCTAAAAAATTAACATATAAAGAATACGCGCCAGGCTGTTTGTTTTCCATCAGCCCCGTCAACATGTTGAAGATAACCCGTTTGTCGTCAGGGGACAGGTTGCCTTTATCCATCATTAAGCGACAATAGTTAATGGTGGCTAACTCTTTATAAGCGGTATTGGTTTTACTAAGCTCTAGGTACATTTCGGTGGACATGGTCAAATCATAGACTTGCTTCCCGTCTTCATCTCTATGTAAGCCATTACCGTGAATGTCCGCGAGGAGATAAACAGCACGAGGCTCAACATCCTTTGCTCGCATCAAAAAATCTTCAGCATTAAAAGTGTCACGAGCATAAAAGATCCCATTGAGTAAACAACGGCCCTTTTCGACATTGCCCCAGCTGTCATTGAGTTTACATAAACCGTCGAGGATTTTTTTACTCTCTTTTGCACTGTAGCTCGGCGATGCCTTGTGGCTACTCAACAAGTAACGAGCTCTAAACACCAGTGCATTCGAGGTGCGAAGAAAAGGAAGTAACGCCGTGTTCGCTTCCTTAAACCGCTGCGCCTGAACCAGTTGGACGACTTTCTTGTAAACTGCATCTATTTCTGACATACGTTAATTACCCTCTGTCTTCGCCGAGCTCTCTGCGCAATCGGTCTAGTATACGTTTAGATTCCACACGAACACTCTTCGCGGTATGATGGCCACCAAGCTCTTCGGCGATTTCCTTGTGACTTTTGTCGTGTGTAAACTTTAATTGAAGTAGCTTATACTGATGCGGCGTTAAGAGTTTTTTCGCCGTTCTGAACATCAAAGAGGCTTCTGCTTTTGTCACATGATCTTCGTTTTCATTGATCACTTCAGAGAAAATATCAAAACTGACAGAGTCCTCGCCGCCTTCCGTATTTACACAACTAATGTTTACAGGAATGTTTTGGTATCGATATAGCGCGAGTTTCCATATAGCATCGCTAATTGCCCCATCAACGGCCTTTGTCGTGAATTCTCTAGATGGGATGTGATCTTCACCATTTTTCTTCACAAACTCACGAAAAACACGCAAAATCGTATTGACCATATCGGTGGCATGAATTGGGATGCGGATCGGGTTGTTGTTTTTAACATAACGACTGACTTTTAGTTTGATCCAATAGTCGGCATAAGTGGTGAACTTAACATCAATCCCCCAAATATACATATCGGCGGCATGCATTAAACCTTCAGCACCTTCAGAGATCAAATCCATATGATTCATGCCGGTTTGTTTAATACCGCCACATTGGTAAAAGTAATTCATCGCGCTTGAAATACAGCTTCGCATATTCGTGCTAACCAATCGATTTCTCAGTTCTTTAATGCGAGTAAAAAACAAACGACAATTACGCACAATCCCTTCGATCTCAGCCCAAGATAACCCTTGCTCTTCTTCGTACTTTTTAATGGCTGGGGTAACCTCTGGAAACAATGTCAAGACATCACCTTCGCTAGGGGGGAGTGGCGCCATATCTGATGCTTTCAACCCATCAAATTCGGTGATCACGCGCTCGGCCTGCACTTGTGTGAAATGACAATAGCTCAGATTGTAATCATCGACGATTAACGTAGATAGTTCATCAAGGGTGTACTGCTTATCTCCCGCCATATAGCGCGTCATCAACTCTTTCACTTGATCTGTCCAACCTCGACTATAATCAACGGGCGGGTTGCCGTCAGGCTCTTTGATGATAACACCTAACAGGTGCTTGGTTTTTCCATCACACTTTTCAATCAATGCATTGGCAACACTGTTTAGTTTCAACAAGTGTCTACCTAAGTGCTTCTGACACAATGACTTTTTCTCTGCCCAATCGCTTTGTTGTTTCGGTGTGCGGATCTTATAATCCTCACCGTTCAACTCGGAGCTTAGCATAGTAAAAATATCCCGAGAGCGTTCACCACCATCACCAATATCAAGCGTTTCCTCTCGTTGGTACCGAGCATCAATATCAACACCACCCTCATCTCTAAAGAGTCGTCCGATATCTTCTGAGCTACCCTGCCCAATTGTTGAAGAATTTGTCGATTTATTTACCATGTGCTACTCCGTTGCTATACTATAGTAATTCCATTTTTCCATCACGAGCACTAATTCTATTGTGCTGTATCGCTTTTCCTAACTCTAAAAACACCGTAGGGTGTCCATTTTGCTTAAAGGTACTGATCAATTGATGCGGGGTTAAATACCTTTCTTTTGATTCTCGCTCGTGCACTTCCAATGCCGCGAGAAAGTTATCTCTGTCGAATGTGTTTTCACTAATCGTTACCCATCCACAATACCCACCAAAGCAGGAACAACAACCATTTCCGACTTTAGAGTACGTACCAGGGTCGATGGTAAAACCGAGTAAAAGGTTACTTATCGGGTTTTTGTACACATCATCCTCTCGACAGTCCGGACACAACTCCGGTAGTTTTACTCGGATCTCATACCCTCCCCATTGACGTGACACATCACGCGCGGAAAAAACATTGCGCAATTGACTATAAAGATCAATAAGGTTATTGGTTGAGCTTAAAAGGATCAGTTTATTCTTGCGAGATTCGAGTAAACTATTGAGACGAATACTCATTTTTTTATCCGCGCTAACCTCGTCGAGTCGACAAAAAACAAGATCGCCTTGCTTTACGGGTGTCACTGAGTCCTCTAAACGAACCGAACGGGCAAAGCCCTGCAGCAAAACACCCTCTTCAAGCGCAATAAGTAACTTCTCCGTATCATCGCCAGCATAAGTAAACAAAGAGCTCGAGCTCCCATGGAGTAGAGCTGAGAGTATATTGTCGGCGCGACCTTCCCAAGCAGAGTGTGTGTCAACTTGGTAACCGTCCGAAAAGTATCGAGATAACCAATAGGCGTGTTCATCGTTAAGCTCACCAACTAGAGGTGTATGTTGTTTATATTTCGCGAATGTAAATCCCGACCTAAACAAAATAGCATCCGGAGCTTTATCCTCTATCTTTGACGCAAAGTCTTTGGCGATCAATTCAGCAACGGCTTGTGCAGGTTGAATTGTAGAGATAACTACCCCACTCTTGGACAGTGAGGGAGTGCCGTCATCTTCTTGTGTTAACACCCCCAACGCAGGAGTAATCGATTTGAAATGTTTATTGGTGAGGCGACTTAGGTAAAGACACTGTGTTTCGTTATCATAGAAACCGTCACCTAGCCAAAAACCCGAAGTTAGCTCAGCTGAGCTAGCGGTCTTTATTGAAAAATGCCGAACAAGGAGGGGTATCAGTTTACGCTCATCCCAGCCAGCATCTACTTTTGCCTTTAACCATTGTAATGGCGCGCAGGTCGATACACTCTCCAGAGGGGGTCGCATTGAGGGATCAATACTGAGCAATGCTTGCTCTATTTTCACAAGCGTGGAAACCACGCTATCACACTCCATGTGCATAGTAGATACTCTCAATTCCATTTAATAAGAGACATTCTAAAGCAAAGTATTTGGTTTTGCAACCACTTAGTGTATCAAACTTACCACTAAGTGGTGGGGCGATACATTTTTATGGTACCGACAATCGTAAATTCCAAAACTCCCTTAGACTGTAAACCTAGCATAGATGACCGATCCACCCCTACTCCCAGCAGTTCACCTTCACTACTCCACTGTTGAGGAATTAATTTCAAAACCCGCGATTGTTTTTTAGATAAACTACGATTAGCACTCATAAACACCCTTTTTTTTATTGACTGATCATTTAATTGAACGTTCAAAACTGCTTGAACCATAAAAAACGCGCCCGGCATCCGTCATGATCATCGGGCTGCCTTTTAAGCTAAAAACGTTCCCTGAGTTTAATAAGGTTGGCAAAATCGCTTGCTGAATAATATTGGCGCAAGGCAACGTCATCATTTCTGCCGTGTACGATTTTTTGACGCCATTCATGTAAATGTTGTCCAGCGCATTTTTACGTGCCATTTGCTCTGGCTGGCAAAATACATAATTGGTTAACGCACGCACTTTTTTATCTCTAAGGTTCTTCAAAAAGGGGATGTACACAATATCATACCCCATGTAAAGGTAATCACTTCGCCTGGTTATATGGAGTCGTTTGCAATGCGGGCAACCCAAATCCATAAACACATAGAGCGTCTTACCCTCTTTATTGCCATTTTTGGCGGTCGATTTATAATAAACAAGCTGTTCTTTACTTGATTTAACCAAGCCCATAAATGCGATCAATTGTGTACGAACGTTATTGGTAACATTCACTTTATGCGCATCGCTGGAGAACTGAAAAAAATCAGCCCCTCGGTCACTGAGCCAATATTGCCCCGTAGCATCGACGACATAATTTTTCCCGCCGACGTTCGTGTAAAACCAATCCGAAGAAAAAATACGTTCAACACTGACTTTACCCGTCGCTTCACCACTAAAATCCAAGGCGGTAACTAACGCGGTATTTATTTTCCGCGTCACCTCATTCAACGGCGTCAAACCTAACCAAGGAAAATTTACCGAACGTTCTTTGTCGGTGGGGGCATATACTTGTTTACCCGTATCAGCCCTCGCGTTTAAGGTGACAATACTCAAGAACATTATGAACAGTAGGCTCTTCATTGTTGACGCCCTTCCCTCAGTAGCGTTGACACTTCGTGGATCAGTTGTAACCCGGGGTTGTCACTAGTTTCGTCCGGCAGTACCCATGAAACCTTTCCTTTTATGCTCAGGCGAAACATAGGAGTACTGAGCAAATGTTCACCTTGAATTTCATCCAGCAGATGCTTACTTTTTAAAACCATGGTCTCTGCTATTGACCAGTAAACCTCAAATATAGAGGGAGTCAGTGCGACGCCAACGTTTTCCAGCGCCACTCTGATCGCGTCAGGATCGTTTAAGCGCAATTCAAGTTTGTTTGTGATGGTAAAGCCTGTTTTATCAAATTTATAGAACGGGATCTTGGTAGCAACGCTGTATTGTTTTAATATAAAATAAATCACAGCCCCTTTTTCCCATTGATCATTGTCGGTAAAGACAGGGATGCGGCGTAATTTGATCTTGTTTACTTTTGCCCACAATGCCACATGGTCATGAACCATGAAGCAGCCCAGACAATGGTAAGAGAAAAAATAGACGGCCTCTTCTGCTTTAGGATCTTCCAAAAACAACGCGTCTGCCCGACTTGAGGAAGACATCATCAACAAGTACATGGACATAAGCGTTAACAATACGTGTTTAAAAAGCATCGGGTTTCTCATACCCTAAAACCATTTTTACCCCTTGAATGCCACACTCTTCCTTTACGCCAAGGCAAAAGCTTTTAAGGTCTAAGTTAGGGCAGCCCAGCACAATAGACTCTACCGTACTAAAGGTAAACTTCGGATCATCAAACTTGTCCGAGGTGAGTTCTAATAGGTGTGGGTTAGGTCGTTTTGAGGAAAACCCTTTATGTTTAGAAAAACCAATGCATTGCGCAATATCTTTACTGCGTTTCTGATCATAGTTTGGTTCATGACGTGGTTGTTGGTATTCGTACCAGGCCGCCCCAAACAACATAAGGGAGATTACCAGCAACGGCCCCGCAATAATAATGCGGTCATTAGCGATTAACTGTAAACGGTCAATAAAGCGCATAATTACTTACTCCCTTCCGTGGTGATGTTATTTGTCTGTATTGTCCCCATTTGGATCAGGGCTTCTTTTTCACCATTTGCACCAATCTTTTGATAGAACTGTCCCATAGAGCCATCGTCACTTAACTTTTCTTTAATAAAGTGCCAGCCTTTCCCTTGGGAATAACGCACACTGCGTAATCGCTCAGTCTCAGTTGACGATTCGCCACGCAGGGTTTCTATCGGTAAATATTTACTGGCCGTATAATAGGTCTTATTAACCATGGTTTGGTGTTCGTTGTAAACCACATATTTGAACAACATGGCCGCTCCTAGGGATAAACCCCCGGCAAATAGAAGCATGATGGAAATGTAAAACAGCGCATAACTTTCGATAAACAAGGGCTTCATCATCACTGTTTTCTTTTCGGCCGATAAGATCACGCCATCGTCGGTAGGCGGAAACTCAGACCAATACGTTTCTAGGTAACCGTTACTCTGTTGAATATAAGACCAACGGCCTTTTTTTAGGGGGATCCACACCTTTCGGATCGCCGGATCTTCAAACGCGCTAAGGGCTTGTTCAATGTAGGATGTGCCATCACCGTATTGTTGTGTTTCAATGACATAGCCATCTTCAAGCACGGGGTGTTTACTTACCTTCTTAATGCGAGAGTCCACCCCTTCTTTGCCGAACCCCAAATTCATCACAAGGGCATGTTGCTCTGCTCTTGCTGACTCCAAGATCGCTTTCTCATGCCCTTGTTTGTAATCGAGAAGAACACGCTCTGGCGGGTGTTTTTGTTTTTTCTTAGAAAAAAACAGCCCTTTGCTTTTTTCTTTCGGTTTTACGGCCGTTCCCGCCCGCCCCCCTGCAAGCGTAGAGGTTTTTTTATCGGTAGTGTCAGTCACGGCATTACTCCCCTTTGCTCTTTTGTCTAAACAACTGTACGGTCGGTCTGATCAACACAAACATCGCAGATTTGCTAAGCTTTTGGTTGATGTATTCACCGTCATCAAATTTCACTAAGCTGACATCATCACGTGCTTCAACCAGGGTGTCAAAAATAACCCCGCCGAGTAACTTCGTCTCACCCGCTTTCATGCGCACGGTTGTTGGGAATAGTTGCTCTTGTATTTCAGGGCGTTGTATATCTCCACTTTGTGTGGTTAACGTTGTATAACCCACCAAGTTTTTCAACTCAACTTTAAGATCTAACACGATTTCTTGAGAAGATGATTCATAGAAAGGTTTAAAGACCACTTTGATCCCCACCTCCTCTTCTTTGGTTTCTGTGCTACTGGAGGCGATAGGTTGCTGTGTCCCCACAAAACTGGTACTTTCACTTTCAACGTAAGGGATTTTCTTTTGTGATTTAATCTCCGTTTCTTTGCCGGTTACCGTTTCTAAAAAGGCTGACTGTTCGGCGCGCGTACTGCCGTATTGGTTTAACCAGTCCATCACCACTGAAAGGCTGATGTTTTTATTAAACGCACCCATTTCAATACCTTCGGGTTTAAACCATGAAAACCCTTTCATGTCATTGATGCTTGAGCCGGCATAGCGAGAGTCATAACCGAAATCTGGCCCGTTACTACTGCCACTGTTACTGTTACTGTTACTGTTACCACTGTTACTTCCGCTGTTGTTATTGGTTCCAGTGGTACCACCAGTGGTGCCATTTTGGCTATTTTGCCCGTCGGTTAACCCGCCGATCAATTGTTCAATCACACCACCTGAATAAGCGGCTTCAACATTACCTAACACCACATCAAGCTCGCGCCAATTAAATCCGTCACTGAGTGATTGGTTTAAAGAAACACTGAAAACGGTCATCTGCATTTTTACGCCAGCAAAATTTTCATAAAAACGATCCATGTAATCTCGGATCATTTCTTGATCGTGATTGGATGCTTCGTAAATCAACGAACCCGCCAGACGATTGGTCGACACGTTGGTGGCACCTAGAGATTTAACCCCTTCATCAAGCGCTTTAAGCACTTCATCATTTTGCGGCATTGAGGCAATGAACGTGGACGTTTTTGCGACTTTTATCGAGTTACCGCCGATATACTCAAAACTGATGTTATGCAAACGTTCGATCATCATGAGCAACTCACCGATCGTGCCATTATAGTTTCGAATGGAAAAGGGGAGTTTTTCTAAATCTCCCGTCGCTTGCGTGGGTGCATCGCCGGGTTTTGATTCCACCGGTGCCGCTTGAGAAGCACCCGAAAAAAGGACATTGAGTTTGTACGGGTAAAATACCCCTTGCAACCTACCTAATGTACCTCCTGGCCGTATGGTCAGACCACGGACTTTTTTAGAAAGTAAGCGCTCTGGGATCACATTAGCTCGCTCGATGTATAAGCTTTGCTCGCGATCAAAATAGCTTATCGCTGGATCGGTTTTAGACCAGGTGTCATCAAGCTCCGCCGCTCGTTCTGCAACGGTACTTTCAATGTTTTCCATGGTTAATTTTTCAGAATTCTTAACTCCTGGGTTGTTGGCACAACCGCTGAGTACAAGTGCGCTGATCGTAAAGGCAATTGACGTCCATTTCATGTTACCGCTCATCATCCGTTTCCTTTTAAATTAACCTGTAGGGGCTTTGTGTTTTTTTTGACTTTAGCGTTATCACCAGAGGAGGGATGTTCGTCTTGCACCGCATCAGGATTGAGCGTTGGTGAAAAGGCGGCTATATTTTTTTTCATTTCGGCGATGAGCTTGTCGTATTCCGCTTTAGGCATCACACGTTTGAATTTTTTACTGTCGTGATAATCGTAATCGCCATTAGCTTCATCATAAATAACATACATCCCCGAGCTGATCCCGGTATAAGATTGACCTTCACTTAACAGGATGTACTGCTCTCCGTCAATTTCCACTTCACCATTTTTTTCTGGTGCCAGTTGTTGCGCATCCATCATCTTTTTGACGAGCTGGACGGTCATGTCGACCACTTGCTGCGTTTGTTGTAATGAGAGGGAAGGATTCATGTCTACAGCAGGCTGCTGTGTTGTTACAACTTCTATTGGAGCCGGTTCTTTGAATTTGAAAATATCTTCTTGGGCATTAGCCCCTGAGGAAAGTAGTATTAATGTCGTCGCAACAAGCGGCGTCACACAGCCGTGTATAAGTTTCATGTTCAATCCTTTGATTCTATTTCGCGTTATGTTATCAGAAAATTAATTAAATGGCACGTTTTTTTATCGGCGCATTGCCAATGTTCGCTCTGCATCTTCTCGTCGCATTTTCTCTGGATCAAACCCTGCCTCAATCAAACCAGCGGACAGTCGATTTAAGGAAATGGTGCGGTCTATTTTTGGGATCACTTTGCTGGCCACGTAAAGCTCAACCTTTTCAATGTCCGCCGCACCGACTTTTCCGATATCTTTAACACAGAGTTTTTTCAACTGTGCATCAGGAAGCATTAATTCGGTGTAACCCATTTCATTCAATTTTTTGATCGGCACTCGCACTGATTTTCCGGCATAATCCACACAGTCGACATAAAGTTTTGGGGTGCGGCCAACTTCGGCATACCAGGTGATCCTTTCACCGTTATTTTTAAACCCCAAAAGCTTAGCTTTACGTTCAACCGCAAGACGACTGATCACAAACGGAAAAAGGTGCTGGTATTTCTCCGAGATTAACTTCGGGCTTGCCACTGCTTCTCGCTGTACCTTCATGCCTTTTTTACTGCGCCGCGTATGCGTCAACACATTCATCAGCAGTGGGGCATAAGGGCTTTGTTTTATGGCCGGTAATGCCGCCTGAAGATCCAACGTACGCATCTTTAAACATAAGATATCAAGTAAGCCCTGTATAACACTTTTATCAACCGTCGCCAATTTATCCGCAGAGCAATGCGAGGGGTTAGATAACCCCAAGCGATTGTACTTCAAATATGCTTCCTTGATTTGTAGCTCCATCGGTGCGATCATAACACTTCCTTTAGATCATTGTTCATAACACATATTTTCATCACAACAGGCGATCCCGCCGACATTTTTCACCGTGTCAGGGTGATCCGCACAGTAATCGGAGGCCATCCCCTCTGCCGCCAAACCGCCTTTACTAAGGCAGAGCGTGGGGTTCGAACCGTCGTCGAACGTACTGCACGTTGTACCGAGGTTTTTCATATCACCAAATTCACAGCGATAAAATGCACTTCCTTGACCAACAAAGGGGCCGTTTTCCGAATCTTCAGAGTAACTGTCATTATGTGTCCAGCTTTGCGAGACCACACCATTGTGATGGCAAATAGCACCATCCACCCCTAACCAGTCGAGTGCCGCAAGGGTATCACACCCCTTCGGCTCACAGTACTCACTGTTTTTCTCCCATTTCCCATCGTTACAAAAGTAGCTGACGCTTCCGTTCATGCCATCTGTTTCGTTAGACAGTAATTCACTCAGCCCTGGTGTCGTACGTCCACTACCAGTGCTGGCAGAGTGCTGACAAGCACGTGTCGACGGATCGCTATCCCAACTGTACGCTTGGAAATTTTGTACACAACTCACCTGACAGCTTTGGGCTTTTATTTCCCACTCACCGTCCCAGCAATAGGCTTCAACGTTACCAAGGGAGTTGGAAGGACTTGGGTTTTTAGCAATATGGATGGTGTCATGCCCTGCCGCGGGCAAGGTATACCCGCAACCATTGTAATCGTACGACTTGGCCGCACAGGTTTTGGCCACGTAAGTACATTCCGCATTCCCTGCACTTGCATCAGAGATCCATTCACTGTCAAAACAACGTTGAGGTGAAATATTTGACATCACATAGCGCGTCGGATCGCTCATTTCTGGAGTGGTCGGTGTTGTGGCAATTTGAGTACCACTGAGCGCATAAGGCATTTTGGCGACACAGCGGCTTTTCGGGCTGTGACGGAATTGGCCATATTTATCAACATAAGGTGTTCCCGCCGCCTCATCAGCCCATAGGGGCGATGTCACGGGCCAATTGACAACTTGGTTGGCTTCACAGGCATGAACCGCTCTTGAGCACCCGCCGCTTTGATATTCCCACACCCCGCCGTTACATTGAAAAGACGCAAAGCCTTCAAAGTCAGTCACGTTAACGCTGTTTTTTACCGAAAGGATCGTACCACTCGCCGAGGCAGGTAAACTGGCACTACATTCGCCCCAGGAAATGGCACTGCCGCCACATAATCCAGCTGATCCAGCGCCCATCTCTTTAAAAGGAACATATTGACTCATACAGATATTGTATTTGTCATGGTAGTCAGTATCGTACGCGTTCGCCTCATCTACAATCACCGCACCATCACTGCTGGCGGTTAAGCACTCTTCGTGAGCTTCCACCATTGTGAGCGTCAATTGTTTTGCACCGACTTCACCCACCGATGCAAACTTACCAATAGCACTAATCGGGTTATCTTCCTCCGCCTGAGAAAACGGCGACAACAACAGTAAGCTTACAAGGATGACGCTAGACCAATGTTGGTGTTGTTTTTTGTTATTCACAGTAATACTCCACTTTACCCAGGGCGCTATTTGCGCGTTCATGACAGGTTAATTCTACGGGCTCTTTTCGTCGACAACTGCCCTCAGATTTTGTCCACGTTTTGTTTTTACACTGAAACTTGGCTTGTCCCACACGAATGTCCGTATGGTAACGTGCTTGCTCAACACTTCCAAAGAAGACCGGCTCTACTTCCTGTTGTTCCACCACACCATCACTGCGGACTTCGCCACGACAAGATGTTGATACAGAGTCGTTTTGCCCATCACTTTCCTCGCGCGTATACCAGGCAACTTCCATATCTTCTTTACAAACCTCTTGCTCACACACTTCGGCACTCACCACAAACTCACCGTTGTAGCAGGTAGCATTCATTTTTCCCGAGAAAAAATACCCATCTTCGGTTTCGGTGAATGCGTATGCTTTTTGGTCACCTCTGTGACGCTTTTCTTTGAGTTGAAACGTACATATTTCATTTTCTGATACAATCGAAGTCGCGTCGCAGTTTTCCACTGGCTCTGGCGCTACGACACCGTTACCTCCAGGGGTTATGATCACATCTCCATCTACGCGAGAAGCCCCACTTACGACCCCTTTCATCACCCACGTTTCGCCTTGACATTTAAACTTTACACGCTCTTGCTGCCCAACGTTGACAATACTGCCACTAACGCTTCCAGGCAAGTGGACGACTCGGCCGTTACTCAACGTGTATGCTGTTGTAGAGCAACTTTGACCTGTTCTTGTGTCACTGTTATTAAATGGTGACTCTTTTACCAGACATCCCATGTAATTCCAGTAATTTTGCCCGAGCGCACGACCGGAAAGCTCTGCACTACCGTTCATTAAACCTGAATCACTATGAAAACGATCGTCAGCATTGGTGCCATCCACTGACTCGCCCTCGTTCAACTCCACGCAATTAATAAAATTACTGGTAAAGTTATATGTTTTCCCTTCGGCGGCGTCGCTGGCGGGTGAGGCCAACAACCACAACAAAGAGAGCACCCCGATCATTTTTTTTGTCGCAAACATGAATGTCCCCAAAACTTGAGCTTTTTGGGGATTGTAACACATTCGAAGAGAAGAGAGCCGAGCGAAAGCGAAATCTTCTTGGTTTCGCTTTCGTCAAAAAAGGGGGCTAGCTTTGTGGATCACAGGTGGCGTCTGTTACAACCCACTTCGCTTCGCTGCCGATTATCTTGCACGACATCGTTGCATTCCCGCGATAATAACGACCTTCCAGCTCACTGTAGGATAAAGCGTCCACACTCTCTACTGTGATGACATCATCTTTAAAGATCAAGGTGCCTTGCGCGCGACACTGACCCCATTGCGGCATCTCCACTGGGTCACACACCACCTCATACGCCCAGTCACAGGTATGGTTGCAGGACTGACGAGAGGTTGATGAACATGCAGAGGGGTTTGCGATCAATGTCAAGGAAGGTGCACTGCCCGGACTCAATTCGCGATCTTTGGTGCATTCAAGAAACCCCTGAGCAACGGTTGAGAACTCAACACCTGCAGAAGCCCCCTGCAGTTGTCTTAAGTAACGGATCTCACCTGACTTAAGATCGACATCGAGTTCAAGCTGACAGCTTTCACCCGACACTGGATCGGTGAATGTTTTAACTTCGCCCGCTTCACAGTAGACGGCATCCTCAGCACCTGTTTGAAGATAATCCACACGTCCTCCCATGGATTCTATGTCATTCACATTATAACAAAAACGGCCTTTCGCGGTGCTGGATACGTTATTAGCAAGTAAACCAGCCACCCCCTCATCAAATTGACTCGGGGAAAAACCGACCCGCGTGGCATCCGCGCGCACCGTAAAACCTGAAGCACTCGTACCCGGCAACAAGCTCTTGTCCGATCCCGCGTGGATCTCCGCGATCATGGTGCTGAAGTTTTTATCACCGGATGAGCAAAATAAGACTTCCAACTCGGGGTTGACCGCTTCTTTAAAACCGAAACTGTTGGTGCCATCTCGGTAAAAATATTCGCCATCTTTTGCGTACTTTTCCGTTAACCCCAGTGAGTTATGCATTGCTGCCGTGTAAGTGTGCGCAGTACCAACTCGGCTTTTACGCTCACCTGACCACATTTTAGCATGCGTGGGATCAACCGCCCCGTCGTTTGGGTTTAAGACCGACTGGGGCTTTTTATCTATCTTGATCAAGCCAGAAGCACTGTCTTGCTTGACACCATCCGTACCGAGCGCATTTGCGCTGTGTAGTGTGAGCAATAACGCCACACCAAAAACTGTTCGATAAAACATAAGCCACCCCTGTTGTGTTATAGTTCACTCACCATCTCGAAACCACCGATCATCGGCAAGAACATCAAGATACTTAACGCTGATATTAACACAAGCATGAAGCCCGAGATAAAAAACCAGTGTAAAATATTTAAGTGATCGATGCTGCGTTGATAACTGATCAAGAATTGATTAGCCTGAGCGCCAAAAACTTCCGCCATTTCGTCACTGCTGTTCGAGCTTTTTAATAGCGCCCTGTCCATATCGGTAAAAGAGTGAAAACCATCCACCCAGTCGGGCGAACCCTCTTTTATCAAGTTGAGTACGCGCTCTAAATCATCTTTAAGCACCCCGTCTTCCAGCTCATTACGGACATGGGTAAAGGCTTCAGTTTGCGTCACCCCTTTCGACATCAGTTTTTCTATTTGATAACACGCGACAAAACTGTTCTTATTCAGCATCGCGCCGCGAAGTAAAGGCAATTTCAAGATGAATTTTTCCATCTTGGCCGGCGAGATATCTCTCCCCGCACCAATAAAGACAAAAACGCCCAACCAGGCGCTACCTAATATGATGGCGAAAACATTGGCATACCCCATCAACTCACGGGTGGTGTTTAATAAGTCCACCGACTTACCCTCTTTGGGCATCATCGCAAAATAGTTCATACCATCAAGCAGATCCCAGCCAAAGACCTGAAAACCAACAACCGCTATAATGGTACCGACAAACCAAATCATCGCCATGATAACTTTCAGTACATGACCGGTCTGCAACTTACTGATCTCTCGTTCAAACACCAAACCTTCTCGAAAGGCGACGTCAATACTGGAGACTTGTGCGTTAGAGCGAATGATGGCCATCGTTACACCGGGGAAGTACTTGTGCCCTATCCCCTGTACGGCATCCACGGGATCTTGCTGTTGCACCATACATTTGTATTGAATTTTTCGACAGGCATCACGTATGGGACCCTTAAAATTTTGGATCATGATCGACAGGGCATCGTTAATGTTATAGCCCACCAACATATTTGCAAAGGTTTGTAAGAAATCAATGCGATTGGCTGAGCTGAACCGGTTTCGGCTCAGCTTACCACAAAGTGGCAACCGACTGATTGTCTCACGCAACGAGAACATAACCGTTCGAAATCTGCTTGGGGTAATGGGGACTGCCCGTAAAACGCGGCCGTAACGTTGCCCCTCTTCTTTGGCATGATCGGTACTGGTGGCATCGATCATCTTACTGGCGATGTCACCATTGCTTTTTCGGATCGAGACTTTATATTCTTGATATTCCATATTCGCTCTCTTTATAACGCCCGCGACTCAAGTAAATGGCTGTGTGTGGGATAGAGTGCCTCAAATTCAGACAGTTCCACTTTGCCGGAGATCACATCAGACACCACCTCCGCGGCACGCTCATCTTCAAACACTTCAAAATCACTACCAAACGCACTGACCATTTCCGCGCGATCGGTGATCCCTTGACGATACTTTCCGTATGCATCTTCTAAGACCGTTGTCCACCAACGTTTTTGTTCAGGATCGGTGATGCGCAGTACATCCGCGCGATCTTTAAGGTAAATGCATTCCGAAACAACCGTACGTGAGGTGTAACCTTTGTCAAAGCAGTGTTCACAGCCACGACCGTTACATTTCTGGCACACGACGCGCAAGAGCTTTTGTACCAATATACCGCGCAGTTGATTTAAGATTTTTTCCCGTTCAACGCCTAAGTTTTCCAAACGGGTGATCACCCCAGGGATATCTTTTATGTGGATCGTGCCGAGCAGTAAATGCCCTGTTTCCGCACCGGTAAACATGATTTTAGCGGTTTCTTCATCTCGCACTTCACCCACCACCACAATATCAGGATCTTGACGTAAGATACTACGCAACACCTTCGGAAAAGTAACCCCAGACTTCACGTCTATTTGGGTTTGCTTGATATCACTGATCTCATTTTCCACCGGATCTTCGATGGTATTGATGGATTTAGAGAATCTGTCCACCACCGTGCGAAGCGTCGACGCGATGGTCGTCGTTTTGCCCGAGCCGGTAACGCCGCAAACTAAAACAATACCGTTACTCGAGCGACACGCTTTTTTAAAGGCCGCCACTTCGGTGATCCCCAGTTCATCGATATGCACCTGAGAGTTTTCCGGATCTAACACACGAATAACCACAGTTTCCTTTCGGTGTAATGTTGGACACGTCGCAACACGCAAATCCACTTGTCGACCATTATAATCAATACGGAACGAGCCATCTTGTGGGGTTCGTCTGTCCGTTGGATCTAGACCCGACAGGGTTTTTGACTTGGTGACTAATTGTAAATACTCATCCATACCGCCGACACTTTCAACATAGAGCTGACCTAGATAACGGGTTTTGATGTTGTAGCCATCGCGAGTGGGGTAAATATGAATATCCGACACTTTTTCACGGATCGCCTTTCTTACCATCACTTCCAGTAACGTGCCGCTTTGTTTACCGTAGCGCTCAACCTTTTCAAGATATTCGAGGATCTTATTTACCTTCGCTGACGTAAAATAAAACATGTGATGAGGGAATAACGGTTTGAGTGCCTGCTCTGCTAACGCTTGTGCGCCCAATGTCGACAAATAAATATGCGTATCCGTGATCGCGGACAGCATTATTTTATATTGTTTTAGTAACTGATACGGAATTGAGGGCTCAATAAGCTCTTTCGCCGAGAGTTCATCGGGGTCGATTTTTAAACTTAACGACACCAACGTTCCTTGCTTGATATTGCCTTGGTTTAGCATCAAGGTAACGAAATCCCGTCCAGTGGACAACATCTCCATACATGCTTGTCTTAACCCCATTTCGGTCAAGAGCTTATTATTCGATAAATACTCATAGGTGATTTTATCAAGCCCTTTGAGTCTTTCAACCACCTTGTTGACATTTCCCTCTTCAAAGCGCGAAATGCCGTAAATATCGTTGTTTTGATCTTCATCTTCCTCAACAACGTTGTCGGCTTCTATCATCTCGTTACTCATCACATATCCTTATGTCTATAAACAATTTACATTACTTTTATTAAAATAGGCGGCAATATCTACTGGTACGGTTTTCGTGAGGATTATTGCATTAACTGAACTATCCGCGAATGCTCCGTTCACCGTACTGTCGAGTATTGTTATACTGTAGGTGTCATCATACAAGCCACCTTGATAACACTGCCCCGCATAGACCGTCACATCACCCCGCAGGTGTTGAGCGCCATTATCTTCAAGACCGACTGTGGGACGTTGCGATCCAGGTGCGCCACCGATGACACTGCCTTGCCAAACCAATGTGGCGCCGGGCTCGGTGTGTACCGCGACATTGGTGCGATTAGTCGCGTTCAACTGCGTGTTGAGTAAGTGCACTTCGCCCGAAGCGTAGATGCCGTAGTTGATATTTCCGGATTGATTCCAGGTACTTTGCGAAAGGGTCAGTTTACTTTGGCCATCAACCAAAAATAACGCTTGGGCATTGCCGGTGGCGCTGACATTTACTTGACTGTTGCGTTGCACCCATTGACTATTGCCTAGTTGCACCAGTAATGGGGTCGCTACGACATTAAAGGCGACGTTTGCACCGTCCGATAACCATTCGCTGTCATCAAGCCCTAAAATAAGCGCACCATTGCCTGACAGTGTCACTTGACCACTACTGTGCGTCACTTGGCTGTTGTGAAGCACGAGCGGGGTCAGTGGGGAGTTATTAACACCGAAGTTGGCGGTATCTAAGGTTAATTGGCTATCATAAGCATCCACTGCGTACGCATTGGTTCGTTCAAAGGTGGTGTTGGTCTTTTTGAGTGTCGTACGGATATTACTGCCTAAGTTAACGCCGGCAAAATGTATGTCGACGTCTTGTGCATCCAAATTAAGGATCGCGCCCGCATTGATAGTGGCGGGGTTTGACACGTCGGTGCTTTTGATCAACACCGAGCGACGCTTACTGGTGCTGCCTGACGTTAACAAAAAGTTATCTGTCAAGGTAAAGCTTTCGCCCGCTTTTAAGGTCAACACGGCATCTTCATGAGGATGTTGGGCAACTTCGGTCAATAAGGCATTGAGGTTTTCAACTCCTGCTTGCTTGTCGGCATATAACCAACGACCATTTTGACCGAGATAGGTCATTTCGTCTTGGTGAAGGGCATACGCGATCCCTCGCCCTAAACTCCCGCCGGACAAAACGAAACGGCCATCACCATTGACCGTTACATCACTACACACGGGTAAGACAGCGGCGGCTTGTGGGATTAAGATAAATCCCAGTACTCCAGGCGTCGGAGCCGGCTCGGAGGCGACTACATAAGGCGACCCATCCGGTGACAAGGTGGTGTTCGTTGTCACATTGTAATCAAATAAACTCGTCAACTGTACGGTGTTTGTGGCGGTTACTACGGTATGGGGCGCATACGGGCAGTAAACCATTGGGATCCCATTTTGGGTGGTGCGAGATCCAGCAAACGATAACGGTAATTCATGGTGATCGGCTTTTTGCTCGCCGTACGGTAAATAGTAATTGCCATTCTCAAAAATAACACTTTGTTTTAAACGGTTGAGCGACGCAATCGCCTGCAGTTTATTTTGCATTAACAAGGTTGAACGAAACAACGTTTGCGTGTAATACATCACGCCCGACGCGCCTACCGTGATCATAATAAACATCAACAGAATATATTTAAACATGGCGCTTAGCCTCCTACGTAAATCGTTAAGCTAAGAGATGATAGCGTGGTTAAATCTGTTGCAGCGGGCATATCCGCCACCGCGCCACACGTTTCATCGACATAGGCGGTAAACTGCAGGCGTTCCTGTAGGCGATTGATCACTTTGAGGGTGTAGTCACTCGGCGCTATATTGGATTGCACGCAAAAGTAATTGCCGACGCCGCTGGTAAGGCCATAGTCCCAAGCGAAACCCGCATTATTGGGGAGTGGTGATCCCATTGTGCGCAATTCGGCTTCCCAATTGGCAACCGTTAATTGACTCGAGGTGGTTTGTTGGTAATTGTCACGACTGAGGATGGCACCATTGGCGGTAGAAATCAACGAGCCGGATTCGGCAATGCCACGCATACCATCAATGTTAATGATGGACGGTGTGCCTTGGATGATCACCAGTGAAATGACCAACACAATGATCCATATCGCGTGTTGCATGTGTAAACTCCCTTTTACCTGTACCGCGGGTACAGTGAATGTGAGCTATCATATCAAAAAATAACTAAAAACGCCAAATAAATAAAAAAACCACCCAAGAGAAGCTTTTCGCGTGTCATTATTTTGCTCGCTCATTTTCGAGAGACAAAAAAGCCGGCAAAAGCCGGCTCCTTTAACAGTCAACTAAAGTTTAGCGTTCTTGCACGTAGTAGAAGAATACGTTAGCAGCATTACCTTTAACACCCAAAACAGAATCTTCAAGACAACCACCTTCAATTGTTCCGTCTGTCGAAACGCCAGCAGCTGTTAGCATAGCCTGTTGATCTACGCCAAGAGTTGTGATGTCTGCTTCGATAACATCAGCGTTATCAAATACGCGGTTTATTTGCTTACAGATCCCATCCGTAATGTCTAAACTTTGGTTCGTTAAGAACACTGCAACATTAGTTGCGTCAGTGATAACTGTCATGTCACCTAAGTCAACCTGACCAGTACCTTTGACCAAGTTGAGGTCGTTGTTAAGTTCGCCGATCATTTCGTCGTAATCAACTTCGTTATCGCCAGCAACACCAGCTGTAGTAACACCAGCTAGCGGCAAGTCAACTGCATTGAAAACTGAGATGTTAGCATTTTGCGCCGCTTTGTACGTTTGCATGATGTTAGAGAGATCTCGAGTGAACTCAGTTAACTTCGCCGCTTTTGCTTTTTCTTGGAATTCGAAGAAGCCATCGCCTAAGTAGCTAGCGCCAAGTGCTGTTACTGCGATCATGATTATTAGTGTGATAATTACTTTTACAAACATTGAGTTAATCTCCGTTAAACTCTAAAATGGTGAGATGCGCTGCATCCCTGCTCGAAGGGTATAATTACTCATTTTGACCAAAGCGTTACAAGATGTTTTTACGAAAAACAAAGAAAAATCACAAGTCGGAATTTACCCCCTATTTTTAACATCTTTTTTCCCATTTTTTTTAACGTTTTTTTTTGCTTTATTTCTCGGTTTATTTGTTTTTATAAAAAACCTAACCCATGTCGCTTGTTTTTTCATCAGAAAACAAAATAAAATGATCGTCATTCGCGATAATCAACGACAATCATCGCGGTTTATTTAACCGTTGCAAAAGATCGAAAGTCCACAAATGTGATAACATCATGGTAAATAAACAACGAATAGGTGCCTCATGGACGATCCTAATATCAAAGAGCTCACTAAAGCCTGGTTAACCAACAAGCAGCTGATAGCCAGTGGTAAAGTAAATAATCACACCATTTTGCGAATGCTTGAAACGTTCGCACCTGAGAATAAAAAGAATAAATATGAAGAAACCTTGGTTGATCAAAAAATCGATTTTAGCGGTGAAACCTACTTGATCCCCGGATTTAAAATGCAGATCCCCCTCGAGAACGATCTTGACACCCGGTTACTAATGAACACCTTCAAACACCAAAAAGATCTGATGCCCTTTGATGTTGACATGACGCTTTCCCCGAAAGATGAGAACGGCCATCATACGCTTAACATTTCTCCTAAGGGCGATTTCACCTCGTTTATGGCCAACCCTCGCTATTCACGGATCATGGATTTTGAAAACTATGTGCGTTACAGTGTCTTTCGAGGCGTTGCCCAAGCAATGGCAAGAGGTCAGCTTTACCAATTCAACCCAGACGGTTTAAAAATGCCCACAACGCTTCCGTACGAGACCTTAGATGGCGTAAAGCACCGTGACGCGCTGGTATTGACGGAGCGAGTGTATGTCCCAACGAGCACGGACGTAAAAAGATTTCTTGAAGCAAACCTAACCGCGTTAGATCGTTTAGGGATCGAAGATGAGTTTAATCAAAGCTTTCAAACGTCAATAAACTTACACCAACGACTATCCACCTGTCTTACCCAAGAAAAAGAGCTTAATCGTGAAATGCAGAGCCCTGATGATAAAGACGTCGTTAGTATCAAACCAGCACCAACATCTACCGTCGAACGCCCTCGACTTGCTTCTGGCTAACCCGAGACGACAAACACAAAAAAGCCAAACATTACGTTTGGCTTTTTTGATCGCTTAAATCCGCTTAGAGACACTGGGCGGGGAGTGTTACCCCCTCGTTACTCAATGGCTGAACGAATGGACAGTTACGTTTATCGTCTGTCCAAAGTCCATCGCAGGCCGCAAGACCATATTGATATTCGGAAAAGTCCGCACCGTTCAACATCACAACTGAGGCATTATCATCAACGTCCACGCGTTTTATTTTTTCAACACGTGAGTCATCCCAGCTAATAGCATCCAAGGGTCTTCGTAACAGTACCGTCGCATACGACACAGGGCTCGTTACAGAATCAAAGTAACTCACATCCACGGTAGCAGTGTAACTATCACACGCCTCTGTCATGTGCAATTTGATCGCGTCATTTTCACGCACCACCTCACAGCCGTCCGCCAATGATAAACTGTGTTTAAAAGACACCGTTGGATCCGCTACCTTTTCGGCGTAGCGAAGAGCTGCCTCAAGATCAACAGCGCCTTCCCCACAATTATTTTCACACACTTCATGATTTGCAGTGTGTTTCAAAACATGCTCAAGCTGAACAGGGGTTAGTAAAGGGAAATTTTCCTTTATCACAGCCACCACGCCTGTTACTGCCGCCGTTGCTGTTGATGTCCCTTCTGCAAAGACATAATCATCATCAACCCCCAAGGTCAAGTGACGTCCTGACATCATCACATCAACTCGATCCCCGGTGTTACTGTATGAAGCTGCTTCACCCGTCGATGAATGGGCGCCGACAACGATCACGCCGCTACAGTTAGCTGGGGCATAGTTTTCAACACTGTCAGCGTAGTTACCCGCAGAAACGACCACGGTGGCGCCTTTACTGTTCGCTTCATCAATCGCTGTTTGTAAAAACGTTGGACAAGGAGTCTTTGATGCTACACTAATGTTGATCACATCCACTGGGACAATAGTTTCTGCGGTGGTTGATGCACCCGAAGCCCACATGATCCCTTTGAACAAATCGGATAACTTACCCACTTCATCACCAGTGTTGCAATCGGTTGATAACACGCGACCCATGTATAAATCTAAGCGGTCAGAACTAACGATCCCCGCAATGCCTTTAGCATTGTTTTGAGTAGCAGCGATCACGCCAGCAACCTGGTTGCCATGTCCACCCGTACAAGAACCGCCCGAGCCATCAGGGGTAGAATCGACATAATTATAGTCTTCTTCTTGTTCAAACATGGTCGTAAAGCTGTAGCCATCTTTGTACATGATGTCTTCATGTGTCTGTATACCTGAATCCAGTACTGCAATACGCAAACGGTGTTTTTGGTCGCGTTGGCCTTGCATTCCTTTGTACAGGTTGTTTACGGCATTGTGTAATGACGCTTGATTTGACAATTCGGGATCATTAACCTCACCGAGTGCTTGCGCGCTTATCGACTCACCATCATAAGAAAAGCCCGTCCCAGGCAGGTTGCGATAGATCGAACTATCTTCCGTTACACTTTTCATCCCATTGCGGTACAAAAGACGTCGAGCCGTTGATTCCGAAGCTTCGTCCAGTGATAAAACCCAGTGAGCACCCGCCAACTGTCGGTGACTTTCGTACCAAGGTTGCTCAGTTAACGCGTTGATGGTGCTCAAGTCACCTTCGACAATAAATGTCATGCGCGCATCTGCCGCATAAGCCGACGGGGCGAGTAATGCACCCGCTAAAACAGCGCCTAAAATCCTTTTCATGCTATGCTCCAATCTTACAAACAAGTGGGGTCAAGTACATTGACCGTGTCTAAATAAGCATACTCAGGTAAAAAAACCCAACGAGTATTGTCATCTTCAAAATAACCGTAGCCTTGGTTACCAATATATTGTGTCAAAGTTTCGCCAATTTCTTTTGCTTCACCACCACGCAACAAAGGGCCTGTGCCCATTGTGCGTTCAGGATCACTTGCGACCAATTGATCGTGTTGGTCTTGGAGATGATCTTTAGCTGCATTTCCCAAGTCGTAAATTGCGATCGAAAAATCGTCTAATAACACTTGCAACTCTGGCGTGAGCGTATTTCCTAATTGTTGATTTATTAATACTATATCTGCTTCGATCGAGGCATATTCAACTTCAAGTAAGCGAGCAATTTCAACAATAATATTTTTCTTTTCTTTTAACGTCACCCATTCATTCATCATCCAATATTGCGTAACGATCTGTGCAATGCGACTTTCATCGCGTCGCAACTTAACCGATTGAAACCAAGTGATTTGTTTTTCAAAGGCATTGTTGTACACGGTAAAGTCATCGTCACGATCATCTTCAAGAATAACCGTTTTCTCAAGCACGGTGGACGACAAGTAGCTATCCCCGCCGCTTTGAATCTCGTTACTCAGGGTTATCTTGACGTTCAATGGTTGATCGCCTAGGAAGCCTTCACTCGCACCAAAGACAATCAAACCCGAGCTTGCATCCAATCGGTACGGTAAATTAAAGTCTAAGGGCTCACCGTCAATACTAAGTTCAACCACATAGTTCCCTGGGTAATCGCCATCTTCTGAAGAGCTAAATTTAAACTCACCACCGGTTGCTTCGCTCAATGAAGTAGCATCGCCCGGCAACCAATTTAAAGACACTTGATTCACAATAACAACGTGGGCAAGGATCGCCGCTGGTGCGTCGTTATCTTCAACAGTTACGGACAAATCAAAGGTCTGTGATGGCACGTTAATAATTTGCGGGATCGTTAACGCAATGGACATTTCCTCGCCCGTATCCGACATCACCGGGGTAATATTGTTACGGAAAAACGGACTACTGATATCATAATCTACCGTTAGTTCGTCACCGTCATTTTCGGTAATTGCATAACGAAACACGGCGGGCTCCTCCCCTTCCATGATCCACATCGTCATTTCGCTATCAGTACTGGTGTTTTCATATCCAAAGGCTTGAGACGGTGGTGTCAACAACACGTTAACTGGCTCGTTTAAATCTATCACATTGATTTCTTGACGCACGGTGGTGATACCGCCGTCTGCATCCGTCACTTTGATCTCAAAGCTATCTTGGACGCTTTTAACATCAGTGATCCACGCGGCATCATAAATAACGCGTTTCGCCGCTTTGTCCAAGCGAACGCTGCCTTTCGCTTCATTGGTGATCAATTCTATTTTTAATGCATCGTAGCTTTGAACATCATCAATCGCATTAAGGGTAAAAGAACGACTTTCGCCTTCGTTAATAAGCGCCTCACCTTTAATACTAACCGTTGGATTTGCATTTACGCGCGGCTCTTCTTGCGTTTCTTCAGATCCACATGCAGAAATCGCCACGCTTAACGCGGTGACTAGTGCTAGTTTTCGATGTTTTAATATACCCATAGTCATTCCTTAACAGTTATAATTAACAAGTTCCGTTGTTATATTTCAATATATTTCGGTAGTACATAATTAAATAAACCACCCACACCATGATTAAAATCTTTTAAACGATAGTTTCGAGGTTCTTTCGTTAAGTGCTTGGGTATCGAACAAACAACCGTAATATTTACCGTGTCGTCGCCACCTGCCGCTTTCGGGTGAAAGTCAACTTTGTAAAACAAGCGAGAAAGTACGCCGGAGGTATCTGTTGAGGTGGAGCCTTCCATGATCGAAATATCTTTAACGTCCAAATGCGTTGGTGGTTTTCGTTCAGGGTTGGTGGTCGAATTATCATCAATGCCTCTCATTAACAAGTAACTTTTGTCACTGAGTAACGCACAGTTAACTTGTTCACTGCTCAATGATGACATCACCGTGTATATATTGGCATCTTGCTCAATCATATTGACGAGCGTACCTGCACGATAAAGCACACCGGCTTTGTAGGCTGGGATGAATAAGTTATCTTTGAATTCAAAGCGACTGTTCGGGGGGATCTCCGTCAATCGCGTGTTAAGGACTTCGAGTTGTCGTGGCGAGCTTGTCTTTTGCAAGGGCAATGTCGTCGTGACGTTTTGTGTGGTGCCAGAACGCCCTTGGGGAACTTGCACCTTAACCAGCGACGGTGTTCCTTTGGAATTTTCTTGCCCAGGCTTCACGTCAATCGCTTTGCGTTGATAGACGGGTCGGCTTTTCTTTGATGTACCACGAGAAACATCCGTCAGCCCTTTGAGCATGTCGTCAATGTTTCTAAATTTATCACCGCCACTTTCTGACACTTCAGCACTGGCAGCATTAGCCATGCTAATTGTACCCAGTGAAAACACGCTAAGTACCGTGCATACTGCGACTGCAGTTGCCGATCGAACAATCCCTTGCATAATTAATCCCTTGTCTAACGTCCATACGAATACATTCCCTGCGCTATTCTATACAATTTTCACCTGAAAAGTCTTTTTTTTCGAAATTATTTTTATTTTAATGACTTTTTTTCACTTTTCCTGTAGAATGCAATATAACATTACAAAGGTTTCTCATATTATGGTCTCAGCAGCGCAGGTTATACTCAATACAGACAAGCATGTACAAATTGCGGGCGTGCCAGGAGCAGGAAAAACCACCTTTGCCACCGAACTTGCGCAGTATGTTGCACGAGAAGATGTTCTTTATTTAAGTTTTGGTCGAGAAAACACATTAGGAGCAAGAGCCCGTCTTGGTAAAAACGTGACCTGCATGAATTTCCATGTCTTCGCTAAAAAAGAAATGAACATCCAGAGTAATCGCATCATCCCCAGTTTTACCATGGATCACTTAAGAAAAACCCTCAAAAAAATGGCTGAACCCGCGATCAACCTAAAGATGCTGGAAGCGATAGTGACATTGAACGCGCTGTATTGTAACAGTGCTCACACGTTTAAATCTATCCACTACCTCTTTAATGTCAAGAATATGTTCCCGGCGATGCCACGTGATGAACAAGCACAAGTGATCGCCACCTACATTCGTTACTGGAAGGCACTTTGGATCGAAGGGTGTCGGTACGGCGTTACACACGACATGTACCTTAAAGCCTTCGCGACCAAAGGTCTTTTGATCTCGTATACGCGGATCATCATTGATGAAGCGCAAGATCTCAACGAATGCATGTTTCAATTGCTCGATAGACTCTCTGCAGACAACCCCAAAACCCAGTTAATTTACCTTGGAGATCCTTGCCAACAAATCTTTGGTTTTCGCGGAGTAAGTGAACGCTTCGTCGAAGAGCAGTTCAATTTTTCACTGAATCGAACACATCGTTTCGGACGAGATGTTTGCCGTTTGTTAAACCGTTTCATGGGCAGTCAAAATATTAGCTACTATACCCCCATGACCAGTCGTAAAAACGACACGACCATTGCAACGGCGCTCTCATTCAACAATATTGTTGCGATGGCTAAGTCGGGTAAACGGATCACGTATATCTCTCGGCTAAACATTACTTTATGGCATCTGTTAAAACATTTAGCCGAGCATGACATTAAATTTGCGATCCTCGGTGGACTGCAGCAATCAGAAGTCAATTTTTTAAAATCATTACATGACTTTTACATCACGGGGCGTTCAACACATCCACAATTACGCCGGAGACGCTATGACGATTATAAACAGCAACTTAAAATGAACAACGAACGTCCCGCTTATATGGCATGTAAATTCATTGAAACGATCACCGGGGATGCGAACGCTATTTTTGACAAAATAGCAAAATCATTTACCGATCAAAAGTCGGCACAAGTTTTGTTGAGTACGGTACACCAAGCGAAGGGGTTGCAATTTAATCACTTAACCTTGGCTCATGACTTTCATGCTTGCGTTGATGAAAAAACAGGTCAGCCAATTGTTATGCCTAGGGAAGAGTGTCATTTACTTTACACGGCGATAACGCGCGTGAAAAAATCGTTGTATTTGCCGAATGGCTTGTATCAGTATTGGAAAAACTTGCCGTAAGGTAAAGGGTACGCGTCCTTGCGAGTAACATCCGTGCTGGTATTCCCTTATGAACTCTCCTACAACATCATTGTCAACATCTTACATGCTCCTGCTGTAATAGTCCTTGTTCCAAGTCACACCCTGTGAGCCCCGAACGATAATATTGGCAATGACAACCATCCTGGTTACTCCATTTGCCTTAACGTTGACAAGGCTATCCTAGCACATTATTTTAAAAAGGATTTTTTATTGTTAAAAAAATATTTATTTTTCGACTTTTTTTCAAAAAAGCGAGCCATAACAAGGATTAGTCGCTGTGGCTTTTTTTAAATAACGTGAAGTCGGGTGTTTTAGTCGGAGGGTAACACTTTACCACTGGCGAGCAACAATGTGTTGTATACTTCTATTAATATCAGGCTATCTAACAACGAGGTGTGGATCGGGCGATCCATGGCTTTTATATGCTCAGGGTAATGCGTCAAACCATATTTATAGACCGTATCAAGCGTGTGGTTCTCGACCATCGACTTGTCCAAGATTTTTTTCGCCTGCGTCAACGTATCGCACGGGATAAAATACGACTCCACTGGGGGCTTTTGGATCATTTCCATTTCTTGATTCAAAAACTTAATGTCAAAGGCCGCATTGTGGAACACAATGTAAATTGGCTTAGCGCCTCGCAGGTACGATGAGATATTTAACAGCTTCATGAGTTCGTAATAAAAAACATCAATCGTCCCTGCTTGTCGAGGGAGCTTCGTACGGCCGCCCTCGCCATCTTCATCACCAAAAAGATAATCTTGCGTGATCCCGTGAATACGCAAACTGCCCGCAGGGATATAATCGATACTTTGTTGTTGCTTTTTGGTAACTTGGGTTTCAATAAAAGGGTTTATCGGCTCGTCAATGACAACGGGGTTACCCTTCTTATCTAAAATAGGCTCGTACAACCCCATGGTATTACGCCGACAAAAACACAAAGACCACTCTAAAACACGATTAAATGTTTTTGAGCTATCATCAATTAATTCCGTACCCGTGGTTTCGGTATCTGAAAACACATACAACTCCCCTTGATCTTCGAGGACGTCTTCGAGAATCTTACCCCAAATATCCCAACGCGAGGTGTCCGCATTGGCGAGGAGAGTCGTCCCAGTCTTTCCTGTTATCGTTCCGATCTTCTCTATTGTCGTTTCTGACTTCTCTGTCATCGTCAAACCTGAATTGTTCGTTTTGATTATCACTATATTAAAACAAATGTTATACCAATGCAATCATTGCTTAACTAAGCTTTACCGCGAAAACACCCAAACCGCCTTTGTAGCCTAAATAAACCAAATAAAGCTCTATACGCATCCGTTCAACAGCGTTGCCGCCGACGGCACGGTTAAGGATAGGCACGGTCGCATCGTAACGCCAAACACGGGCGCCGCCTTGCATGCCACCCACCGAATACAACTTCCCGTTGGTGGCAATCGCTTCTTTGATCGATATATTGTTGACTCTAAACTCACGGTCTGACCACGATAAGAATGGCTTTTTAAAGGCGTCGTAATACTCCTCCGCAATAAACAAGGACTTAATTGCTTCACCTTCAATATGTTCTACGGCCTTACCTGGACGGTAGTTAAGGATCATCACGACCGCACGCTCGGCATAACTCTCCATACTGTCGTTATTGACCACTTCCTGAGACTCAAGTTCCATCGAGCGCTGAGAGCCATCTTTCACGGCCAAGGATTGAACGTCCTTAACCGCCGTCAACGAACGAAACAGCATGTCATCCAACGAATAAAACGCCACTACCACCATTAAGATGGCCACCATACCAAATCGTCCCATTATTGCCTCTTCCTCGCAACCCAGGTGATTGACTTAACGCGCCAATCCGTGGTATTTTTTGAAACAAGAGGAGCAAAATAATAAGGTTTATCAACCCCTTCCCCTTCGAATTGAGTAATACGTTCTAACACTAACTTGTAGGTCAACTGATAGTTCGTATCCTTTGTCCTAAACCCGCGAGAATGGACATAGAAGTGCCCCTCATACTCAATATTAAGACGCTTTGATGCTTTATCAATCGAGAGGCCCCCTATGCCTTTTAACGCGTGGGTTTTTTTTGGCGGCAAGGTGACCGCCACTTCAATTTTCTTACGATTTTCCCAAAAACGATACATCCATTTTTCTTTTAATAACGTCTCGAAAAATAACTTGTGGGCTCCCTTTGAGAATAAGGGGTACATTTTTTCTCGGTGATCCGGCAGGTCGCTTGGTAACGCACCCTTGAGTACTTGCTTATGCTCTTTATCCGTGCGTAAACTTAAATAATCAAAGGTAAAGGCTTCTTCTAAAAAACGATATGTTAATTGTTTAAGCTCACCTTCAGACTGAATACTCAACGTTAAATCTTCGTTTCGGTAAACACCGCCACTTTGATTAAGCAAGATCCGCTCTAGCGTCGGACTGTATTGAAGACTGTAGCCCGCATAAGCGATCATAACCAAAACAGGTAACAATAAGGTCACCGTAAAAAGCATTTTGTACTTGCCAAGTTTTTCGTTTGCTATCTCTTTACTTTCCATAGTTAAGATAATCCTAATTCAACAATTTGAAAACCTTTGATTTTATCTTGTAACAATGCACGCTGGATCAATATGGATACACTGTATAAGGTTGGGTACTCGTCTTCATTACCGTGTACCGTGATCATAATTTTACCCGTAAACTTATATGTTTTGGCTTTTACCTCTAAACCACCGGACGTTTCGTAATCTCTTTCAGCCTCCCCCACATAGGTTAAATCGCCAAGGATCCTTGCGCGAACCAAACCATCTTGAGCCTTTACGATTTTTTGCACGGAGTGTCTTAAAAACAAATCTTCATAAATGGTTTCCATTTCATCACTAGACAACCAGTGATCAAAGCGAGCATGGAGTTTACCCGATTCCAAGTCGGTTTTGTTATACGTAAAAAGCGTCAACAATCCTTCTTTCGCGAAATCCGCCGCACCCAGCTCATCTTTTCGATAAGCACGGTTATAGTTACCGTGACTTAATAAGTTTTGCACACCCACAGGTCGGTGTTCCATATCAACGAGCACCTGTTGAGGCTTGGGGATATGCACTTTTGCTTCGCCCCAATAGTCATAAGCAAAATAAACCCCGAATAAGCTCACAAATAAAGCGAATATGGCATTGAGTTTATTTTGATACCAACTGTGTTTAGCACATTCCATGTACAGCTCCTACTGGTTTTTATTGGCAAGAGATTGTCGCTTCAAGGCATTACGCGTCATAACCTCATACCTAGAATCTTTGCTCTGTTCAATTGTCAAACCATCAATTCGTTTGATGATCAGAGGGTTTGATGCATTCTTTCCCAATGTAATCCAATTGCCATAACCTATCAACCCCAATGCAATCAAGTTCAAGACAGCGCCGATCACCCAATAGCGTTTCACCGCTTTATAATAGGCACGAGGGGACTCTTGAAGTTGACGAAGATCATAGGCCAATAGTCTGTCATCATAGTGCTTCGTGATTTTACCCTCATCCTCTTCACTTAAAGTACAAAGGGCAACTGGGGACTTACTCATACTCCTCTCCCGTCTCGACGATTAGCCATCTCACGGTTTGGCAATTCACTGATAGGGCGATGCAAACGTTCGAAGATTAAATCATTCAGATGAAAATCATTGGGCGAAACTGCGGCATCTTGCCCGTAATCACGACGAACAACTTTGCGAAAGTCCATCAACAGCTCATCGTAATCAAAATCAGGAATGAGCTTTGCTGGCATCAATATTTGATCGACGGATTCACAAAGGATCAATAAACCAGAGGCTAAACCCAAACCACTTGAGATACGAGTTTTTTCAACTTCTTGTGGATCACTTTTAGCCATTTTAGCGCCACTAACTCCCGTGTGATCGGCGATCACCCGAACCCCCAGCAGATTATCACCGTGCATGCGCTGAGAAAGTGATTGCGCCAACCAGTACATCATCGGTTCTGCCAGTGCTGAAGACAATAACATTTCGGGTGAGATCTTCTTTCCGTTTAAATTAACATGGCGAGGTGCGCCAATAATCACCAAAGCCTCTTTTTTATAATCAATCATTTGATCCCTCTTTCTTTCGTGTTAACACACCGGTGATCATGCTTTTCACCTCGTTTGATGAACGGCTTGATGTTTTTATTTTCCGATCTTTTTCACTGGCCACCGCTACGTTTGTTTTTAAGCCCATATCGACAACAAGGTTTTTGGCGGTCAACTGACTCATTTTCGCAATATCTGCCACCGGCTCACTGTTACGTGTCAACAAGGCGGCTTCAAGTGTTGCTACGCGTTGACGCGTCTCAAAAACGTTCATGTTTATCGCCTCAAGCGAATTAAAGGACAATTGCTCTGCCTTCGCCAACAACACTTGTCTCTTATCAATCGCTTTTTCTATTTGAGCAAACATCGCTTGCTCTTTTTCATCTGAGGTTGTAGAACGCGGCAACGCCGCTGCTACCGGTTCATGGGTGGCTCTGTCTATTTCATCCAATGCATCGCCAGGATAACTGCTCGGCTCTGAGATCGGCGGAGACAATGTGTTTGCTGGGGGTTCATAACCAAACAAATCCTCACCATCGTCGCTTAATAAGTCATCATCATCATACCCATCATTATCGTCCGTTTCCACCCCAATAGATGCCTTTAAGCTATTGGTGATACTACGATCCACCATTTCCACTTTTTTCAAATAGGCACTTAACGCAAAAACGGCTAATTCCGTCTCACTCGCCTGGGGCGTATCGGGGTGATCAACACCGTGTTTTTCGACTTTATCAAAGATATTCGTCAACTCATCGAAAGAGGATGAAAAGGTACTGATCAAGCGGTCGGTGGTGGCCTCTTCGCCTTCCCAGTCACCGTCAATACGTTTTTTCAAGCGGCGGTAAAGTTGATCGACCCCTTTACGCATCGTTTGTACATCCGCATGACCGGGTCTTCTTATTTCTAAAAAGTGATTTAACCGCGCTTTTCCCGGCATATGTGGATCGGCATAAAATGATTTGATCCGATGTACGGTAGAACCAAAAATTAACGTCCCCCAACCGGCCTGTTGAGCCTTAAGATCCTTAAGATCGAGTACTGGACGTTTTTCTATTCGAGCGGTTTTGGCTTTGGTGTATTTACGACCAAACATGGTTTCTTTGGCTTCATAAGAATCGGCAGAAACAACATACTCTTCACCCGCTGAGTCTTTAAATTTTTCATACGTCAACGGATCCTCAAGCTTCATACATAATTTCAACGTACAGTTGGCAAAAATTGTGGCGGCCTCTATTTCATCTCCGCGCTTGAATGCTTCATAGTCTTGCCCGGCAAATAAACATACCATATTCAAAGATCTGACCTGTGCAGGCAATGTACTTGCCCCCTTAGTAGCGTAGGTCCCAAATTCGTCAAATATCAAACCAAAACTCGAAATAGCTGCAGTGGGTTTGCTTTCAATAACCGTCTTATAGTCACCCTCTACCTGACTACCGATAGCCTTGGATGATACATTTCGTGTCATCGCTATCACGATCCGCCCGAGGTTTCTAACCGATTGCGGCGACTTGGCAAGCGAGGGCAACAACACCAATAAGATACGACGACGAAGCACCACGTCGGTAATGGATATGTCTGGCACCTGAGATACGGTGATATGGCGGTATTGTTCAGCCAGCATGTTAAACGTCTCAGTATATTGCATCGTGATGTACTGAAATTGCTCTTCGGTGGCCGGGTTTTGTTTGGGATTTGGATCTTGGGCGGTTGGTATTTTATAGTTAATACTATTTAATAACGACCATAATCCGGCGCGTCGATCTTTAGGGATCGCGTCGTTTGAGGCAAGTTCAACAAATTCATCTAAGGCGAAATAAGTTCTGTAGGTATCCGGATCCACCTCGAGGTAACCGTTGTCCTTTAGGAAGTAAACGGCTTTGTTAATTGAATTTATGCCTGTGGCCGCACGGCCCTCCCACATCCCAGAACCCCCGCCCTCATCACTTGGCAATAAGCCGCCAATGATTTCATCCGCCTCAGCGGCAGTTGAATCCACCAGAAAGTTAAACGTATTGGTTATGTCTTCGACACGTTTAACACCATCAGGGATCCCTTCATCCATAAAGTTTAATAAGTACAAATCGTCCGTGCGGCCAAAAGCGCGACAAACAGCAAAACATTTCGCAAAAAGAAGCGTGTCGCCTTTTCCATCGCAGAGTATAAAACCGCTTGATTGCGTTAAGAAATTTACACACATGGAAAGAATTGTTTCCGTTTTTCCGGCACCTGTGGTGCCAAAGATAATTATGTGCGTTCTTACTTTGTCATCGGAAATGTGCACTTCTTGATTTGTGTTGAGCTCATGACCAAAAAAGTAAACACCACCACCAATGCCGGGGGCGGCTTTTTTAACATCTTTGACATTTTCTTTGGGTGAAAAGTCAGCTCTCGCCGCCTTTTTGTTGTAATTGAGGTACTTCGGTTTATCGAACAATTCACTGCTGGAGTTTAAATATTTCCCGCGTTTAACCCCCCATTGACGCGCAAAAAACACGGAAAAAAGGATAAACACTTCCGAAAAGGTAGAGACGACCATTGCCAAAAGCAAAAAAACAAGCGCTAAAGCCAGTGGTAATATCGTTTGTAGGAAAAAATGATAACGCATTCCCAAGGGGCGCATATCGGTCGCCAACCCCAGGGGGGATCCCCCTTGTTGACTGTCAAACTTAATACTGTCGACACCACGCAGATTAACATGTTCGGACATAACGCTCTCCTATAACATTCTCGCCAACTTATCTGACGGACGAGGGGAATTGGCCATTTCACTGAGAAACATTGCCATAACGCTCTCATGACCCTGATTAGTAGCAAGTTCTCTCATGCTATCGGATTCAAAGTAATGTTTCACTTTACCCGCAGGGCAGTAGCTCACTAACAACTTTATCGCTTCATCAAAGCCAAATTCGTCAACCACCGCATTGCGAAACATACTATCGGTTTGATCCGAATTACTTGACCAAATAAACCCACCCGGGAAAAGGGCTTTTAATTTTACCGCGATCCGAGGGATCTTGGCGCCACCTGCATTTTTGGTTCTCACATAAGCAAACAATTCCGTGATACTGTTTGAGAGTTCGGTTTTAACCACATCCCTTTCTCGCATCGACAAGCCCATTTCAGCAAACCGAGCATTGTTGGCCGGGTTAGCCTCGTTACTGGTCACAAAAATCGTACTGCAGAGGGAGAAAAACTCACTGCTCGGATCCATGAGGCGCTGGCTGAAGGTTCTTAACCCCCAGTTTGCTTTACGGTTTTGGCGCTGATTTTCATTAAGTACATTTTCAAAAAGCGCCTGTAACACATGAGCTTCCTCTATGTTTAACGCGGCAGGTAAATGTAAATTCATTTGGTTCAAGTAGGTTAAATAAGGTATATAGAGCTTATCAACATCCTTTAACAAGTCAGGCGATTCCTCTATGTTTTCTTTTTTAACCAAAAACATCAGCAACATCAGTGAGCCAAAAATAGCCTTGCGCGAGGTTGAGTCACCACACACGTTCTTGATGTCGATGGAGATCATCCTTGCCCAATCTAAATTGATTTTTGTCACACGGTTAAAACAAGGGTATTCATTGATCACTTCGCCCAGTCGACGCAAGAAAAAGGTGTACCACGTTGAACCATTTCTCAATTTGTTTTGTTTGTATTGCTCCGTGATCTCGGGTCTTGCTGACAGCACTTCACTATAGTCGCTTAGGCGAGGCATCGCATAGCGGCGAATAAGCATGGCATGGCGAAGCCCTTCTTTCGGTGCTTTTTCCATGATCTCATCAGAGAGCATGTAATAACTCTTTCGCGGATTAGCATCAATACCAATGCTTTTCATGAACGCTAACGTTTTAGGGTGTTTAAAGTATGAGTTCTCATACATGTGTGGTTCATGATCATCACTGCGATATTCATACACGACATCGACAAGGTATTTGATCATTGATTCGATTTCATCATGACGAACTTTATAGCCCCCCTTTGTTTCATCAATACCACAAAGAAGTACCGTTAAAAACCGCACCAATACCCCTTTGTGTCGCATTGTTGGTGCTGTACGACCAAAAGGTAAATCATGAACGTTATACGCACTTTCTTTATCATCCGTCATCTCATGGCTTAAAAACCAATGTTTACGTTTTTGATCCACAACCCGCCTAACGGTATCATTTAAGCCAAAAGAGGTTTTACCGAAATCAACGTTCATGATCAAAGGCATCTCCCCTGATAATTTAGGGTTGGCTTTTGGTTTGGCCATTAAGGCCAAATTAAGCAGTGATAATAGCGTGGATTTACCACTACCCGATTCACCACAGGTATATGTGTTGTAATTAATGTTACGACTCGAGTGCTCTTCAAAAGGAAAAGGCAACCCCATCGCGGTGAAGAAATGTAAATACCCAGAGGTGTATGGTACACTGTCCATAAATATAGGGCTTTGGTATAACGCATCAGAAAAAGATTCAAATACTTGCTTGAAGTGAGCCGTTCTTGCTACGCCAGGAACGGAGCTGAATAACCCTTGGGTTTTATCCATTTCAACCGTGCGGAACTGTGCGCCACCCCAATCGGCCAATTTCCCCATCAAAAAACGTTTGTTGCTGATCAGTTTTTCGATAGTGTTTGAATATAAGGTGAACGTCACCTGTAGACTCACACTTAACTCTACACGCTCTTTGTGTCTGTTTTCTATTTCCAGACGAGCGTCTCGGATCAAGCCATTGTCGGTGAACGGTAAAATGGTCCCCATGCTGGTGTAAACTTTTTCAATTTTATACGCGCGGGTACCGAAGGGATCACTGTCAATTTTATATGAAGCCATGTACCCTATTTGTCGGGGGATCTGTGTTAGAATGAATTCGTAACTTTTCATCATATCAGGAGAAGACTGAGGGATCACCATTGAGACGGTCGAGAAATAACGACGACCAAACTGAAAAATATCGACGGGCATGTTCTTTTCAGTCCCCCCTTCGCTAAGCACTTGCTCAACGAGAGAACTTTCGGCCAATTTGACACCGTCCGTAGTAGGGCTTTGAGCACTCCTTTCCACATGGAAATTGCCCAACGTTGGTTTCCATGAATCTGGACTGTCTTTTCCGTATATCGCTTCTTTTTGCGCGACAAGGGCTTCGCTGACGTTGAGCTTTGTGATAAGTGCGCCGGCGTCCACCATTTTACCTTGCACGGTTTTGACATAGTTTTTGTGCAGCGCTAAGAGTTCTTTTTCATCATCACTTAAGAAAATACCCTGTTCACTTGGGGACTTTTTCAGTACATGTTTGATTATTTTTTCTTTTGCCGACTTTTCAGCTTTCACTTCCGCTTTTGTTTCTTCATCCAAGTGATCGTCGTTTGTCGTGCCGTCACTGCTCTTCGCAAACCCTTGTGTGGTAACAACGAGGTACTGCTCTTTCCAAACGGCGTTCTTTGCCACGAACCGAATATAATCGTCGGTAAACATGGGGCTATTCAGCCCAATCGCTTTAAGTTCATTAATTGAGGGAGTCATCGACTTAACGACTTTTCGTTGCGTCAATTCAGGATCAGAGCAATCAACGATCTGAAGAGAGACGCCAGGATCGGTAAAGTAGCCTTGCAAGCCATCGGCAATCGTTTTGGCGACGACTTTCTTTTCTTTATCAGAAAGTAAACGCGCAAAACCCTTGAGTGAGAAAATACTCACCATGGTACCATCGTTTGCTTTTAAGGTGGTGTCATTAACGGCTGTAATGAGTTCGTAGTAATCGTCTGCGTGATTTTTATTGTAATGAAGCCACTGTGCTTTTATCGCATCAATACTCATTAAAATTTTACTTAACCAATCCATGTGTAAGTCCGATCCTTTTGAAGTACGCCAATCCTTTGTCGTACCTCATCTTATCACACTTTTGGAAAAACGCTTAAGTTTATTCGCCTGAGCGACTATCGTCTGGGAACAAAATGCGTTAACTCTTCAGGCTCGGGCTCGACAGGTTCGTTATCGGGTTTTTCCTGTGTCGCCTGCTCATAGGTTTGCTCGGCATGAGTCCTTGCGTAATCGATCCCCTCAATGCCTTCTTGAGAAACCCCTGCAGCCACTAAAACTTCAACAGGGACATCAGCGGCCGGCAGTAATTCGTGATGCTTAGCATCTTCCGCCGAAAGCACGTCCACGACCATAGCCTGTAGTTCGTTCAAATCCCCCATCAATTCAGGATGTTCAGGGAATTTATGCGCCAATAAGTTAGTCATTTGCTCACAAGACATATCTTGCAAGTCGGCGTCACGAATAGATTCAAAATCAATATCCTGCTCACTGGCATCAGGGCGCAAGTCGGTATCGGTGAACTCTGGCACTTCGATCCCGTTTACCTCTTGTGCTGGCGCGTTCTGTTCATTCCCTGACTCTGGGTGTATCTCATGTTCATTGTTGTTCATATCAATATCCTGCTCTTGCATAGATTGTTCATGGGTCTCGTTTGGCATGTCAACATAATGCTGATCTTGATGCTGATCTTGATGCTGATCTTGATGCTGATCTTGATGCTGATCTTGATGCTGATCTTGATGCTGATCTTGATGCTGATCTTGATGCTGACCTTGACTCTGATCTTGATGATTGTTAGCAACAGGGTGTTCTTGATTTAATTTCTCCAACCCTAACATAGCCGCATGCATCTTTTGCTCACCAAAGATTTCGTTCATGATTTCTTGAGGCAAGTTAGTTAAATTCCCTCGTTGTTTAGAACCCATTTTAGGGTTACCCTCTATGGCGTATTTCAGTAAGGTATTGTTAATATAGTCATGCACCTGCCTTAAAACTTCCCGGTTCGGCGGGGTTATCGACAACACCTCTGGATCATACGCGACAGTTTTCGCATGTGCCATTGCTTCAACAGAGGCGGATAGCTCATTAAAACTCAACTCACCGCCGATCACCGTACTATTTTTTTCAGCAAATGTTTCGCCAATCGACGTAATAGGTTGATTCAAACGTTCCATCCGATCGGCAAACGTGGGCGCTAAACCTTCAGGCTTTATTTCGGGATCGTTGCTAGGGGCTTCACCGATACTCAATGATGGGGTGTGTTTTTCTAACTTATACTGCTCAAACGCTTTCTGTAGATTTGATGAAACACTAATATCATCAATATCATAACCGATCTCAACTAAAGCATCCACCGAATTACGCATAAAGGACATGGCTTTTTGAGGATCTCGCATACGAACATCAATATGAGGTTTTTCAATACCGTCGGCCATCACCTTTGCCGCCGCTAACGTAAAAATATGCTCAGGCACATTCGGCGAAGAAAAGACAACGCGTTTATTGTGGCCTAATGTGGTTTTAAACCGTAAGTGCGTATCAGTAACGCGATCGTTCGCATCTTTTGTCGCAATGGTTTGACCAAAAATTGATTCTGATGGATATATCAATGGCTGTCTACCCATAGCACGTTCTTTTAAAGCATCGACCCCGTTCGCGAACATCGCTTTTGTTTTATCCACCCGATTACGTTGCACCAGTGAAAATTGTGGATCTAACATGATCAGATCAAAAATGCGTTGAGCTTCTTCGCGACGATCTTGGTTTAGGTTGTATCTTTTCGATAAGTCAACATGATCTTCATTGATCTCGGCCGGCTCATTGCTTAACGACTGCTCCGTCAATGCGGGGGCGTCATCTCTAAGTTTTACCGGCACCACCGGCGTATCCCCATTGCGCTCTATGAGCTGTTTACCCTCGGGATCCCAAGAAACATCTGCTTTTCCATGCAAACGTTCTAAACTTTCCGGCTCAAGTGTTACCGCATTGTTATGATGAACATGATAGAGGATTTCGCGTAAGCGTTCTTTATTCAAGAAATCATCAATTGTGGATTTGACGGTGCCAGGTAAGGGGTGGTTTTCGGGGTATTCTGTGTATCGCAAAAGATCTTGCATCATCTCTGCATTCGCTGTGTCGCGATCAAAGGAAGCATTCAGCACCTTACTCAAGGTTTCTTTTACGTATACTTCGTCGTTTATGTATTGGTTACCTTCTGGGTTCGCCCCTAAGAGGTAAAACGCGTGATGATCCATGTGAGCTATCGCCCCTGGGTAATAATTCGCCTCATCAAAGCCATTCAAGGAAAGCCCGATCAACTCTTTCGCCAATTTTTCCTGAAGCATACTATCTTCCAAGACAGCACCTTCTAGCATACGAGTCAACTCGGCTTGCACGCGTTCTCTCTCAACTATTTTATCCGCAGACACCCCGATAGCGTCAGCAGAACCGACCAGTTTATCAGCGATCATGTGGATATTTGAAGTACGTTCGGTAGGCACAGTAGGCATGTCAATTCCTTAATTTAGTGTATCTTGTGTTTTGGCACTGCTAACAAACTTCAATCGATTCGGTTGTTTTACCGGACGCACTTCGTTTGTACTTGGGTTTCTGGCCGTTGGTTTTGTGGTACGTAATTCAAAGTGACCAAAATTTTTCACTCGCACAGAATTACCTTTTTTCACTTCGCCAAGCACACGTTCAAACAACTCTTCCACGAACGTCAGTTGCGCTTCGGTGGTCTTAACGTGATCTCTTGATGGCTTCTTTCCCTCAAGAGGTTCATCCATTATTTTCTTGATCAGTTCCGGCATGCTCAACGCATAACCATCAATAGCATCCTTGCTCATAGTACTGCTAACCTCTTGCTCTGTCTGATATCTTTACTTATATAGATTAATATATCATATTTTAAAAAAACAAGGCCGTGAATTAAGCCATCATTCTCTACACTTACCTCGTCGATGTAAGCCGAACGTTTGAAATGATTTTTTTCAACAACTCACTATTGTATAGCACGTAGTTCTACGGTGAAAAGGGGAGCGCGGAAAATGAACAACAAGTAACGTTGTGATACTTCAATAATAAACATCTTTTGTTTTTAGGCGTATCGTTACCCTCAAATGAATACGTTAAACATCAATCAATAAACACCAGTGATGTATCATTGTCCCTATGGTGTATTAACAAGCTAAGTTATGCTTCCTAAAAACCTAACACCTGTGGATATTTTTAAACATTATACGCTCTCTAAGGAAATAGGTATAAAACGTCGGTACCGTCTGTATGGGCTCAACAAAACGCCGTCATAAGCAGAGGGGCTTATGACGGCGTTGTGTGAACGATAAAAAGAGCGTTTTAAGCACTCAGGCGGACAAGGCTATTTTTTCTTTTTCCCCTTGCTCGCACCAAATTGCTTCCCAGGCACCCCTTTGGTATCAAAAAATGACTTTTTACAGGCTTCGCACTCCCACAGATCCCATGATTTCCCAGGCATATCTTTAAAGTAGGCTTTATCTTTTTTCTTACACCCTGGGCAATTGGCTCTTTTGGCGTCTTTGTCGGGTCCTTTCTTTTGACCCGAGCCACCACCACTACCCAATTTCGTACCGAGCTGACCTTTTTCATCAATATAAGCGGCGTCACACTTTGAACAACACCATAAATCAAACTTTTTCTTGGGGAGTTTTTTTAAAAAAATGTAGCCGCCACAGGGATCTTCGCAACGCTTATAGTTCGCCAAGATTGGCTCTGTTAATCGAAAAGCACCATCGTTCAGCTCCAAAAAGAAACGTTTCAACAGTTTGGTTTGCACGTCCATGAACTCGGCATACGTTTGCTCCCCCTTTTGGATCTTAATAAAGGCTTCCTCCCAAAATGCCGATGTTTCTGGGTGTTTGAAATAATCAGGAGAAATACTCGATAAGCCCAATAGCTTCTGTGTCGGTACTAGTCGAATAATGGTCTTACGGCCTTTTTTCTCTTTAACGTGTGAAACAAATTCCTTGATCAACAATTGGTTAATGTGGTTTTGTCTTGTACCACCAGTTCCAATTTGTAGTTTCTTAATACGTTTCAGCACTTTTTTATTATTAACAAACTTGTTCGGTTTTTCCAGATCGCCTAACAGTTCATCTTCCGTGTAATGTTTGGGTTCGGTTGTGGTACTTTCTTTTGTTTCACTTTTTGCCACGGCGTTCGTTTGCCCAAGTTCCATGGGTGGTAATACGCCCGCATCCTCATCCTCGTCAGACTCTTCTTTCTCTTCTTTTGAGAGCGCCTTCCACCCCATTCGTCGAGGCGTGTTACCCGACGTTCGACAGGGCACACCACCCACATCGGTGATGACGGTGGTGTTTGAGTATTCATAGTCAGGTAAAAACTGTACGATCAAGCGATCACATAACTCACGGTAAACAATGAATTCATCGGGCGTTAAATCGGTTAAACTGCGTTTTTCATCGGTGGGAATAATCGCGTGATGCGATTCACCGTCGGCGATCCCCGCTTTCCAAATTTTAGATTTCTTCGCGGGATCGGTCATTTGAAAAGCCTTGGCATACAAGGTTTTTTCCGGGTCTGTCAGTTGTGTCGCACTGCTCAAGTTATTTGCCATCGCGGCGATATAATTTGGCATAACCTCATGCATACCGTCATCTAAATTCTTAACCTCTACCCTTGGATAGGTCACAAGAGCTTTTTCTCCGTAAAGTACCTGTAGTGCGTTGGCAATGCGATCCAGTGACATACTATGTTTCTTGATCATGTAACGATCAAAGGCCGTTCGGTCAAAACCAATCGGAGCACCGGTCTTTTTCTCGCTCTTTTCATACAGCGTGATCTTTCCTTGCCCCGTTTTTAACATATAGGCGTTAACCCGTTTGGCGATAGAAAGATCTTTCATTTTACCCAGTTCGGTATCAATATACTTTTCAGGGTATTTTACTGTGCCGATGTATACCTCACCTTGCTCCGTTTTAAAGGTGACCTTTTCACTGTAATATTTTTGGGGGGTGTAGTTTTTGATCAATTCATGACGCAAGGCAATGATATGACAAATCGCATAAATCACCCGACCAGAATGCAGAGCATAAAACTTGGGGATGAACGCAGCGTTAATAACACTCAGCGCCACGGTAACATTCATGCCAACCAACCAGTCACAACATGCCCTGGCTAAACCCGCTTGATAACGGTTAAACCATTTACTGCCCGGATCTTTGTTAGCATAGGCTTTTTTTATCGCGGACAAATTCAAAGCAGAATAAAGCATCCTTGAGATATTGGGGTGATCTAACAGTTTAAAATGAGCAATCACCTCCCAGCCTAACAGCTCTCCCTCCATATCATTATCAACCGCCAGCGTGAGTTCTCCTGGCTTACCCATTTCCACCATCGCCCATTTAAAGGCCGCGAGAATCGCTTTCGATTTGCCAGATTTATCAAATTTCGCTTTTACGCGCCAGTCGTTTATCCCAGGGATCACAGGAAGGCATTCGACATTCCACCCTTTGTATTCGGGTTTGCCCGGTTCAGGCTTTCGAAGGGAAGGTTCGTAAAATTCTGGCGAGCATTGTTCGAGAATATGACCTGATTGCGGGATCGCAACGATGCCGCCTTCTCGATCATAATAGGCAACCGGCTTACCATTGATGACTTTGGTTTGTTTTAACCCAAGCATTTTAACAAACAACTTGGCTTGAGTGGCTTTTTCACAAATAATGATTTCTTGAAATGCAGGCATTATCTTCCTTAAAATACTAGGGAGTTAAGAGTGTTTAGCGCGTTGATAAATGGCGTCGAGGGCATTATGTAAAGGTGCCAGTGACGGGGTTTTATTCACTACCCCCTGTGAATGCGCTAACAACGCTTCAAACTGGAGAGCGTTCCCTTTGGCTTTTACTGTATAGCTATATAAAAGGATCAGTACACCATCATCGAGCGATAGCCAATCTTTTTTAAATATCACGCTGGCCAGAATGTCACTTTTATAACTGACCAAATTTAATAAGGAGGAATACTGTCCATAATATTTATACCAAGCGCGCTGTTGCATATCTACCTTCGGGACGCCATGGATCTCAGGAAATGCTTGCACGGTACTTTTTACGACACCGTCGGCGGCTTTTAGAAATAACATTTTAAACACAGGCTCACTGCAGAGGTTTGCTTTAAAGCTCAAGATTTTGTGTAAAATATTTTTCATCGGCAAAGTACTGGCGCTACTCATTTGCGTACTTGGCGGGCGAGATGAAATTCGAACAATCTCGGCCTCTAACAAAAAGGATGCCTGTTGTATGTCTCGTAAGCTAATTAAGGAATCATCTCCGCGCGGGTGATTCACCCGTTTCGGGGCTTTCCACCAGTGATTATGATGCAAGATATTACCGAGCATCAGGCGACTCTCCAACGACTCAATAGCCGCCATCCACAAACCCGCCTTTATGCGATTCTTTTTAATCGCCTCGGGCTCAGGAAATGGATCTGACAGCAATGCTGTGATCACTTTGAATCCGCCGTTTTGATTTTCCATCACAAAGCCCTCTTTATGCGCCATGTTTGTCTTGCGAGCGATCACTCGCGAATGTTAAATGCTGGAACATAGTTTGTCATAAATGTTGTTATATTACTATTTATTTTTTCTGGATGAAGGTGGTGGAAGCTTTTTTGTGCCCAATAAACCATTTCATCTTCGAATACAGACCGATCCGGTAACCAACGAAAAGAGCGCAGTAGTTTCCAGCGTTGTTCATAGTCTTCTGGCGGCAACAAATTCAACAAAGAGGACAGTATGTCGGGATCACTAAAATCAAAGTAACTAGTTGTGATATTAATTTGCCCTTCAATCATCGCGTTCAATTCATCAAACGTCGCGCTCATGACATTGTATTCATCATTCATGTCACCAATGTCATTTAACGATTCCACCGACCAAATGGCACGTAACACCGAGTTCAGGCGAGCCTGGCTCATGTGTGGGAAATAAATAATACTGCCTTTTTTAAAGCTGGGGATCCCGTCTAAATTTTCGGCAAAATAACACATACCACAGCTGTTGTACCAAAGTTTTTTATGCAAGTGGCTGTGACGCATATCGGAGGTCAGCGCGACACCACACACTTCACAACTGCCTTTGAACCGATCAACTAACGAGATTTCTTCATCTTCACTTGGAGGATCTTGGTAAGAGGAGATCCCCAACAAAAGTTCTGGACGAATCGGGATGGCGTTTACCGCCACTTCGGGGGTTGCCGCTACTTCAGCGTTTTCCGTTACTTCATTTTTAGGTACTGTCAATGACACTGGTTGGCCCCCTTAGATCGGAAATATAGTTGGCAACACCAGGTGCAGCCATCATGACGGATGACATCACCATTGATATAAGAGCGGCGCCAACGGTTATTTTTAAGTTTCGATAACCGAGAATGTGTTGAAAGAGCATAATGGCAGAGCCGATAAAAAAACCTAATGCCAGTAATTGCAGTAAGCCAAAAAGCAATTCTAACTTTGCCATATCGAGCCCTTCTGGCTCTTTCGTTACTTTCGTTACTTGCTCTTTAGCTTTATCTAGGCATTTTGTCACCCCTGGAGCCCATGATTTATACTGTTCAAGCTGCACATCAAGCGCCAAACACATCTTATAGCCATTGCCCTCAACCCCGGTCAGATCATTAAATAGGCTCATGGTTCTCATTGGCGTAAACAAAGCGCTTGCCAAAACAATGCCCGCAATAAACTTAACAAGCGACATCGGTTTTAAATCGCGTTTTGACAGTGAATCTTTATCCATGACTTGGCGAAAATAATTAACCGACACCATGATAAAAAAAATGATAGACACTAACGCCGCCAAACCAAAAGCGGCTTTCATCAACAACGTGATAAGCGTTTTGTGATATGCAGAATCATCAACCGCCGCTGTCGCCCATGCCACCATTGGGCTGGTGGAAAAAAGAATGAGCAGGCTTGTCCAAATACTCTTCATACTAACCCTTACTGACGTCGTCGGCTGAGTATCTCACCATTTTCTGTTCTGATCCGATAAGGAACTGCGCGATCGGTGTTACCCAGTTTTTCTACCGCTAATATTTTGCCATACCCGGGGATTTCACTATTTTCACTGCGGCTTAATCGATAGGTACTAAACGTTGATGGATCGGTAGTGTTCTCTGGCTGCACATAAATTTCCCATGTATCGCGTCTTTTTTCATGAACCCCAATCAAGAGATAGCGCACGAGCGTTTTTTTATCGGGTGTCTTTTGGGTTTTATTGTCTACCTGCTCTTTCCCCGGGTCAACATAAAGACAGCACCACTCATCATCACTTGCGGCATTGTTATTGAGCAACGCATTTTTTTGAGGCTTAACATTAAAGCTATCTTTTTTATCCGACGAATTATTCGGGTACGTAGCTGATCTGCTCCCTGTTTTTTTCTGGGTTTGTTCCACTTTTTGGATCCGAGCTTTTGTGTATTCAGACTCCCCTTCGATCATCGACACTAAGCTTTTTTGAGCGGCCACTTCGGCTTCCAACTTGTTCACCCGTTTCAGTGATGTTGATATTTGTTTTTTAAGTGAAAGCATGTCGGAACCATCACCACTTGTGCGTTTTTCTAGTGCGGCAAGTGCCTTTTTATAGACATCTTCTTTAATCTCAGCAGATTGACTATCTTGTTTTTGCGATACACTCTGCGTGTATTTCAACAATGTCTCAAAGCGCGAGACCATTTCACCTTCATAAGAGTCCGCACTACTTTTTAACGTATTACTGAGCAGCAGTTGCTCTTGCTGCGCCGCAGATAAAGCGGTTTGCTTCTTGGTTAACTCAGCATAACTGGCGAGAAGTTTAGCATGTCCCTTTTCCATGGCCGTCACTTGCTGATTGACTTTTGTGTTTACTTTAACCACTTTACCTTCAAGGCTGTTCATCCGCTCTGACAAACCGTCATTTTGAGTTAATGGTGCCACTGGCATATATTTTTGCATAGCAACACTGCCCGCAAATCCGCCGCCAGTACTGAGCAATACGATCAGCGTTAACCCTAGCGCCCCTAAACCAGCACGAGGGGGTTTTTCTTTTTTAACGTTCTGAGTGGACGTATCTGTTTGCGCCGCTGCTTGCGCCGGTGTTTGCAAGGGCTCGTTTGTCACGGGCACATCCTTCTGTTCATTCAATAGTGAGTCATTCTGCGTTTCAACGGTCTGATCTGACACTGGCGGCTCGACTGCTTCCATTACCTCAGCAGGATCTTCCGATATACTCGGGGAAATCGTTGGTGTCATCTCAACCTCATTGATATTGGGTTCTATATTACCTCCAAACGAGTCCAATAAATTGGTTGCTGAATCTGCATCCGAGAGATACGACGGCGCATCAATATTATCCGTAGTATCCTCGACATCACTTTCTTGGAAAGCATTAGCAAAATCATCACTTAACGAAGAATCCTCTGTACCCAACTCTCCCTCATCATCAAAGGTAGTTGGGATCCCTGCCGACCAATCGTCGAGCTCACCCTCGTTTTCAATGTCGTCAATATTTTCATCAATGTCGTCTACGTCAGGTTCGCCGGACAACAGCTCGTCAAACAAATCAGCGTCTTCATCCGTATCATCAGAGCCAAGGAGTTCATCGATAGGGTCAATGCCTTCAATATCAACATCGAGCTCAGGCAAGAAATCGTCCACATCATCCACTGCCGATAAGGGAACGGCTGGCTCATCCAATGGATCGAAGTCGTCATCACTGAGTACGTCCGACTCAACACTCGATGTTGCCTCTGCATGACTATTGTCGGGTAAGTTATCCTCATCTTCATTAAAAAGATCAAAGTCATTTGCGGCATCTTCCAGCTCCAAAGGAACGCCTGCTGGTTCGATACTGGGCAAACTATCATCCACCACCATATCATCCAAAAGATCACTTTCTATTTCGCTGGGCAACATTTCATCGAGTAGATCATTGTCGAAATCATTTTCAATGCCGGATTCTATCGAACTGTCACCTCCATCAAGAGGAAGGTCTATTTTCCCCTCTACGCTCGGTAAGTCATCCGCCATCTCATCCAACAAATCATCAACATCACCCCCTTGTTCATCGGGTAATTCAAACGATGCATTGTCCGTGTCCGCCAATAACACCTCATCGTCAATATGCGTTGCATTTAACGTATCGTCTTTAACCGGCACCAGAGAGGGGACTTCGTTTTCCGTCTCAGGAAGTTCTTCAGGGAAATCAGGTAAAAGCACATCTTCAGTAAGAGGCGTTTCTTTCTTGGACTTATCAACCACAGTCTTGGCGTCGGGGGAAACGGCCTGATCCGTGTCAACAGCACCTGGTTCAAAGATATCATCAAGATCAAAAAAATCATCATCTTCATCAATCAAGCTACTATCCACCTGAACAACCGGCACATCAAGCTCTGCCACCAAACTCTCATCAAGCAAAAGATCGGGTTCGCTGACAACTGAAATGTCATCACCACCATCTGGTAAAAGATCCGCCATCAAACCAATATCAACATACATGTCCGTATCGACATCTTCACCTTCAGCGCCCTGCTCAGGCAACGTGTCGGGGTGTGGTGAGGTTTTTTTTGACTGCTCAGTTGTTAATATATCGAGCGCAGACTCCAATAACGGATCCTTTGCGCTTTCAACATTTTCCTTGTTGTCCATCAGAAACTCCTTTTCTCTCTAATAACGCAATTCAGTTAACACAACAGGTAGGGCATCATTATCAACTTCTTCCCGAAATATGATCACGTGCTGACCTGGCTTTGCCGTAATAGTCGGTCTACGAAAGAATTGCTCTTGAGCAAGTGAAGATATATGTTCAGTACCCGTCTTAAGTCGCTCTTTCGTCAATTCTCTTGTATTGTTACCGTATAGTAACGTATTTTGCGTTGCTTGGGCAATTACTTTTGCTTGAGTTGCCGCATCTTTTTCAGCTTGGCTGTCAAGGAAGGTGGCATCAAGCGACTGTACGGCCGCAGCAACTAGTAAGCCACCATATCGTTGGATACGATGGTAGTCAATATCATCAGCAGCCACCATACCAGAATCGTTTGATAGATTCAACGAAATAGCATCAATAGGATACGTTCTACGCTTGTAAATAATGGTATTAAACACGTAACGGAATTTATCACGTGGCATAACAGGATTATCAAGGTAAGGCACTTCCACGATCCCTTTAACTCTTGCTCCATCAAGCTCACTACCCATAATGGTACCATAGACATCATTGGTATAATCACTATTCACCGGTGTTTCCACACGAACCATTAACGCGAGTCCCATTGGGATCTCAATAAAACCATTCCCTTCTTTTTCCGCATTGCCATTAGCAGAGGTTGCCGCGAAACCTGTCGACGTTGCTCTATTATTTATCACTAAGGGGGTCGTTTGGATCAACTCATCGTCTTTAGGGTCATAGGAGCCTGCGCCAATCGTGGTCACCTTAGGCGCTTTTTTATTATTCATCCAAGCTATCAATAGCTTTTTACGACTTTCCATGTAAACACCGTCATCGGTGGTGAGTGCTAAGTTTTGGTATTTATCACACTGCTTACCCGCTTTATCTTTATTGAACGGATCACACCCATTTTTATCGAGATTTTGTTGATCATACCCTTGGCGATCGTAATAAGAAACATCAAAACCAAGTTGGCTGTAACCGTCATCTCCCATGATCGCGGGTGAATCTTCTATTTTACAAAGATTGCCTTCGCTGTCCAGCCCCAATAGATTACAGCCCGACTCATTAAATCCCCCTGCGCTAAGGCCGAACTGATCTTTGCCCGAGAGATTAAAAAAGTGACTTAACTCATCCGAAGTACAAGGTTTGCCTGACTCATCTAAGCCGTTGATGTCGCAACCAAATTTATTTCTATTACCAGTGCCAAGCCCGAGTTGGTCAAAACCATCTTCGCCTACAACGCGTGTGATGTCTTCGAGGGCGCATCGATTACCGTCTTTATCTAAACCGGCTAAAGAGCAACCTCTGTCATTGACACCATCAATCATATTGAATTGATCGGTACCATCTCGTTTCACAAATTTCACTTTGTTTTTAGCTTTACAAACTTTTCCAAAGCGATTCTTGCCGGCAAGATCACAACCCAACGCATTAAAAGAGGTGGCTTTACTGATACCGAATTGGTCAACACCGTCTTTATCATACACACGTGTGATATCTTCAGCGGCACAGAGTTTTCCTTGTCGATCATAGCCATAAAAATCACAATTCTTAGCGTTAAAGCCATCGTCTAAAAAGCCCAGCTGATCGACCCCGTTCTCATCATAATAACGGGTCACATCTTCCACTTTACAAAGCTCGCCCGTTCTGTTTAGCCCGTTGATGTCGCAATCATTCTCATTGTAACCATCTTGACCAAAATTAAATTGGTCGAGGCCGGTAACTGGATTAAATACACGCGTCACGTCACTCAATTCACACGCGTCACCCGTACGGTCTTTGCCATCAATATCACAATTGTTAATATTATAACCATCTTGACCAAAACCTAATTGATCAAGCTCACTGTTACTGTAAATACGTGTGATCTCCTCGGCCAAGCAACGCTCTCCAGATTCTTTAAATCCAGCCAAATCACAACCAAAACCATTTCTTCCATTGTCGTCTAGTCCGAATTGATCGCGTCCACCCTGAGCAAAAATACGGGGGGTTTGTTCCAATGAGCATAACTCACCATTCAGTTTTTTTCCTTGGACATCACAACCAAATCGATTTCGACCATTACGTCTCATTCCAAATTGGTCATAGCCCTCACCATCAAATTTACGAGGAATGTCAGCGAGCGCACAATGCTCTCCTTCACGATTGAGTCCATCAAGCCTACAGCCTTTTTCATTATAACCATCAATAAGTCCTAAGCGATCAGCACCATTTTTTGCTTTGTTGAATTGATCTATTTTTGCCTCATCATATAATCGTGGTGTCTGCCTGCCCGCACATTCTGGGTTTGTACTTGTCGCGTCACAGCCAAAAATATTTTTACCATCGCTAGCCATCCCTGAGCGATTAAGCCCAGCACCGTTAACATTAAATTGATCAAAACCGTCAGCACCCACAATACGGGTGATCTTGTCGAGGTCACAGGCAGCACCATCGCGATTTTTCCCTTCAAAATCACAACCATACAAATTATACCCACCTAAGCCAAAACCGAATTGATCCAACCCAGATTCTTCGTCAAAAATACGCGGCATGTCGATAAGTTGACAAACGGTCCCATCTCTTCGAAGTCCATTTAAGCCACACCCTTTTTTGTTAAAACCATCTTTATCAAGTGACAGTGAGGCGATCGTCTCGGCTGAAAGCCCAGCCAACAAGGCGCGGTTTTCTTGAATGCTTGCGTTTGGCGGCATTTTTTTAAAGGTGCCTGTGGCTTTTTTACCATCGACGGTTGTGAACGCGCCAGGTGGCACCGCGTTTCCTTGACTATCAACAACCTGTCCACTTTCATTTAAACGTAAGGGTTTTCCATCTACGCCTAGGATTTTATTTCCCTCGCCATCACGTAAGAAACCATCTTCGCCAACAAAAACCTCTTCACCGTTGTGGTAAAGTGGTTTTCCATCAGCAGTGACCATCGCCACCAATGAGCCGGCATTAGACTTTAAAAAAGTACCTGTTGCTTTTTCGCCATCAATATTGGTAAAACGATCAGCCGCGACAACGTTACCGTCACTGTTAATCACGTTACCCTCTTCGTCAAGACGTAACGGCTTGCCGTTTTCGCCCAGGAGCATGTTGCCTTCGCTATCACGTAAAAAACCATCTTCGCTAACAAAAGCAGGTTTTCCGTCAAAGAATATTTGCTCGCCATTTTCACCCGTCATTGCGGTTAAGTTAGATGGATCCGTTTTCTTGAAGGTACCTGTTGCTTTTTCGCCATCAATATTGGTAAAACGATCAGCCGCGACAACGTTACCGTCACTGTCAATCACGTTACCCTCTTCGTCAAGACGTAACGGCTTGCCGTTTTCGCCCAGGAGCATGTTACCTTCGCTATCACGTAAAAAACCATCTTCGCTAACAAAAACAGGTTTTCCGTCAAAGAATATTTGCTCGCCATTTTCACCCGTCATTGCGGTTAAGTTAGATGGATCCGTTTTCTTGAAGGTACCTGTTGCTTTTTCGCCATCAATATTGGTAAAACGATCAGCCGCGACAACGTTACCGTCACTGTCAATCACGTTACCCTCTTCGTCAAGACGTAACGGCTTGCCGTTTTCGCCCAGGAGCATGTTACCTTCGCTATCACGTAAAAAACCATCTTCGCTAACAAAAACAGGTTTTCCGTCAAAGAATATTTGCTCGCCATTCTCACCCGTCATTGCGGTTAAATCAGAAAGGCCTGCTTTCTGAAAGCTACCTGTTGCTTTCTCACCCGCAATATTAGTAAAACGCTCTGCCTTGACTTTATTACCTTTGCTGTCGATCACGTTACCATTGGCATCTAAGCGTAAAGGCTCACCGTCATCACCCAAAACAAGTTGGCCTTGAGCATTTCGCAACAAACCATCCTCGCCAATAAAAACCGGTTTGCCGTCAAGGTACATTTGCTCACCCTTGGTATTCAGCATTGGTACTGACGTGCTCACGGAGGCTTTCTTGAAGGAGCCTGATGCTTTCTCACCCGCAATATTAGTGAAGCGTTCGGCCTTGACTTTGTTGCCTTTGCTGTCGATCACGTTGCCATTGGCATCTAAGCGTAACGGCTCACCGTCATCACCCAAAATAAGTTTCCCTTGAGCGTCACGTAAAAAACCTTTTTTATCGACAAAGATCGCTTCGCCGTTTAGCAACATTTGCTCACCCTTGGCATTCAGCATTGGTACTGACGTGCTCACGGAGGCTTTTTTGAAGGACCCTGATGCTTTCTCACCCGCAATATTAGTGAAGCGTTCGGCCTTGACTTTGTTGCCTTTGCTGTCGATCACGTTGCCATTGGCATCTAAGCGTAACGGCTCACCGTCATCACCCAAAATAAGTTTCCCTTGAGCGTCACGCAAAAAACCTTTTTTATCGACAAAGATCGCTTCGCCGTTTAGCAACATTTGCTCACCCTTGGCATTCAGCATTGGTACTGACGTGCTCGCTGAGGCTTTCTTAAAGGATCCTGATGCTTTCTCACCCGCAATATTAGTGAAGCGTTCGGCCTTAACTTTGTTGCCTTTGCTGTCGATCACGTTGCCATTGGCATCTAAGCGTAACGGCTCACCGTCATCACCCAAAATAAGTTTCCCTTGAGCGTCACGCAAAAAACCTTTTTTATCGACAAAGATCGCTTCGCCGTTTAGCAACATTTGCTCACCCTTGGCATTCAGCATTGGTACTGACGTGCTCGCTGAGGCTTTCTTAAAGGATCCTGATGCTTTCTCACCCGCAATATTAGTGAAGCGTTCGGCCTTAACTTTGTTGCCTTTGCTGTCGATCACGTTGCCATTGGCATCTAAGCGTAACGGCTCACCGTCATCACCCAAAATAAGTTTCCCTTGAGCGTCACGCAAAAAACCTTTTTTATCGACAAAGATCGCTTCGCCGTTTAGCAACATTTGCTCACCCTTGGCATTCAGCATTGGTACTGACGTGCTCGCTGAGGCTTTCTTAAAGGATCCTGATGCTTTCTCACCCGCAACATTGGTGAAACGTTCGGCCTTGACTTTGTTACCTTTGCTGTCGATCACGTTACCATTGACATCTAAGCGTAACGGCTCACCGTCATCACCCAAAATAAGTTTCCCTTGAGCGTCACGTAAAAAACCTTTTTTATCGACAAAGACCGCTTCGCCGTCCAGCAACATTTGCTCACCCTTTGCATTCAGCATCGGTGAAGATGATGACACCATCGGTTTCTTAAAGGTGCCTGATGCTTTCTCGCCCGCAATATTGGTAAAGCGAGAAGGTTTTATCGTATTACCTTGGCTATCAATAATTTTTCCGTCTTGATCGAGTGTTAGTGGCTTGCCGTCGTCACCAAGGAGCAAGTTACCTTCGTCGTCACGTAAAAAACCATTGTCATCAATGTAAACAGCTTCGCCGTCTAGAAGCATTTGCTCACCATTAGCATTTAACATCGGCACAAGGTTATCAGGAGAAACCACGTCATTATTCCCCCATATTGCTTGAGGCAAATCGTTAATGCTAATGCCAAATTGATCCTTGAAATCTTTATCAAACAAGCGAGGGATATTCATCGCTTCACACTGTTCACCCGCACGATTCAATCCTTGTAGATTACAGTCAAAGCTATTGTATCCTTGAGGGTCAAGTCCGAACTGATCGAGGCCTGTTTCAGGGTCGAAGACATGCGTAATATGTTCAATGGGACAGATTTTTCCGGTAATGTTTAAACCATTAATATCACACCCATGCTTATTGTAGTCATCGTCTCCGAAACCTAGTCGTCCAAAACCATTGGGATCTTGATGCTTAACGTTAAAGTTTTGATCATCGTACCAAACGACTTTTTCATTATCTGCACAAATTTCACCATTTGCTTTCTTTCCATTAAGATCACAACCATGTACGTTTCTGCCGTCAGAATTTACGCCCAACTGGTTAAAACCATTCTCGCCAGTTATTTTAGGGATCTCATCATAAGTACAGCGAGAGCCATCCTTTTTAAATCCGGAAAGATTACAGCCCGTCGTGGGATCGTAACCCTCTAGGTCTAAACCGAATTGATCTAAGTTGTCAGCTCCGTAAACACGCGTGATATTGTCAATAGGGCAGACGTTCCCTGCCCGATCTAGGCCGTTAATGTCACAGTCAAATTTGTTAAAGCCATCCCTTTTGAAGCCGAACTGGTCGACTGATTCTATGTCTAGCCCATATATTTTAGGCGTATCTTCCATGTCGCATTGTTTGCCAGCGCGATCAAAACCTTTGGTGTTACAATTTTTGTCATTAAACCCAGCTTCGTCTAAACCGAACTGATCTCGACCGTTGGTGTAGATGCGCGTAATGTCTTCTAGTGGGCAAATGCTCCCGTCGGCTCTTAGACCATTAATGTCACAATTTTTATTGTTAAAACCTAAACCATTAAAGCCGTGTTCATCTAAGCCTGTTTCAGGATCGATTCGCGCACTTCGTTCGTCAGCACTGCATTGTTTACCATCAGGCTTAACACCTTTTTTGTCACAATCATGTTTATTTCTACCGTTTTTGAAAAAACCAAACTGATCCTGACCCGTAAGTGGAGAGTGCAATCGTGTCAACTCACTTTCTTTACAAAGGCTTCCATCCGGCTTCTTCCCTGCCAGATCACAGTTGAATTCATTCCGACCATTCTCTCTTAAACCAAATTGGTCAAAGCCATCTTTGCCATAAATTCTGGTGATATCATCTGCCGAGCACAACGCACCAGAACGATCAAAACCAGCAAGATCACAATCATTGACATTGTAGCCGTCTTTTGAGATCCCAAATTGATCGAACCCTGTTGATGGGTCGTAAAGGCGCGTTATATTTTCGACGCGACAAACTTTGCCCTGACGATCTAAGCCCTTAACATCGCAATTCGACTCATTGTAGCCATCTTGACCAAAACCAAATTGATCTTTGTTGTTTCGGTCATACACGCGGGTAACAAGTGATATTGGGCATTGAGTGCCATCGGCTCTTAAGCCTTGTAGATCACAATTATTTTCATTAAAGCCTTGTTTGTCAAATCCTAGTTGGTCTCGCTCATCATCGCCATAAATACGGGTAATGAATTCTTCTGGACACATGGTGCCATCATCACGTCTTCCCTGTCTATTACAGCCATATTTGTTGAACCCTCGTTGGTCGAAGGCTTTTTCGTCCTCACAGCCAGAAACAATATCACAAATTTTTGCGGGATCTAATGCCAACAAATTTTCCACGGGCGTTTCTACAGCAGCGAGCCTCCCAACAGGTGTACAAGCCCCCCCCTCGGCGTCTAAGCCATCTCTATTGCAGCCACTTTCATCAAAGAATGTAAAGCAATTAAAGCCATCGGCATCCATCCCCGTATCGAAACAACCCGGATCGTTATCGAGCATTTTGGCGATTTCAATATCAGTCATGCGAGGCAACCATTCTTTTGCCACAGACTCCAACACACACATATCGACAAGCGTACTGCCATTATTCAATTGTGATTGGGTTTTCGAGTCTTCACAATACTGTTTGACCGCATCGGGATCAGCGGTATTGATGTCCACGCCATCAAAAGCGGTAGTGTTGTTTACATTACCTTTAACGGTCGCTGTCGAGCCAGTGTCATCACGTGAAACCATCAAGCTGTCTATTAGTGTCACTACACCAAAAGCAACAACCACGACCGCGACGACAGCCACGCCAAAGAGTTTTAGTTTTTTGGGTATTTCGCGTTTATTTCCAGATCCGTCTAACATCAATAAATCCTTTTGGTGCGGCTAACTAACTATTACTGCGGCTAACTATTCGATATTAAGCCAAAAAATTTTGGAGTTTTTCCTAACAGCCAAAACGGGTATATCATCAAAGACCATCAAGCGATTGCGTCCATCGCTGGCCGCACTAATGTCGGTGGGCTCTGGCGAAAAACTGTGATGAGGGGTTAATAAAAAAAGCTTCCCCTCACTTGACCAGGCCATAAAGTCACGTTCATCCACTTTTTCCCGATATTCGTTAAATAATTTACGTTCAACAAACCCTTCCGGTGTTAATGACTGTAACATTAATTCATGGGCAGGATTTTGATTTAATTTCGGGGCAACGTGAGCGCCTGTCATATATTGATTCAAGGCATTGCTTTGTTGTGACCTTGGGTGATCACCCATACCGTCTATTTTTACATCAACGTCAAAATAAACTTCATTATCGGTGATGTCAAACAAAAAGGTGATGGGCCGTTGATGACCTTTTAATTTGATCGGCAAATTGGTTTTTCCGGCCATTTTTTTTGGGCGAATGGTGATGATGTGTGGGGCTTTTTTCTCGACACTGACCACCTCGCCGTCCGAAATGTCCGTCAATGTATCTGCCGTCCATGGGTTACCCGCCGAATCCGTAAAAATCAAGGTCGTCGTGAATGTATGCCCTAACTTGATCACTGGGATCCCTGGCGTTGTCATGTTGATGTGCAGGGTTTCGTTCTTAATATTGAGCGTTTTTTGCGGATTGTACAAGAATTTATCATTACGACGAAGCACGCTCTTTAAATCTTCTTGCTCTTGATCGCTCAATGGCGAAACATCACCACTGATCTGATCGAAAACCATGGTATCCAAAATTGCTTTGACTTTCTCTTTGTATATCTTCGGCGGTGGCACTTTTTCTTTTTCATTTTTTCTAGCCGCACTCGCCTCTATAGAGAGCATGCTAAACGCAATTGCAAACAAGCTAGTAATTAATATCGTCTTCCTTGGCAGCATTGTTCTATCCATTTTTTGTGTCTAAGTACCGAGACACCATCTATCACCAGTAATCCCTTATTCTAAACGATTTTTATCACAAAAACTCTTTAATCGTAAAATAAATATAAGAAAACAGGATCAATCAGAACGGTGCATCCCTTTTTTGTGCTTTTGAGCCATCGGCGTGGCCGGATCATTCTTTATTTTACTCAACACAGAGGGGTCTGCCACCTCTGGCGTCAGCCCATGATTACCATTGCCCGTACGACCATAACGCTCTCGGGATGTTTTCGTGGTCTTGTGTCCCATTAACGCGGCTCTTTGTAAATCATTACAATCCTCTGACGCTTTAGCGTTAGCGGAAAATTGATGGCGTCCCGTATAAAGCGTAATATTGGCATTTCTGCGCGGCCAAAGGATCTTGTTCAACGCAAGTAATAAAGAGCGACAACCCGTGTAGTGCTCAGACAACATTCCTTTCTCTTTCATTAACCCTATGACGTTCATTTGATCTTTAACTGCCAAAATAGCGTCTTCACCTAAATTCGTCAACTCGATTTCTCGATGCGTTGCATAAGAACGCTCTTTATTATGCTTAAAGTTAGGAGCACGTAAAACGGATTTTCCTTCCGCTTCTTTAAGGGTTGATTTTGACCATTCGTTCGGACGCAACCCCGTTATCACAGCCGCCCTTAGCCAAACCAATAACGCATCGCCCCATTTGAAATTACCTGATGAAATATGTTGTTCAACATCTATAATATCAGATTCTTTGATGGTTTTTTTTCGTTTGGAGCTTGTTTTCTTTACCCGCTCACTTTTAGGCTTACATTGTACGCTATACATAAGTTCAATCAAGGGTTCCGCTGTCTCTTGGGTTATCGTTCCGCGCTCGAGCCCTTTTGCCAAAAGAAGCTTGTAGCCGGCTCTTATCATTCGCCATGTCGACGATGCCCAGTGTTGCGTATGATAGTTTACGCACCACTTAATGGCCGATTCCACCGACATTACGTTTTCCATCTGACTTGTTGTTGGGTTTTTTAAAGGCGTGATCCGCGTTGCATAAGGGTGACTTTCCGTCTCCGCCTCTTTAAGGCAACGGCGCATGTTGCCAAACGCTTTTTCGTAATAAGCCATTTTCGCTTTTTGAGTCGCCATGAACTTTCCTTTTGCTACGCTCTACCGAACGGCATTTGACGGCTCAGCTAATGCAGCTTTCAAGGCCTCTTTGATCACATAGGCTGATTTGTATGCTTTTTGAGCAACCGCTTCTGATAAGATCAGCGCCTCAGTTGAACCTGGCATCATCGCATAATTAACGCCCGACTTAATAAAGAGCGCAACGACTTTATAGTTGTCCCGCTGTAAAGCCAGTTGGATCAAATTGACCATAATCGGCTCGTTTGGGTTATCACCATTGATCTGTATTAGCACGCTCGGATCGGCCCCCCTCAAGACGAGTCGCTGTGCATACTCCACATTTCCGCCATATTGAACACTCAACGCGGAAGCCATCAACGCAGATAAACCATTATCTTTACGATAGTCCAAAGAAAACTCTTTATAGGTTAATAGCTTGTCGTAGATTAACTCTGCGGGGATATTGTATCCCTTTAAGATCATTTGAACCCACAATCCATGCAATTTAGCATAATCATAGGTCTGTTTTTTCTTAAGCTCTTTCTCGATAAAAGCATCGGCGATCACCTGCATTTCAATCAATTCAGCACTGGCTAATGCCGTGTTTGAAAACAGACTGTCGCCGGTATGCTTTTGTTCAGCCAAGTAGGCTTGCACAATTTTGATGAATTTCATATTGTTGACACTGCTCGCAACAAGCATCGGGCTCAAGCCATTGGGCATCTCTTGGTGAGGGTTGGCGCCATACTTCAACATTTTTCGAATAACAGATTCATAAAACACTTTATCTTTATACTTATCACTGGCGAGCATGCTCAGTGGCGACACTTTATCGCCAGATAAGGTCAGCGTAAAAGGGGTGTTCAACCCTCCTGGGGATGACTTGAACAGTGTGTCCATATAGTCGAGATAACCTCCGTCGAGCGCGAACATAAAATCATTCGCCACACCACTTTGGAAACGGTAACTTAACCACCCTTCAACATCTCTATTAAGCAAAAGAGCAACCGCATCCGACTCATAGCCTTGTTGCAACAAATAAGAAACAATATGAATGCGAGCAACCAAACCGCCACCACTGAGCGTTACCCAAGGGCCTTTCGCCTTTAAGTAACTCGCCATGCCAATATAGCGAGAAGTCGGATCAGGCTCTTTCATGATTTTCTCAATCAAGGCTACTGCATTTACCTGCTCTGCTTTTTGCTCTAGCTGCATAGGATCAAGAACACCCTGACCCGTCTGACTTGCCGAGGCAGACGTACCAATAATTAACGCCGAAATTAAGATGGCAGATTGTAAAATTCGCACAAACAACTCCTTGTAAGTCGCAATAAATCCATTTCAAGACCATGATACTATCATAATCCGACACAAAAGCTAGCGTTTTTTCATCTTGGGCACCACTTGTAACTTTTCATCTTCAATGGGGTAATAGCGTTTAACAGCCTGCACCATCAACGTCAAACCAAAGTCATTGCAATTCACCTCGCCAGCCACCAACATAACGGCACCATCTTCGATGATCTTGTTGTAAAAAGCATTGGTAGGGGCGTTACCAAAAATCATGCATTTCACTTCATCCGCACCATGCTCAAGATCAAAAAACAACATCTTTTCATTATAGTAACGACTGTCTTCATTTTTAACATTTTTAACAATCACATTACGCGCAATACCATACGTCGTAACTCGTTGATCGTTATACCCGCTATCTAACTGACGCAGTTCAACCGGGCAACCATCAATAATAGAACTTGGAGGCTCTCTTTCAACCTTATCCGCAACATTCAAGACTTTAATGGGCGTGCTCGTTATATACATCCCCGAAACATGGCGTTCAGCATTGAGCGTTTCTGTTGTTGACAAATCTAGCGTTAGCTTCATCGAGGCAAACCAGGCCGCAATAAAACTTTGCTCATATTGAAACAAAAGGTAAGCGCGTAAGTATTCAAGGTCGAAAGGCGTCAGCGCTTCATCCTGCTTGAATCGTTGGACCAAATTATACACCACACTGTCCGAAGCAATATCCCCAACTCGATCTAACTGTTCAGCTAAACCCGTCATCGAGACTTTACTGCGCAATAAAGGAAAATGCGTCGACGGAACAATTTTTTCTTTCTCTAAGTGCTTTACGGTTGAAAGCGTCGTTAAATAAATGAGCCACTCGTATTCATCCATAAAATCGACCATTTTATGTAAACCCGAAATCGGCTCCGCTTTTTTATACGCTTTACTGTCATTCATCAAACCGCGCAACCAGGCAATATAAAAACGGCCGTTGATCTGTGGAGCAACAACCACGCGTTTCGGTATAAACAAGTCAAACGCACCAGAGACTGACATCGACAGGATAGCGGCAGCATTCGGTTTTTTCCGGCTCGGTTTTAGGCGAAGTAAAAACTCAAAAAGCGAGGCGTAATCACCATGATCTTCACGCTCTTTGACAATTAAAGCCGCACTCTTACCCATATCCCTCAGTTTACCAAGACCATAGCGAATTGATTTAAAGCCATCTGCCTGAAAACGTTCTTTACTCTTATTTACGTGAGGCGCCAGTAGTTTCAACCCCATTTTTTGCGTTGCTTCAACCACCGTAGCATGTAGTTTATCCAGTGTTTTAAAACTCAACACGGCACTGTAGAACTCGGCGGGGTAATGACATTTTACATAAGCCGTTTTGTAAGAAATCATCGCGTAAGAAATCGCATGGGACTTATTAAAACCATACCCAGCAAACTTTTCAATTTTATTAAATATTTGATTGAAACGTACAAATTGCGTCAACGCATAATAAACGCGTGTGGCGACTTCTTTGACGCGGCCTTCATCAAAGTCGGCTAACCGATGCGTGATCGACGATGTCATGGCATCAAAATAATCTTCTTTAAAAAGACGAACAACATAATTCATGTCAGATAGGCGATCAATTAGTTTTTTTAAAGCCTCGTCACTTAATGTTAATAACTCTCGCATACAGATAGCGACCGTGTCCATGTTGCTAAAGTAGCCATTTTCATCTAAACAGTCCACAATACGCAAATGGGTTAATTCTTCGGTCAAATCAGTCAAGCAAACATCAAGTTCAAAGGGAAATTTGAGCGGTTTACCTTGTTTTATATAATGTGGGCGCCAAAAACCTTGGGCTCTACCATTGTAAATTGACTTTTGCTCGCGCATCACTTCGATTTTCTTTTTACCCATTGCTCGACGCAACAAATCGGCTTCACCCAAGCTGTATCCCGCAAGTTCCCTTACAATACTCATTACTTGCTCTTGGTAAACGATACAGCCGTTGGTCTCTTTGGTAACAACCTCAAGAGCGGGGTGATCATACGAGACGGGTTTACCCCCTTTTACCTCTATATAATCCTCAACCATACCACTATCCAACGCGCCTGGTCGATACAAGGCGGACAAAACAGCCAATTCACCAATGCTGCGAGGTTGCAAGTTCCCCACCAGATCTCGCATCCCACCCGACTCTAACTGAAAAACATCGCTGAGTACTTGTCGACAGATCAGATCATAAACCTCTTGATCTTCCGTATCGAGGTTTCGCGTCTCAATTACGATGCCATGATTGCGTTTTATCTGCATAATAGCTTCATCTAAAACAGATAAAGTTTTTAACCCAAGCACATCAAACTTTATCAACCCGCCCGTTTCAATATCATCTTTATCAAAATGAGAAAAGAATTTCCCGTCATCATCACATTCAACCGCAGAGTAATCAGGCACGATAGAAGGTGAGATCACGACTCCTCCCGCATGAACACCATACGTGGATTTTTTGCCTGTCAGTGTTCTTGCAAACATCAACACTCTACATAAGTTAGGCTCCTTGGCCAACTTGTTTTGTATCAGTTCTGTTTCAAGCAATTCATCCCACTTCACACTCGCGACTGCAGTGTTGATCCCAAGTTCCGCCTCAACATCCTCAATCAATCGTTTTAGATAACGATCGTACGCCATCGTAAACCCTAAACACCGTCGTACCGCTGAAATACTTGACTTCAACTGATAACAGTTCATGTTCGCTATCTGTGAAGACGAAGGGTAACGCGAATGAGGATCTTGATAACTGTCACTGATGTATTTCAACACACTACCGCGATCAACGCCTTGTCCCGCACCAAAATCCACGTCGATATCCGGCATGCTAACCCGCTCAGGGTTTAAGAAACGTTCAAATTGGAGATCATAAGCGATCGGATCAACATCCGTGATCCCAAGACCATAAACAATCAATGATCCGGCCGCAGATCCTCGGCCATCGCCGACAGGAACTCCTATTTTTCTAGCGTAACTCACGAAATCGTATTCAATCAAAAAATAACCAGAGAACCCCATACCTTCAATAACATCATACTCCATGGTATGACGATCAAGATATTCAGTCATTTTATCATCGGCATTTTCACCAAATAGCTCATGCACTTTTTTTGCAACACCGTCAACCGAGAGTTGATGTAAACAGAAATCATTTAAACGCCGCTGACGAAAGTCAGGAAAAGCAATATTTTCAGGGCAGTCTGGTTTTATCCAGTCGTCAAAAGCCGAAAGCGCTTCTGTTTCATCTGTGTGCACTACACCTGATACGGACTTTTGCGCAAAGGCATAATTGATCACATCACAAACCGCCATCTTGTAATTCGGCAGTTTTATCTGATTGAGTGGCACATCCGTATTAGGGAACGTATCCCAGTGTTCTCTTTTGAAATCAACATCTCGGCATTCAAAATCGCTATACGCTTGCAAGACATCTTGATGCTGACGGATATATTTTTGTGGATCAGGCGCTTGAAAAAGCAGATCATGAACACAAACACCTCGGTGCACAGCAACTTTGATGCAGTACGCTTCATATAAAGATTTTTCGGTAAAACTTGCCGTTGGTAACGGGTAAAGCGATAAAGCAGGGTGCTTCCGAGTTAGTTCGTGTAACCATGTTACAGCACCACGAGAAACAGGCACATCCAAGCCTAAACCATCAAGCCCCCAATCTTCGAGAGGCAGTGAACTTAATAATTGCTCCCGCTCTGATGGGCGGGCCGTTGAGAACGCACCTAAGACACTTTTCGATGATAACGGATCTATAACCAAGACATCTTCACTTTCCGTGCGAATGTCCTCCCACGTCAGCGCGAGTGGTTTCTGTTCATGATCGGGGTTGTGAATGTTGTGGTGCTTGTTTAAGCTACGAATAGATACAAGTCGTAAGAGACTTCGATAACCTTTCAAGGACTTAGCAATAAAAGTCAATGAACCAAATGCGAGGTCTAATTCCCATCGCATAATACGAGCACCCGTTTTTTTAAGGAAATCCTCGTTTAACCCCGCAAAGTCACCCGCATTCTCGGGGACGGCTGGGGTATGCTCTGGATCCGCAAGGATTTGCTCTTTAACGTTGGCGATCACCGTCGTTAACGTGTCCATTTTCGCTTTTGCTTTTGATTTTTTAGCGGCCAACAATGCCGCCACTAAGGTTTTACAATGTTGATGGGCAAACGTCAGTGATGGGGTGGGCAAGGCGAGATGTGGAAACAACCATTGCCATTTATTTTGATTTTCTATCGCCCAAACCAAGCGATCTCTTTCGGGAATACTGATAGAAAGCGTAGAGCCGACAATGGCGCCCATATCTTCAGCTTTACAGTGTTTTAGAAACTGGATCACATTACACATGCTGCTGTGATCAATAATGGCTACACGATCATAGCCAGCAGCTTTTGCGGCCACAACATTTTCTTTTGCCGTGTTATTACCATATTCAAATGAACCATCGGTAAAACAAAAAAGCGGTAAACTCATTTATGCTCCATGCCCTGTGCTTTGTGTAACTATAAAAAGTCATATAACATTACCACTGTTTTAGTAAACTTTCAACGTTTAAAACTTTTTCCAAAGGTCTTTTCTTGCCTTGCGGATCTCTGCCGTTGAACGTTTATCCATTTCACTCTCTATCGCCTTATGGCTGATCAATAAACGAACATCAGGATCGGCATCCTTCAATGCCTTTGCCGTGATCGCATCAGCAAACGAGCCAATTTCTAAACTTTTAGATTTGATCCCGTATTTTTTATTCACTTCATCTAGCACTAAGCCTGAGAGGTTCTCCGAGGTCATGAAAGCACAAATATCTCCCCCGATATCTTCCATAGCTTGCGTGACTTTTTCTTTGACCATTATTTTCGCCGCTTCAAGTAGTGCCGTTAAATCTGGGCTATCAGGCATTGCAGGAAAAGCCGAAGATGCATTGCGCACCGTATCTACTAGCTCTTTCCAGCCATTAGTTAATGATCCATCGGTAAAAATCGTGACACAATCCCCATCACCGGAGGCTTCTTTACTTTTAATGTACGCTTTTTTATGTTCGATAGGTTTGGTGACGGTTGATGGCGCCATAACATTGTAAGTAACTTGGCTGATATAACTGGCTGTTTCCACCGCCGTGCAGTCATACTCTGTGGCATGTGATGCGGTGCTAACAACACACGCCAAAAGCGCACTTGCTACGCACCACTGTGTTTTTTTCATGTTCATAACGCACTCCCTTTACTGTCAACACACTGACGCTCATCTAGTAACGTGATCGTGTAAGAGTAGTATTTTAACAGATAATCTTGAGAAGGTTTCGATTTTGACATTAATTGTGATAAATACCACGCATTTGAAGACCCAGACTTCACCATCGTCCGTTGTAACTGCCCGATCCCCACATGGTATGCCAAGACAGCCAAGTTATGATCGCCATCGAATTTTCTTTTCAACCACCGCAAGTAACGCAGACCTGCACCCGTGGATTTCTCTTCGTCCATGCGTTCATCAATCTTATCATTGATGATCAAACCCATATCTTGAGCTGCAGGGGTTTTCATTTGCCACATGCCCATGGCAGGATCTCGCGTCCCACTTCCTATGGCCGCAGGATTAAGGCTTGATTCTATCAGGGGCACAATAGCCACACTGGGATGTAATTCATAATCTGAGGCGCGGCGAATAACACGTCGTAGCGCACTGGATTGTTTGTTGTTTTTTAATATTGACTTGCGTTCATTACAAAAGCGCGCACGATACTGCTCATAGTAACGATAAAACACTTGGTAGTCACAAGAAGATGCCACGCAAAATGACTTCACCGACTCCGCGGGTAAAACAAGCATTGGAGCGGGTGTTGAAGCGGCCTGAACGTAAATAGGGGTGAAAAACACCCCTATAAATATTGCAAATTGACGTAATTTCACGTTAACACATTAACCGGCTTTTTGACGGGCATTAAAATACTCTATCGCGGCATTAACTTCCGGGATCGTGTCTTTGATGTCAATGCGAAATTTCTTTTGAACGGCATTGCGAATGCGAACAAAGTTCGTATTGCGCTCATGAACCAACTCCGTCATCGCCTGAGCATACGCGGCAGTCACATCAGCCGTTGATACGAGTTCATTAGAGGATGATAATGACTTCATCACCATATCACCGGTCAATACCACAGAAACACCTTGACTAATCGCGCTAAATTCACGCACTTCAAAACTTGACATCAACGCTTCAATTTGTTGTTGTGCAGCCTGTAATCCAGCCGCGCCTTTCAAACTTCCTTGCATCATAATAACTTCCTTGTGTAAACGCTAACGCGTTTAATAAATAAGTAGGGCGAGTACCCTTTTATTGTACTCGCCCACTATACCATGAATCACAGATAAGGCAACAGTCGCCTACCCGTATTCATGGTTATTCCGCTCGTTTAAATGCCTCGTCCTTAATAACACCCGACGCATCTCCGTCTCCGGTCGCCAAATCCGCACCTAACAAATACGCGCCTGTTGGGTACCCTAAGATACCCGCCACCACAATAGCAGCAATCAATTGACCAATACTGAATTTCTTTTCATGATCACTTTTAGCCAACACATAATCACGAATAAAAAACCAACCACCGGCGAGTAAAACAATCACTGAGGCTAAAAACATGACAGCATTAAACGTAATAATCAATGCACTAATCACACTACCCAAATACGTAGCCTGACTTTCACCCACGCGTGATGCACTGGCCGAGAAACTCAACAAGGGCAGTAGGATGCTTATTGCCAAAACGCCAGCTTTATTCAACATGTTTGACATAAATATCTCCTAATCATCCGTTCGTTTAAAGGCATCGTCTTTAATAACAGCCTTAGCACCATCATCACCTGTCGCCAAATCGGCACCCAACAAATACGCGCCCGTTGGATAACCCAATATCCCAGCCACCATAATAGCCGCAATCAATTGACCAATACTAAATTTCTTTTCCTGATCGGATTTAGCCAAGACGTAATCGCGAATAAAGAACCAGCCCCCGGCGAGTAATACAATCACCGACGCCAAAAACATAACAGCATTAAAGGTGATAATCAACGCACTGATCACACTACCCAAATACGTCGCTTGACTTTCACCCACGCGTGTTGCAAAAGCTACAGATGACAACAATGGGAGTGTTAGCGCGATTGCTGTTACTCCTGCTCGTTTTAACAAAGACATAAAAATTCCTTTTAAATGTAAGATATCTTCCATGATATTAACCGATTTTTCAAAAAAAAATCCGATTTTATTGATTTATTTTAGCAATAGTTTTACTTTCGACTTGCTTTGTTATAGGACATGCCCGTTGACACCTGAGATTGCACTTCTTTCGGGGACATGTAACCGCGGCGTTCTAGGGGTTCGCGCACTTTACCATCATCAAATGCTACAAACTCCCCCGTATTCATCGCATCTTTATTAATCGCCTGATTGAGCCTCGCATATGATTTCAAAACGGAGATTGCGACAGCGGGAGATAAATCCACTTTAAAACTTTTTTCAAACTCCGCCATCGAAAAGGTTGGACACAACGTATTTAGAAACAAGGCTGTCGCGTTATCCCAAGGCATATCCCCGTTAAAGAAAAAACGTTCAAAATCAAAAGGGACGGGCGCTGCATCTTTGGCGTGACGTTGAACCCCTTGACCTCTAAAAATAAATTTAACCGATGACTCTTGCATACACCCCCTCCCTTAAACGCTTAAACGGATAATATTAAACGTGCGATCTATGCCACTTTTAGCCAATATGTCACGCGCATCTTCGGCATCGAGCTCTGTCCCCATTTCAACCGTCGATTGGATTTCTTTCAAACGAAGCCCAACCAGTTCGTGCTGATCGGCAAAGATAATATTAGCCGGATCACGTAAGTCTTGATCGAACACTTTTAAATTCAATTCTTTGTCCCCTATGGACTCATGCCCTGCGATGGTAAATACATCTAGTCGAGAAGGGCGGAAGCGAAACCCAAGCGCAAACAATAAGGATTGCGTGGTCGGATCTTTGGCCTCTAAAAACATATACCCTTCACGCCGACAGATGCTGGCTTCGACCCAATCCATTTGGGTGAAAAAAGGCATCATACCTGAAGGGACTCCAATAAATGGTTGATCTTGCATGTCGCGACCGCAGAGAAAAAAAGCCGAGGCATGCGCACTCATTTTTATGACACGGGGATTATATTTATCCATGCTCAAATGGCCTTCTTTCGCCAAGCGATTCAGAAACATAAAAAACACCATGCCATGACTTTGATCAGCCATATTGTACCTCCATATTTAATTGTGCGTAGGAACGCCCCACATCTTTTAACACACTCACCAGTAACAACACGCTGATCCCGCCCACATAACCTAACCCAGCCATGGTTGGAATCGCAAACGTTTGCCAAAACCCTTCGAGCAACAATAAAACCATAAACCAACTTGTGATAACACCCGCATGTCGCTTACATAGGGTTCGAAGAAAACCTTGCAACCCGGCTAAACTAACATGTTGCTCAGAGACGCCCATGCCATGACGTAAACTTTGTTGGTACAACGTTTCCGCGGGCGTATTAAGTAACAATAAGCGATAACTAAAGAAAAAAATCACAACACCAAGGGCAACCAAATAATACGGCGCGTCTAGCATCACCTGTATCGGTGACACGCCTGGCTCTGGCGAAGTCAGCATCATCACTAAAGGGTAAAAAATAAAACTGGCGTAGATCAAAGGCATGATCCCAACTCGCATCACTTTAACGGGTAAATCCATCGCCAGCGTTTGCCCTTGAGTATTTAACACTTGATACCATTGCATTTGCGTTCGCCATTTCTCCGACCACAGCACGCCTGCAACGGTTAACGCCGCCAGTAAAACACTCACGACAAACCAGAGATACTCCATCGGTAATAAGGTAAACCACGAGATAGCCAATAGTTTCTGACCGATCCCACCCAAAATATTTAACCCTAAAAAGAGCATCACGGGAGATGCGATAACACGCAACTTTTTGACTTGCTCAAATAGCTGTTCAAGTAGACATAGTGACAACATTATCTCACACCAGGTCAACACTTCACTTACCCGAAAAACAACATCAGGCATGCGCATTACAATAAAAACTGCCGCAATGGCGCCTAATATATACAATAAATATCTTTGGGTTTTTTTGCTACTGCCTTCATCTCCCGCGTATTTACTGTACCAATCCGGTGCAAGCCAACGCAGTAGCTGAATGATCAGTCCCGAAAAAATAAAAGGCATGAGCCCTATTGTTAGATAGTGATACGGGTAACGGGTGATGCCTTCAATCCATGGCAACACCTCTCCCGTGAGTGACGTGCTGCCAAGCACCAAAGCATTGTTTACGCTAAATAGTGGGATGAAAAACTGAACATAGTAAGAGGCGACTAAGATCGCCAACAACCCATAACGAGTAAGTAACCCCATCTGCTCTACCTCGGCATTACAAAAGCGTTATAATCGGCAAAAGAAAACAGATCGGGGATCACTCTGACCGATTTAGATAGCACACGATGATATTTATTCATATTCTTACTGAACAAACGTTCGTCTTTACTGAGGTCGTTAGACTGACCTTTCGCGTAGGCGTTGGCGATGCGCTGCCAAACGATGGCGTAGCGTTGCTTCATTTCGGGTTCAAATTTCTCAACCTGTAACGCGGCCATTTCATATTGTGCAATCGCGGCAAAGAGTGAGGTTTTTTCTTCCTTAGCGCCTGACCACAAGAGGGCTTTAACCGAAAACTCGTTACCATGTCGCTGGCCTATTTCAATGGCAGCGCGCATCATTGCTCCGGCTTGACTGCGCTCATGATCCGCCGCGTGATGTTCAAGGAGTACGCCGGCACGGTAAAAAGCTTCCGCTTGCTCGGTTGTAGTTGATAAGACGTTAGTTTGCACATCTTTATATAACAATAAGGCTTTTTCCACTCGCACGGATTCTGGGTCATTACCAAACACACCGCGCACCAAGTTTTGAGCTAACCTTAATGTCGCCGTTGGATGGTGACTTTCCGTCGCCAAGGCAAACCATTGGCTGGCCGCTTTTTGATTTTGCGCGACCCAGTAGCCACGATTGTATATCTCACCGATCAAGTGAGCCACTTTGGCATTACCGGCTTCCGCGAGTGGCGTCAACCAATAGATCGCAGCTGCCACGTTACGCGGAGCGCCTTGGCCAAGCAAATTCATCATCCCGACGGTATACCGTGCACGTAAATCGCCTTGTTTAGCGGCGCCTTCGTAATAATAATAGCTTTGACGTAATTCCATGGCAGAGTCGGAAGCTCCAATCGTCGATTGCTCTTCACATTGTGTCATTTCTGCGCCGAACCAAACACAACGATCACCCCGATAAAAATCCGCCAAATAAAGACGCGAAAACATGTCCGCATTGACCCCATCATGATCTTCAGCGTGATAACGCAAAAAAGAAACAACTTCGGCTCTGTTTGCGTAAGCGCCTTGGTAGTTTTGGATCATAAACTTGGCATTTTCAATAGCTGGGGTGTGATTGTATTTAGCGGCAAGGAGCATACCCTGTAACGCATCGTCGTACTTTTCGTCACGATGCGCATTGTCCGCCTGATAAAAGATCACGTTAGGATCATCCATCGCTTGACTGAATACCTTTTCAAAAGAATAAGGCAATGTCGTTTTTGGGTTTTTTGTTTCTTGTGCTGCGTAAGCACTGGTGCATGCAATGGCCATACTGGTCAATGCAAAAAGAAAGGGCGCTTTCATGTCTTCATCCTTGTGTGATCGAGCTCAAATCCATTTTGAGCTATGATAACACACTAAAAAGAAAGCGACCGTTTTTATTTTAGTTGAGTTTGGTTATGTCACAATAGCGAGCACTAAAAAGGATCTCTTGTTCTTTTTCCCCTAAATCACCCAGCGCATCATGACTATTGCTACGCTTGATAAGCTCTTGACCCAATCTTTTGGCAGCACCTTCAGAAAGTAAACATTGATATTGCCAGAGCATCTCTCGTTGATAGTTAAATCGGCAGCCCGTTTTACTTTTGCTGACACGCAGTTGGCTTTGGCGACGAACCAAAGGATTCGTAATATCCGCGCGAGATGCCTTGCAACCTTTTACGAGCGCTTCGCCAATGAGCCGTATGCCCGATAAGTATTCGTCGGTCACGACTTTAGGTAAATGGTGATCGATTTTATTGATCTTGTAAGGCGCCAGTTCAACGTCCGCTTGAGCGAACAACGGCTGGCTTACCAATCCTAATAACAGCATCAGTAGTCCTGCAGAAAAAAATCGCATTAACGCTTACTCCCTCGTAATGTTTTCACATATTCACACAAACTGTTTAATTGACCGGCTTTGATTTGATCCAATGACATCGCTTTGTTGTTTTCTTTTTCAGCAATAGGGTGATCGCTCGCTTGTGCGTTGTACATTTTTAACAATTTATCAAAGGCCGTTTTCTTTTCGTCCAAGTACCCTTCGATCCATTTTTGTTGCCCTTGCTCATTTATGATCGCCACTTCTTCTGAGGTGTTATCACCTAAACCTAAAGCGCAGTATATACGGCGTAAAGCAGAGGTTTCCGCTTGTGCAATTGCCCCGTCACTTCGATTGTTTACACTGGTACCTTCGCCAAAACGAGAGAACAACGGTAACGACCCATCTTTTGTTGACAGATATAGCGTGGCTTGCACAACATGCGTATCACTTCCCAGTTGACCGACGTATTGCATTTGTATTTGCGCCAACAATAAAGGGAAGTGTTTTTCAAAAACGCGACTACGTTCATTTAACCCCACGTAAGGGGCGAAGTACCCATCGTACAACTCTGGGGTTAAATCGTCATAATCCGCTAACATACTTTTAATGCGTTCTGCAAACTTAGGATCGTTCACCTTTTCAACCAACGCGCCACTCGTTGATGGAAGTTCAGGTACCCAAGACGAATCAAACGCATCAAGATTTATTTTATCAAAATTGTTATTTGTTGACATGTGAACCTCTCTTACAATGATGACTCTGCATCAATAATATAGTGTTGATATAACGCTTCAAGCTCGGTGGTAGAACAACTCACAAAACGACTCGGTGCATCAGTGCCTAACACTTGAGAAATAAACTCACTGACTTTTAAGCGTGATCCTTTTCGGGATTTCGCTTTCTTTAAACCGTCGACCAAAAGTTCGGTATAGTTCAGCGCTCCTTTGTCCGGAAAGGTGGTTGGGACGTTTTCTTTAAGCTCGGGCTTGTTTTTTATCGACTTATCGTTCTCAGCGGCCACAATTCTACTTTTTGCGGGTTTATTGGTCTTGGCGCGTGATGGGCGCGGTTGCTTGTTTGGACTTTTCGCCGGGGCTTTTTCAGACACCGCCGTTTTCTTTTGGCTTACCGGATCTTCGTTAGCGCTGGGGAAGTCTGGGGTTTTTGCTATCGTTTCATCTCCCTTTTTCGCTTGTTTAACCACCGCAGAGTCTTTCATAGTATCATCTTCATCAAAAGATTCTTCTTCCGCGCGCAAACCGATCTCTCGTAATACGCGTTTTATCGCTTTACTTTCGGCGGTCAGCAATGGAGATGCTTGCCCTACCGCTCGTTTGATTGATGCTGAGCGCGTTTTTAACGGTACGTAACCTCCCTCTGGATGTAACACGTAACACGTGGCGACGAGTGTCGTATGATACTGGTCGCTTGTTGCCAGTACGGTATCAATCACCAGGTGGCCTGCGGATGCTTCAAAAAGAATGCGTTGTAATTCATTGGCTGTCGGGATCCTAACTTCTTTCGGAAAGCCAGTTTCGTTATCGTAAACCACGCGTTTTTTCAAACGACCCAAGCGAGAACGTGCTTTTTCGATCATCGGAGAGATGGTTTCATGTAACGTACTTACATCAACACCAGGAGCAGGCTTAGGGTATCGCATCGGTCTAACCGGGATGGTTGAAATATTTTGCTCGACGTTATTGTCAGTGTTTTTGTTTGCGGAGGTCATATTGAACACCTTTGGCTTATTTGTATTCCTTTATTATATTATACGGAATACAAATTGCAATGTTTTTTTTGATTAATTTGCACTTTATATTGCTTTATTTCAATTTTAAATGACAGTAGATAGGTAGGATAGCGGACGTGTCGCTTTTGTTTTCAATGCGATAATCCACCATAACCAAGGTAACTTCTGGCGATTGATCTGATAGTAACCATGCTTGTAACGACTCCAGTTGCTCCGCTAGCGTCAATTTACAGTCGATTGTATTCATTGCATAGGCTGGAGTGATAAAAAAAACTGAAAACTCTGTCGATAACGATATGATAGATTGTTTCAAAACATCCATATGTGCGACATAGAGTACAGGGATCGTTGCGTGTTCAATGTCTTGCTCCCAGCCCGTAAAGCTAAGAACACAGGTTTTTGCCAAAGACACGACTGTGAGTCCTTCAACCACCGCATTGAGCGCATCCCCTTCGTTTGCTACGCGATAATACAAACGATGACAATACAGCTCTTGCTCTTCTCGCCACAAGATCCCCGTACTGTCTGGTAACCCTCGCTCTTGAACGTCACTCACTTCATCAACCCACTCGTTCATACCAAGTTTCGCGTAGAAGTCACTTGCACTAGGCATGAGGTTCACCACAAGGAGCGTTATCCATCCCTTTGATTGTTGGCGAAAGCAAGTAGCGTTGTTGGTAATATAAATAACATTGCACGAATGCCGCAATCGCCAGCGCCGATGAAAGTGTTTTTAATACACCACTTAACAAAATCATGTCGGCTTGTTCAAGATATAACGCGCCCGCTTTTATGCCACATATCCCCGCCACCATCAATGTCATCCAAGGGAGTGTGATCAATCTTCCCACACCTCTAAAGGGAACCAGAAAACCATTACAATACCCTTCAAGCAATGAGACTTTAATGCGTTGCTCTTTCGCCACTTGCTTCAACTGCCTGTTGGTTAAGTAACTGGCAAAAGCATGCATAACAGCGACATATAAGATAATCACCACCCCCATGGTTACGGAGTTGGCTATCAATCGAGTTGTATCACTGACTTTTACCACGCCCTCAGTCGTTAGAAAATCAGTAGGCTCAATAAACAAGGCCGCGATAGAGAGTGCGCATACCGTCAATATCACCATCGTTACCAGCATTTTGAAACAGGCTGCAACAATCGAACGCGTTGTCAATGGTGCGACTTTTTGTCCCGCACGCTTAACCACCATCACCAATGTTGTCGCGAAGGCTCCCATCTTAATGTAATCGAGCAACATACTGGCGACACTCGCCTCAAACAACTGCTCGTTTGTTTTAACGCCAGATAACACCGTCCATTCAAATACCGTCGCGGTCATGGCAATGATCACAAAGAGTAAAAAAGCTTTGTGGTTTTCTTTTAAAATAACCTGTATCGTTCTTAATGTTTCCATCATAATACTACCCTCTTGCTCCGTGTGATACGATCATTTTTCTTAACTCAGGGACGCTTAATTCCGTGAGTGATTTCGACTTTCTTAACCCCTCCAACAACGGGAGGATCCCTTTTTGATCCTGACTTGCTTCCAACATAACAAAAGTCTCATCTGGATGCGTTAGCTGCAAAACTTCCACCGTCGAAGAAATTTCCTCGTCGCTCGCGTTCGCGGCATACCCGACACTCAACACCAATACATTGTCAACGTCGGTTGTGAGGATGTGACCAGGTTCGAATTTTCTTTTTAAATCGCGCAACAATAAAGCCTGGCGTATTTTGTGTTGTGGCAGTAAGCGGTGAAGCATACTGTTTGACTTGTAATCCATCAGTGCACAACACGCCTGTGAACCATCGCCACTCATAAAATCCTGCTCACTGCTTTGTGCGATAACGGGGTTGATAATGATCATAAAAACACAGCCTTGTCGAATTGGGTTGTTGTGATAATACAATAATCCATTTAACAAGGCAAGTGATATTAACGTCCGTCTTTCGGATCATTACCCGCGGAGGGTTGCTCGCCAGTCTGCTCAGGGATACCGCCATCATAGGGGCGCTCGTCATGGGTCATGTCACCACCAGTCTCTTCTCCATAATTATCGTTATAAGGCATATCCTCTTGGGTGTCACCCTCATCGTGATGGGCCAAATCTTCTTCGGTGTGTGCCGGTGCATCATTTGGCGGAGGTTCGCTATCCGCACCCGCCTGAGAGGCTGCTTGAGCCGCTTTTAGCGCATCTGCTGCATTATCTTGATCGCCGGGCGCCATCCCTTGTGCTTCTTGCATCTGCTGGTGGGCTTTGACTAATTGAATGGCGCCTTCTACGCCCCCCACTTTATTGATAAACTCATTGAGCTCTTCCACATTTTTCAGATCATCTTCCATTTGTTTCATTGAACGCGTTTTACCAAATTTTTCTTGTAATTTTTTCGATAAATCATTCGGCATCTTAGCCACTTCTTTGATGACTTGCATTTGCATATAGCTCTCAAAACCAAGGGCATCAATATGCGAACTGTCATCGGTACCTTGTAACCGCAGTTTTTTAGCCAGCATATCAGGCATTTTTTTCATCCAATCAATAGATGCTTTAAAAATAACAAATAACACGACAAAATAAACAATATACATCAAGATCCTAAACATAAAGGAAGCAAAGCCACTCTCTAGTGTGTCTCCGGACAATCCCGCATTCACTAGTGCAAACACACTATTGATGACAAATAAACTTGCACTGACCATTGTCCACGAAATCACCACGGCAATACCAAAGAAAAAAGGCTTTAAATAGATCCCGAGAAAACCCTCGTAAAACTCCACAAACCCTCGTTCATAATTTTTTTCAATATCTTTAAATTTTAAAATTACGTAAAAAGGAATAATAAAGCCCGTCACACTAATCCCTACCAGGAAAAGCAACAACATCATAAAACCATACAGAAAACTTGCCAACGGTAAAACAAACGCAAAAAATGCCCCTATAACGAACAACGCCACCACTAAAGGTGCTAGCATATTCAGTATGACTTGCACTGGTATAATAATCACTTGCACCACTGCCAGCAAAACTTTTAGAGGTGCAGCCAACTTACCAAGCAACTTACCTAATTTCCCTATGAGTGTTGCACCGGTTTTTTTGATCCAATTCCAGACGCCAGATTTCTTCTTCTCGCCCTTCGCTTCTCCAGAAATTGAACTTTTTCCATCTTCATATCCGCCCAATAATTTAGCAACAGTATTCACCGAGTGTTGCAACAGCATCATTGTCAGCATATTGTTCATGAGTTCGTTGCCAAATTGTGACAACGCTACGACAGGATGCGTTTGTGAAGAAACACAGCTCTCGTAACCTTCATCGAGACATTTATCAAAGCCCTCAAATATCGAATCTGTGATCGCCATACCACTGGCTCTTTTAATGTGATTAACAGGTGAAAAGAAAAGATATTCCAAGCGATCGAAAAAACCCTCCATCGCCAACTCTTCCGACTGTTCATCTGACATCTCGACCATTTTATCAAAGGGCATCATCCCCGACGCCCCCACGCTAAAGAATGAGTTGAACTCTATCGGTTTAAACTCTTTGACCTTATCCGCAATATTCTGAGCCGAAGCATCTCTGCCGAACGCTTCAAAGTTAATAAATTGCCCTTCGATGGTCGGGCTACTGGCCACGACAGAGCTTTCAATGCTATTTTTCATGTGAAGAGCCGAACTTTGGTTTTTACCCAAATACATCACACTCGCCCCGAAAACGCCCCAGCCTTTTTGACGTAATAGCGTATCGTTAATTTTATCATCCTCACCCGATACAGTTTCTTTCAACTGCTTCCCCATCGCTTCGCTGATCGCTTTTTTTATCGCTACCGTATAACCCACTAAGATCATTTTTCCTCTAGTAGCACGGTCAAGGTACTCTTTTGACACTTCCACTTTCATCCGCTCGTTGATGGCAATTTTCTCGGAGACCGAAAGGAGATTTTTGAGGACTCCATCCCCTGCAATACTTATGTCTTTAAACGTATCAGCGTGATCGACGGAATATCGAGCATAACGGTCATAATCGGTACTTCCTTGCTCATCTTTTTTTAAGAAGTCGACACACTCCATTGATTGCGTTACGCCATTAAAAAGCTCATCAAGCTCTTCAGGGGGCTTTCGATTAAACTCGATAACAAACTCTCTTGAGTTAAAATGATTTTCCCAGTTAAAAGCACAGTGGTAGCCTTTCAGATTTCTTGCCACTTCCCTAGCATCTTCAATCAAGTAATCTAAGGCAAAGGTTTTGTTTTCTATCGCTCCCAATCCATAATAACGATTGTAGTACTGTTCGCTTGAGAAACCTTGCGAGACCATGGCTTCCCCTCGATAAACTTCTCTAGCGCCCTCGTCTCTGACGCCTCCCATCAAGGCATTTAGCACTGTTTTGTATTTAACACCTAATACTTTGCTGTCGCCATTTTTTAAGATTGTATTGTTTGAAATTGCATTAACAAGCAAGCGATCTGCCGCCTCAAAAAACACCTTTAAATAAGCGGCCTCTCGCTCTTTATCAGAATACTCGTTATTTTCAACAATGAGCGTCACTTTGTTTTTCACCATACCTTTAAAGAGGGGATAGTACCTTTTTGCACTAAAATCACTCTGCAGGGTTTCTATTTCATCCCCAAGATCGGTGTTAAGTAAACCAAAGTACTGCACGAGTGAATCTGCATCATCAGTGGGGTAATCATAGGTGACTCCACCACAGGTATGGTGTTCACCGTAAACTTCTGGATCATAAATAACCAGTTTATTACCCGCATCCATCCGACAAACACTGTTGCCGCCGCGGGGTTTCCCTTTATGCATATAAATTGAAGAAAGTCCATTGCCAATCGGGGAGGGATCGCCCACCCCCACATAACTCAAACAACTATCGTATCTATCGATGACGTCATTTTGATCATCTGAAAATGAGGTAAACAAATGCTCTTGGACAAAGTCACTGGAAAAATACGCACTGCCCTTCTTGGCGTTAACGGACATTAATTTATCTCGCGTTCGAGCTTGGCATAATTGGTTTTGTATTAAACCATTACTGAACACTTGCCCCTCGCCCAACAATTGAGTTTCATCAACACTGACATCCGAGGCCGCCATGTTCGTTGAGGCCAAGTAAGTGCTGTAAATATAGTTCCCACCTTTGATCCCAGGCAATGCGCCAATGATCGCTAACCCTTGCCCGAGCATCAACGGGCCAACGGGTAAAATCAAGGTTACTAAGAATAAGAAGTAGGTGACAAATTTAACCGTGTCCCCTTTTGATTCGGCAAACTCCAAACGTCCGGTTTTTTTGATCATCATGGTGTACTGATACCCCTTGATCAAAAGCAGAGGCGTTAATACCGCCCAAGCAAAAATAGCCACACTGGACATTAAGGCGTAAATGGGTTTTGATAAACCCATTTGGCGCGAGGCAAATTTAGTAAAATCACTGTCGAGGGTACTTGCAGGAATGAATGTTAAGACAATAGGGCGCCAGAAGGGATCTGTGTATATTTCTTGATAGAACAAATACATAAACTGAAAGGAGATGTCTTGTTCGCAAATATCCCCATTCATTGCTTCGATTACCGGCGCACTCCCGACGCCTTCGCCTTCGACAGTGCCGCAAGGGAGCGCGGAGTCTTCTGCGTACGCAGAGAACGTTCCACTCAAAATTAAAAACAGGGTGGCAAGTAAGGTGGCTTTCTTTAAGTAGTGAAACATTCCCTGTCCTATTACAATCCAGAATACCCCTATCTTATCATAAAAAAGTTAAACACTCATGACGAGTATTTAATAAGTTTTTCCCTGCATAGATAAAGGCTGATTTTACGAGAGCACTAGTAGACCCCGTGTCTCTTTAGCTTGGTAAAGCCGCTTGTCGGCCAGCTTTGTCACACTCCCCGCATTCGATTTGTACATATTTTCCGCCGAAATGAAGCAGCCGCCACCACTGATGGTTAGTACACCACGTTCTGTTGGCTCATGCAAGCGATCCAAGGGCATCTCTCCCGCGACCCAGGTGGAAAAAAGCGGTTCTTCCGGCAAAGATAACCACTCTGATTCAGAAATAGGTGCACACATTAAGAACTCTTCCCCTCCATAACGGAAAACCTGCCAACCAGGACGTTCCTCTGCAAGTTCAGCAAGATACTGAGCCACATAGGCTAAGCAATCGTCGCCAGCATCATGACCGTAATAGTCATTGTATTGCTTAAAATGATCGATATCGATAAAGAGCACCATCATTCCGTCTTTTTTAAATTGGCGATCACGATTTTGTTGCCGAAGCCCATCATAGTAATCATAGAAACATTTACGGTTAGAGATCCCCGTTAACGGATCGGTGTAGATCTCAACATGCATTTTTTGTGACAGCTTCGCCATGTGCCTTTGGCGAATAAACCTCAAAAAGAAAGGGGATGCCAGTACGATTAAATTAGAGCCTAGTGCCAGGTGTGACCCCATCTGGTATAATACGAAAATCGTCTGCAATGACCACGCCAACACAGACAACAGCAGGGTCCACTCTAAGAAACCATAAAAGCCAGCAAAAGAGGCGTGTGTTTTGTTCCACGTCAAAGGACTGATCAACACCCATAACATGGTCGGTAAAAAAGAATATAATAGCAGTAGTGTGCTCTCATTGGCCGGTAAAATGGCGAGCGCCTCGACCAATGAAAAAGTTACAAAAACATTTAATACCGCAACAATAAGTTCGAACTGTTCTTCAGATAAAATCGATTGCATGCCCGTGTAATAATGCATAGCAAGTTTAAAAAGAAATACTACGGCTAAAAAAGAGCCAGCCATCAAGACAGGAACGTTTTCCAACCAACCAGCCTGGAGATCTGATACGTGAAAAACGAAAAGACAGAGAACCATCAATGAAACAAAGTAAACCGTATTCACCACATAGAGTGAAGCGGCCTGCTTAATGAAATCATTTATTTTATCACTTCCTTGTGATAACTGCATGCAAAAAACTCCTAATTAATCATCAAAAACAATACCAGCGTCCGATTTACCCTTCATCTCTTCAAGGTGACGGCCCCATTTTTTACGCGCATTCGATCGAAATAAATCCCCGTCAACCCCCCCGTTACGGTATTTTAACCCGTGATCAGAGTAGTTCTCAGAAAAAACGGCTTTGTTTATATAGTTATTCATCGCTTTTTCGCCATAGGTATCATTAATTTCTTTTAACGCCATACGTTCAGCGCGATTTATTTCATCAATCGCCCCGTCAAGCAACCCCGTGCCTGCACTGCTCAGGCGACTACAAATAGCCTCCCCCATTTTATCCATGGCTGCCTCTGTCAATTGAGCGAGAGTCATATCTGTCGTCACCATGGCTTGCGTCGCCAATTTTAATTGTTCACCCATGGCTTTCAAATCGGCGTACAGCAATTCGGCACACGCGCCGGGATCTGAACTTTCTTCCATTTGAGCCACCGTTGATTGTCGCGTTGCTTTAACTCTTGCGTCATAATCACTCATTGCTGCACGAGCGGGATCGGGCAATTCCATGTAAGCAAGCACTTCTTGGTGAGAGCACTCCATCACATTAAGACGGTCGTCAACGACCACAGCTTGAGCACTGACACTTAAAGCAAATGTAAAGGGTAAAATAAAACAACAGGTACGCATGATTTTTTACCTCAAGGGCGCTGGCTTACTACAGTGGGGTTTATTATGACACATCCTAAATAAAAAAAGCCTATTTTTATGGCGATTATTACTGCTCGCTTGACAATTGGTTATGTTATAGCTAAACTAAACCTGTGTTTTTTGATAAGGCGAATGATTTATGAGTGAACAAATCTTTTTTTGCATGCATGGCGCGCTCAACGAGCCCTATCCGGACAGGGAGAAATCAGAAACGCACCTTGACACGGAATTGTTTAATGGATTACTCGGCTTTCATCAACATAATAAAATTGAAAAAAAACCACCTATCTTTCAAGCTGATGAGTTACCGGCACTTCGACGCTCCCTGATGAAATATCATGCCTGCAGTAACAACCAACACCCACCTGAACAAATTGCCGCGTTTTTCAATGTCTTGGCTTTTGCCGCCATCAAAAAAAGACCCGTCTACTGGATCCCGTTACAGTCATAACAAAAACAACAGATAAAAAAAGCGCCATAGGCGCTTTTTTTAAATAGACTGTCGTTACATTGTTAGTCTATTTTTGGATTCTTCTTGTGTTTGACTTTGCGCCAAACTCACCGATAACGCTTGCGCTTCAAGCGGAGGCGCACTCAATAATGTAATGTGCTCTTTGGCGAAGTTCGGCACATCGTCTTCTTTCAACCACTGCGAAACATCGTTAATATTAAACGTGTTCCCTTCTGGTGATTGCAGTAGTAACTCAGGTTGCTCTGCGTAAACTTTTTTTAACTGACCGTCAGGTTTTAACTCGTAAGGCATCGACATTTCTGCATTCGACACACTGATGTAAACACGCTTCTGCCCCTCTTTCGACAACGGCACCATCGCGTTGACCAACGCATCCGCTTTTACTAGCGCTTCTATGACTGACGGCTCATTACCGTCAAGATGTTGAGCACTCACGATCGCTTTAATACGATTCAAATGTGCCATGTATGGCATCTTGATCGCTTGGGGATCGTGAATGGCAACCCCGCCCTCGATCAGCTGAGCCGTACTGAGTGTCGATAACCCTGCAGTGACGCCACTGATATCATCCATAATCTTATATTCACCGAGCTTATCACCACTTGATAAACGAAGTAACCCACTGCCTTTCACTGCCCAATTAGGTGGCGACTCCTTCACATAAGCATATACAGCGCGCTCTTTAATTTGTGACAAAGTGTTGGCGGCCAAGACGTCGGTTTCTTTTCTGCGTTCTTCTATATTTATAATTGTCATCATTTACTCACTGCGTTTTTACGGCGATATTCATCTCTAACAATGATTATATCATGTTTTTAACAAAGAACGCCGAACAATAATTCTTACGCGGAAATACTACTGTGCAAGAACGCTCGTAGCGATTGCTTGAAATCATCCGGCAATGCCGCTTGATAACGAGGCAGATAATCCAAGCGTTCTTGGGCACAGGCTACTTCTGCCATCGCAAGCGCCGACTGAACCGCTGGATCGCTTAACATCAACCCCATGTCTTCCAATGTCTGCCTTGCCTGACTTCTCAGTAAATTCATTAACAACCCAATACTATCAATGAACGCTTGGTCTTCAGTGTCGAGCGATTGGTACGCCACACTCTTTTTATGTAACGACCATACTTTTCGATAAAAATTAAGACTGGCCATCCAGCTCAAGGCAAAAGAAACGTTACTTTCGCGTGATTTACTGGCTTTTTCTTTTTTTGCCATCAAAGCCGGGTGATCAATTAAGGGGTTTTCGGGTGGGACGTTCCCTGCAACCTTCTTACTCATCCAACTCCATATCGCTTGGTAGGCGTGTAACTGCAGGCCACTTGCTTGCCCGCAACCGCACACTGCACGATAACGCACCCCTTTACTGGTGGTTTTTGTTTCCACGGCAGGTGTGCCGCCACAGGCGGTACAGGACAATGATACCTTAGGCGATTTTACGGCAAGGAGCGTTTTTTCGCTCGAGAGGTAATTAGCCACACTGCGTAACAGCTGAGGGTAAGTGTTAAATTCATTTTTTAAATACTGCTCTGCATTCAAAATAATATTCCTTTTATAAACAGGGGCGCTAAACGCCCCTGGTGTTATTTGATGCTGTGTTCAATAGCACCTGTTTTTTTCAGCCCCGATAGGTGTGGATCAAGAATGCTGGAATAAAGACTAAGTTCATTAAACCCCACTCTAAACCCTGCCCGTGTAATGATCAACTCTTTCATGTATCGTGTGATCGCAACATAAGCCAATCGCCAATCCTCTTCGCTGTCTGGCTCATCACCTTCTTGATCGCCTTCTTTACCTAGCGCAAACGGATCCTTTGGAAACACACCATCTTGCATGCCAACAACCGCCCCGTAAGGGAATTCCAGCCCTTTTGATTTGTGGATTGTCATTACATTAACCTTACCAAACCCACCCTTGTCTGTCAAGCTTTCGTTGAGCAAGCGTTCCTCTTGAAAGCCACTCATCGTGACCGGTGCACCTGCACTGGCACTGGCACAAGCATATTCATAGTCTTCAAGTACACCAAAAAACAATTGGAGATTCAATTCTTTTGCCTCTTGCTCTTCTTCTTTGAAAAACTGCACAAGATCCCAGTGATGAAACCAATAGCGAGCCGCGGCAGAAAGCTCTCCCGCCATCATCAATACACGGGCACCTTCGAAGATGGCGAGCAATTCGGCAATCCTGAGTTTTTCACTCAATTTTGGATCTGCACTCAAAAAGGCGAACCAATCAAGCCCTGAATCACGCCGTTTTCGATCGAGTTTAGACAGGGTTGCCGTGCCTAAACCCATTTTTATCACTTCCATTATTTTTTGAAAATAAAAAGTTTGCTCGGGGCGAAGGGCGAACCACATCAATGACATTACGAGGCGGATTTCTTTGCGCTCAAACAGCGCGATACCATTATGGAGTTTATAGGGGATCTGTCGCTCGATCAGCGCCCGCTCTATCCCCCTCGCCATACGATTCACCCGTAACAAAATCGTCATATCTTCATAAGGCACACCTTTGAGGTGCCACTGTTCAAATTGCTCCGCTAAGGCCAGTGCTTCGGCCTGCTCGTCCCTAAAGTCCCATAAGTTTACGGGTTTACCCGCACTATGATGCGCAGTCAGTGCTTTACCGGTTCGCTGGGTATTGCTCTCAACAACCGCATTGGCGACGGTCAATATGTTCGCGGTACAGCGATAATTCTTATTCAGCATCACGCAGTGTACATTTTCATCCTCAAGCGATGACTGGTAAGCGTTCATGATGTGCGCAATCTCGGCACCTCGCCATGAATAAATCAATTGATCTTCATCCCCCACCTGCAAAAGTTGAGTATCTTTCCCACGCAGTAAATTGATCAGTTGATATTGGCGGCGGTTGGTGTCTTGATATTCATCCACCAACAAGTGTGTCCAGCGCGCCTGTAATCGACGACGTAACACTGGCTCTTTGGTTAACAAAACCACCAAATGTTCCAACAGATCATCAAAATCCAATGCGGAAAGTTGCGCTTTGTGTTGGGTGTATAACCGGGCAACCATCCGATAATTTTCAACAGTTTCATTGTCGTCGGCACTTCCGCGTTCCGGATCTATACATTTGTTGCGTAAGTAAGACAACCAAGATAAAAAGTCTTTGACTTTTACATGCTCTTTTAATCCATGTTCAGCCACGATGGCTTTTAGTAACGCACTTTGATCCAAACTGTCGATAATATCAAAACGATCGTGTTTGAATTTTCGCAACAAATCCGAGGCAATGGAATGAAAAGTCCCTATTTTTATCGGGGTTCCTGTCGGCACCAACCCCACTAAACGCTCTTGCATTTCATTGGCTGCTTTTTTGGTGAACGTGACCGCCAAAATGGCGTGTGGGGGAATGTCATGTTCATTCAAATAAGCGATCCGATGGATCAGCACCCGCGTTTTACCACTGCCCGCCCCGGCAACCACCAAAATATCTTTCAGCTCATTAGGGCAAATGGGTAAGGTGACTGCTTCGCGCTGTTCTGGATTAAACGTTGTGAGATCTAGCATATTTGTATTCTACCAAGCATAAAAAAAACTTCATTGATCATACCAATGAAGTTTTCATCTGTCAATAACATAACCAAGTATTTTCTAATTGAACTTCCAGTTTATCCCAACAAACCAGCGCGGATCACCAAACTGATCGGCGGCATCGATACCAAATTGCGCACCTAAACGATCCGTTGGGCGATATTCATAACGAAACCATCCGCCTTTTTCATTTTCATTTACCGCCAGTTCACTCCAATCCTTGTCATTAGCAAAGCCCTGATACCCTAAAATGAAAGAGTGATTTTCGCCAAAGACAAATTGCATCCCCGCGCCAACGCGAAAAGCTTCAAGATTATCAAAGCGCACCTGGTGAGAGACACGACTGTCCGTGCTATCACTCCCACTGTCCGTCGAACCACCACTGAGTTCTTTACCTTCGTAAATAGTGACGGACTTGGTGCTTAAACTCACCACACCTAATTCAACAAAAGGCGCAATTGCGATGTCATCATTGACATCAATTGGGAAACGTAAGTTTAATTTAAACCCGAACGTATTGTGTCTAGGTCTAAAAGATGAGGGGGATAACTTTTCTTCTGGATCGTCAAGAGCATCTGCCGCCACAAAATCACCTGAGGGGTAACTTTTTGGGTTTAAATACGATTGTACATCAAACCCCACCGAGGCGTAACGGCTGAACTGCCAGTTTAAATCGACATAATAGCCTCGCATCCCCTCTCGACTGGTCAAACCGACACCGAGGCTCGCACCTTCATCGAGAAAGCTAGAAGAGGGAATGTCCTTGTCGGCAAGTGCCTGGGGAGCAGTAAGCGCAATAACTAACGAAACCGCCGCGAGTAGCGAATTTTTACGTCCTGTAAACATATACATATTCCTTATAGTGTCAAAATTAAATTTCGTGTTAGGGGATTAAGCAACACGAAAAACCGATCGCCCCATCCGTGCCACATTCAGGTACCGGATCATCGAGACCTTTTGCATCTTTAATGTTGTTGATATACTGACACGTTTTTTCATCCGACACAATCTTTTCTAACGAACTTTTATCTTCACTCAAGACCCAGTCTTGAATGGCGTCATTTTCTCCCACAACCCCGACATACCCTTTGATCAACTTTTTATCTTTGACATAGTGCAACAATTCTTCACAAGGGTTCACGATGGGATCTTTAACACCATCTGGATCAACACACGTGACATCGCCAAAGTTAACGATCCCATCACCATACGCCGTTGCATAGACCTCCATGGCACCACCCACATCATTCGCTTCTTCAATGATCAATTGTGCTTTTGATTTGGAATTAAACCCGAGCATCCCTTCGCCCCACAGAACGCCGACGGTCACCGCTGTTACAACAACCATCAATAACATAGTTAGCACTACCTTTAACATACTTTCATCCTTTTTTACTTGCCATCAAAAAAACCTGTACAGCTATTGTAGTCGATTTTTTTCCTTTCGATTTTTTTTATCAAAAAAAAGGGAACTTGGTAACAAGTCTCTGCTTCTATGATAGTATCAGGAAATACACAGTAACGTGAGTGGATCATGAAATACCAACGCCCCGAAGTAAAAACGGCACACCCGGTGGGAGATCTCGGTCTCAATCGTTTACCCAAGAACTTAGAAATGGCGAGTTTACTGCAGGAAGATAGCATCATTCTGTATAACCCGTTCCAAAACGGCTTGACGTTACAAAAAGTCCCCTTGCATACGGTGAGTTTTACGCAACTGGCCAAAGCCTTTATTGTTGACAGCATGCATCTTCGTGAAATTGATTTAAAAACACACAAAGCGCGAGCCGAATTTCAATTGTTAGGGCATATTGCGCATTCGTGTTTCGACTTCATTAAACAAACGCATGGTCAACAAATATATTTAACCCCGAGAAATAGTCGCCAGCTAGATCTTGAGCCGGATGACATGACGCTCGTCCCCAGCAAACCAAGCCAAAAAATTGAAGGTCCCAAAACAACCCCGAAACCAGGACCTCCAAAACCCGGCGGACATTTCAGTCAGTAAGGTTTTTCAAGACAATAAAAAACCCAGCTCACACCAAGGGGCTCTCTTGAAATGTAAAAGCCCCACTGCATCTATGATGTAGTGGGGCTTTTCTTGAGTGAAATATAACGCCAGAGCAAATCACATACAAAACCTACGAAATAAGAGGTTCAAATAATCGTCGACTAATTAGATGAACCCTTTGGGTTCATACCTCGTTTTTTCTATAGCGATGCCCTATCAGGGCTATTTCAATAACGATGAACCGTTATCTTTTTTTAGCACAACGCCCAATTGCATCGCTGCTTTGCTGGCTTCAATAAAACCAGGTTGAGTGAATTTACGACCATCAACAGATTCACCGTATAAATAAGGGGTGCCTGTCATACCGATTTTACGACCAAATTCGTACCCTTTTGAAACCAAATTAACACATTCAGCGTTTGGATCTGTCGGCATTTTGTACTTACCCGCATCTGTCCCCATGATAATTTCATTGTAAGCTAATGCAGGATCTTCTGCACATGCTGCCGCTACCCATTGTTGATACCCTGGGTTATTGGGGTTTAACCCCATGCGTGGATAAGGGATGTAGTGTAGCTCAATACCATTCGCCGCATACACGGGAGCCTCTGCATCCATTTTTTGGCAGTAACCACATGTTGGATCGGTCAAGACATACAGGTCGCCTTTTTTCTCCACTCCGTCTTTTACTTTTAAACTTGGCCAATCGCGATTTTCTGGTTGAGCGAAATGATGATAATTAATGACGTCTTGAGCCCGTTGAAGACCATCTTCTGTCATTAAGAAAAACCCATCGGGTTTGATCAGCACTTCACCTGCACCGTCGGTGACAAACAATTGCCCCGACAAGCTAAAAGGCACATAGTTCGTCTTTGTTTTCTTTTGAAACATTTCGGCAATTGGCTTGTCAACAACAAAGGTTGCATTCGCTAATTGAGGCGAGTCAGCCTTTAACTTTGCGCTAATATTACTGATCGCTTCATCGATAGATGCGGTAGCCGCACCACTTGATAACGCTAATGCAACACCTATAGAAAGGGCGAGTCTTTTCATTGCTTTATTCATTGTAAATTCCTTTAAATTACCACGTTTAATTACCAAAATTTCCATGTTGACTGATCACTTGTATTGCTCGTTCTAACCGTTCCGTGGCGTATACACGCGGGTATTGTTTCAAACGATAGCTCATCATCAATCTATCTCTAACACGCAAAGCATTTACCTGGGCACGACCTTCATCTTTATCCGCCAACCAATTTAGTAGGTAAAGAAATCGAACTTGACGAGGGCGAGAGAGACGACCGATCTGCCAAAGTAACTCCGCCGTATCAATTGTCGACAAATAATTGATCAATTTGATGATCACTTGATCATCCAATGTGTCATTCGCCAATGTATGCTCAAGTTGAGAGATGAACTGTTTCCAGTCGGTATTGATCGGAGGTGTGTTGAGATCCGCAGCCCAGTGTGCACGTTCGAAATCAGCAAATTTAACTTTCACTGATGATTCAAGCGACAACGCGAATTGCAATTCTTCTTGACCGACACTCCCTGCCATAACAAATCCCTCCATGAACTAGAGCGAGTATCATAACCGATAATTCCATTTAGGTGCAAGTTTTTTTTACAGGAGTTGCTTTTACTTGGTTATATTGCTACACTTATATTGTATTTCACTACCGAACGGTGCTCATGAAACGCTTTCTACTCGCCATGACCTTATTGTACATCTCGCTGGAAACCCAGTCGTTACTGCTATTGCTGGATATTTTTTCCACGCCACTCTCCGTGGCAGACTTGTCGAAATTTGAACGTTTTGGCTACGCCACAGCAGGAATCGGGATCTCGCTGACCCTTTTTCGGATAGCGTTACGTAAAATAACCGCCCTCAGTCCCGGGATCATCATCAGTGTCATTTTGACGTTCCCTCTTTGTTATGGCTTGAGTGTGTGGGCCTTGTATGAAACGGTTGAACGCTCATCAGATTGGATTAGTCAAAGTGCGAAACCGCATGCCCTTCGAAGTGCTCTATCTATTTTAACTAACCCTAAACTTGAACAGGCATTACAATACTACCGTCCGGCACTACCGGTAAATGAAAAAGAAGTTAGCGCGATGGCCAATACCTTTGTGTCATCGTTTTCGCTACCGGATCCTGTTGTGCAAAAAGCCTACATGCAAGGGATCCGCAGTGTCTCACTCTTACACAATTATTACTCCGGCGGCGCGACCTTACTCGATAAGCTTACTTTGGAACGCTTATTGTCAAGCATGTCAATGCGCGGTTTCGAGCAACGCACCTCTAATGGCGAGGCTGTCAGTGCTATTTGGTTGCTCGACAGAACACTGTTTACACAAATGCTCTCTTTTCTTTCCTGGGAAGATGCCGTCTTTCGCGGCAAGAGACTCGGGCTCACCAAAACAGATATGTCGCCCTTGTTTCCCTTGGTGCTTATCGACATCTTTAAAAAGAAAATCTCCCTGAGTGCTCCTATGATGAGAGATGCGTATTACCGAGCACACTATGCGCCCATTTTGAACGTTTTACGTCGAGATGGGCACAATGAGCGTATTTGGCAAAAACTACAGCGACGTTTTACCTTTTTGCCTAACTATAAGCTGGTTGATAAAAAACAAGATATGGCCGAAGCCGTTAAGTTTTGGTACACCCAGAAATTGTTCTCTTCTTATGCCGGCGGGGGGATCGTTCCTAGTATGCCCTGGGTAACTGATGATATTCTCACCACCCGCACCTACCAGTCGATATTAAAACATCACGCTCCCCATTTGTTTGATAAAACTCAACAGCCGTTGATGCCCTTGGAGAAATTACTTGACGGCAAGTACAATGACACATTAACACGGAGCATTCGTCATAACTTAAGTCCATCAATGAGAGCCATATGGACAAAATATCGCACACGCTCCATAACGGCACTAATGACCGATGAAAAAAGCTGGGAGAATTTAACTAATCAAAGACTGAATAAACCTTACTTGCGGATCAGTGTCGTGTTGCCATTACTCTTGGCGCTGTCTGGTGTGCTATTATTAGTAAACATTATAAGCTTGTTCCGTGCACATGCCGCGATAGGGGTTACCGCAGCTTTGATCGCGGGAGGCACCTATCTTTTACACGGTAGTGTTTATACCGGTTATTTGATCAATAGCCTGCTTCCTATCTCCGTAAAAGAATCTGCCATTTTTCTTTTTTAACGCGGTTTTATAGCCCTCTACTCGAGATGCCACTAATATTATTCAAACACGAGCAGGTGTCCTCTTGCGAGCAGTTGAATAAACTCACAACAATCGCAACAACAGTTGACATGGGTGTTTTTTATGTTTATTGTTGAGCTTTATTTAGTTGGGGTGTTTTATGTGGGTGTCAACAACAACATTATCTCGCATTGAAGG
>Ga0233426_10000023_pt1 | contig 157206 bp, 169 predicted proteins | sample SI_118_April2016_6_FD_179875 | JGI IMG/M metagenome (GOLD analysis project Ga0233426, IMG submission 179875) | Seawater microbial communities from Saanich Inlet, British Columbia, Canada - SI_118_April2016_10_MG | ecosystem: Environmental > Aquatic > Marine > Inlet | place: Canada: British...
CATCTGTTGAGTACCATCTATCCGAGTCTTTTAGGATTTCTCGGGTGTTTTTTGTTTCAGACCACTTGATGCTGGAAGCGATTGCACTGAGTCCGGTTGAAAGCAAATAAATGTTCATATTTTTTCCGGGGCTGACCCAGATAACGCGAAAAAGGTGTTATCATGGGCAGCATGCGGAAGAGTCGCTTAAGTAAGTATAAACAGGGTCGCCTGGTCGAGCATTTTGTTGCCGGAACCACGGCTCGAACTGCGGCCAGTTTATGTGGGGTAAACCGGAAAACTGCGGCACTATATTTCCTGCGCCTCCGCGAAATCATTGCTTATGAACTGGAGGCAGAAACAGCAGATATGCTTGGCGGTGAAATCGAGGTGGACGAAAGCTATTTCGGTGGCAAACGCAAAGGCAAACGTGGTCGCGGTGCGGCGGGTAAAATTCCCGTATTCGGTATATTAAAAAGGGGTGGGAAGGTTTATACCAAGATCATCCCGGACGCTGCTTCGGCAACGCTGATCCCGATTATTGAACGTAAAGTCATCCCCGACAGCATTGTCTATTCGGACTGCTGGCGAGGCTACAACGTACTGGATGTGTCAGATTTCCACCACTTTCGTATCAACCATTCCAAGCTCTTTGCAGACCGTCATAATCACATCAACGGCATTGAGAATTTCTGGAACCAAGCCAAACGTCATATGCGCAAATTCAACGGTGTTCCAAAGGCCCAATTTGGACTATATTTGAAGGAATGTGAGTGGCGTTTTAACAACAGTGACCCATCAGTACAATTATCACAGCTAAGACAATGGGTTAAGAAGTATTTGAACTAGTTATCTGGGTCAGCCCCTACAACTTTTGATCCAATCGTCTGAGAGTGCAGCGTGTAATTCTCCGCGCTATTTACGCGGGTGTCTTTCAGATCATAAACAATCGTGTCGCTTTTGGGTTGCATGGTTTTTGATTGAACAAATTCACCGCGCCCCAGAAACGGTTTTTTGTGTTCTGATAAATGTTTCGTGCAAAAATCATTCGCCCAAACAACAACGTCTTCTTCTTCGATCCAGATGGAAAACGGCGCGGATTGCGCGATTGCGCAAATGGAATTCTGCATCTTTCCTGTTCGCCCATTCGAAAGGGGCATGATCCAAGCAAGGCAAGTGCCAAGGCCAAATAGAAGCACCAAAATTACCAACGCGGATGTGTCAGTCATCATAATCATAACCAATTTGCAAACAGTTGCGATCAGTCTTGGCTCTATCCGTTAATTTCGCGTTAACGAATTAACCATCAACAGGAATGCGCTGGTTGTCCCCAAAACCACCTGTTTGCTCAACCTCAAGGGCGCCGCGTGCCCAGCGCACGTTTACAATCGCGCCGGTTGCGCCCTGCAACGCCTGCATCGCCGCACTTTGGTTTTTCAGCTGATAGCCATCGGGGCGACCGTTGGTGAATGTCAGCTCTGCCCCCGTGCGCTCTAACATGGTTTTCGCAATAAACAGACCCAAACCCATGCCCTCATATTCGGGCCGCGACTCATCTTTCGCGCTCGCCGCTTTGCGTTTGCTAAGGAACGGATCGCCAATCCGCCCCAGCAATTCGCTCGGATATCCAGGACCGTCATCCCCAACCACCACACGAATGGACCCCTCGCTCCACACTGTTTGCACCCAAACGGTCGTTTTTGCGAAATCCACCGCGTTTTGCACAAGGTTTCGTACGCCGTGAATAAATTCTGGGTTCCGCATTGCGATGGGGATCGTCTCCAAACGCGGTTGCTCCTTTGATCCGTTGTACAAAAAGTGAATGATGATCCCACGGTTTTCATGGGGCTCTGCGGCCTCCTGAACAATTGCCGTCAACGGCGCCATCCGCAGGTGCAAATCGTCTTTGCCCGCCCGCCCCATATCGCGCAAAATTTCGCGTAAACGCTCTGCCTGCGATGTGATTAACTCCGCATCTTCGCGCAGTTCGGGCTTGTCACTCAATTCCTCTGCCAGCTCTGATGCCACCAATTTAATTGTCGCCAATGGTGTGCCCATTTCATGGGCCGCAGCGGCAACAACGCCACCCAACAACGTCAATTGATGTTCGCGCGCCAACGCCATTTGCGTCGCAGACAAGGCTTGGCTCATGGAAAAGGTCTCATTTGTGACGCGCCGTGCATAGCCGCCCAAAAACAAAACCCCGATCACCAAGGCCACCCAATACCCCGCAACAAACAACTGCGGCAATTCCACCGTTTCACCCGAATTTAGGTGCAGCGGAATATACAGAAACGGCAAAACACTGATCGCCAGCATCGCAATGCCGCCGACCAACAGCGTCGCATTCAGCCGCAAAACAGTGGCTGAGATCGTCACGGGCGCAAGGATCAACAACGCAAACGGATTGTGCAGCCCACCGTTCAGATACAGCAGAAACACCAGCTGCGCCAAATCGAACAGCAACGTCAGTGTCGTTTCACGTTGGGATAAGCGTTTGTTTTCAGGCAAAATAAACGTGGCCGCCAGATTGAAAATGACCGACGCACCGATGGCCGCGACGCTCAACCCCAGCTGTAATTCCAAATCCAAGCCGTAAAATGCGAACGCAATCGCGAAGCATTGGCCAGCAATCGCCAACCAGCGCAAATTGATCAGCGTGCGCAATCGCACCCATTCGCTGCGGGCCGTATTGGCAAAAATTGCCTGTGCTTGGTCTGACATCGGCGCGGTGGTTCCTCAACAGGTTGTGACTTTTTGGCGTCTTGCTGTTTGTCGCATAACCGTCCTGAGTGGTGCAACGTCTGATCAAGAAAAGGAAGAACCCCATGCAAAAAGCAATCGCCATCGCAGCAGGCGTCGTCGTTGCCTCTGGGCTAGGCTTTGGTGCATACACCGTTCTTACCTCTGAAACGCAATGCAGCGGTGGCACCATCATCGCGGGTGGCAAAGCGGCTATCGGTGGGCCGTTCACGCTTGTGGATCACACAGGCACAACTGTCACCGATAAAGACGTGATCACAGGCCCAACGCTGGTTTATTTCGGCTTCACCTACTGCCCCGATGTGTGTCCGCTGGATACTGCACGCAACGCCGAGGCGATCGACCTGCTGGCCGAAATGGGGCACGACGTGAAACCCGTTTTCATCACGATTGACCCCGAACGCGACACGCCACCCGTCCTCGCGGATTTTGTCGAGGTGATGCACCCCAAAATGATCGGCCTGACAGGCACACCAGAACAGATCAAAACCGCATCTCAAGCCTATAAAACCTACTACCGTAAAAACGGCGAAGGCGAAGATTACCTCATGGATCACAGCACGTTTAGTTATCTCATGGGGCCAGATGGCCTGTGGGAGTTCTTTCGCCGTGACGCCACACCGCAAGAAATGGCGGACACTGTCTCTTGCTATGCAAATCAAGCGTAAGGGCTATGCGTGTTAAATCTAAGGCTTTGTTTGACCTTCGTTAAACCAAACGATATTTGTGTTTGTAACGAATAAGGGATGGAACATGTCTGAACTGGAATTGCGCGAAATTGGCGAAGACAATTCGCTTATGATTTTGGATGATGATGAACCGTTTCGCCGCCGCCTTGCCCGCGCGATGGAAAAACGCGGCTTTAACCCAACAGCGCTGGAATCTGTTGCCGCAGGGCGCGCATTTTGCACTGCCACACCGCCAGCTTACGCCGTTGTTGATCTGCGGCTTGAAGATGGCACAGGCCTTGATGTGGTCGAAGTGCTGCGTTCTAAACGTGCGGATGCAAAAATTATTGTTCTTACGGGGTACGGCGCGATTGCCACGGCTGTTGCTGCGGTGAAAATTGGCGCAACTGATTACTTGTCAAAACCTGCCGATGCAAAAGACGTCACAAACGCGCTTCTGGCGCTTCCGGGCGATAAACCTCCGCCCCCAGAAAACCCGATGTCCGCGGATCGTGTGCGTTGGGAACATATTCAGCGTGTGTTTGAGCTGTGTGATCGCAACGTATCTGAAACGGCGCGTCGCTTGAACATGCACCGCCGCACCTTGCAGCGGATTTTGGCCAAGCGCAGCCCAAAGTAACTAGGTTTCTTTCGCTTCTTGGCGCAGCCATTTCCTGAAAATGCGCAAGGACGGGCTGTCAAAGTTCTTGCGGGTCACAAGGTGGTACCCCAACCCCTCAGACTTCAGCACACACACGGCTTGCAGTTCGCCCGTGTTAATTTTCGGCTCGATCAACGTGCGTGTGATTGCTGAAATCCCCAGCTTTGCATTCACCGCAGCAAAGACCAAATCACTGGAGGCCAGTGTATTCACCTCCGCTGTGTCCAGATCAAAACCCTCGCACGAAACAACCAACCGACGTTCGCGGGCATAAATTTTTTCAAAAAACCATGTTAAACCAGTCAAATCCTTCATCGAATTTGCATTTGGATTGTTGATAAGGTCTGGATGCCCAACAACGACCAAATCACCATTGGTCAAATACTCCACATCGCACCCGGCCCAGTTTCCGTCACCAAAACGGATGGCCATATCGACATTGTCCTTGGCTAAATCCACCAAATTATAGGTCGGGCTGATGTTCAACGTAATGTCGGGATGCGCTGACCAGAACGATCCGATACGAGGCATCAACCAGCTGGTGGCAAACGCGGGCGTCACCGAAATTGTCAGGGGGCGATCAACACCCATCTGGCGAATATCTTTCACACCGCTGGCGATTTCACCAAATCCAGCAACCAACCGCGCCGCCAGTCGTTCACCCGCATGGGTCAGCGCAATTCCACGTCCCGCCCGCACAACCAGCGATTCTGAAAACTCTGCCTCAAGCCCACGAACATGCTGCGCAATCGCGGCGTGGGTCACATTCAGCTCTCCCGCAGCCTTGCTAAAGCTCAACAACCGCGCCGTTGCCTCAAATGCCCGCAATGCAGACAGGGATGGGATTTCTCGCCAGTCCATTAAGATGATAGTTCAGCTAACATTTCAGAAATATTTCAGATTCGATCCGTGAACGCAACCCTGTTAGAAAGATTACAGAAACTGAAAAGGAGAACCCCATGTTCAACGCAATCGCAAACACTCTATTCCTCGCCACACGCAATGAAACAGGCGCACCGACACATCATTCCGAACTGTTCCACCACGAAGCACGCAAACGCGAAGAATTGCACCGCCAGCAACTAAATGCGCGTTTCTACACCCGCCGAGGATAAACCTCAACTCTCATTTAAATCGTTAAAGACCTCAATGAACGCACCCTTCGATTCCATCGGGGGGTGCGGCCGCAAACGCCGCCTCGGGATGTCGTCGAACACGGGTTTGCCAAACAATTTGTCCGCTTCTTCACGTGAAAATCCAGCAATCTCCACCGCTTCCAACCAAGCCGAGATTTTATCCGCCCGCTTAATCTGTTTCTTGATCGCAATCGGCAACGTGGCGGGCAGGCCAAACCGCAGATGAATCGCAGCCATCAACCGCTTGTCTAGCGCGTCATATCCCGGCCCAACTGCAGATTTCACAGGCGAAATCATATCGCCAATCACGTATTCAGGCGCATCGTGCAACAGTGCCGCCAACTGCCATTTTCGCTCCGCCTTGGGATACAAACGGCGATACAATTCCAGCACAAAAACCGAATGTTCGGCCACGGAATACGGATAATCCCCATAGGTTTGCCCATTCCAACGTGCCACAAACGCCAAGCCATGCGCGATATCCTCGATTTCGATATCCAGCGGCGACGGGTCCAACAAATCGAGCCGTCGCCCCGATAACATTCGCTGCCAAGCCCGTGGTTGTGCCATTCAAAAATCTCGCTTTTTAGTGCGCCTTGTCACTGTTTTGGCGCGTCTAACGTGTTTGGATGTTTTTATACCAAAGGAACACGATATGAAAACGATGATTCTAGGCCTCGCAGCCGCAACGCTTTTCGCAGCACAGGGCGCATTTGCGCAGGTCTGCATGGAAACAAACGAATTGCACGCGGCCTTGGCGGATTGGTATCAAGAATCGCCAACTGGCCCGCAGACAGAACATCGTTATTTTCAAACGCAACTCTGGGCCTCGCCTGAAAACGGGACGTGGACCCTTGTGCGATATTATTCCTCCACATCGGCCTGCGTTGTGGACCAAGGCAAAAACGCGCCTCAACAGGTTGCAGAATTGATCCTGAACGACTGATCACGCGCATAAATACATCCAATCAAAACAACTGATGTCGCAGTGCACCCGTTTTTGTTGCCCTCAAACCCTTTCTTTGCTAGAGCCAGCCCAAGTTTTCTGGGGCAATGCGGCCTCACCCACAAAAGAAAGAATTAAAGATGAGCAACGACTATTTCGTCAAAGACATCTCCTTGGCCGAATTTGGCCGCAAAGAGCTGGATATCGCTGAAACTGAAATGCCGGGATTGATGTCCTTGCGCGAAGAATTTGGCGAAAGCCAACCGCTCAAGGGCTCACGCATCGTTGGCTCCTTGCACATGACCATCCAAACCGCTGTTCTGATCGAAACACTGACAGCTCTTGGCGCGGACGTGCGCTGGGCATCGTGTAACATCTTCTCAACACAAGACCACGCCGCTGCCGCAATCGCTGCCTCTGGTGTTCCTGTATTCGCTGTAAAAGGCCAAACACTGACAGAACATTGGGATTACCTCGATAAATCCTTCATGTTCGAAGACGGCCCAAACCTGATCCTTGACGATGGCGGCGACGCGACTTTGTACATCCTTTTGGGTGCGCGCATTGAAGGCGGCGAAGCCTTCGGTGTTCCGGGTTCTGAAGAAGAAGAATGTATCCAAGCACAAATCAAACTGCGCATGGCAGCATCGCCAGGTTGGTTCACAAAAATGCGCGGCCAGATCGTTGGTGTGTCCGAGGAAACAACGACAGGCGTGCACCGTTTGTACGAATTGCACAAAAACGGCGAACTGCCGTTCCCAGCAATCAACGTGAACGATTCTGTGACCAAGTCGAAATTTGACAACAAATACGGCTGTAAAGAATCACTGGTTGATGGCATCCGCCGCGCAACTGACACCATGATGGCTGGTAAAACAGCGGTTGTTTGTGGCTACGGCGATGTTGGCAAAGGCTCCGCCGCATCCCTTCAGGGTGCTGGTGCGCGTGTTAAAGTTACCGAAATCGACCCTATCTGTGCGCTACAAGCAGCCATGGACGGGTTCGAAGTTACGACTCTTGAAGACACAGTGAAAGACGCTGACATCTTCATCACCACAACAGGCAACAAAGACATCATCCGCATCGAACACATGCGCGAGATGAAAGACATGGCCATCGTTGGCAACATCGGTCACTTCGACAACGAAATTCAGGTGGCAAACCTTGCCAACTTGAAAATGACCAACATCAAAGACCAAGTAGACATGTACGAAATGCCATCTGGCAACCGTATGATCCTTCTGTCCCAAGGTCGTTTGTTGAACCTTGGCAATGCTACGGGTCACCCATCGTTCGTTATGTCCGCATCCTTCACCAACCAAGTGTTGGCGCAGATCGAATTGTGGACAAAAGGCGACGAGTACAAAAACGAAGTCTACATCCTGCCAAAGCATCTGGACGAGAAAGTAGCCCGACTGCACCTCGCCAAAATTGGTGTGAAATTGACAGAGCTGTCCAAAGACCAAGCCGATTACATCGGTGTGGCAACCGACGGCCCGTTCAAGCCAGAGCACTATCGCTATTGATCTGAACGACAAATAAAATAAGTTAAGCCTCGTAATAATTTACGAGGCCTTTTTTATGCGATATTTTTCAATTCTATTTCTAACCTGCGTGATGGCGACTTCACTTAATGCCAAGCCCAAGGTCAAAGAGAATCTCAAACACTATACGATCACCGGCGACAGCGTGAATGCTCTGAAATCACAAATGAAAAAGAAGGGTCCCAAAGGGTTCTGGGGCTACACAGAATGGTACGTGAAATGGACGGGTTCATGCAAAGTGTCCGTGAACGTGACCATCACGATGCCAAAGTTGAAGGAATCATCAAAAACGCCAAAAGAGGTGCGCAAAGAATTTGATGAAATGTATGCCGCACTTCTGAAACATGAACGCAATCACGGCAAAAACGGGATTAAGGCGGCACAGGCAGTTGAAAAAGCCAACTGCGAAAATACCGATCCGATTTTTAAGAAATACAACAAGGCAGACAAGTCCTATGACTTGAAAACCAAACATGGGCGCACCGAAGGGGTAAAACTGCCTTAACGATGCGAACGAATCGCAATGATGCAAACTCGCAGATACGATCTAGATTGGCTTCGTGCCATCCTTTTTGGCATCCTTGTACCCTATCACGCGCTGATCGGGTTCGTTAGTTACGGCGCCGATGTTTATGGGTATCGAAACCAAGACATCGGCGGCGACACACCAGAATTCATCATCTTTATCCTGCACACGTGGCGCCTGCCTGCGCTTTTCCTTATCTCGGGTGTTGGCACCTATTTTCTGATGCGCCGTCGCGGCGTGGCAGCTTTTGTCGGTAACCGAATAATCCGCATTCTGTTTCCTTTGATCATCGGCGTGGTGTTCTGGAGTTCGATCATCGCCTACCACCAAAGCACGATCACCCATATTGTACCCGCATTCCCGCAATTCTGGTGGGAGCGACTTTCCAAACTTGATCCTAATCGCACGGGCCATTTATGGTTCTTGATCAACCTTTTCTTCTACTCAATCCTTGCGGTGCCGCTGTTTCGCGTTTTGCTGCAATCCCCAAGCAGTAAAATCGCCCGGGCTTTGCCGATTTTCGCGGGTTTTATCATCCTCTTTGCGGCGCTCTGGATTAAACCGCAAGGTGCAGTGTTCGGAGAGTATCTTACATGGAAAACAGTCATTTACGCTATGTACTACATCCCTGGTTTTTGGCTGATGACCACCAGTTTTCCTGTGTGGGCGCTTGCTGCAAGATTTAGATACGTCTCGCTGATTGGTGGCATCATAACGGTGGCAATCTTGGGTCTTTATCTTATCTCAATGTACTCTGATACCGACGACATGAACCGCATGATCAACGGCTATTGGATCAACCAAAACTGGCCGCGTTTTTCGCTCATCAATTCCAGCTATTCTACACTTTACGCGCTGACAACATTGCTGTGGTGCGCCGCAATTTTCGGTTTTGGCCATCACCACCTCAACGGTCCACATCGGTTCTTGCCAAAATTAAACCGTGCCGTTTACCCCTTCTATATCTTCCACATGGTGGTGCTGCTTGTCGTCCTTTTCTACCTGCGTTTCACCCCGTGGCCGTGGGTCCTCGAATTCTTCATCTTAACCATCACCACCTATTTAGGGACCGCAATTCTCTACCTGATTTTCGACAAAACACCGTTCCTCGGCCCCCTTGTTGGCCTGTCGCGCCGGAAATCGACACCCCCTTAAATCTGCCGAACCGCGAAGAATTTCATCTCACCCCTTTTTTTGCGCACCAACATCCCCTACATTTTGTGTTGGGGGAGGACGCTAGCGTTCCTTCTAAACAAAGACCTAACGCTTGAAGGAGCACAACATGGGTAAACGCGACGATTTGATCGTACAATATGCAGACGATCTGAAAAACAAATGCGGCATGACACCGGACATGGATCTGCTGACCAAAGTCACAATCGGCTGTGGCCCATCCATTTACAACGCTGACGCATCAACCGTCGCGGGCAGCCAACCTGCTGAAATCGAAACCGTGAAGAACAACTTCCTCATCAAAAAACTAGGCCTATCCGCCAGCGATGATCTGGACGGCGCGATTGCAAAAGCGATCGAAACTTACGGCAAATCAGAGCGGAACAAATACCGCGCTGTGGTCTATTATATGCTGACAAAACACTTCGGCAAAGAATCTGTTTACGGCTAATCGCCAAAGCAGAGATGTTTCGGGGCGTCCAAGCGGGCGCCCCATTTTTTTGGTAAACCATGCAACGCAATCCCAATGAACCACGCCAACCGTTCAGCCTTGGCCGATTGATCGGCGGCTTGTTCCTGCCCGTCGTTGTGCTGGCAATGGGCATCGGCGCGTTGTTGTATCACCCCGAAACGCCGCTTGCCGATCCGTGGAACCCGACAACCCCGCTCGATCCAATTGCGCGCCTCACGCCGATCACCCACTGGAAACTGATGCGCGCGGTCGCTGACCCTGTGCAATGCCGCGCAGCCCTTGCCAAATCGGGTGCAGCCTTCACCACGCGGCCAGATCAACTCACCTCTGCGCAATGCCACATCAAAACCCCGACACGCATTTCCACAACAACATCTGCACGTCTTTCGCCGCTGGAAACCCGTTGCGAAATGGCCCTGCGCCTCACGATGTGGGAACGTCACGGTATCCAACCCGCAGCCCGCAAAAACCTAGGCGCAGATGTTGCACGCATCCACCATTTCGGCAGCTATTCCTGCCGCAAAATCGCTGGCTCGGAACGGATGAGCCAGCACGCCACAGCCAACGCCATCGACATTTCAGGTTTTGATTTCACCAACGGCAAAAAGATAAGATTACGCAGTGATTGGAACGGCGAAGCAGACAAACGGGCATTCCTGCGCGACGTGCGCAACAGCGCCTGCACTTGGTTTGGCCTCGTGCTCAGCCCAGATTACAACGCCGCCCACCATGATCATTTCCACATGGATCAAGGCCGCTGGGCCCGCTGCCGCTAAAGCCCACCCATTTCACAAATCAGCGCCCATTCATCAGGCGTCACTGGCTGCACTGACAGGCGCGAATTTTTCACCAAAACCATATCCGCCAGCCTCGCGTCCGCCTTTACCATTTCCAGCGTCACAGGCGTTTTCAGCGGGGCAACCGCCTTGATATCCACGCATTCCCAACGGGGGTCATCCGTGGTGCTGTCAGGGTGGATCAACGCGCAAACCTCGATAATTCCAACACAGGCCTTTTCCTTCATCGAGTGATAGAAAAACCCACGATCGCCAATCTCCATCGTGCGCATAAAATTACGCGCCTGATAGTTTCGAATGCCGTCCCATTCCTCACCAGCCTCGCCTTTGGCAACCTGCTGATCCCAACTCCACGCATTCGGTTCCGACTTAAACAACCAATATTGCATCGCCTATCCCTCCCGTTTTAATGGCCGCGACATCAACGTCGCCAAGGCCTGCGCAATCTGCATGCGCCCATCCAAAACATCCGCAACGGCCTGCGCAATTGGCATCTCCACATCAACCGTTTTCGCCAGCGACAAAACCGCCTCCGCCGTCGCAATTCCCTCAACTGTTTTGCCCGTTCCAAACGTCCCCGTGCGCCCCAATTGTTCCCCAAACGCAAAGTTACGCGATTGCAGCGACGTACAACTTAACGCCAAGTCGCCAAAGCCTGACAACCCCATCAGCGTTTCCGTATGCGCCCCAAGCGACCCCGCCAATCGCGCCAACTCGGCAAACCCACGGGTCATCAACGCCGCGCGCGCACTTTCGCCCAAACCAGCACCGACAACCAATCCACAGGCGATGGCATAGACGTTTTTCAACGCCCCACCCAACTGCACGCCAACTTCATCTGGTGACAAATACAGCCGTAAACTTTGCGTCGATAACATCGCCTGCAACTGCGCACCAAGTGCTGCATCTTTGCTTGCAATCGACAGCGCAGTCGGCATTCCCTTGGTCATTTCACTGGCAAATCCTGGCCCAGACAGAACCGCCGTTTGCAAATCCGCAACCTGTTCCACGATCTGCGTTTGCAGCAACCCCGTACCACCCTCAATACCCTTGGCACATAAAACCACAGGCGCATCGCTGGTGAATTTTTGATCTTCCAAAAACCCCCGCAGGCGTTGCGCAGGCAGCACCATCAGCACAACATCCGCGCCGCCAATTTGCTCCAAATCCGCCGTCACATTTAACCGGTCAGGCAACGCAACTCCTGGCAAATACCGCGCGTTTTGCCGCTCCACCTGCATCAAAGCGATCTGCGCGCCGTCACGCCCCCACAGGGTTACATCCAGCCCGCCAATCCGCATCACACTGGCCAAAGCCGTGCCAAATGCACCTGCACCAATCACCCCAACATGCGTCATGCTTTGGCTCCCTTTTTTCCAGACCCCAGCATCGGCGCGGCCTTTCGATCCAACGGCCAACGCGGCCTCGCGGACAGGCTCATGTCGTCCACATGCCCCCCCGCAAACCGCTCCAATCCCGCCCAAGCAATCATCGCCGCGTTATCCGTGCAATACTTCAACGGCGGCGCTAAAAACGTAAATCCTTGCTCGTCTGCAACTGCCTGCAACGCCGCGCGAATGGTCGCATTCGCCGCCACACCACCCGCAACTGCCAGCACAGTTTTGCGCCCAAACGCCTTACACGCCCGCCGCGTTTTTTCCGCCAGCGTATCGGCAACAGCCACCTGAAAGCTCGCACATAAATCTGCGCGATCCTGCACAGTTAACCCGCCTTTTTCGTCGATCAAAGCATCACGCGCCCGTCGTAACGCGGTCTTTAGTCCTGAAAAAGACATGTCCATATCAGGGCGATCCAACAGCGGACGCGGGAATTTAAACCGCTTTGCATCGCCACTCATCGCCTCTGCTTCAATCAACGGCCCACCAGGGTATCCCAGCCCCAACAGCTTGGCCGATTTATCAAACGCCTCGCCTGGGGCATCATCAATTGTGCCGCCCATGCGGGTAAATACATCAGGGCCATGCACGCCCAAAAACTGGCAATGCCCGCCCGACACCAATAGCATCAAATACGGATATTCCACGCCATCCGTCATGCGCGGCGTCAACGCGTGACCCGCCAAATGGTTCACGCCAACCAGCGGTTTACCCGACCCAATCGACAGCCCCTTGGCGCACATCACGCCACTGATAACCCCGCCAATCAACCCCGGTCCAGAGGTCACTGCAATCGCATCCACATCGCCCAAACCCATGTCTGCCTCACGCAGCGCCCGTTCAACGCATAAATCCAGCCGTTCGGCATGGGCGCGGGCCGCAATCTCTGGCACCACGCCGCCAAAATCCGCGTGCAACTGTTCTTGGCCCCAAACCACAGACGACAAAACATCGCCCGCGCCATCAACAGAGCCACGCACTACGGCGGCTGCCGTGTCGTCACAACTGCTCTCGATCCCTAAAACCGTGTAAATCTGCGTCATTGCCAATTGTTTCTCGTCGTGGTTTGCTTGCCTCGCAGGTAACATTTGCACCCCGTCACAGCAATGGCCCGATCAAAATCATGCCCAAACCGACCCTTCTGATGATCCGCCCTTTGCCACAGGCCCGCGATTTTGTGCAGGCGCTTTCCGATCAAACGGGCAAAGCGCCGCCCACGCTCTATTCTCCCGTTCTGCAAATCAACCCGATCACCGCCGACCCTGTGCCAGACAACACGCAATTTCTGCTGTTTTCCTCCGTTAACGGCGTGAATTCCTTCGCGACTCAGGCGCAATCGCGCGCCATTCCCGCCCTTTGCGTTGGCGAAACAACCGCCGCTGCCGCCCGCGCAGCAGGGTTTTCTGCCCAATCCGCAGATGGCACCGCGCAAGATTTGGTTGAATTGGCGATAAAACTGGCAAACCCAGAAAAAGGCCCGCTCATCTACGTCTCAGGTGCGATTGCGGCCCGCGAAATTGACCTGCAGTTGGCCAAACATGGCATCCCATCGCAGCGGCGAATTGTTTACGAACAGGTCGCACAAAACCTATCAGTCATCGCGCTAAAATCCCTTAAAACTAACACCATAATTCCCATTTCCTCCCCAAACACCGCCGCTATTTTCGCTGCTCAAACCGACGGAATCGACCTGTCCAGCGTCACTTTGGTCTGCATTTCGCAAAACGCCGCCACGCCCCTGCGAAACTCCAACGCCATCCAAATAATCGCGCAAACCCCCACCCGCGCAGGCATGATCGCCGCAATTTCTCGCCTTTTATAGCGTGATTTCAACACAGTTGGCGCATTGGGGTTGAGGACGCGCCTCACAGTGCTTAACTTTGTCACAGGGGAATCTTTCCAGATATCAAAAAGGCGTTCGGCGCGTGGCTAAAAAATCGAATAAATCATCGGTAATCGAAGACGCAGAAGTTGTGGAAACCGCTGTGACTGACGACGCGAAAGACGTGGTTGAAGAAACCGTTGAAGAAGTCGTAGAGGAGGCAGTTGAAGCCGTAGAAGATACGACAGAACCCGAAATCGCCGCCGAAGAAGAAGAGGCCCGCACCTCCCTGTCATCGCGCGCCCTACGCGGATTATTCCTCATTTTTGTCGGCATCGCAGTTGCGCTTTGGGGCGCTCCAAAACTCGCGCCATTGCTGCCCGCTGGCCTGTCCCCCGTCGCTGAATTCCTAATGCCCGGCCAATCGGAGGCTAAATCAGAGGTCGCCGCCCTGCGTGCAGAACTTGACGCGCGCATCGCCGCAATTCCAACCGCCACAGGCGTTGAACAAAAAGCCATCGACGACGCAATCGCCGCCTTTGCTGCAACTCAAGCCGAAGAAATGGCGCTGATCAAAGACCGCCTTGCCGCAACCGATGGCCAAGACATCGAAGCCCGCATCGGCGCACTTGAAACACAAGTCCAAGGCGTGAATGCCGAGCTCAAGGCAGTTGGCGAACGTCTATCCCTGCAAATCACCGAAAACGGCGCAACCCTGTCAGAAGAGGCCGCATCAAAACTTTCGGGCTACCAAGCCGTGCTTGAAGGATTAAAAGCCCAAGTCGCCGATCTTGCCGCCAAAAACGGCGCGCTTAGCCAAAAAATCGAAGAGGCCGCCACCGCATCTGCCCGCCGCGTCGAAGAAGCCCAAGAAGAAGCCTCAACCAAGGTCGCAGACACGGCCACAAAGAAAAACCTCACCGAAATTGACGCTGCGCTCGACAGTGGCGCACCGTTCAAAGCATCCCTTGATACGCTCGTCCAAATCGCGGGCATTGACGCGCCAGCAGGACTGCTTGCCATCGCAGAAAACGGCACAGCATCATGGACAACCCTGCGAAACGGCTTTTCCGATGCCGCGCACAACGCCCTGCGCGCCGATATCCAAGCCAAGGCGCAAGACGGCTCCATCAGCAAATTCGGCGCCTTTCTCAAAACCCAAGTTGGCACGCGGTCGCTGGAACGCAAAGAAGGCCCAGAAACCGACGCAATCCTTTCGCGCGTCGAAGACGATCTGGTAAACCGTCGCCTCTCCGCCGCCCTTACTGAGGCCAACAGCCTGTCGGACGCGGCCAAATCCGCCATGTCCGATTGGATCGCCAAACTCAGCGCGCTCTCCGCCGCACAATCCGATCTCAATGCCTTATCCGCCAGCCTCGGCGCACCCTAAAAGAAAGCGCGACACATGCTGTTGTCCCTTATCCGTATCGTCTTTTTCATCGCGCTGATCGTCGTCGCCGCCTTCGCAGGCTCCTACCTGATCGAAGCAGGCGGCGAGGTGAAACTGTCGTTCAACGGCGACGAACACCGCTTTACCCCCATCGCAGGCCTGATCGGTTTGATCGTATTTATGATTGCCGTTTGGGTCGCCTTCAAACTGTTCGGCCTGCTGGTCGCCGTATTCCATTTCTTCAACGGCGACGAAACCGCCGTGTCGCGCTATTTCACCCGCAACCGCGAACGCAAAGGCTATGAGGCTTTGGCTGACGGCATGGTTGCACTCGCCGCTGGCGAAGGCAAAACAGCCTCTCAAAAAGCCGCCAAAGCAGAACGATATCTTGAACGCCCTGAACTGACCCAACTGATCAGCGCGCAAGCCGCTGAAATGTCAGGCGACACCAAAAAGGCTGTTCAATATTACAAAAGCCTTTTGCAAAATGACCGCACACGGTTTGTCGGCGTCCAAGGTTTAATGAAACAAAAACTAGCAGAGGGCGACACAGACACGGCCCTAAAGCTCGCAGAAAAGGCATTCGCCTTACGTCCCGCGCATGACGCAACGCTGGAAACTTTATTCGCGCTGCAAACCGAAAAACAAGAATGGTCAGGGGCACGCAAAACAATCGAGGCCAAGGTCAAAGCCAACACGCTTCCCCGCGATGTTGGCCGTCGCCGCGATGCAGTTCTCTCGCTCGCCGATGCGCGTCGTTTGCTGGATGACGGCGAAATCCCTGCTGGCAAAGAGGCGGCACTGCAAGCCAACACCTTGTCGCCCGATCTTATTCCCGCTGCCGTTTTGGCCGCCGAAATGCACGTTCTGGACAACAACAAAAAGGCCGCTACCAAGGTTTTGAAAAAGGCGTGGGGCAGCAAACCGCACCCCGATCTAGCTGACGCTTTTGCCCAAATCGAACCAGATGAAACGCCCGCGGCTCGCCTGAAACGGTTCAACCAACTGCTGCGCGCAAATTCCGATAACGCCGAATCGCGGATGCTTCAGTCCGAACTGATGCTCGCCGCCGAAGATTTCCCGGGCGCACGTCGCGCCATTGGATCCTTGGCAGAAGCGGAACCAACCGCGCGCTCCCTCGCAATTATGGCGGCCATCGCAAAGGGCGAAGGCGCAGAAGACATCGTCGTGCGCGGCTGGTTGACCAAGGCAATCGCATCATCGCGCGGGCCTCAATGGATCTGCGGATCGTGCAACAAAATCCACACGGCTTGGGCGCCAAAATGTGACAACTGTGCCAGCTTTGATGCGATGGATTGGAAAACCCCACCCCAAAGCGATGATTTGGCAGAAAACACCTCGATGCTGCCACTGATGGCTGGCACGTTGGGTGCTGAACCAGATGTGGTTAATCCCGAAGAAACGTCAAAATAGCATCGTTGACCTGTTTGGGATGTGTCGTCACCAAAGAATGACCTGCGCCTTTAATTTCAACCAGTTGCGCGCTGCGGTTCATCTCTCGAAGGTGCATGGCGCAGGCAATTGGGATGACTTCATCGTCCGTTCCAAACAACGCCAAAATCGGCATTTCACGATCCAGTAAAACACGGTGGGCCTTGCGAAGGTCGGCGTAAATTATGTGGCGTACACTGCTTAAAACCGCCGCGCCATACCCCGCAAAGCGCGTTTCACGACACTGTAACGCGATCAATTCTGGGTCTACCTTTTCGGCTTTCCCCGCCTTAATCGCACCACGGCGCAGGCTCCAACCGCCCAAAATAAACATCATCACATCGCCAATCACAGGCCAGCGCGCGATCCAATTTGGCGGCCCTTCCAGAAACCCGATCGGGGCCACAAGAATCAGTTTACGGATACGATCCCGCCGCAGCGATGCGAAATGCGTCACGATCCCACCGCCCATCGAATAGCCCAGCAAATCATACCCGGCCTTTACGCCCAGCGTGTCCAAAATTCCGTCCAATTCACGCACGAAAAAATCCATGTCGTGGCGCGCGTAAGGACGATCCGAAAAGCCACGTCCAAAATGATCAAACGTCAAAACCCGATGCCCCGCACGGGTAAGCGCAGGAATTTGATCGCGCCAAATAAAGCTGGGCGTGGTCAGCCCGTGCACCATCACAATCACGGGGCCACTCAAAGGGCCATGCCATTCATAATGAATGATCCCGTCAGGCAGGTTCATAAAATCGCCAGCTGCACCGCGCCGAACCCGCGCTGACATCGGTTGTTTCAGGAACCACGCAATAACAAGGCACAGCGTCAAAGCCAGTAAAACCGTCAATGGCGTTACGTAGCTCATGTGCCGCAAAAAGTTTGGTGCACAACCTGATCCGCAGTCGGCGGCCGTTCGTATTCGCTGTTTTCTGGCTGCTCGACGAAAGGGGTTTCCAGAACCGAAATCAGTTTTTCAAACGACATAAAATCACCCGCGATTGCACTTGAAATAACTTCCTCAACACGATGATTTCGCGGGATAAACACAGGGTTCGCCGCCGTCATTCCGCCCAACAGCGCAGGGTCAAACACAACGCGCCAAGCCTCTAGCCAGCGGTGCGCAGCATCTTGTGAAACGAACAAATCCACAAACGCATCATCCGATCCACCCGCGGCAATTCGGGTCAATTCTGCAAAGAACAGCGTGAAATCACAGCTATGATCCGTCATCACTTTAAACGTGGTTTGCATGAACGCAGAATCGACGTTGATGCCGAGCTTTGCCGCAATTCCAGCGTTCAACGCGTCGTTGAAAATATCCAAAAACCCCTCAACCGCACCCTCTGCCAGCTTCACCGCAGTGTCTTCATCGCCGTGCAAAATCGGCAGCAAAGCCTCTGCCAATCGCGATATATTCCACACGCCAATATTGGGCTGATTGACCCAGGCATACCGCCCATTCTGATCAATCGAACTGAACACCGTGTTGGGATGAAACCCGTCCATAAACGCGCAGGGCCCGTAATCAATCGTCTCACCCGCGATCTGCACGTTATCCGTGTTCATCACGCCATGAATAAACCCCAAACACATCCATTTCGCGATCAGTTTCGCCTGTCGCTCCATCACCGCAGACAACATCGTCAAGGTCGGGTTCTCTGAGTTACGCGCCTCGGGGTAATGGCGATCAATCACGTAATCCGCCAAAATTTGCAGGTTTTCGCTTTGCTTGCGGGCAAAGAAATACTGAAATGTTCCAACCCGAACATGGCTTTGCGCGATCCGCGTTAAAACAGCGCCCGGCATTCCCGTTTCGCGCTGCACACGTTCACCCGTCGAAACAGCCGCCAGCGCCCGCGTCGTCGGAACACCGGCGGCGGCCATAAATTCGCTGACAATATATTCGCGCAACACTGGCCCGAGTGCGGCTTTGCCATCGCCATTTCGTGAAAACGGCGTCGCGCCAGACCCTTTTAGCTGAATATCGCGCCGAATTCCGTCTGGCGCGACTATTTCGCCCAACAAATGCGCCCGCCCATCCCCAAGTTGCGGTGACCACCCGCCAAATTGATGCCCAGCGTAGGCCATCGCGAGCGGCTCTGACCCTATAGCCACGGCAGCACCCGATAACACTGCAATCCCATCAGGCGACGCCAACCATTTGGCATCCAATCCGAGTTCGTTTGCCAAAGCAGTATTCAATTTTATCAACTTGGGCGCAGGTGCTTTGTCAGGATCGACCCGCGCAAAAAACTCGCTCGGCAATTGCACATAGGTGTTGTCGAATGTGATCATTTCGCCCACTCGCGCAGAATATATTTTGCCGTCATCAAATCCAAATGTGCGCCACCACCGTTTTTAAACAACGTGATTTCCGCGTCGGTTTTTCGCCCAGCCGTTCCTGCAACTAGTTCATAAAACTCGCCCTGAATATCGGCCTCCTTAAACGCACCACTGGCAATCGGAATCTTTAACTCTCCGATATGCCCAACGGTCGTCGCGCGGCTGTCCACAAACACCCGTGAACGGGCCAGCGCCGCGTCATCCACCTCGCGCATGTCGGGCCGATAGGCCCCGATCAAATCCACATGCTGCCCCGCCCTTAACCACTCTCCGCGCAAAACAGGCTCGGTGCTCATCGTCGCACAAGACACTATATCGACCAGCGAAACCGCTTCTTCTAGACTCTTCATCGCCTTGATTTCATGGGTTTTAGATAGGTCGCTGGCAACATCTTCTGCCTTTGAATGGGTGCGGTTCCAAATCAGAAATGACGCACCGTGAAAAGCACTGGAATAGGCAGAAACCAAGTTCCGCGCCACGGTTCCAGCTCCCACGATTAGCACAACTTTGCTATCGGGTCTTGCCAGCATTTTGGCCCCCAACAAACTGTCACCCGCCGTCTTCCATTTGGTCACCAGATGAAAATCAATCACTGCTTCCAGCGTTCCAAATTCGTCATCAAACACCATGACCCCGCCGTGGATCATCGGCTTACCCTTGGCGACATTTCCAGGCACAATCGTCGCTGATTTCACCGCAACGCCCAGCCCATCAATCCACGCAGCGCGGCTCAGCAGCGTGTCATCGCCGCGATAGGCAAACCCGTCTGCAATGCTTGCCGTCGCAAGTTTATGACCCGCACGAATTGCCTCCGTTACACCGTTCCAGCTCAGGCGGCTGTCCATTTCGTCAAATCCGATAAACGGAATATCCATCACAACAATCCTTCGTCTTTTAGCCGAGCAACCCAGCCCTCGGGCCCGTCAAACAGATGCGTTTGCCAGCCACGCGCCGCTGCTGCATCCAGGTTTTCCTGCCGATCATCGGCAAACAACAATGTTTCAGGCGCGAACCCGCTTTGTTGCTCCAAAATCTCGTAAATGCGCGGTTCTGGCTTCACTTCACCAAGATACCCCGAAATGTAGCGCTGGTCGAATTCCTTTAGAAACGGATAACGCGTTTCCGCAAATTCAAATGTCTGAACCCCGAAATTAGACAGCGCCAGAACGGGAACAAACCCCACCTTTAACGCGCGCAAAACATCCACCGATTGATCAATCGCAGGCGATGCCATCTTGATCCAGCGATCATGCCAAAGGCGGATCATTTCACGATATTCGGGGTATTTCTCGGCGCAAGCATAGACCGTTTCTTGCCAATTTGCCCCACGATCAACCAGATCATTCATGCGGTGCAAATCTATGGTTTCAAACATTTTTTTACGACCTTCAACGGCCATCAACGTGTCATAAAACCGCTCTGGCTGCCATTCGATCAGCACATTTCCAATATCAAAAACAACCGCTTCAATCTTTCTGGGCAAACCGAACCTCGCGTTCTAACACATCCAAAAACCGAGACCGATCCGCTTTGCTGAACGGCTTTCCGCCGCCTTGGCGAAACGGATCAGCGGCGCGCAAATCCTGCATCAAATCCCGCGTCGCAAGCCGATTTCCGATGTTGGCTTTGGTGAAAACCTCACCGTTGTGCTGAATAACCCGCGCGTCTGCCTCCAGACATTTGGCCGCCAACGGAATATCGCCCGTAATCACCACATCGCCCAATTTACAGCGATCCGCGATCCACATATCCGCCACGTCTGGCCCATCATCCACAACCACTGTTTCCACCAGCGGATGCGGGTTCGGCCGGATGCCACCGTTGGACACAACAAACACTTTCACGTTGTGGCGGTCGGCTACGCGCAGCGTCTCTTCTTTAACGGGGCAGGCGTCGGCGTCGATAAAAATGCTGGTCACTTTTTCGCCTTTGGTGGCTTCACTTTGTATTCTTCTGGGATCGGCATGCGGTTAAAGGCATCTAGGCCCGCGATTTTATAAGCCTCTGCAAGAGTTGGATAATTAAAGGTATTTTCGATAAAGTAATCGACTGTCCCCTTCAAATTCAGCACCGCCTGCGCGATATGGATCAGCTCCGTCGCACCTTCGCCCATGATCTGAACACCCAGCAAACGGCGGGTTTTTAACGACACCAACATTTTCAGCATGCCGTTTTCGATCCCCATGATATGCCCGCGCGAGGTTTCAGCAAACCGCGCAACGCCGATTTCATAGGGGATATCGCGACCCTGAATTTCTTCCTCGGACATGCCGCAGGTCGACATTTCTGGAACCGAGTAAATACCATACGGAAACCACGGCGATTGCGGCAAAGTCGGCGTATCAAGCGCATGGCACGCGGCCACACGACCCTGTTGCAACGACGTGGAGGCAAGCGACGGAAAGCCAATGACATCTCCCGCTGCATAGATGTTTTTCACGTTGGTTTGATAGGTTTTGTGATCGACTTCGATCCGCCCACGATGATCCGTTTCAATGCCAACGGCATCCAAATTCAACGCCTCAGTTGCGCCCATACGGCCCGCAGCAAACAGTAACATTTCGGCACGCACATGCCGTCCGTTTTCCATGGAAATCTCGACACAATCTTCTTTGTCTTCAACCAGTTCCACCTTGGAACCCAACCGCAAATCAATGCCCATTTCACGGATCTGTTGAGTGAATTCCGCGATCAGTGTTTTGTCGATAAAATCAAGGAAGCTGTTGCGCGGTTCAACCAACGTGACGCGCACATCAAGGGACGCCATGATTGTCGCGTATTCCACCCCGATCACGCCGGCACCAACAACAATCAGGCTGCGCGGAATGCTGGGCAATTCCAGTAATCCATCACTGTCAAAAATGGTTGTGCCGTTAAATGGCACGTAATCTGGCCGAAATGGCCGTGTCCCCGTGGAAATCAGAAACGCATCGGATTCGATGATACAGGTTTCGCCATCAATGGCCGTAACCTCGATAGAGTTCTTATCGACAAACCGCGCCGATCCTTGCATCATTTCCACACGATTGCGGGTAAATTGATACTCCAACACATCAACTTCGTAGTCTAACGTCTTGTGTAAACGCGCCATTAGATCCTTTGATTGTATCTGTTCTTGCGCACGATAAGACCGCCCATAAAAGCTGCGCTCACGCCAACCAGACAGGTTCAACGCGGTTTCGCGCAGGGTCTTGGACGGGATCGTTCCTGTATGAACAGACACCCCGCCAACCCGCAAATTACGTTCCACGATCAAAACTTTGCGGTGCAATTTCGCCGCCTGTATCGCCGCAGATTTACCCGCAGGGCCGGACCCGATAACAACCAAATCAAAGCGGCTCATGGGTTAAACCCCATACAGCGCATCGGCGTGAAACGCGATGTGATCTTCCATAAATGACGCCACAAAGAAATAGCTGTGATCATAACCTGCCTGCATGCGAAACGTGCCTTGTTGCCGTTTCGCTGCCATCGCTTCCGACAATGCTTCTGGCTTCAGCAAATCGAGGAACTGATCGTCCGTGCCCTGATCCACCAAAATATGACCAGGATGGCCGAATTCACGCATCATCAGGGTCGCATCATGCATCGCCCATTTGCTCTCATCATCGCCCAGATACGCGGTCAACTGTTTGCGGCCCCAATCCGCAGATGTCGGATGCGCAATCGGTGCAAAGGCAGAGGCCGAAACATACTGATCGGGACGCGCCATCGCCAAGGTCAAGGCACCGTGCCCCCCCATCGAATGCCCCGTAATGGCCTGCGCTTCCTCGATCAACGGAAACTCTTTGAACAGCAACGCTGGCAATTCATCCGCGATATAGCTGAGCATCTGGTAATTCGGTGCCCACGGGTCCTGCGTTGCATCCACATAAAACCCGGCCCCCATGCCCAGATCATACGCCTCATCATCCGCAACCCCGCTCCCCCGCGGCGAGGTATCAGGAAACACAACCGCAACGCCCTGTTCGGCGGCCCAGCGTTGCGCGCCTGCCTTTGTCATCGCATTTTCATGCGTGCAGGTCAGCCCAGACAAGTACCAAACCACGGGCACCTCCTGCACTTTGGCCTGCGGTGGTAGATACAAACCAAATGTCATATCACAGGCACAGACCTCTGATTTATGGGTGTAAACACCTTGAACGCCCTCAAAGCAGCGATTTTCAGCAACAGTTTCCATGATCGACCTCTTTTAAATTCTTCGAACAGCCGTACCGCACAGCGGCTATGCGCTCAACCTCTTACCCGCCAAGAATCCAGCCCAAAACGACCGTTAGGCTCACAACACTGGCAACAGTGGATATCAAAATCGCCGAAGACACCCGCGCAGGGGCCACGCCGTAATGCTGCGCGATGATGTAAATATTGCCCGCCGCAGGCATCGCAGCCGTGGCAATCATCACGCCCGCCGCGAACGGTTCCACGTCAAAAACCCACAGCGCAAAGAACGCAACAACGGCTGGATGCACGATCAATTTGCCAAAACTCAGCCAAACCGCAGTGCCAAACCGCTCCGCCGATTTCCCCGCCAACGATGCACCGATTGCAAACAGTGCACAGGGCGTCGCGGCCGATCCCAAAATGCGCAGAAAATCATCGGCGGCCCGTGGCATTTCAATCCCCAGATAGGACCAGGTCAAACCCAGCGCCATCGACATAACCATCGGGTTCTTCAGCAACCCCAACCCGATCTGCGCCAGCGCATTCACCGAAACCGATCCCTGCCGATCCGCCGTGATGAAAACCACCGCCAACGATCCAAACACGATCAGATCAATCACCAGCACAAACATTGCTGGCGCCGCCGCAACCTCGCCCATCAGGCTGATCAACAACGGCAGCGCCAGAAACCCGTTATTCCCGATAATCGCGCATTGGCCTTCAATCGCAGCCTCGGACCAGCCCTTGCGCAGGGCCAGCGCCACGCCCATGAAAATGGCGTAAACCGTCAGACAGGCCAGCAAATACGCCAGCCCGAAATTCAGATCGAACACCTCGTTCAATGCAAGAGAGCTGGAAAATCGAAACAGCATCGCGCTCAGTGCAAAAAAGAACACAAATTTCGTCAGGTAAACCGTAGCCTCTGGTCCAAAAAACCCCGTCGCGGCTGCACCGTACCCAATCGCGATCAACAGGAAAAACGGCAACGCTTGAAGGAAGATTTCAATCATAATCGCAGCCTACAGAACGGTCATAATCTCGGACAGCGGTTTCTTGATTTTGGCAACCTCAGGCACGGTCGCATCATCGCGCGGATGCCCCACCGCGATAATCATCGTGGCCTTTTCACTTGTCGGTCGGCCACACATTTCCCCCAGAAACTTCATCGGGTTAGGCGTATGCGTCAGGCTTACCAGCCCCGCCGTGTGCAAAGCCGCCAACAGGAATCCTGTCGCGATTCCAACGCTTTCTGGAACGTAGTAATTCTTAAACCGCTCCCCCGTATCCGTCACACCGTACCGCTGTGCAAACACCACAATCAACCACGGCGCATCGGTCAAATGCGGCTTGTGTTTATCCGTGCCGATCGGTTCTAACGCGCGCAACCATTCATCCCCCGCACCGCCCGCGTAAAACGTGTCTTCTTCCTCCTCTGCTGCGGCGCGAACCTGTGCCTTTCGCTCGCCGTTTCGGATCGCCACAAAATGCCAAGGCTGATGGTTCGCCCCACTTGGCGCAGTCCCCGCCGCCGCGATGCAATCCTCGATAATTCCCAACTCCACAGCCCGATCAGAATAATCACGAACCGTATGCCGCTTGCGCATGAAATTCATAAATTTCAACGCCTCCATCCGCATTTCCTCATCGGACAGATCAGCCCGATCTGGCAGGGCAAGCGGCGTGAATTCTCGTGGTTTTTTGTTCATTTAGTTTTTTGGCTTCTTGAATAAAGACAGCGTTCCCGCGTTTGATGATTTTAAACTTGTTAATTTCCTCGATCAAATCGAGAAGGCGTTTTTTGCCAAAGCTTCGGGGGTCAAAATCTGGGTATCGTTTACTTAACTCTTGAACGATTTGGCTTAGATGAGCCTCTTCTTTTTCATCGCTGACGGCTCGTACCGCAGTGCGAATTCGGTTGTAAGCAAAATTTAGGTCGGCGCCTTTTTCCTCAGATTTGGCCTTTGAAATTTTCGGTCTTGGGAGCAAGTTTTCAATATAAATGAACCGCTTACAGGCCATCCGAAATGCCTCAGGCGTTTTCTGCTCACCAATACCATAAACATGAATACCTTCTTCGCGGATTCGATGCGCCAACCGAGTGTAATCTCCATCCGATGAAACGATGAAAAACCCATCATAGAGGCCCGAGTGCAATTGGTCGATTGCATCAATAACCAACGCAATATCGCTGGCGTTTTTTCCTGTGGTCGTGCTCGGCACATGTTGTGCAACAATGCCGAACTTAACTTGGTTTTCAGACCACTTATTCAGCCTAGTGCTTGAAAAGTCCCCATAGATACGCCGCAAACTAATTTCACCGAAACTAGCGATTTCTTCCAAAATCACTTCGGCATATGCGGCGCTAACATTGTCTCCATCAATGAAAACAGCGAGCCTAGGGGACCTATCTTCGATCAAAACTCCACAACAGCCCGAATGCTCTTGCCTTCGTGCATCAAATCAAACCCGTGATTGATGTCTTCCAGCTTTAACTTGTGGGTGATCATAGGGTTGATCTCGATCTTGCCGTCCATGTACCAATCCACGATTTTCGGCACGTCTGTGCGCCCAGATGCGCCGCCAAACGCGGTGCCGCGCCAGCTGCGACCCGTGACCAACTGAAATGGTCGCGTTGCAATTTCTTGCCCAGCACCCGCCACGCCAATGATGATGCTTTCGCCCCACCCTTTATGCGCAGATTCAAGGGCTTGGCGCATGACATTCACGTTGCCAGTGGCATCAAATGTATAATCCGCGCCACCGCCCGTCAGCTCCACCAAATGGGCAACGATATCGCCGTCTACCTTGGATGGGTTCACGAAATCGGTCATGCCAAAATGCCGTGCCATTTCCTCTTTGCCGTCGTTCAGATCAACACCAACAATCTGGTCCGCACCCGCAAGCCGGAGCCCTTGGATCACGTTCAAACCGATACCGCCCAAGCCAAACACAATCCCGGTCGAGCCGATCTCAACCTTGGCCGTATTGATCACCGCGCCAATGCCCGTGGTCACGCCGCAACCAATGTAACAAATCTTATCGAACGGCGCGTCTTTACGCACCTTCGCCAGCGCGATTTCAGGCACAACAGTGTGGTTCGCAAAGGTGGAACAGCCCATGTAATGGTGGATCGGCGTGCCATCCAGCATTGAAAAACGGGTTGAACCATCGGGCAGCAATCCCGCACCTTGCGTGACACGGATTTTCTGGCACAGGTTGGTTTTCGGGTTCAAACAATAATCGCACTCGCGGCATTCTGGCGTATAGAGCGGGATCACGTGATCGCCAACTTTCAGCGAGGTAACACCTTCGCCCACTTCCATCACAATACCAGCGCCCTCATGGCCTAGGATCGCGGGGAAAATCCCCTCGGGATCATCGCCAGAACGGGTAAATTCATCCGTGTGACACAGGCCAGTCGCCTTGATTTCAACCAAAACCTCGCCTGCTTTCGGGCCTTCAAGGTTCACTTCCATAATTTCAAGCGGTTTGCCTGCGGCAACTGCAACGGCGGCGCGGGTTCTCATGCGATTTCTCCAATAAATATCCGTCTCCACCCTGCAAAAAATCAACGTCTTTGACAAACCTTTTTCAACAGAAAGGCGCAGAAAGCTGGGGGGATAGGACTTTGTTAACCATTATTAAGCATGGTCATTCGGATGAAGCTGTTCGCGATTCTTATCCTATTTTTATCCTGTCTGGCCAATGGCGCCGTCGCAAAGCCGATTACCCTATTTGGACGCAGCTTTGACAAATCCGTCGCGATCTACGGGTCTTTCATCATCCCCCCTGGCCCAACAGAAAGCGCGGGCGAAAATGCGAAGCTGGAATTTTACCTAAAACCCAGCATCACGCTGCACAAATTCTCGGATAAAACCTCGCTCGTCGGCTATTCGATTTTTGCAGCCCTCCAAGATCGCAAACGGCTCTCGTTCAACAACAAGATCACCTTCCTTCTGGGGTTAGAAGTACAACACAAACTGTCAAAATCGGTTCGCCTGTCGTTTGGCGCGCAAGTGAAAACGGAATATGAGCTGACCACAGGGATAAACCGTGGCCGCGCGATTTTGACCGCGGATTTGAATCTGTTCAAAACATGGAAGCCAAAATGGGTCGAAGCGCGGCTTCCAAACGGCTCCAAAATGGTGCTCAGCGGCTGGGCGAACTATCGGTATCCCGGCTCTTTGCACGCCTCCGAAAAGAACAACGGCCTGCTGCAAGGTTCGTTCAAAATCGCAGTTTCCAGACCTTTGGGCAAAACCAAACTCGCCCTCGCGCCATTTGTCTCGCTCAAGGCCAAAGCAGATCACAAGGGGCGCAGTTTCAACAACATCGTTGAACCGGCGCTGGGCATTGATCTAAAGATTCCGTTCAAAAACGGCGGCGATATTTCTGTGGGCGCAAAATCTGTTTACCAATGGCGGCACGCATCTGGTACGGATGAAACTGCAATCCTCGGGTATGTTTCATGGTATAAAAGGTTCTAAAATTGGCATAAAACCGCACTATGTGGTGGTTTTTCACAAAATGCACAGTTTTTGATGACACGGCGCATTTCCTTGATTAGATTCTGCGAAAAGACAGGTAGGGGGTAGCGTGGGCTGTAAAAGCGCAGATTTTGACGTGGTCATTCGCGGTGGCGGCCCTTTGGCCTGTGCCATCGCACGCGACGCGGTTGGCCGTGGGCTACGTGTCCTTCTATCCACACAAGATGATTTTGGCGGCGATATTCGCCAACATATCGTGTCTTGCGGGCTGTCATTGCTGCCAGATCACCAAAATGCCCCGCTCGAAGAAACCACGGTGATGCAACGCGTTTGCCCGCAAATAAAAACCAGAGGAAACACGCAGGCGCCCGACAAAGGCATCCGTTTTTTCAAACCCAAAGACGATCCGAGACCCAACTTGCCTTGCGGTTCCATCGCCAATCGGTTCGCGTTGCTGAATGCACGCGATGCCCAAGAACGCGGCGCGCAGCTGTTTTCACAATCCAATCTTGATGTGCAAAAACAATCAGATACGTCGTGGTCTGCAACTGTCACGTCACATGATGGCGCGCATCTTACATCTGTATCGGCGCGCGTTTACATCGACACAATTCCAAAACTAGAAGACGCGCGTGTGCGATTTGCGCGCGTAGCGACCTTTAAACGCGCGGCCGATTTTGAAGGATTTGCCAGAAAACGCGGTGATGCGGTGCAATTTGCGTTCGAAGCCGATGGCGATGCCATTGATGTCGGGCTCGTTTCTCCAGATAAACCTACGGGCCAAGACCTAGTTGATTTCGCCCATAAACACGGCATTCACGGCAAACCAATCTGGGTATCCAAAAGTTTCGCTCCCATTTTTCAACAACCAAAACTGTCCATTTCGCAGGGACCGACCCAATTCGACATTTCGGACACAACACCCTCTGGCTGGCGCAAATTGGCCGAAGACGTCGTTGCCGAAATCGCGCCCTACGCCCAAATGATCGGCAAACGCTGGACAGCTTTCGCAACGCTTCCGGGCGGTGATTTTGAACCCTCACTGCGCGAAACGTTGTTGTCCGAACTGCAACGTTTGCATCCGGGCATCGACACAGGCGCGATGGAGCGGATGTTTTCCAGTTACGGAACCGAATGCCGCGCGATCTTTGGAACCAAAAACGACCTCGGCCAACATTTCGGCGCAGGCCTGTTCGAGGCAGAGGTAAAGTGGCTCGTCTCAAAGGAATGGGCCAATTGCGCGAGCGATATTTTGTGGCGTCGCACGTTGCTCGGCATGCAATTCACCGATGCCCAAACTGCTGGCCTGAATGATTGGCTGGCACAGGCGCAATAAATTCAGCGCCTCAACAGCCTTGAATTGCACTCTACAGTCCCTATTTCTAGACTAGGATAGACACTTAAAATCGTGGGGGATTCGGTCGTGCGTACATTTGCGTTGGCAATTTTATTTGTGTTTTCAAATACTTTTGCGCAGGCGCAGGCCAATGTTCCCGTTGAAAACGATAATCAGCAACTCCCCACGGATGATGTGGAAGACAGTTCGAACCGCACCAGCGTTTTAGGTGTCTTTGTGTCCGAGCGCGGCGTTCTGAACCTTGGCAATCAAAAAGGCGATGATTTTTCAGAGCTTGCGGGCCTGAAAGATGTGCGCGATCTGATCCTTGATGGCTCGTCGATCACCGATCTCGGCCCGCTGTCTTCCATGAAAAATGTCGAAATGATAAGCCTGTCTGGAACGAATGTGACGGACTTGTCGCCGCTTGCAAAGATCAGATCACTGAAACATTTGTATCTGAACGGCACGCCTGTCACCGATCTTTCGCCTTTGGCGAAAATGACGTGGATCGAAGACATCGGCGCGGATGACACGTTGATCGAGGATATCAGCCCGCTCAAAAATCTCAAAAATCTGCGCAGGCTCAGCAGTCAAGGCACATTGGTATCCGATCTTAGCCCGTTGAAAAAGCAGGTAAAAATAAACTGGTTGAATATTTCTGACAGCCTCGTCAGTGATATTTCCGTCCTCAAGCGGTTCGGTGAAATGCACGAATTGTCGCTTGGTGGCACAATGATCCAAGATATTTCACCGCTGTCCGAACTGTTTGTGATGAAAATTCTGCATCTCGATGGCACATTCGTCCAGGATATTTCGCCGCTGAAAAAGCTGGATCTTTTGGTGGAGTTGAACCTCGGCCTGACCTCGGTGTCTGACGTATCTCCGCTCAGCAAGCTGGAAAATCTTCGGTTTTTAGATCTAAGCGCCACAGCTGTTGAAAATATTGCGCCGCTGTCAAAACTGGAAAATCTCCGCGAAATCCGGTTGCTTGGTACATCGATCAACGATGTTTCTGCGCTCGATCAGCTCGTTGAAAATGGCTTAAGAGTCCGCCGCTAACCTACTGAACACCAAGTGTTTTCAGAACTGGTCAAGCCGCTTCACATCAGCGTCCGAACATTTTCCACGTCTTAGACACCGTTGCAGCAGTTTGATTTTCTTCTTCGTTACTGGCTCTGCTAATCCATAGTCACACGGGCCAATGTTCAACGCATCGCCCTTTGGTGTTTTTTCAAAAAAGAGAATGCTATCGGCGTCGCTTTTGCCCGGAAATCCGCCACACCAACTTGCGGCGCATGTTGTATTCACGGTCAATTCAAACGTCTGCGTTTCCGTCAGTTTTGTTCGCCCCATAAACCGCCCCGTCGTCACCGCTTTCGCAGTGCGCTTGCGCCCTTCACGGTATTTGGGAATGCGCCCAACCATTTTCACTTGGCCGACAAAAATTCGATAGGTTTCTTTTTCACCCTGTCGCCAATTGAAATCACGCGCAACATTTGGCTGCAAACAACTCAGCGCGTGAGCCTGAGGCCCAAGCAAAGAAAAGACCAGAAGGGCGGCAAGAAGCCTCATCCCACGGCCTCTTTGAACTCGCGAATGACCCGTTCATAGGTGTCCCGTTTGAACGGCACAATTTTGTCCAGCAACTCTGCGGGTTTGATCCAACACCATTCACGAAATTCTGGTTCCGCAGTTTGGATGTTGATCAGGCTGTCGTCGCCCGTGAACCGCAGTAAAAACCATTTTTGTTTCTGGCCGCGATATCGGCCTTTCCACAGTTTTGGCACCAGCGCATGGGGCAGATCGTAGGGAATCCAGTCGTCGGTTTGGGCAACCACTTCAACAGCGCTTGCTGGGATTCCCGTTTCTTCTTCCAACTCGCGCAAGGCGGCATCGCGGGGGTCTTCACCCTTTTCCACGCCGCCCTGTGGCATCTGCCAGGCATCGCCATAATTATCGAGCCGTTGTCCCGCAAACACGTTGCCAGCGGCGTTGCACACCATCAGCCCAACGCAGGGCCGATAGGGGAGTGCAGCGATATCTTCGGGTGTCATCAGTTCGCTTGCCCCAAAACGGCCAGCCCCTTGAGAACATCCAAAGCATAGGCCAACTGCGCGTCATCGTTGCGCAATTCAGCCGCTTTCTTGGCGTCAGCGCGCTCCTTTTCCAGCAACGCGCGCTGGTCTTCTGTCAGGCTGTCGTTTGACAGGGAGCCGCGCAAATCAGCCTCAAACCGTTGCTGACGCGCATCTTCTTCTGCGGCCACTTCGATTTTCGGGCGCTGTTCGACCAGAATGTCAGGCGACACGCCCAACGCTTGGATCGAGCGACCAGACGGCGTGTAATACCGCGCCGTGGTCAAGCGCATCGCGCCGTCACCTTGCAGTGGCATGATCGTTTGAACAGACCCTTTCCCGAACGACCGCGTGCCGATAATCACCGCACGGCGATGGTCTTGCAACGCACCCGCCACAATTTCCGATGCAGAGGCAGAACCGCCGTTAATCAGAACCACAATCGGTTTCCCTTGCGCCAAATCACCTGGCTGCGCATTCACGCGATCACTGTCTTCTGGGCCACGGCCACGGGTGGAAACGATCTCGCCTTTTTCCAAAAACGCATCGCTGACCGCAATCGCTTGGTTCAGCAAGCCACCTGGATTATTGCGCAGATCAATGACAAACCCGGTCACCTTGTCGATGCCGCCAGCCTCTTCCACATTGGCCTTCAACTCGGATTCCAGATTTACAAATGTCTGGTCCGAAAACGTGGTGATCCGCAACACAACACTGTCGCCTTCCACACGCCCACGCGATGCTTTTACCTTGATCTTGTCGCGCACAATCGTGATGTCGAACGGCTCGTCGGTGCCTTCGCGTACGATGGTGATCACGATCTCGGAACCGATCTCGCCGCGCATCAATTCAACAGCATCATCCAGCGACATACCGAGCGTGGTCTCGCCGTCCACTTGCGTGATGAAATCGCCGGCTTCAACGCCAGCTTCATCCGCTGGGGTGTCGTCAATCGGGCTGACAACTTTGACAAAGCCATTTTCCTGCGTCACCTCGATGCCCAAACCACCGAACTCGCCACGGGTTTGCACCTGCATGCTGTCGAAATCTTCGGGCGGCAAATACGATGAATGCGGGTCAAGCGACGTCAGCATTCCGTTGATCGCAGACCGGATCAACTCTTCTTCGTCCACCTCTTCAACATAGGCAGACCGGATGCGTTCAAAGATATCGCCAAACAAATCCAACTGTTCGTAGGTAGATTTTGTCTTCGCAGCTTCTTGCGCAATCAGCGGGCCGGTCAACTGGGTCGTCACAACCATTCCAGCAATCGTTCCGCCAATAGCGGCCAGTGCAAGTCTCTTCATCAATCCATCCTAACTATCGTTAACAGCAAACCAGACACTTGGGTCCACAGGTTCGCCTTCATATCTCAACTCTATATAGAGCGTTTCTTGCGCCAAAGCGCTACCGCCATCTGACGCTTCAACCAAAAATTCCTGCGCGCCTGCGGGATTACCGCCCAACAAACCCACAGGTGCCGTTTGATCCACAATCTGTCCGATTTCACCGTACACTTGATCTAGCCCGGCAATCACCAGCAAATAGCCTGGTTGCGGCTCAAGAATTATCACGTTTCCGTAATCCAAAAACGCCCCGGCATAGCGAATTGTCGATGCCGCGGGCGCAGTGACGAGCGCGAGCGGACGCGCCGCAATCACCAATCCGGGCCGTTTCAAACCCGCCGCATCAATTTCGTTAAACCCGCGCAATACCGATCCATCCACGGGCAATCGCAACGTGCCGCGCATTTTATCAAAATCAATCGCCTTGGCCGCCGCAGGTTCAGGGGGCAACACACCGATGCTGCCTGCGAACATTTCCAGCGATGTCGCACTATCCGCAAGGATTTGCGTTTTCACAGGATCATCGGACAATCGACGCGGCAAATCCGTGCGATCCGCAATTGCCTGAGACAACGAAACTCGCGCCTCTTGCACACCCGCAAGACCCAACCGCAGCTGTTCCTCAGCCTCTGTCTGAATGCGCCGCAGCTCGCTCAATTCTTCCAACTGGGATCGCAGCTCTTCGGCTTGGCGCTGCAATGACGGTGTAATTTCAGACATCATCATGCCAGATCGCGCCGTGCCGACTGGCCCTGTCGGATGGATCAACAACATCGGTGTTGTGGCCCGTTCCAGTGTCTGCAAAATCCCCAGCAAACGGCTCAACTGGTCGCGACGGCTCTCAAACTCAAGGCGAATAACCCGCTCACGAATGGTGGCACCGCGCAGCCCATCGCGCATTGCGCTCAACCCGTTTTCATAGGCGCGAACGGTTTCGCTCAGCGCCTTCACACGGTCGCGCGCACTGCTGGCACTGTTCAAACCGTTTGCAGCAACGCTCAACGCCTCAGCCGCTAACTGCGCCTCTAGCACAACATCGCCTTTGGCGACCACAGGCCCACAGTTCAGCGTTACCGCCAGAATGGCCGCTATAATTTTGCGTTTGGCGCTCATGCTTGGATCAAACTTTTGCCTGTCATTTCTTTTGGTAAATCCAGCCCCATCAACCCCAATAAACTTGGGGCCAAATCAGCCAAACGCCCATTTTCGCGCAGCTTCGCACCCCTTGGCCCACCGATCAAGACCACAGGCACAGGATTAACAGTATGCGCGGTATGCGGCCCGCCCGTTTCAGGGTCAATCATGGTTTCGCAATTGCCGTGATCCGCGCAAACAATCATCGCACCACCTGCCGCGTTCAGCGCGTTTTCAACCTGCCCAAGCCCGATATCCACAGATGCACAAGCTGCCTTTGCCGCCTCCAGATCGCCCGTGTGCCCAACCATATCTGGGTTGGCATAATTCACGACGATCAAATCATATTTGCCCGACCCAATCGCCCCAACCAGATTTTCAGTCACCTCGTGTGACGACATTTCAGGCTGCAAATCATAGGTCGCAACTTTCGGGCTCGGTGCCAAATACCGATCCTCACCAGTGGCAGGAACTTCCACGCCGCCGTTCAGGAAAAACGTCACGTGGGGATATTTCTCCGTCTCGGCAATCCGAAACTGCGACAATCCTTTTTGCGCGACCCACGCACCAAGCGTGTTCACGATGTCTTCCTCGGGGAAAATCACATCGCAATACTTCGAATGCGCCGTCGAATATTGGGTGTTCCCGCTGATCAATGCCAGTTCTGGCCGTGGCCCCGTTTCAAACCCATCAAACGCAGGGTCGCCAATCGCCGCCAAAATTTCGCGCGCGCGATCCGCACGGAAATTCAAACAGACCAAACTGTCGCCAGCCGCCATGCCCGCATAATCGCCAATCACCGACGGCAGAAAAAACTCATCCGACGTGTCATTGGCATAGTTTCCCGCAATAACCTGCGCCGCCGAAACCGCACCCATCCCGTCGCCCAGAACCATCGCGCGATACGCTTGTGAAACCCGCTCCCACCGATTGTCGCGATCCATCGCGTAATACCGGCCCGAAACAGTGGCGATAAACGCACTATCACGCATCGCGGATTGCAGCTTTTGCAAATACGTCCCAACTGATTTTGGCGAAACATCGCGCCCGTCAGTAAACAGATGCAGCGCCACACGCCGCCCCGCATCAACCAACACATCCATCATCGCAATCATGTGGTCGATGTGGCTGTGAACGCCACCATCCGACAGCACACCGCACAGATGCACCGTGCCTTCGCCCGTTTCAATAATCCGACGAACAGCAGGCTGCGCGCCCAGCGCACCACGCGCGATCACACCGTTGATTTTCGCAAGGTCCATTTCAACCACACGACCCGCGCCAATATTCATATGTCCGACTTCGGAATTTCCCATCTGTCCGATAGGTAACCCAACATCTGGGCCAAATGTTGTCAGCGTGGAATTTGGGCAATCTGCCATCATGCGATCAAAGTTCGGCGTCTCCGCCTGCGCCACCGCGTTGCCTTCAATCTCGGCACGTAAACCCCAGCCATCCAGAATGCACAAAACGACTGGTTTTGGAATGGTCATTGGCCTGCCTCTGGTTTGTCTGCTTTTTCGCTCTGATATCTGGCACAGACCTTAAGTACAAGTTAATGGCCCGCAAAAAAGGTTAACGCGTTTTCGGCAAAAGTTAATTTTTGGGCTGCAGAAAAGTGCCATACACGTGCCATACGCTTTGCATACCGTTTGCATACGCTTTGCGGACATTTATTTTCCAATTTTTCGGCTGAATTTGGGGCGGCGTTAACCGTGGTTAACGCGCTCAAACACGGTGGTAAGGCGCATTCCCAAGGATGCTCGCTGCGCGGTACAATTGCTCGCTCAACATCACTCGCGCCAGCATGTGTGGCCAGACCATTTTACCAAAAGACAGTGCGAAATCAGCCTCTTGGCGCAGGGCAGGGTCGATCCCATCCGCGCCGCCAATCAGAATCGCCAAATCCTGCACACCTGTATCACGCCAACCGCTAATTTTCTGTGAAAAATCAATAGAACTCAACAGTTTACCGCGTTCATCGAGGATCATCGTCACGGCCCCTTTCGGGATCGCCTTGCGCAGTAATTCCGCCTCAGCAGCCATGCCACCACCGCGTTTATCCTCGACCTCAATCAAAGAAACAGGCCCGAGCCCAAGGCCACGACCCGTTTTTTCATAGCGATCAAGATAGTCAGAGATCAACTCAACCTCCGGCCCCTTCCGGAGCCGACCACACGCGATAATATGTAAAGATAACAAGGCGTTATTCCTGTGGTTCAGGAACCTGTTGCCACATCTTCTCAAGCTGATAGAACTCGCGTACTTCTGGGCGGAAAATGTGAACAATCACATCACCAGCATCCAAAAGAACCCAATCGCCAGCTTGTTTGCCTTCGATTCGGGATTGCACTTCCATCACTTGCTTCAATTTGTCGGCAATTTTCTCTGCCAAAGCAACGACTTGGCGCGTAGACCGCCCAGATGCTACAACCATGTGATCCGCCATCGAGGACTTATCCGCCAGGTCCAGCGTGACAATGTCTTCGGCTTTTTCACTTTGAAGGGTGTTCAAAATAAGGTCTAGCATCGACATGCTAGGAATGTTTGCTTCTATATCAGCCACTTGGGCACCAACACGTTCGATCAGAACCGTGTCCTCCAGAAAGGCGCCACTCTTCCTCGGGCGCTGAGATTCTCGCTAGATATCAGAGCGACCGAGCGGCCTCAAGCATCAACGGTGGGTAGCCGTTATGCACGTACCAGTTTTTCGTAATCTTCGGAAATTGTCCGCGCCATTTCACCGACCTCAAACGTGTAATCGCCGATCTGTCCAACAGGCGTCACCTCCGCCGCTGTCCCCGTCAACCAGCATTGCTCAAACCCTTCGAGCTCCTCTGGCATGATGTGGCGTTCAACCACTTCGATTTGCTTGTCTTTCAACATGCCAATAACCGTCTGGCGCGTTAACCCATTCAAGAAGCAATCTGGTTTCGGCGTGTGCACAACCCCTTCTTTTACAAAGAAAATATTCGCGCCGGTCGCTTCAGCAACATAACCGCGATAGTCGTACATCATCGCGTCAGAACAGCCTTTTGCCTCGGCTTCATGCTTGGCCATTGTGCAGATCATGTAAAGGCCAGCGGCCTTAGCAAAACACGGAATTGTTTCTGGCGAAGGGCGTTTCCAGCGAGAGATATCCAGCTTGGCACCCTTCATTTTCGCGTCGCCGTAATAGGCACCCCATTCCCACGTCGCAATCGCCATGCGCACAGGATTTTTCGCCGATGCAACACCCATGTCATCGCCCGACCCACGCCAGCACAACGCGCGAACATAGGCGTCCGTTAGGTTATTTGCCTTTAAGACTGCGTACTTAGCTTCTTCGATCTCATCCACGGAGTAGGGGATCGGAATGTCCAATTCACGGCCCGAAAATAGCAAACGCTCGGAGTGTTCACGACTTTTGAAGATTTTCCCGTTATAAGCACGTTCACCTTCAAAAACAGAGGACGCATAATGCATCGCATGCGTGAGGAGATGAACATTCGCCTCTCTCCAGTCTACCAATTGGCCATCCAGCCAGATCAAACCGTCGCGATCATCGTATCCACCAGCCATTTTCGTCTCCGCTTAGCTAATATTTTCAATAGTTGCGCAAAATATCCAAAATAAGACACATAATTACGCAAAAGTCGAATTTTGCTAACATTTGATTCTTGGAAAGTCAACAAGACTGACATAAATTGATCCCCACGGATAAATTTTGTGATCAGGTGAAAATCAGAATGCGCGATCGGTTGCAGCAAGGCGGCGAAAATCTTCTGTTTTTGACGGATGATCAATTGCTTCAAGGGATCGAGCTGCTGTTCTTTGCCTATCGCGGGTTCACCTCTGATCCTGATCGTATCCTTGAAAATTACACCTACGGACGCGCCCATCACCGCGCCATTCACTTCATTCATCGCAGGCCAGGCACATCGGTAAACAGCATGTTAGATATCCTTGGTGTCACGAAACAATCGCTAAATCGCGTGTTGCGCCAATTGATCGAAGACGGATTGGTTGAAAGCAAAATAGGCGAAAAAGATCGCCGAGAACGGCATCTTTTCCTGACAAAGTCTGGTAAAGAGCTGGAATCGGAGCTTTCTTCTGCGCAGCGCAAGCGGCTTCGTACTGCGTACAAAGAGGCCGGCCCAGACGCAGTTCTGGGGTTCCGTAAAGTGTTGGAAAACATCATGGATCCGTCGATGCGCAAGCATGTAAAAAAGCTGGTGAAGGACTAAAGCCCAATGAACGAAGTACTGGCAGACGCACATATCTTGATCGTTGATGACGATGAACGCATCCGCACGTTGTTGCAAAAATTCCTGTCGCGAAACGGTTTTTGGGTCACTGCGGCGCGGGATTCCGCCCATGCTCGCAAGCTGTTAGCGGGATTGGAGTTCGATCTGATTGTCATGGATGTGATGATGCCGGGCGAAGATGGCCTTACTCTGACACGGTCTTTGCGTGAAAAACTGCAAACGCCGATTTTGTTGCTAACTGCCAAGGGCGAGACCAACGAACGGATTTTGGGCCTTGAGGCAGGCGCAGATGATTACCTGTCCAAACCGTTTGAACCAAAGGAGCTGGTTTTGCGGATCAACGCGATCCTGCGCCGTGTTCCGGTTGAACAAACTGTGGCGGAACCACCCAAAACCTTGCAGCTCGGTGGTGTGCGATACGACGTGACGCGCGGTGAACTTTGGGCGGGCGATGACCTTGTGCGCCTCACAGCCACCGAAAGCGCGCTGATGCGAATTTTCTCATCCACACCACATTCACCGATAAGCCGCGCCAAACTGGTCGAGGATCTGGGTCGTGATACTGGCCAAGCCCAAGAGCGTGCGGTGGATGTGCAAATCACCCGTCTGCGTCGTAAGATCGAGGCAGATCCGAAATCCCCGCGATACCTGCAAACCGTTCGCGGTGCGGGCTACATGCTGGCACCTGAGTAGATCATGACCACTGCTTTTCTGACCCATCCCGATTGTTTGAGCCACGTAAACCCAACGGGTCACCCCGAACGAGTTGCGCGGCTTGAATACATCTTGGATCGCATGAATCGTTCCGAATTTGATGCGCTACAACGCCATGATGCGCCGCTGGGCAGCGACGAAAATATCCTGTCCACCCATCCGATTGCCCATCTAAACGCCATCAAAGCAGCGGTTCCGGCGCAAGGCTGGACGTCAATTGATGCAGACACATCTGTTTCGCCTGGCTCGTTGAAAGCCGCCTATCGTGGTGTCGGCGCTAATGTAAAAGCGGTTGATCTGGTGATGTCGGGCGCGGCAACAAACGCATTTTGCGCAACCCGCCCACCGGGGCATCACGCAGAAACACAAACGGCAATGGGGTTTTGCTATTTTGGCAACGTGGTTATCGGCGCGCGTCATGCTCTTGGTCATCATGGATTAGACCGTGTAGCGATTGTGGATTTCGATGTGCACCACGGCAATGGCACGCAGGATTTGGTTTGGAACGATGATCGTATTTTGTTTGTCTCCAGTCATCAAATGCCGCTGTATCCAGGGTCGGGCGCGGCCCATGAAACAGGTGCGCATGGCAATGTTTTGAACATTCCGCTTGAACCAAATGCAAATGGTGTTGATTTACGAAATGCGTTTGAGCGTGAAATTTTACCCGCATTGGAAGCCCACAAACCCCAGATGATTTTTGTCTCTGCAGGTTTTGACGCCCACAAAGCAGACCCTTTGGCGAACCTAAATTTCGTTGAAGAAGATTTCGCATGGGCCACCCGTGCTCTTTGTGATTTCGCGGATAAACACTGCGAGGGTCGGCTGGTCTCGACTCTTGAAGGTGGATATGATCTGGAGGCTTTGGCCGCCTCTGTTGCGGCGCATGTGACTGTATTGATGGAGCAAAGCTGATGGCTGACACACCCGTTTCCGAAATGAACTTCGAAACCGCAATGGCGGAATTGGAAAAGGTCGTGAGCCAATTGGAAAGCAGCCAAGTGGCGTTGGAAGACAGCATCAAATTGTACGATCGCGGCGCGGCGTTGAAAAAACATTGCGAGGTCAAATTGGCCGAAGCAGAAGAGAAAATTGCGCAAATCACCTTGTCCTCTGGGCAACCCGATGGCCTAAAACCGTTCGAGGGTTAATCCAAGTGGATGATTTTCGCGCAAAGCTGGCAGCGGTTGCCACGGCGACCGAGCAAACTCTGAGCCAGCTGCTGCCAAGCAATTCTGATAATCCCATCGCCGCCCCGATGCGCCACGCCGTGCTGAACGGTGGCAAACGCTTGCGTGCATTTTTGGCTGTGGAAAGTGCTGCCCTTTACGATGTTAATCGGGGCCAAGCCCTACGCACAGGTGCCGCGATTGAATGCATGCACGCCTATTCATTGGTGCACGACGACCTGCCTTGTATGGACGATGATGACCTGCGCCGTGGCGAACCAACTGTTCATATCAAATGGGATGAAGCGACCGCCGTGCTTGCTGGTGATGCCTTGCAATCTTTAGCATTTGAAATTCTTGCAGATATTGAAACGTCACCTAGTTCCGACGTGCAAGTTTCTTTGATACACACCCTTGCACAGGCCTCTGGCGCGAATGGGATGGTTTTGGGACAAATGCTCGACATCGCCGCTGAAACTGCGCCTGAGCCGCTTACATTGGATGAAATCACCCATTTGCAGGCCAATAAAACGGGCGCTTTGATCCAGTGGTCTGCCCATTCAGGTGCAATATTGGCGCAGGATGCAGGCGAAGAATTGCTAGAGTATTCAAAAGCTGTTGGCCTCGCATTTCAAATTCAGGACGACGTGTTAGATGTGCTGGGTGACGCGAAAACCGCTGGTAAACGTCTGCAAAAGGACGCAGAGGCGGGAAAAGCGACCTTTGTTTCCTTGTTAGGCCTTGAACAGGCTCAGAAAAAGGCCAACTCATTGGTAGAAAACGCGTGTGATGCGCTGGGCCGATTTGGCGACAAAGCAACGACACTGCGGCAAGTCGCGCACTTCGTTGTGAACCGCGAATTGTGATTTAAAGGGTCCGAAGGAAAATTCCTATGAACGATCGTCCAAATACTCCGTTGCTCGACAAAGTGAACAGCCCCGAAGATCTGAAACAGTTTTCAGACGCGCAACTGCGCCAAGTGGCGGATGAATTGCGCAGCGAAACCATTTCGGTTGTTTCTGAAACAGGTGGGCATTTGGGTGCGGGGCTGGGTGTTGTCGAGCTGACAACAGCGATACATGCGGTTTTTGATGCGCCAAAGGATCGACTAATCTGGGATGTCGGGCATCAATGCTACCCCCATAAAATCCTAACAGGTCGTCGTGATCGTATCCGCACGCTGCGCCAAGCAGATGGTCTTTCAGGGTTTACTAAACGATCCGAAAGCCCGTTTGATCCCTTTGGTGCGGCACACAGTTCCACGTCGATTTCGGCCGCCCTTGGGTTTGCAGTGGCACGTGATTTAGGCGGTGCGCCCGAACATGGTTTGGGCGATGCAATTGCCGTGATTGGTGATGGGTCGATGTCTGCGGGTATGGCCTATGAGGCGATGAACAACGCTGGGCATTTGAAAAAACGGCTGTTTGTTATCCTGAATGACAACGAAATGTCGATTGCTCCGCCGGTTGGTGCCATGTCAGCGTATCTGTCAAAGCTTTATGCGGGTGAGCCGTTTCAAGAGCTGAAATCGGCGGCCAAAAGCGCTATTTCCTTGTTGCCAGAACCGTTCCAAGACGGTGCAAAACGCGCTAAAGATATGGTCAAACACATGACCGTTGGTGGCACGCTTTTTGAACAGCTTGGGTTTTCCTATGTCGGCCCTATTGATGGCCACGACATGGATCAATTGCTGAATGTGTTGCGCACTGTAAAAAAACGCGCAACAGGCCCGATGTTGATCCATGTGATCACCAAAAAGGGCAATGGTTACGCCCCAGCCGAAGCGTCTTTGGATAAATACCACGGTGTATCCAAGTTTGATGTGGTAAGCGGCAAGCAAAAGAAAACACCATCAAACGCGCCGAGTTATACGTCTGTTTTCGCGCAAAGCCTGATTAAAGAGGCTGAAAAAGATACGAAAATCGCGGCAATCACAGCGGCGATGCCTGATGGGACTGGGTTAGATAAGTTTGCGGAACGGTTCCCGACGCGCACGTTTGATGTGGGGATTGCAGAACAACACGCAGTGACGTTTTCCGCTGGTCTGGCAGCTGGCGGTATCAAACCTTTCTGCACATTGTATTCCACATTTTTACAACGTGGATATGATCAGGTCGTTCATGACGTTGCCATCCAACGCCTGCCAGTTCGTTTCGCGATTGATCGTGCTGGGCTGGTTGGTGCAGACGGCGCGACCCATGCAGGCAGTTTTGACATTGGGTTTCTTTCAAACCTTCCAGGTTTTGTTGTTATGGCCGCCGCAGATGAGGCTGAGCTGGTCCATATGGTTGCTACAGCTGTATCCATTGATGATCGCCCTAGCGCGTTTCGGTTTCCGCGTGGTGAGGGTGTTGGGATTGATCTGCCAGAACACGGCGTTCCATTGGAAATCGGCAAAGGCCGCATGATTTCAAAAGGTAGCCGCGTCGCGCTGCTCTCTTTTGGGACGCGTCTGCGAGAATGCGAAAAAGCAGCCGAATTGCTAGCCCGCAAAGGCATCACTCCAACAATCGCAGATGCGCGGTTCTCCAAGCCACTCGATGAAAACTTGATCATGGAGCTGGTAGCGAACCATGAAGCGTTGATCACAATCGAAGAGGGCGCGGTTGGCGGGTTTGGATCGCATGTGATGCAATTCTTATCAGATGCGGGCGTTTTTGATACGGGGCTAAAATTCCGTTCGATGGTGCTGCCTGATACGTTTATTGATCAGAACAGCCCAAAAACTATGTACGACGTCGCGGGCATGAATGCCCCACAGATCGAGGCGAAGGTTCTGGATGTGTTGGGTATTGCGCAAATTGGTGTCGCAACAGCCTAGAGACTATTTTTCCAACTTGTCCAAACGGGCGCTGATTTCGTCCAGCTTTTGCACTACGGAATCGCGATAACTTCCCGTGGCTTCATCGCTTTCTGCGTGATGCGCATCTTGCATGGAATTCACAATCAGACCGACCAAAAGATTCACGACGGCAAAGGTTGTGACGATGATGAAGGGCACAAAAAACATCCACGCATAGGTGAATTGTTCCATCACAGGGCGCACGATTCCCATCGACCAGCTTTCCAGTGTCATGATTTGGAACAAGGAATATGCAGATCGGCCCATCGTGCCGAACCATTCTGGAAACGCATCGCCAAACAGCTTTGTCGCCATAACCGAGCCGATGTAAAAGATGATTGTCATCAGCAAAAACACGGACGCCATGCCGGGGAGGGCAGAGACGAACCCTTCGACAACGCGGCGAAGGCGTGGTGCGAATGAGATGACCCGAAGCACACGCAAGATGCGAAGCGCGCGTAGTACCGACAGGCCGCCCCCACTCGGTGCAAAGGAAACTGCGACCACAAAGAAATCAAAGATGTTCCAAGGCGCAAGAAAGAACCGCCATCCGTAAGCGATCAACTTTGACGTCAGCTCGATGACAAAAATCCATAAACAAATCGCGTCAATGACAGACAGCAAACCGCCCGCCATGCCTTGAACGGTTTTCGATGTTTCCAAACCCAACGCGATGGCGTTGATGACGATGACGACCAAAATAGTGTTTCGAACGATACTGGATTCGACCATGCGTCTTAACTGCGCGCGAAACCCTGTTTCAGGCGGATTGTTTTCTGATGTGTCCATATCGCTTATATAGGTTGGCGAATGGGTGGCTGCCAGATTTATTTACGCGAAAATTGCGCGACCAATTCGCAGTGGCTCGACCATAGAAATTGATCAATGGTTTGAACCCAATCCAACGTGTATCCACCATCGACCAAAACACGTGCATCCCGTGCAAATGTTGCGGGATTACAGGACACAAAGGCAATTGCTTTAACGGCGGATTGCGCCAGCATTTCGACTTGGGCGCGGGCACCTGCGCGTGGTGGGTCGATGATTACAGTATCAAACGGCTTTAGCTCATCCAAACGCAATGGATTGCGGAAAAGATCCCGCGTTGCTGTCGAAACCTTTTTCAACCCCGTCGTTTCACGCCATCCTTTATCAAGGGCGGCCAGCATCGGGCCATCTGATTCAAAAGCAGCAACTTCTGCTGTTTGCGCAATAGGTAGTGTGAGCGTTCCACACCCCGAGAAAAGATCAGCGGCGATTTTTGCTTTGGTTACAATTTCTTGTACAGTTTTCACCAAAGCAGTCTCGCCCTCATGGGTGGCTTGTAAGAATGAACCATTTGGGGGTGTGACCAGTGCCGTTCCAAATTTTTGCTGTGCTGCACTGCGTTCTAAGATGATTTCACCGTTCCAAAAAACCCTTGAAAACCCGTGATCATGGGTGATTTTCACGACTTGGGATTGGATAGCGTTTTCAAGTGGCAGCGCATCATCCACGCTAATATCCAAACCGCCTAGGCTCGTGGTAACTGCGATGCGAACCTCGCTTTTGCGCGACGCGGCGAGTTGGACTAGTTTAATGAGCCCATCGAAACCAGCAGTGATTTCGGGTTGCAAAAGCATGCATTGATTGATCGGAATAACTAGCGAAGTTCCGCGCGCGTGAAACCCAAGAAATGCCCCGTTTTTTGTACGCTTTCCTGTGAATACAGCACGCCGACGGGATTGTGGCGGTGATGAAATCGTCGGGCGAAGCTCAGTGCTTAACCCCTGTTTGGCTAGCGCGTCACGCACCAATTCTTGTTTCCAATCTGCAAGGAATGCAGGGTCGATATGTTGAGTAAGACAGCCGCCACACGTTTTGAAATGTGAACAGGGCGCTTTGACGCGAAGGGGGACCGGTTCCAGAATACGGGGTTTTTCCATACGCCCGCCTTGGATTTCACCCTCAACCCGTTCGCCAGGAACCGTGTAAGGGGCAAACACCTCAGTCCCGTCAAGAATGGCCACACCATCACCTTTGGCGCCGAGTTTTTCGATCTGTATTTCAGTCATAAGAACACCAAGATTGCAGAAACCGCGAGGAAGAACGCCATGCAGGCGCGAAAGTAAAACCAGCGTTTTTCATTGTTCAGCAGGGCTGACAAGAGCTGACCTGAATATGTCCAAAAGAGGCAGACAAAGAAATTGACGCAAATAAAGCCCGTAGCGACGCGCATTGCTTCGCCGAAGGGGCCTAGGCCAATTGAATATCCCGATGAGGCTGCCAAGGCCACGGCCCAAATTTTTGGGTTTACCCATTGGAAGATTGCGCCCCGTAGAAATGTCATTGGGCGTTCAATTGCGTTGGTTTTAGACACTGTTTTTGGAAACAACAGACGATAGGCCATCCACAATATCCACGCGAATGAAACGCATTGTAGCACAAGCCGCAGCTGGGGCTGCGACACGATCAAAGCGCCGATGCCCAAACCACAGACAGCGCCGATCACTCCGGTACCGATGACCACCCCCAGCAAATGGGGCCAAGTTGCCTTTGCGCCAAATCGTGCGCCCGAGCTGGTAAGCATGATAACGTTTGGTCCCGGGCTTAGCAGGCCAGCGATCAGAAACGTGATTAGCGGGCTAAACATTCGCCAACAGCTCTTGTTTAGTTTTCGCAAATCCCGACGCCACCCACTCGGTTTCTAGTGCGCGAAGGGTGTCACCAATGGCCTTACCTTTTACCGTCTTTGAAAGGTCGCTGGCGGTTATCGGAAAAAGAGCAGAACTTCCTTGGTTGATCTGTTCCGACAGATCTGGATGTACAGGGGTTTCCAAACTCGCAGCGCTAATCAAAGCGATATCAAGCGCGGTATTTTTTCCGTACCAATAGGCAGTTTCTGCCGATCCAGCACCCCGATCCATCGCTTTTTGAAATGCCGCAATTCGTTTGGATTCTGCCTTTGAAAGCCGCAGCTTAGCAGATTGATCAGCCCCACCGAGCGCGAGGAGCCGACGTTGCCAATCCGCTTTTGACCCTGTGGTTTCTTCCAGCAAGGTTAGCGGCCCAAGCGCGCGCGCACTGCTTCCTGGAATGATCTGCGCCAGCACGCCACAGTTTTCCATCGCAGCGATTGTTCGGACAGGATCGGCGGCAGACAAGATTTTGCGCAATTCGGCACCGATGCGTTCTTTCGAAATTAGCCCGAGCCCTTCGACATTTTCGGCAATAGCGGCCATTGCACCTTGATCCATGCCCTCATCCTGGTTTGCATACCAAGCGTGAAATCGAAAGTATCGCAGGATACGCAAGTAATCTTCTTTGATGCGGTCTTGTGCATCGGCGATGAAACGAACCTTGCGGTTTTTCAAATCATCCATCCCCAACAAAGGGTCGATCACTTCGCCAGCGCGATCCGCATAAAGCGCGTTCATGGTGAAATCCCGCCGTAGCGCATCGTCCATAATATTGTCTGAAAACGCGACCACGGCGCGGCGCCCGTGGGTTTCTACGTCTTTGCGAAAACTGGTTATTTCAAAATCATGATCACCAACGATGATCGTGACGGTGCCGTGTTCTAATCCCGTGGGAATGAACTTGAACCCTTCGGATTTTGCGACCGAAATTGTTTGTTCTGGAACGGCGGACGTCGAAACATCAAGATCAGCAACAGCACAGTTCAGCAGCGCGTTTCGAACACATCCGCCAACAAAATAGATTTGATACCCGCGATCTTCGAACGCAGAAAATAGTCGTTGCACGCTTGCATCGTGCACCCAGTCAGCTGTTAGTTTCATGTGTTTGTTCTAAGCGATCCGCGAACATACGCAACATCCGTGCCGTGGCACCCCAAATATAATAGGGGCCGTAAGGTACAACATAATACCGTCGCGGCTTGCCCATCCAAACCCGCCCTTCAATGAAATAATTGTCTGGATTGATCAGATGAGCCAGCGGCACATGGAAAACCTCTTCCACTTCACCTGGGTCTGAAACAGGCGAAAAATCCGCTGACACGTGGGTCACAATCGGCTGAACCTCGAACCCAGTAACGGTGCGGTGAAGCGGGAGTTTTCCGAGCATTTCTGCGTGATGGCTCCGCAGTCCAATTTCTTCATCTGCTTCGCGGAATGCGGCGTGTTCCAAACTGCGATCGGATGCATCTACTTTGCCGCCAGGAAATGCAATCTGCCCCGGGTGGTGTTTCAAATGCGCTGCACGCCGCGTCAGGACAACTTGCAAACCATCGGCGTGATCCAAGATCGGCACCATGACAGCTGCAGGTTTATAGGTTGCCTGATCCATCGGTTTGTCTGCATTTAGATCAAAATCCGAAGACCCCAAATGATCCAAATCGCCTTGGGTTGCCCGTTTTATCCAGTCTAAAATCCGTGGTTTATCTGCCAAGCTGGCGCTACACATCTTTTTTGGCGTCTTTTCCGAGTGTGGTCGGTTCCAATTCATAATGAGCACCACAGAATTGGCAATCTGCCGTGACCATGCCGTTTTCAGCGGTCATTGAGGCGATGTCTTTCACTGAATAAATCGACATTGTTTGGCGGACTTTTTCCGCGCCGCAAGTGCAGCCAAATTCGATTGGTTGTGCAGTGAAAACACGTGGTTCTTCTTGGTGGAAAAGGCGACGTAGCAAGCGCTCTTGCCCAACGTGCGGGCCGATCAATTCAAATTCCTCTGCAGAATCCATCAAAATGGTTGCGCGGTTCCAGTTTTCGGCTTCGTCACCAGACAGTAAATCCTGCGCTTGCAGCAAACCGGCTTCGCCTGTTCCGCCATCATCCATTAAGGGAGAGGCCTTTGGCATGTGCTGCACCATAATGCCGCCCGCCCGCCATTTTGGCGCACCATCACCGCTGGTTTCCTGCGCCGCAATTGTTTTGAAACGCGTTGGCAATTGTTCAGACTGTGCGAAATACGTTTCTGCACATTTTTCTAATGAACCGCCGGCCAAGGGTGTGATTCCTTGATACGGTTGGGTTCCAGAGCCCTGGTCGATCAAAATCGCAAACATGCCTTTCCCGATCAAGCCAAATCCTTCTTGATCGCTGGCTTCAATGGCGTCTGCATCAAAGCTGGCGTAGGCGCGAATGCGTGCGGGCTCGTTTTCTGATTGTGGAGAAAAGTAATCCGTTGCGATGATACGCAACGGGCCATTTCCACGAATTTGAATAGACAGTTTCCACCGCAAATCGATGGTTTGTCCGATCATCGCAGTGAGTAATGCGGCCTCGGCCACTTGGGCAGAAACGCTCAGCGGGTAATTGTGTTGACTGAGGATAGTATCGAGCGTTCCGTCTAAACGCGCGACGCGCCCACGAACATCTGCTGCGTCTAACTGAAATGGGAGAATTGTATCGTCCCAGTGTTTAGATGTTTGATCTGACTGCATTGGCCTTACCCTTGTTAAGCTGTCGAAATAGTGGTGTTTACAAGGAAGTGCAATTGCTACGCGATTGTCGTGCCTTTTATGGAGTGAAATTTTAATGCGACGGTTTGGCGATCCCTATAAATCGGGCAGAAAATATGTCCGCCGTCCGGGCGCGTATGCGATAATTCCTGAAGGCAGAGACTTGTTGTTAACTTTGCAAGATGCCGAAGAATTAGAACTCCAATTGCCGGGCGGTGGTATTGATTTCGGGGAAACACCAGTGCGCGCATTGCACCGCGAAGTGTTCGAAGAAACTGGGTATCATATAACAAACATAAGGCGTTTGGGTGCATACCAAAGATACACGTTCATGCCAGAATATGACGTTTGGGCTCATAAAATTTGCCATATTTTCACGTGCACACCGACGTTACGCATTTCTGATCCGACAGAACCAGACCATTCGGTGGTGTGGATGGATCCGAAATCAGCCATATCGATGCTTTCGAACGACGGTGATCGCCATTTCTTGCGCCACTGGTCTAAGCTATTCTGATCTTACCCAGGCGTTTGTGCGAATTCCTTAAATTCGAAAAGTATACCCGAAATATCGTCTCCAAATGGATGCCCGTCTGCGAAGGAAGTCAATTCCCACATTAGGTCGTTCATAAATTCGGGCCCATTTCCAGAATGATGCTTGAGTAAAATTCTCTCAAGCCCGTCTTCGTCCAAAAGCTCGTCATTAGCATTTTGACATTCTGTAATTCCATCTGAATATAGAAAAAGGCGGTCACCCTTTTCTAACTGAAATTCGAATGTTTCGAACTCCATATCTGGCATCAATCCAATCGGTGGTCCACCATCTCCGTAATATTTCACACCCGAACTAGAATTAGAAACAACGGGATGAGGATGGCCCGCTTGGACCATTTGGACAGTGCCGTCGGCCAAATTAATGTCCGCATAGGCCAAGGTAAAATAATGCTCTGTTTCGAGCTCGTCCATCATCAATTGATTTAAATGCTCTGCGATTAAAGCCGGATCGCGATGCACATATTCCCCAGTTGGCAACCGATCAAATGCTACGTTTTGCTCTTTGTTATGCGCGCTTAGATAGCCAGCTAGCCTTGCTGTTAGCAGTGCAGATGAAATGCCGTGGCCAGAAACATCTATTGAATATAGGCCGAGCCTTGAATCAGAAAAACTGAAGAACCCGACGAGATCACCGCCGACGTGAGAACTGGATTGAAAGAGAAGAGACACTTCTCCGCTGGGTATTTCGCGATGGCGGACAGGAACCAACGACTGTTGCAGTTTCTCGGCTTCGGCGAGATCTTTGTTGATTTCTTCGTAAAGATTTTGAAGCTCTTCAAGCGCGCTGACCACAGTTTCGTTTTGATTTATGAGCTTTTGCTCCATGTCCAAAACTCGTGTGCCGGCCCGAATTCTTGCCTTTAGCTCCGCAGAGTTTACGGGTTTGGACAGGAAATCATCCGCGCCAATATCCAATCCTTGAGCAACGTCGTTCTTTTCATTTTTCGATGTCAAAAGAATAAAATAGCCATACCGTTCGCGGTTCAATTTGCGAAACTCGCTACAGAACTCTAGGCCATCCATTTCAGGCATCATCCAGTCACTGATCACTAAATCGATGGCTTGGTTCCTGCAGATATTTAGAGCTTCCAGCCCGCTTGCGGCTTCGATTACTTTGAAACCCCATTTCTTTAGGCTGAGCGAAACAATCCTTCGCTGCAACTTACTGTCGTCTACGACCAAAATGCGAAGTTGCCCGGCAATATCTTGCGTTGGGCGTAACGCGACTGGTTCGCTTTGCGCTTCGATATGTGCCACTACCCACCTTTTATCTTAAGTTCTGACGTACTTTGCAGGTTAGGTTTTAATTTTTAGTGAAATTCGAGAATCCAAAAAACATACCGGTTGATAACGAATTATTAGAAATCATTGGCCTCTAATGGCCCAAGGACCGTGAATATAGAAATTCGTTTAAGGGGTAGTGGATGATTAACTGGAATCAGGTCAAACAGCTGGAAGATGATGTAGGTGTCGAAGATTTAGCAGAAGTGGTTACGCTGTTCCTATCCGAAGTGGATGAAGCAATCGAAGGGCTGGAGGAGGTTTCTAAAGGCACCAATAAAGAGATTGCAGAGGCTCTTCATTTTCTCAAAGGAAGTGCTTTTAACCTGGGTTTTCAGAGCTTTAGAGATTATTGCTCTATTGGCGAAGCCCAAGCGCACGCCGGCGATACAAGTCAGATTTCTTTGTCCCAAGTTGAGTCTTTATATGTCGCGTCTAAGGCACAATTCCTGGCAGAGCTGCCACAAAATTGTGCAATAGAATTATAGTAGTTCCGCGAGCCGATTCTAAAATATTGAGGCATTATGAATCTAGGTAAGCACTTAAAATTGTCATAAATTCACGGGGTTTGTCCGCATGTATCCAATGGCTTGCCCCGTCAATCGTTTGGGTAATAGCCTTGGGAAAAAGGCGATCAATTTCGATTTTCCCAGCATTGTCGACATAATCAGAATCACCGCCGCAAAGGAACAACACTTCTTTTGCGAATGACCCGTTCAATACGGGAAAGCCGATGATCGCATCCATATTCGCGTAGAGCGCGTCCAGATTCAAAAGCCATTTCGGAGCCGGATCGTCGAAAGACAAGCTTTGTGCAAAAAAAGCTGCTAACCCAGCATCACCTAATTTGTCCTCTAAGGCAGTTTCAGCGGCTGAACGACGGTCAAATTGGTTAAGCAACAAAGATTGCATAACTTCGATTTTGTCATTTTGACTGTGCAGATATCCGACGGGCGCGATGTCTGCGATGATAAGGCGTTGGATCATTTCGGGATTGTTCAACGCCAGAACCATCGCGGCTTTGCCACCCATCGAATGGCCCATCACATCGGCGACCCCGCCAAGATGCCTAACTAGACGAGCCAAATCGCTCGACAAATCAAAGTAGGAATTTTGCGGATTCCAAAAACTGTTCCCATGATTGCGCATGTCCACCGTCACAACCCATCGGTTTTTGGACAAAAAACGCGCTATTGCCCGCCAATTTCGCCCCGATCCAAACAAGCCATGAACAAGGATTAGCGGCGTGCCTACCTGTTCTCCAAAATTTGAATAACTCAGAAGATCTGGATCGGACATTTGTGGTGACTCATTCTGGTTTTGCCTACGTGGCGCTATCGTTGCGATGTAAAGGCCACTTGTCGAGCGGCAAAAAACGCAATAGATGCGCAATATCCCGTAATTTAATGGAGATTGCTCACAATGGCTGCCCCTAAAAAAGTAGTTCTGGCCTATTCTGGCGGTTTAGACACGTCTATCATTCTGAAGTGGTTGCAAACCGAATACGACTGCGAAGTCATTACGTTTACGGCCGATCTTGGCCAAGGCGAAGAATTGGACCCTGCTCGCAAAAAAGCGGAGTTGTTGGGTATCAAGCCAGAGAACATTTTTATCGAAGACGTCCGCGAAGAATTTGTTTGTGATTTCGTATTTCCAATGTTTCGCGCGAATGCCGTTTACGAAGGATTGTACCTTTTGGGAACGTCCATTGCACGGCCTTTGATTTCCAAGCGTTTGGTCGAAATTGCAGCTGAAACAGGTGCAGATGCGGTTGCGCACGGCGCAACAGGCAAGGGGAATGACCAAGTTCGGTTCGAATTGTCGGCCTATGCGTTGAACCCAGATATTAAGGTGATCGCACCTTGGCGTGAGTGGGATTTGCAAAGCCGTACCAAATTGCTGGCGTTTGCAGAAGAAAACCAAATCCCAATTGCAACGGATAAACGAGGTGAAGCACCGTTTTCTGTTGATGCGAACCTGTTGCACACGTCGTCTGAAGGTAAAGTTTTGGAAGACCCAGCAGTTGAAGCGCCGGAATATGTATATCAACGGACAGTAAGCCCAGAAGAGGCGCCTAACGAAGCAGAATTTGTTGAAATTACATATGAAAAAGGCGATCCAGTTGCCCTTAATGGTGTGGCTAAATCACCGGCAGAAATGCTTACGGAATTGAATTATTTGGGTGGAAAACACGGTGTTGGGCGGCTTGATTTGGTTGAGGGCCGCTATGTCGGGATGAAGTCACGTGGCGTTTATGAAACGCCTGGTGGGACAATCATGTTGGAAGCGCATCGTGGAATTGAATCAATCACCTTGGATCGTGGTGCGGCACATTTGAAAGACGAGCTGATGCCACGCTATGCAGAGCTGATCTACAACGGTTACTGGTACAGCCCAGAGCGTGAAATGCTGCAAGCGATGATTGATCACAGCCAACGGCACGTGAACGGTGTTGTGCGCGTGAAATTGTACAAAGGCTCTGTGCAGACAGTTGCGCGCTGGTCTGACGATACGCTTTATTCCGAGCAACATGTTACATTTGAAGATGATGCAGGCGCTTACGATCAAGCAGATGCAGCAGGGTTTATCAAAATTAACGCATTGCGTTTGAAACTGCTGGCTGCGCGTAACGCACGTTCGAAATAACCGAGTCATCCTTGCCACAGACGATCTGTGCGTGCGTCAACACCATCTGTAGTGCGTTGACGCACTGAATAAAGCCGCTTATCGTCTGGCTAATCAAATAGCGACGTTAGATCGCTAAGAATACCAAAGGTAGGCAATTCGGGCGAAAAATGAGCATTCTCATATTCTTGAACAACGACTCTTGGGTAGAGAGTTTTGTTAGGTTGTGAAAATTATGTCTCGTTCATTTCCGTGATGCGTTGCGCGCCTTTTCAGGGGTTGGAAAGCGGAGTCTTAAAGTTGTGAGTAACGAATACGAACAACAGCCTGATCAAGCGGATCAAGGTTTTAGTTATGATGGCGAGCAGCACGAGGAGCCATCAAATGGCCCGTCGTCGGGTTTGATCCGCGCTGCCATCTTTGGTGTGATTGTGTTTTTGGCGATCATCGGAATGGTGAGCGTCGTCAACAATTGGTTTGGCGATTCATCTGATGCCGACGAGAAGCTCGCTGCGATCGCTGCTGATACTGACGCTATTGAGGGCATCTCACCGTATAAAAAATTGGAAAAAAGCTGGGTCGATACGCGTGCGCTTTTGGAATCAGAACTCCAGAATAAGCGTGTTTTGACAGCGAGTGTGAGAGATTACGAAACGCAAATCGCGGTGGCCAATCAAGACGTTGTTAAGGCAGAAAATGCGGTGACGGTCGCGACGCAATCGGTGACCCAAGCACAAGATCAGCTGAATATTCTTTCAGAGAAAATTAGCGATCTTGAAGACCAAACGCCCCAAGAAGAGTTTGAAAGTGCGCAACTTGTTGCAAGCGAAGCGTCGCAGGCAGCATCGAATGCACAAAGTGATTTCGAACGGGCGAAAGCCGAACAAAAACGTATCGAAGCAACAGTTGCCGAGTTACGTCGCGCCGTGGCAGCTGCAAATGCCGCCGCAAAGGCCTCTCGGGTGTTGGTGTCCGCGGCAGATGCGGCCACAAACAGGCGGTGACTGAAAACCAAGACGTTATGTCAGAAGCAGATGGTCCCGCATTGTCAGACCTCGAAAACAACTTCTTCAAAGACGCAGAACAACAAGCCACCAATATGGAGCGTTCTGCGAAAGCGGCTGGGCAAGCGGTTGAAGTTGCGGGCTTACGGCTCGCATCGTTGCAGCGAGAAGAGGCCCAATTTCTGGAAAAATTCACAGAGGCTAATGCTTTGGAAGAAAAAGCACAGGCAGAGCTAACCAAAGTCGAAAAGCAAGCCGAAATACATTTGACCAAGATGCAAGCCGCGCAGACCGAAAACGAAACTGCGCAAACACGTTTGCGGGCTGCGGAGAGCCAAGCCGAGAACAAAAGAGACATTTTGAAAACGGTGACACGCGATGCCGCGGTTCTCGTGGGAAAGCTGGAAACGACAAAAACATCTATCGAAACAGCAGAAAAAACGCTCGAAATTGTAGAGGCAAAGTTTCACGAAACTGAAAGTGAGTTGAAAAAACTTCATCGCATTCGCTCAGAAGAGAATGCGGTCATGATGGCTGCGTTGAATGCGACACTGAACGAAAAATTGCGTGGCTCATTAAGTGAAGCTGCGCCAGATCATCCGATCTTTGATCGTTTGGTATTCTCATCGGCTGAATTGTTCGAGCAAGGTTCAGCGGTATTGGAGCAAAGTGGCAAAGAGATTCTTTTGCAGGTCGTGCCCGTGTTGCAAGATGTTGTCTCTGGGGTGCCTGAGGATGTGGATTGGGTGCTGCGCGTTGATGGCCACACCGACGATCAACCCATCAGTGGAACAGGCCGGTTCAAAGATAATTGGGAATTGTCGCAAGCGCGTGCCCTCTCCGTTGTTCGTTTTTTAGTTGATGCGACTGAGATTGAGCCGCAGAAATTGTCTGCAAATGGCTATGGTGAATATCAACCACTGACGCAGGATACCTCATCGGCGTCTTTAGCAAAAAATCGGCGAATTGAACTTACACTAGCAGCACGTTAAGGCCCTCAAAGCCTTAGCTTCATCTCTGACATACGATCATAAATGCGTTTTGCGGGCTGATAAACGTCTTGCATACTATCAGCGACATTTGGCATCGATTTCTCGGGTCCAGCAAAGCCAGAGCTGTTCCAAACAGCAGAATACCAATGTGGCGCCCAGGCACCATCTTGCGAGTTGCCACCCTTAGCCCAAGTCAACATTTCAGCATAAAATGGGATGCCAACTTGTGCGCAAATAGCGGTTAACATCGCCTCGGGATTATTGCGAATATCGGCGCTGTCTACAATCAACGGGGCTTGCCCTGTTTCGGTAATCAGCAAATCTATCAGCTCCATTTGTTGGATAAAGCCAATATCGTTGAGCGTTGGATTGTCTCGTTTTGCGGCGTAACTGGCGAGGACCCGCGCTGGGTGGCGAATAAGAAATACGTTGTGTTGTTCCAAAACCCACGCACGATCAAATTCAGGGATCATATGTTGGGTCATGTGCTTTTGATAAAACAGCGGTTTGTTTTCTGGCCCAGACAAGCAGCATTTTTGGGTTACGGTTTTGGGATCAATATCGCCCGCTGCAACAATCGCATCGCCTAACGGGTGCTCAATTCCTGTTGTGCTCAGATAAGCTGCATAAAAGGGTTCGTCCCAAACTTCGCAATCATCGCGCTGCGCAAAGGCATACATCATTGCCGTGGACAGGTTTCTAGGCCCAGACCACATCGCAAGGCGTTTTGGTTCGTTCAAATGGGTCACTTCGTTCACCGACTTGTTAATTGTATGTGATCGCAATTCATACAATCACAACCGGGACCTTCAAGGAGTAAGATCACATGTTTGGCGCGTTCAAAAAGTTAGCAATAATGAGTTCTGTAATGTTGGGTGGCGCACAAGCCGGCTTTGCAGAGCAGCAAGTTGCAATCTTTGCTGGAGGGTGTTTTTGGTGTGTTGAATCTGATTTTGAATCAGTTCCTGGTGTGATCAAAGCGGAATCTGGGTTTATTGGCGGATCATCAAAAACCGCGAAATATAAGGTCGTGTCAAAAGGCGGGACAGGACACTACGAAGCGGTCCGCATTGTTTTTGATTCGGAAAAAATCTCGTATAAGGCATTGCTGCATAAATTCTGGCGCACAGTTGATCCAACAGATGCAGGTGGGCAATTTTGCGATCGAGGCGACAGCTATCGCACGGCGGTATTCACGACCTCATCGACGCAAGTATCCGTTGCGCAAAAATCAAAATCTACGGCGCAAACTGCTTTGGGAAAAAAAATTGTTACACCAATAAAGAGCGCTGGAAGCTTCTTTGTAGCGGATGAATTCCATCAAGATTATTACAAAAGCAGTAAGAAAGTTCTGACTCGCTTTGGTCTGGTACAGCGCAAAGTCGCATACAAAAAATACCGCAAAGCCTGTGGTAGAGATGCACGTGTGAAACAGTTGTGGGGATCACAAGCAGGGCAGCTCGGCAGTTAACTAAGCAGAATAGGCCATTTGTGCAGCAAGCCGCTGTAAGAAAATAATCGCGATAAAGACAACCAGAGGCGAGAAATCTAGCCCGCCGGTATTTGGCAAAAAACGTCGGATCGGTGCGTAAAGCGGCTCAAGCAGGCGGTTCAAACCGAAGTAAATTTGCGCGACAACAGGTTGCTGCAAATTCAAGACTTGGAAGTTTACCAACCAGCCAATCACGATGTGTGCGACAATGATCCACCACGCCACATTCAAAAGTGCTAACAGCGCCACGCCTAAAGCTGAAATCATTTGATGGTTCCTTCGTTCCGACTTTCAAAGACCTAGTGTCTGGTTCTTCTTATGACAAGAGCGAGAACAAAATCCTAACGTGCAGTCTGATCTTATGACTGCGAATACCCTTGCGTGTTTGTGCCTAAAAAGGTTCTATCGCTCGCACAATACGCAAAAGCTTTTGGGGGCATTATCGTGGAATCCACACAAAACCGAAAATCCATTTGGGGATGGTATTTCTACGATTGGGCATCGCAACCATACAACACGCTGTTGATCACGTTTATTTTCGGGCCGTATTTTACGTCCGCAGTCGCAGAAAACGCGGTTGAGGGCCAAGCCCTGTGGGCGCGAATGATGTGGATGACGGGTTTGTTTTTGGCGTTTGCTTCTCCGATTTTTGGCGCAATTGCCGATAACGCGGGACCACGTAAACCTTGGATCGCACTTTTTTCGGTCATGTATGTTGTTGGTGCCGCATATCTTTGGAATGCCGTGCCTGGGTCAACGGGAGTTGTGACCATTCTCCTGCTGTTTGCGATTGGTATGGCAGGCATGGAGCTGTCTCAGACGTTTGTAAACTCAATGCTGCCAAGTCTCGCACCTAGATCAGAAATGGGTAGGATATCAGGCTCTGGTTGGGCGTTTGGATACGCAGGTGGCGTTATTTCATTGTTCATCATGCTGCTGTTTTTTGCAGAAAACGAAACTGGAGTAACCTTTATCGGGATAGCACCGCTCTTTGGGCTTGATGCTGAAATGCGCGAAGGTACGCGGTTCGTCGGTATCCTGACAGCGGCTTGGTTCGCCATTTTCATGGTACCATTTTTTCTGTGGGTCAAAGATGAACCGCGCCGCGAAAAATTATCGAATGCGGTTGGCAAAGGGCTGGGCGAACTTGTTGTCACGCTCAAAAACCTGCCAGCGCGACGAAGCCTCGCGTTTTACCTTGGGTCATCCATGTTTTACCGCGACGCCTTGATCGGTCTTTACGCTTTTGGTGGGATTTATGCCGCAGGCGTTCTGGAATGGAGCAATGTAGACATTGGTATTTTCGGCATTGTTGCCGCAATCACTGGTGCGATTTTCTGTTATTTTGGCGGTCGTTTGGATCAAAAGATTGGACCGAAAAAAGTTATTATTATTTGCGTGAGCGTTCTTATTCTAGTCAGCTCGCTAATTGTTGGGATTTCTCGCGAAGCAATTTTTGGATTCCCGATAGCACCAGACAGTAGCTTTCCAGACAATCTGTTTATCTTTGCTGGTGCTTGCATCGGTGCCGCCGGGGGCGTCCTGCAAGCATCAAGCCGCACGTTTTTGGTCGATCAAGCGGACCCAGACCGTATGACGGAATCGTTTGGACTCTATGCTTTGACGGGCAAAGCCTCTGCGTTTTTGGCACCAGGTCTGATCGACCTATTCACCACACTAAGCGGAAGTCAGCGCGTTGGGGTCTCTCCTGTCGTTGGGCTCTTTGTGATTGGGTTAATTTTGCTATTCTGGGTCCGTTCAGCAGACGAATATCGTTAAAGGAATTTGAAAATGCGTGTCCACCATTTACTGCTTTTGTCCTTGGTCGCGGCCTGTGGGCCTGGTGGGCAAAAGGCCCCAAAGGCCACAACCCAAACTGTGGTGGTTGCGCCGGTGTCGGCGACGACCATTCGGATCAGCACATCAGACGTGAAGGCGAATAAACTTTTTGGTGCAAAGGCCAAAGCATCGCGCCAATCCCCTGCAGCCATCGGAACCTATGCCAAAGGGTGTTTGGCGGGTGGCGCGGTACTGCCTGAATCTGGCCCAACATGGCAAGCCATGCGCCTTAGTCGCAATCGAAATTGGGGCCATCCCGAAATGATTACGTTCCTAAAAGAACTGAGCGCAAAAGCGGCGCAACAACCTGGTTGGGCTGGCTTGTATATTGGCGATATTTCACAGCCTCGTGGTGGGCCGATGCTATCGGGGCATCAGTCACACCAAATGGGGTTAGATGCAGATATTTGGCTGTATAAGCCAACGCGTTTGAACCTAAGTCGCGGCGAGCGAGAAAGCCTGTCATCGACAAACGTGCGCGCCAAAAGCCAACGCACAGTAAATAGCAATTGGAGCCAACAGCACGCCAATATTTTGAAAGTGGCGGCACAAGATCCGCGCGTTGACCGAATTTTCATCACGGCACCTGCCAAAATTTGGCTGTGTGAAAATACCCGTGGAAACCGCAAATGGTTGCAAAAAATTCGCCCGCTTTACGGCCATAACACCCACTTTCATGTGCGTATGAAATGCCCAAAGGGGTTAAAAGGGTGCGTCACGCAGAAACCGACCGTTGCGCAGATTTCTAATGGCGGTGATGGCTGTGACAAGACGTTGCAATGGTGGGTGACGGATTACCTAAATCCGCCAAAGGTGAAGCCGAGCAAAAAGCCGAAACCAAAGAAGAAAAAACGCGGCGCGCGGCAATACACGATGGCTGATTTACCGCGCCAATGTGATGGTGTTTTGGCCAGCAATTAGGATCTATTCGGGGAAGTTCTGGCCTTTGATGGTACGCGAACATCCCCGAAATGACGCGATCAATGCGCCTGCTTGGTTGGTGACGTTCACATCATAAATACCGTTACGGCCCGTTTTGCTAATCTCTGTTGCCCTTGCAATCAGCAGATCATCTTGCTTTCCCACGTTCACAAAAGTGATCGTGTTGTGCTGCGCCACAGTCGCTTGATTGTAGCTGTTGCAAGCATAGGCAAAGGCCGTATCCGCAAGCGTAAAGATAAACCCGCCGTGGCAAATATTGTGCCCGTTACAATGATGCGGTTCAACTTTCATGTGCATTTCCGCAATGCCTTTGCCAACAGAAACCAGCTCAACCCCGAGCCATTCTGTAGCGCGGTCATTGGCCCACATTGCAGCAGCACTTCGGTCTGCGCGCTCTTGGTCGGTGATTGACATGGCGGTTGATCCTTTTGAATTTCATCACAAAAACATTGCATTGCCCCATTGGTGTGGTCAATGATCTGGCATGGATTTTTTGCTCACAGACCTGCCAGACGGGTTTCACAACAACCCCTACGAAACCTATGCGGCTCTGCGCCATGATGCGCCTGTGCACCCACAGCCGGACGGATCTTTCGTCATTTCGCGCCATGCCGATTTGGATATGATCTACCGTGATACGACGCGGTTTATTTCAGACAAGAAAACCGTTTTTAAACCAAAGTATGGCGACAGCCTGCTGTTTGAACACCACACAACGTCGTTGGTATTTAATGATGCGCCGCTGCACACGCGGGTGCGTTCAATTATGGTTGGCGCTATGAACCCGCGTGCGATTGCTGGAATGGAACAGGGATTGGTTGAGCAGGTCACTTGGCTGTTGGATCAGATGGAAAACAAAGGTGAGGTTGATCTAGTATCCGCTTTTGCAGGTGCGATCCCGATCGAAGTTATTGGCAATTTGTTTGACATGCCCCACGAAGAACGCGGCCCTTTGCGTGATTGGTCGCTCGCCATTCTGGGTGCGCTGGAGCCCGCTTTGACGCAAGGCCAGCTGGATGAAGGCAACCGAGCGGTGGCGGAATTTAAAGCGTATCTGAAGGACTTAGTGGCGCGCAGAGAACAAAACCCAGGTAACGCAGAAACTGATGTTTTGACGCGGATGATGCAATCTGAGCAGGGGCAATTAACTGAGGTTGAGCTGCTTCAGAACTGTATTTTTATCCTGAACGCTGGGCATGAAACGACAACGAATTTGATCGGTAATGCGCTGGCCTTACTGGATGAAAATCCGGCGGCGAAAGCTGATTTAATCGCAAATCCGACCTTGCTGAACACGGCCGTTGATGAATTTCTTAGGATGGAAAGCCCGAACCAATTTGGCAACCGCCTGACAACAGAAGACATGGATTTGCACGGTGTTCACATCCCCGCTGGATCGGATTTGCATCTGTGTATCGGCGCGGCCAATCGTGATGAAGCGCGGTTTGAAAATGCCGAAACCTTGCAATTAGATCGCCGCCCGAACAAGCACCTCGCGTTTGCGGGTGGCCCGCATACGTGTGTTGGGTTCAGCCTTGCGCGGATGGAGGGGCGCGTTGCCGTCGGGCGCTTTCTGGGGCGTTTCCCGAATTACAGCCTGAGTGATGGTGCAGAGCGGGGCAATCGAATTCGCTTTCGTGGGTATTCTCGATTGCCCGCAAAATTGGCCTAGCTCGCGGCTTCGATCACTTCGATTGCTTCTTGTGCAGTTTCAACGAATTTGAACAAATCAATGTCTTCAGCAGAAATAGTGCCTGCCTCTGCCAATGTTTCCCAATTGATGATGGAGCGCCAGAAGGCTTCGCCAAACAGGATAACCGGCATCCGTTCCATGCGGCCCGTTTGGATGAGGGTTAGCGTTTCAAACAGCTCGTCTAGTGTACCAAAACCACCTGGAAACACAGTGATTGCTTTGGCGCGCATCAAGAAATGGATTTTCCGCGTCGCGAAGTAGTGAAAGTTAAAGCATAAATCTGGTGTGCAATATTCATTCGGCGCCTGTTCGTGGGGTAACACGATGTTGAGCGCGATTGATGCGCCACCTGCCTCTGCTGCGCCCCGATTGCCTGCTTCCATTACGCCCGGTCCACCGCCCGTGACCACGACGTTTTCACGACCGTAGGACTCCATGCTTTTGACGGTCATCAACCGTGCAAACTCACGGGCTTCGTCATAGTATTTTGACAGATCAGCGAGCGTTTTGGTGCGTGCTTGATCCTTCTTGCTGGGCTCAGGGATGCGCGCGCCACCAAACATGACAATCGTGCTCTCGATGCCCTTTTCCGCCAATATCAATTCAGGCTTGAGCATTTCCAACTGAATGCGGGTGGCTCGCAATTCATCGCGGCACAGAAAATCATCATCGGCAAAGGCCAAACGGTACGCAGGTGAGCGTGTTTGTGCCGTATCGGGGACGCCCGCTGCTTTTTTGACGTCTTCCTCTGCGTTCGGAAAAGTTCTTTGTTTTCTAGCCATTGATCCTGTGCCTTTGTTCTTTTGTGTTACGTCACCATTGCGTGTCGGCCCGTGTTTTGCAACGCTTGTATCTGACAAAACGGTGAAGAGGGTTACGATGGACTGGAAGAGCGAAATTTCGGCGGCAGCAGCGCGGATCAAGGGGCATGCCGTGCGCACGCCGGTTCTGAACTTTGAAGGATTTGGCTTTGATCGCCCGATCGAGTTGAAGCTGGAACAGACGCAATGCACTGGCAGTTTCAAGGCGCGCGGCGCATTTAACACACTGCTATCGAGCAATGTTCCCGCATCTGGATTGGTTGCAGCATCAGGTGGCAATCATGGTGCGGCTGTGGCCTTTGCCGCGCAAAAGCTGGGTCATAAAGCCAAGATTTTTGTACCGAAATTGGCTGGCCCTGCGAAAATTTCACTGATCCAACGCTGTGGCGCAGATCTGAGCGTTGTCGAGGGCGAGTACGCAAACGCCTTTGTGGCGGCGCAGGAATATGAGCGCGAAACAGGTGCGATGCAGGTTCACGCTTTTGATGCGATTCCAACTGTTGCAGGGCAGGGGACACTGACACAGGAATGGGAAGAACAAGGTTTAGAAGCAGACACAATTTTGATCGCAGTTGGTGGCGGTGGGTTGATCGCAGGGGCGATGGCTTGGCTGGGAACAGACCGCAAAGTGGTGGCTGTGGAGCCTGAACGTGCACCAACGTTGTACACTGCGCTAAAGGCGCAGCAGCCGATTGACGTGGAGGTCGGCGGTGTAGCTGCAAACGCCCTTGGCGCACGCAAGGTCGGGCAAATTTGCTATGACCTAGCCGTAGAAACGAAAATCGAATGTGTGACCGTCACCGACGAAGCAATTACCAAAGCGCAGGTCGCGTTGTGGCAAGAAGCACGCCAATTGGTCGAGCCAGCAGGGGCAACTGCGCTGGCGGCATTGATGAGCGGGGCCTACAAGCCACAAAAGGATGAACGGGTTGCCGTGCTGGTTTGTGGCGGCAACTTGACCGATGATCCTTTTGGGTGATTGTGCGCGCACTGCTAAACAGCTATAGCGCGTTGAAATTGAGACACTTGAAACGAGGATTCCGTTATGTCGAACGCTCAGCTTGAAACTGCCATCGAAGCCGCATGGGACGCACGTGATACGATCACGCCAGCGACCACAGGTGAAACACGTGACGCGATCATGGACACACTGAACGCCTTGGATGGCGGCGGCCTTCGGGTTGCTGAACGCCAAGACAATGGTGATTGGCACGTTAATCAGTGGGCGAAGAAAGCCGTGCTTCTTGGCTTTCGCCTGAAAGACATGGAAATGCAATCAGGTGGCCCGCAAGGCGTTAGCTGGTACGACAAAGTCGACAGCAAATTTGAAGGCTGGGGCGCAAATGAGTGGGGCGCAGCAGGATTTCGCGCAGTTCCAGGTGCAATTGCACGTAAATCAGCTTACATCGCGCCTGGCGTTGTTTTGATGCCATCTTTCGTGAACCTGGGTGCCTATGTCGACACAGGCACAATGGTTGATACATGGGCCTCCGTTGGATCATGCGCACAAATCGGCAAGAACGTGCACCTATCAGGCGGTGTTGGTATTGGCGGCGTGTTGGAGCCAATGCAAGCGGGACCAACGATCATCGAAGACAATTGTTTTATTGGCGCTCGCTCCGAAGTTGTCGAAGGCGTAATTGTACGCGAAGGTGCCGTGTTGGGAATGGGTGTTTACATCGGCCAATCCACCAAAATCGTAGACCGCGAAACCGGTGCCGTATCTTACGGCGAAGTACCGGCAGGTTCGGTTGTTGTCTCTGGCACCATGCCATCCAAGAACGGCGTAAACCTGTACTGCGCAGTGATCGTGAAACGCGTGGACGCAAAGACACGCTCTAAAACGTCTATCAACGAGTTGTTGCGCGACTAATCAAATTGCTTAGGCGCAGCGCGATCCGTTGCGTCTGAAAGGCACGAAGTCATGGCAAAAGCCAATTCAAAACAAAAGGCCTATACCCTTCTCGTCGAAGTTGGGCGAAGCGACGGCGATGGCCTGCCAAAGAATGCCACGGGTGCAGCGCTTATGTGCTTTGCCAGCGGCATAGACGAGGCAGAGGCCGTTCGCGAAACCGTTGCGATCCTCAAGCAGGCCGACATGGCGCCGCTGGATGTTTCAGGCTACGGTACGTTGGAGGAACGCCGTGCCGAGGGGCATGATATTTCCGATGACGAAGCCGCTTTGATGCAACGGGCGTTGGAAGAAAACTCTGTCATCGTTGCGCAGGTCACGCCGTTTTTTGAATAAGCTGCGCCGTTTGAGTACGCGGTAAACTGAACCGGCGCGCAATTCGGTGGTGTTTCGTCGCAAAATTACGGATAACGCCACCAGAAACTTTGCCGCGAGACACCAAATGCTGACGATTTTCTTTGATCTTGATGGAACATTGATTGACCCGAAGGTTGGGCTTACCAAAGCCATTCAAACCTCTTTGGAAAAGATGGGCGAAACGGATATTCCGCACGCCGATGATCTGACGTGGTGCATCGGACCACCGCTTTGGTCCAGTTTCGAAGTCCTGCTTGGCCCTGGCGCGGATGTAGCAGAAGCCGTTGATCATTACCGCGAGTTTTTCATCGACGAAGGCATGTATATGGCCGACGTTTACGACGGTATCGGAGAGATGTTCGATGCCTTGCATCAGGTTGATGCGAAACTGTTTATCGCCACCAGCAAACCAGTTCCCTATGCGCAAGAAATCATCGAGCATTTTGGCATCCACGCACATGTTGAGCGCCTGTTTGGGTCTGAACTTGATGGCACCAATTCTGATAAAACAGAACTGCTGAAATATGCGCTGGATGAAACGGGTGCAGATCCCGCGAAATCTGTGATGGTTGGAGATCGACGGTTCGATATTTTTGGTGCGCGAAATAACGACATCCCAAGCGTCGGCGCTTTGTGGGGATTTGGCGAAGCAGATGAGCTGCATGTGGCCGAAGCAGATGCGCTTGCAGGCGCCCCAGAAGAGGTGCCAGAGATCGTGTTTGATCTGCTAGGTCTTGATGTCGAAGGATAACCTAAGCTGCGATGTTTTGATCGTCGGGGGCGGCCCTGCAGGCTTGTCAGTCGCATCGCGTTTGGCGCAATCGCACAGCTGCATTGTTGTTCACCAAGACACTGAAATCGGCAAGCCAGTGCGTACAAGTGGCGGAACATGGTTGCGCGATATGACGGCGCTGGGCATCCCTGCACATTTGTACCAAGTGATTGATCAGCTTGATTTTTTCTCAGATACGCAAGAAGCGCGCTTTACTGTGAATGACGACAAAATGGCCGTGATGGATGTGACGGGTGTTTATCAATATCTGGCGTCTGAATTGTCGCCCCAAAACAGCCAAATGCTGCTTGGGACAAAGTTTCTTTCTTGTGAAAAACACTTCGATGGCACGTACACCTCGCAGATACGGTCTCGGGAAGGGGAACGCCAAAGCATTCAATCCAAGATGATCGTGGATGCGTCTGGTTGGCACTGTGCAGTCCTTTCATCCCTTGAGTTAGGGCAAAAACCTGATCGCGTTGGTGTGGGCATCGAATTCGAATTTCCGATTGCTAATTTCGCCCCGAACCGCGCAGTTTTGTTTGTCGGCTCTACGGCACTTACTGGCTATGGTTGGATTTTCCCGACAGCCGATCGCAAATTGCGTTTGGGCATTGGTGTGATCAATCCAGATACGGATTTGTCACCGCGAACGGTCATGAATGCCTTTGTAAAAGACGGTCATGCCGCACGTTATGGCATTACGATTCCAGAAAACTACGACGTGAATAGCGGGATAATTCCGTCAGCGCCCTATGATCCAAAACTGGTTTTTGGAAACATCGTTCGCACGGGTGATGCCGCAAATTTTGCCACCCCAACAGTGGGCGAAGGTATCCGCATCGCCATCGAATTTGGCCGCAAACTCGGTGCTGAAATTTCGGCACATCTTGCCGGTGATACGCGAGCTTTGGAGCGATATGAAAAAGCGGCGCGAAAGACATTCGAACGCGATTATCGCTTTGGGTTCATGATGAACAAACGGATTGCGGGCTACACGCCTGAAAGATGGGATAAATCGGTCAAACGCCTCTCACGACTTTCAGAATTTGAAATGACAGCGCTTGTTCGTTCTCGATTTGGAATACGTACAATCCTACGAACTGTTTGGCTTAGCCTGTTAGCGAAATTTTGATAAAAAAAGGCCCTGCCACAAAGGGCAGGGCTAGTCAGGTTTCGAGTTCGGGGGGCGGCCCCGAACATCGGCGGTAATTTCTTAAGCGGCCATTTCGGCGCGAATTTGTTCACGCAGCAAATCAATTGGAATGGTTTTTCCTTCTTTGCGGAACCCCCAATACGTCCAACCGTTGCACGATGGCGCACCTTCTAGTGCGGCGCCCACTTGGTGAATGGACCCAGTACAATCGTTGCCCACAAGTGTTCCGTCTGCGCGGACTTTTGCGGTGTGACGACCGTTTAGGGCATACAGTTTTTCACCTGGGTTTAGCATTCCACGTTCGACCAATTGGCCAAACGGCACACGCGGTGCGGCGCGTTTGGATGTAGAAACTTCTAAGGATTGTTTGTCGTGTGTTCGAATATCAGCGATGCGTTTTGTGGCAACGGTGCGGTAGGCTTCTTCACGTTCGATACCGATGAAATTGCGGCCCAGTTTTTTGGCAACGGCACCTGTAGTGCCCGAACCAAAGAACGGATCCAGCACTACATCACCCACATTTGTGGAACCAATCAAAACACGGTGCAGCAGGCTTTCAGGCTTTTGTGTTGGATGCGCTTTGTTGCCGTCACTGTCTTTCAAGCGTTCATGCCCGTTACAGATCGGCAGCACCCAGTCAGAGCGCATTTGCACACCATCATTGAGTGCCTTTAAGGCCTCATAATTGAATGTCGGGCGAGATTTTTCGGATTTACCTGCCCAGATCATCGTCTCATGGGCGTTGGTCAATCGCATCCCGCGAAAATTGGGCATCGGGTTTGATTTGCGCCAGATCACGTCGTTCAAGATCCAGAAACCTGCGTCCTGAAGGGCGGTGCCGACACGGAAAATATTGTGGTACGAACCAATGACCCAGATCGCGCCATTTGGTTTAAGAATGCGGCGTGCGGCCCGCAGCCATTCCTTGGAAAAATCGTCGTAAACACGGAAGCTATCGAATTGATCCCAGTGATCGTCTACCGCGTCCACTTTGGAATTATCTGGGCGGTGTAATTCGCCCTTTAGCTGCAAATTATAGGGGGGGTCTGCGAAAACCAAATCCACGGATTCAGCCGGAAGCGCATCCATTGCTTCGATGCAATCGCCAGACAAAATCTGGTTGAGCGGCAAAGTAGCTTTGCCGTTTTCGGTGTTGTTTTTCGTCATGCCTGCCTCGTCTTCGCGCAATTTTTTGCGTCGTTGTCCCAAGCATCAAGCATGCGGGACTCGAGGTCAAATTTAAACTTCGTTAAGAATTAGACGTTTTTGAGGCACACAACATGTTGTGGATCGGCTTGAAGGAACGGCGATGATGTTGTGTAACGCCGTGGTTTTTCAGCCCCTCTTGGTGGACCTTTGTGCCGTATCCAGCGTTGGTTTCCCAGCCATACCCCGGAAACTGTTGCGCAAGCGCCACCATCATTCGATCGCGTGTGACTTTCGCAACGATGGACGCCGCTGCAATAGATAAACACCGTGCATCGCCTTTGATCAGACACTCGGATGGCATGTTCAAATCGGGCGGAGTTTTGTTGCCGTCAATAAGCGCAAATTGCGCGGGCCGTTTCAATTGCTCCAACGCCAGCTTCATCGCGAGCAGGGAGGCGTTTAGGATATTTATGCGATCAATATCTTCTACACTGACGTGGGCAAGGCCTACATCCGCGCTTGCAAGAATGGGTTCAAAAAGCGCCTCTCGTTTTTTAGCAGACAGCGCTTTGGAATCGGCCAAACCGTCTGGAATGTTGTTTGGGTCAAGAACAACAGCACAAGCCGTAACAGGACCAGCCCAGGGACCGCGTCCAACTTCATCTACACCAGCGATGCGCAAGGATTGGCCAATTTTGGCACGAAGGACGATTTCAATGTTTGGATCAATCATGAGCGTTAGTTGCCAATCGGCACGTATTTTTGCAAGCCAAACCGACACAAAAAAGGCGACACCCGAAAGTGCCGCCCTTGCTCGATAAGGTGCTTTTAATGGCGGTGTTTGCGCAAGCACTTCTTGGAGTAGAATTTCACCCAGCCATGATCCGTCCATCTTTGACGTAAACACTGGCGAGGCTTGCGATCTACGTGATGAGAACTGCGGGCTTGGTTGTGATCGCCGTAATGATGACGATCTCCGTGGCTGTGGCGGTGTGCGCGCCCATCGTGACGGTGGCGCTCATTGTGCGCACGTCGAGTGTGGGTCCGTTCTTTGTGAACCTTACGAGGCGGTGTTTGATGGGCAACCTGTTTGCGTTTGTTGTGTTTCACATCATTTGCAATGGCCCCCGCAATTCCGAGCGCAACAATACCGATTAGAAATTTATCCATGCTGTCCTTGGCCATCGCAGTAGGCGTGGCAATGGGTGCGGCAGCAATAGAAAGAGCAATAAGACCTGTTAGTGTGTATTTGCGAAGCATCATATTTTCCTTAACTTAGGTGCGCCGCCAACACGGGGCGCTTGATGGGATAAACATGGCCTCAAACAGTGATGTCAGACAAAAACATGCGCTGGTTATGGGATATCATCGCGAAAACTGGGTTTGATATTGAATAACACCACAAGATTGCGCAGGTTCCACAGCATGAAACAGATCCTAATAATATGTGCATTGGCTTTGTGCGTGGCGGCCCCCAAAACGGCGACAGCGCAATCGCATTGTTATGTCGACTATAAAGCAAAGCGATCCGATGGTGGCTCTTTGCAGTTGCATTATGGTGTGATGAAGTTGAACAGCGCTGCATGTGCGAGCGCAACAAACCGCGCGCGGGCTGTCAGCGGACGAATTTCTGCTGGGGGTTGGGCGTTACTGCGTGTGATGTCCACATTCGATGATGGTGGCCTACAACAAAGGCGAGGCAATGCTGGACGATATTATCTCAAATACTAAACCTGCAAAACGGATCGCAATTGGCTCCAGCAACCTTGTTGTGTGGGGGTCTGTGCTGATCCTTTTGATGATTTTGGTCTCGGCGGTTATCCTGTTTATGTCGCTGCCCGATGCGAATGTGTTCAATGATCGCGTAGAACGGATTTTTGCGGAAAACGATGCGCTTACCACAACCGAACAGATCAAATTGCTGGAAGTGTTAGCGCAATCTGGAACTGCCTTTGCAGATGTTTTGCAAAGCTACCGAATAATCATTTTCATTCTTCTTGTGCTGGCGTCTGCTTTGCTTTTGTCCGCACTATACTTTCTATTCACCAATCATGGGCTATCGCGTCGGTTGGATCAAATCCAACAATTTGGCATCCATATTACCAGCCTGATCGTCAGCCGTGATGAGCGTGTTGTTTATATCAACAACATGGAGTTTGAGCTGACCGAGAGCATTATGGAAACACTGTCCGTTCTGTGCGAAGCCCGTCTTGATGACGAAGTCATGACAGGTGCAGAGTTGGAAGGGATGATTTCGGGCAAGCGTTCTGTGGATTGTGAAGAAGCGGCAGGCGCGACACGGATCAAACGGCTACGCGATCAGTTGGGCAATCAAATCGTTAGCCAGCTGTTGGTCAAAAACATCTCTCGTAAGGGATATATGTTGTCCATTGACCGCGATGTCATTCGGATGCTGTAGGCCAAAAAACTGTCGATCAGGGTGTGACGACAATATTGCCCGTGTGTTTCTTTTCAATGAAGGCTGCTTGCGCCGCATGCAATTCTGACAAAGGATAGGTTGCCGCCAATGCAGGTTTAACTTCATTCGCCTCGATATATTTTACGAGGGTTTTTGTCACTTGCGGGCTGATGACGGTTGAGCCCGTGAAGGTCAAATCACGCAAATAAAACGTGCGTAAATCCAGTTCAACCATCGGGCCAGCAATCGCGCCAGAACAGGTGTAACGACCGCCTCTTTCAATAATGTCGATCAAGGTTGGCCAGTAATCCCCACCAACCACATCTGCCACGACGGTAATTTTTTCATCCCCCAAGGCAGCGCGTAAATCCACAGGGCCACGGGGCAGAATAACATCTGGGCCAAGCGCTGCGACATCTGCATGTTTTGCCTCTGATGCCAGTGCAATCACGCGCGCCCCACGGCGTTTGGCCAATTGCACCAGCGCACCCCCAACCCCGCCAGAGGCCCCAGGGACAAGAACAGTGTCTGCATCGGTCACATTCGCGCGGGTCAGCATGCCTTCGGCCGTAGAGTACGAACAGCTAAATGTCGCCATTTCCGCATCCGTAAAATGTGAATGGAACGGGATGGCATTTACAGCAGGCATGGTGGTGTATTCAGCGAACCCACCATCGCATTCTGATCCGAAATACCCCGTTTTATTTATGTTTGTTGGATCGTTCGGGTCACGCAACCAGTTGTCGGTAATTATGCGCTCACCGATACGCGCTGAATCTACAGCGTCACCAACAGCTACGATTTCACCGCAAACATCCGCGCCTTGGATCCGTGGAAATGTGATCGGTGCCGCACCCCAAGTTGGATCGTCTTCACTGACAGTTTCGTAAGCGTCGCCTGTCGTGGCCTCGCTGACGGCTTTGGAATACCAGCCAGATCGCGTATTCACATCTGTGTTATTCAATCCGCAGGCTTTGACTTTGACCAATACCTCATTTGCCATAGGCTCCGGTGTTGGCCAGTTTTCATGCCAGACCATTTGATCGATCCCGCCGTGCCCCATCGTCACCATTGCGCGCATTGTTGTTGGTATCGTCATTGGCCGTCTCCCCGTTTTGGGCAGGCTATTCTATTTCGCGATAAATGGCAGCCGCATTCCACGTTATGCGCAAAGTTTCTATCTTTGGATTGCATAGAAAATCTGGTGATCCCGAGTGGATTCGAACCACTAACCTGCCCCTTAGGAGGGGGCTGCTCTATCCAGTTGAGCCACAGGGCCATTAATAACTAAGTTACTGTATTAAATACTATTATCAAGATTTAGTGCCTATTTAGGCCTTACATTCTTTACATTACCACAAGAAATTTGGTACAGTAAATAGAAATAATTGGTACAGGCCGATGAAGCAGGACATTCCTTACCTTACATGTTCACCAAAGACTGGCACTTATGGCTATCGGCGTTGGATTCCAGCTAAACTCAAGCTGATCTTCATCAAGAACGAGAATGAATACAAAGTCTCCTTCAAGACCAAAGACTTTAACGAAGCATTTGTGAAGCTGACCGCTTTGAACAAATGGTTCGACAATCTGGAGGCAATGGTTGACGGCACAGCTAACCATAACACAGGCGGTGAGATATTAACTGCTGCCAAGTCCATCATTGAACAAGTGGAACGTGACCCCATTCCAGAAGAAGCACATCGTAAAGAGTGGGAAGATAATGTTGCCGAAATTCTAAATCGTGAATGGGCTGAAGATGTGCTTGAAGATAAGGACGTGATTGAGAAAAGCTATGAAGGTTGGGTAACCAATCGAAATATTAATGAGAAAGACCCATTGGAACTAGCAGCCATCATGATGCTGACAGGGGATAAAGGCTGGGACTTTACCACCACGCTGCAGGATGTGCTCAGCATTTATCTGCAAGGAAACCTAGAGAGGGCTAGATCGCCAGAACAGGATGCTAAAGTAAAACGTACCGTCCCGAGATTATTTGAACGGTTTGCTGATCATTTGCAGCACGGCCTAGCAACAGACATGGAGAAGCTGGAACGTCATCAAGTGAAAGACATCTGTGCAGTCCTTTGGCCTAACCCTAGCACCAGAAAGCGGAATCTTGCTCCATTTAAGGCTGCTATTAATGCTTGGAATCGTGAGTATCCGAAGAAGCTTGTAGCAAATATCTTTGCGGGCTTGGTCACTGGCGATGCTGTATCTCAAGCGACAAAAGAACGTAGGTCGTTTACGCCAGAAGAAGAACGTCTGTATCGGGATGCGCTGCTTAAGTCGGGTGATCAAGAACTCAGCATTCTTGGACAGGTTATGCTTTATTGCGGATGCCCCAATGGCGAAGCCCTGTCTTTAACACGGCAAGACGTCAAACTTCACGACGGTGTGCCTTACCTTCGCATCAAACCAGCCTTTAAGGGCAAAGATCGCCTATCACGTGCCGTACCATTGGTTGGAGAATTCTTAACCAACCTAACTGAATACTCTGCAACACTTGAGCACGAAGAAACGATGTTGTTTCCACGGCTGTCTAGAATGCAAAGTGCTGACGTATCAAAGCGACTGAGCCGAAATGTCACGAACCTGAGACCAGACGATCCTCGACTCCTATCGCCCTACTCAGCACGTCACACGTTCATGGACAGATATCGTGCTGCTGCCGTGCCATCGGAGATTGGAAAGTATCTCGCAGGGCATAAAGACAAGGATTCCAACCGTGTACACGAGAGCTACGGCACAAATCGCCCACCCAGTCAGCTAGTGGATCACATGAAGGCGATTACTGAGGTGTCTGAATGGGGTTTCTTTGACTAGTTATTACAGACGATTACATAATTATATAATAAATACAGTTATTTAAATGATTTCCAGTGTGCTTTCAACACGTAATTCGTGGGCCAGCCCCGTCAGCTGTCTAACGCCGCATCCATGTTGCTAAGACAAACAGTCCTAGTTAACCTTCATCATAGGCCAAACACCCAACTGATCATAGAAAGCTTGACTGTATATCTGTTCAGCTTGCTCTCTATGTTTGAGGGGTACAATGACGCTGTCATGTATAGGCAGCACTCCTACCCCTAGCTCTAGAAGCCTCCCCATAGTGACACGTAAGACCTCCGATTCACGATAGTTCAGGTAGGCCCAGTCCATCGTTCGACTCTTGAGGATAGAGACCTGGGGCATCCCTTTCAGTATTGCAGCCTTTATGTCCTTCCAAGGTAGAGCTGAGGCTACTTCTGGATGGTCTTTTTGAAGAGCTGGTGGAAATTTATCCTCGTTTAAGAAACCAGTTCCCAAACTAGACATAAAGATTGTCTTAACGGCTTCACGAGGAAGCAGGGGAAGTAGATCGACTACTGCTTGATAATAATCGAAGCACTCTGTGTCGGTTAACTTGTTCTTTCTCACATATAAGCCAAAGAGGACTGATGGGATTGAAGCTACAATGTCGATCTCGCAACAGACCTCATCATCAATACGCAGTGTGTCCAAACGAGTAGAAGAAGGCATGGTTTGAAACGATGAATGGTATCTTCCGTAGCCTTCGATACTGCTCTTGAAATGCCTCGTCAGAGGCTCAAGCTTCGCATTGCGACCGTGCACTATGATCCCACTGTAGTCGTGCTCTGACATGGCTCTACGTAGCTGTACGATCCCACCAGACACCTTGCTCCATTCCTCTTTCGTTGCTTTCTCGTACTTGAACCTCAAGCCTTTAGCCTTCTCAGCTTTAGACTTCGTCCTCTCCGAGTACATGATTGGCTTGTAGGTCAGATCGTCATGCGGATCGTGCTTCAAACCAGACTGTAGTTCTTCAAACTCAAGCTCTTGATCTGGGATTAAGCCAAGTAACTCATCTGATGGTCGATACCTAGGAGCTAAATTATCGACTACTAGTACTGACGGATCAGACACACGTATCAAGTGACCACTACTGATCAGGTCATCTATAATATTGTGAAACGCTGTGTGGCCAACCTCATAGTTACGTTTGTTGTAGTTCCCCCTGTTCTTCTGGAAGTAGATTAAATCGTCGTCACCATCTAGAATGGCCTTAACCAAAGCAGATATTACAATCTTGGCTTTTCTGGGCTTTGCTTCAGCTCGCCTATCACCAAGAAGGTTGGGGCTAAGAAGTAACAAAATTGGGTCAAGAAGGACTGGCTTTAAGTCTTCATCATCACAGGTCTCAATCCAGGCAGGAACGAACATCGAACCCGTTCTTCGTTCATCGTTAATCTCTTTCATTGTTCTGGAACGAAAGGTCTTAGCCTGGGAGGCAGATGTCATCTGTTAGCTTTCTAATGGAGGAAGGAAGGGAGAGAGAATAAAAATATAATATAGATATAATGGTGTACTCTCATGCTATCCTTTCAGGAGGCCTTGGCGGGGGGGTTTACTGGTCCCTTTTGAGCCACATGTATCACAGGATGTATCCGACTTCACCCACTGAACGGTCCAAACCCTCAGTAAAATATGATCTACAGATACAGACCATGGGTCCTGCTTTAGGATACATACCTGCAAAACAAACATTGTTATGGGCTCATTGCCCTACCCACGGGGGGGAGCACCCCCACCCGCTTGTATGTACAACACACAAAAATATTTACTGACAGAAATCCTAGACAAGGTGGACTTGATACAAGCCCCCGCTGAGGGTGATCAGTTCCGTTCAGCCACCCATATCTAGGTCTGTGTCCTCAGCCCACTCCACGGGACTCCTGTGAGTCTCTACGGATGTCCTGTTAGCACGACTTGATCCCCTGACCAATGTGAGGCAACATTCTGTCAGCAAACGAGCAGGATTATCACTTTGGCTACCTTCGACGAGTTCATCACATCCAAAAGAACTGAGTTTGGCTAAGTTATGAAACTGTGCTAAAAGTTAACCAACATCTTGGAGGATCAGAAATATGCCAAAAGGATACTTAGTGGCCAACATTAGGGTAACTGACGCTGAAAAGTTCCAAGCATTTGCTGGAATGGCAGCACCAGCTATCAAGAAATACGGTGGCAAGGTTTTAGCAAGAGGCCCATCAGCCGATAGACACGAAGGTGAACTCAGCGGTACGGTTATGATGATTGAGTTCGAGAGCAAAAAAGCTGCTGAAACTTTCTACTTCAGCGAAGAATATCAGGCTGCAAAAGCTGTACGTGAGACCTGTTCCGACACAGACCTGATGATAATTGAGGAAGCTGAGTAGCGCAGCACAGCCCCCGTCAGGGATGATCAGTTCCGTTCAGGTGGGGTTCCCCTAGGTCAGCTGTGACATTGGACTCAGCGGGACATCTCAGAGGCTTAAAGGGCTTGCCAAACCTAACTTACAATGTAAGCTTTATTATTAAACAGTTGGAGAGATGAAAATGCGTATGGGTTTGGTTGCTACGATCGTTGGATTCAGTTTTCTGTCCCTCGCTCCATTGGCTGTTAATGCAGGCAATTTAGACGAGCCGATCATACAGATTTTGCCAGCCCCGATTGTTGACTGGTCAGGGATTTATGTAGGCGGTTACCTCACGTTTGGTGATGGATCCTATCTACAACAAGACGATATCACTGGAGTTGGTGTCGATGTCGACGTTGATGGTGCCGGTCTTGGTTTACGCTATGGACAAAACTGGCAGAATGCTGCAGCCGTCTTTGGCTTTGATGTGTCGTTGCAATCAGGCATTGACGGTATCAAAGTCCAAGGCAGTAGCGGCCCAGTGTGGGTTTGTAATACAGGTCATTGCAATGTCAGCATAGAGGCCCTGATGACTGTACGGGGGCGTTACGGTATGGTTTTTGGAGACGGCAAGACAATGGCATATGGTGCTCTTGGACTTGCAGCTGGTGCCATTGAAGGTGGTATTGCTGCCAGCAACCAACAAGGCTCATCAACCGCTCTAGGCTACACTGCCGGGTTCGGACTTGAACGCATGTTTACGGACGGCATCAGTATGTTTGGTGAAGTGAATTATGTCGATCTTGGCGATATAGATTTTGGTACTTCAGGTGGACCTGGTGGATCAGGAACCTTTTATGGCGCTGGAGATTTTACCAAGGTCTTGGTGGGCGTTAATTACCGTTTTTAATACATAGCGCCCTATCACCCTCAAACACAAGGCAAGATCCACTCTCATGGTTTGCGAGCAAACCACTGCCGTGCAGCGGAGCGGTGGCATCAGACGTTAAAGAACCGCATCCTGCTAGAAAACTACTTCTTGCCCGGTGCAACTATTCGTATCCATCGGCTCCTGTTGCTCATCAGGATCAAAAGCGGATGCACTGCTGGCAAACATAGTTGCTGCTACGGTCAGTGCTGTCCGTGTTCTTTTCATCTTAGAATAGCTCCTCGTTCTTCCATGAAGATTGGACTGCAATGTGCTTTCCATCAACCCTTCAAAACAACAGTACAACCACCCATGAGGTACGTCAGAGAGCCGTATGCGGGGGCTGTGGTGTCAGAGGGGACAACACGTATCAGGTTGTTTAGTTGCCCACCTCAAGCCCCCGCTGACAGCCGTTTGTTACGTTCAGCTACCCATGCCTAGGTCAACGTCCTCACTTAAACCAGCGGGACTCTCCAGCGTCTCTACGGCTACTGCAAGCAGCTTTCTTCTCTCGTTGGAAAGCATGTTTGGGGACTGCAAAGAACAACCCATCAACTCCAAGTCGGGATATCTTCGATGAAGGCTGCTCCAGTCGGTATGAAAGCTGGCCCCACGCCAGTCATCTTTCCCGTCCTTGATCTGATAAATGTACTGGATATCATCCTTGCAGACGATCACACGGTGACGAAGCAATGGTGAAAGCCACACAACTTTGTCATAGTCTCCATGACATTCTTTGTAAGCATTACTGGCTGCCATCTGTGTCATCCTCCTGCGTCTGACCAGCTGCAAGACCATTCCTGACAGCATTGATGTAGATTTCAGGATTAGTACCAAAACCGTCACGACCCGCTGTGTCTGTACGTAGGTAGTCAATAGCACCGCCAGCACCCTGATTGTGTGCATAGCCTAAGATGCTAAGCTGCTCTGTCCGTGGCATTTCTCTGTAACGACGAGACAACCGAGACAAGGTGGCGTGGTTCTGTAGAGTAAATGCTCTGAATGCTGCATCCTGAGCCTCAGGGTCGGCCAGGAACGCTTCACGATCAGCTGCTGTAAAGCCCACACCAACATCAGCCAAGGCATCTTGTCCCATTTGGTAACGGCCTTGGTAGTGGTTGTTGTAGCCGCCAGTGATCTCGTAACGGTTACCGCTTTCGATCTGACCAACTGCTTGTCCGTAGGTGTCGAGAGCACGTTCACCGAATGGATTAGGCCCATCGAACTCTAGCTCACCCTCATCAAGTGTTGTTGCCTGACGTGTTGGTGCAGGACTGACGATTGGATCATCCTGTCCGAATGACATGTCACTTGCTGGGGCAGCAGCAACATAAACGCCTGTGGGCCTACCGTCCTTGCCAAACACAATATCACCATCCTGTGCAGGAAAGGAGGGTGTCAGCTTCGTCAGGTCGTCTAGTCTGTAGTCTGTCTGCCAAGCAGGGCTGATTTTGTCTAATTCCACTGGTGTACCGTAGGCAGAAAAGTCCAAGGCTTTGTTCACGGCCTTTGGTAGCTCTACAGGCTCTCCGAAAGCAGAGAAATCAGGCAGTCCGTTTTCTCCTTTAGGCAACTCTACATCTGAGTCAAACTTGCGTGTGAGTGGCTGCTTCATTTGCTGTCTCCTTTGAGTCTTAACAAACCGTTTGGATCACGGAAGAAGTGGTATTGCGGGACAGCTGCGTAGACGACTAAATCCATAGCTTCGTCCTCTGTCCACTTCGGTAACAAAGGATAAGCGGCTGAGCCGTTTGGTGTTTCATGTGATCTATTTGTGATACTCATGCCGCATCCTCCGTGCTGTTGACCCTTTCCAGAGTATCCAGAACCAACTGATGAAGCCTCAAGGCTGGTCTGTACGTATTGTCTTTCAATAAGAGCAGGTCGGCCTGTACAGCTGCTGCCAAGTCACGAGGTAAGGCTGTTGGTACGGAATACTTGTGAGGATTGCTTTGCACTGTAGGTGGGACTGCCAGTTTCTGACTTGTCCGTGTCATCTGCATGAACAACACAGCCACGATAGACTCATACGCCAGTGATGTAGGCCTGATCTGTTTTGAAGAGAACAAACCACGCAAACGGAGTTCTGTTCGAATTGCTTCGATCTCATGCTGTTCGTGAACGTTAGCCGACTGAAAGGCATCTCTTGCCTGATTTAGCTGCTCGTGGAGTTGAAGATTAGTCATACCAAGCACTCCCTAGAGCTTCACGATCAGCCAGCATTTTCTGTTGTGACTTGGTTGAATAATACCCGGCCATGCCTGATGGGTTCCACCGACGTATCTTTTGCCACTGACTAAAGTTTTTGGGTTGGTTGTTGTTCTTAGAATCCAAGACGGATTCCGACTCTTCTTTGAATACACTCATGGTGTTCACCTGCTGTTATAATTTGAGGATATAGAGTGCAGCACCTACGGCTTTCGGCTCTATACGTTATAATATAACATTTTAGTGCTTTTGTCAAGAGGATTCTATATTATTTGGTACAGGAAATTAACAAATTAAGTACAGGACCGAAATATTGTAAACCTGGTCATCTGCTCAACATAGAATATAATTATTAAATTACAGTAAGTTAGTGGTGATCCCGAGTGGATTCGAACCACTAACCTGCCCCTTAGGAGGGGGCTGCTCTATCCAGTTGAGCCACGGGACCGCCGCATCCTTGAAGCCATAGGGCATTGGTGGTGACAAGTTAAAAATGGTTTTTTGCATGCGGAAACCGTAATTCTGGTTTGATCGAATATGGCTGAAATGTGTCAGCACTTTTTATCAAAAACTCTTTAGAAAACGCGACGCGATGACACAATTCGGCGATATCTGTTTGCTTTGCCAATCCTAAATATCCATAAAAATCCACTAAATATAACGCTATAAGCAGTTTTTGCGTGCTTATTTGTTAACCAAACAGGTCAACTATCCATCTTATGGGTTAAGTCGAATGTTTTCAAAATACCCTTCAAATGCCGTAATTTTGCCCTTCCAGTTCGGCATATTGGCAGGAATAGATTTTTGTTTTGGTGCGAAACTCGCTTCGAACCGTGTTCTGAATGTTCAGAGAAAGGAAGTCAGATGTTGGCCTCTATGAAGAAAAAGTTAGCCGAACGCGGTATTGTCCGTGATGAAAACGGTTCGATCATTGTATTCGTGATGGTTGTCTTTTCGGCAATGTTCTTGGTTGGAGGCACGGCAGTTGATCTTGCGCGCCACGAGAACCTTCGCTCTTCTCTTCAATACAATCTGGATCGCGCGGTTCTTGCAGCGGCCTCCCTAAGGCAGACTCAGGACCCTGATATCGTAGTTCAGGATTACATGTCGAAGATTACAGCGATCGAAGATTTCACGGTCGAGGTGACTTCTTCTGTTGCGATCAATGCACGGTCCGTTTCCGCAACGGCAACTGCAAATCTGGACACTTGGTTTCTGTCGATGGCAGGCATCAATAAAATGCCAATCACCGCGCGCAGTGCATCTGAAGAGCGTGTTCCAAACTTGGAAATCTAGCTCGTGCTCGACGTTTTGGGCTCGATGGACGGAACTAAACTTACCAACCTTAAAGTTGCTGCAAAGCAGTTTGTCACGACGTTGCTGACAAATGCAGACCCGGACACGGTTGCGATTTCAGTTGTTCCGTTTAACCATAACGTTTCGCCATCTGATTCAATCTTTGATAACCTGACAATTGCTGAAACGCACAGCTTGTCAAACTGTCTCGATTTCTCCGACCTCTCGTTTGAAAGTGCTGCGATTGACCCCTCTGTGTCTCAGACACAGGCTGTCTTCACTGCGCTTTACGGCGGTTTTCAAAATTTCAATGGCGGATCAGAAACCTGCTACGCAGATACCGAAAGCGAAATTCTACCGTATTCGGACAACGTAGGTGTCCTGCATACTAAAATTGATGGCTTGTACGCTGATGGTTGGACAGCGGCCCACTTGGGTATGAAATGGGGCCTCGCTTTGCTGGACCCAAGTTTTCAGTCTGTAACAACTGTCTTGGCCGATAATGGCACGATAGACGAAGGGTTTGCGGATCTTCCTGTGGCATACGGAACGGCTCAAACGAAGAAAGTTATCGTTCTGATGGGCGATGGCGCAAACACATATGAGTTTGCTTTTGGCAATAACTACAGCACTGGCTTGTCCAACGTGTGGGAAATTGTCGAAGAAGAGCCAGGCGCATTCACGCACCTTACCTACTATGGTCGTACCTATACTGGTGCAGTGTATGAGCAGTATTGTAGCTGGGCGAGTACAACTTGTTTTTATGGTGATCCTGTCCAAGTAACGAACTTTTTCATCAAGAAACAATCCAATGGCCAATTTTATGGCATATCTGATGGGTCTTGGGTCACTGCTACGGTTTTCAACAACCTATTAGGCGCTGCAGGTGTAGTTTCGACCGAGCAATTGTCTTGGCCAGAAGCATGGGGCCATATGCCTGCTCAGTATTACGATAGCATCACCGGCGAGAACGCGTTTAGTGATCTTATCGACTCTGGTCGTGGAACGACGGAAGCTGATACAGCAATGACAAGCTCGTGTAATGCAGCCGAAACAGCTGGTGTGATTGTATACACCATTGGTTATGAAACCAGCACCACGACGTCCGATAAGCTTCGTGACTGCGCAAGCACCGCAAGCCACTTTTATGACGCATCAGGTACGCAGATATCAGAGGTCTTCTCTGCGATCGCGACGTCTATTCAGCGTCTTAAGCTTACTCAATAATCAACAATAAAAACAAAAAGTGCGTGCAGCCATGTTGAAATTACGAAAAAAATTACGGAGTTTCCGTTCTGATGAGCGCGGGTATTCCTCGGTCGAATTCGTGATCGTAGCGACGACGTTTCTGACGGGTTTCTTTTGGATTTTTGAAACTGGCTTGATCATGACCAAACAGATGATGCTGGAACGTGCTTTGGATATAACCGTTCGTGATTTACGTCTGTATTCTGTTCCGCCAACAAAGCTGCCGACGGAAACGATCTATCAATGGGCAAAGCGTCAGACATGCGAAACAGCGTTGGTTTTTAAAGATTGCGAAGAGAACCTTCACTTGGAAATGGATACTTTTGATCCTGCTTCAGGCTACGCAAAGACCTTTAAATGTGTGGATCGCTCTGTTCCTGATCTTAATCCGTTGGGCGTATTTACCCCGAACCAACGTTCGGAAATCATGTATATTCGTGCTTGTATTCGGATCGACCCAATGATGCCAAACGGTATAGCAATGTTCCCTGGTGTAAATGATGAGGGTATTCCTCTTGTTGCTGACACCGCCTTCATGAACGAGCCGGAGTAAAAACAATGATGAAAAATTTCAGAAATCGTTTCTGCAAAATCAAGCGGGATGAAGAGGGCGCAACAACAGTTGAGTTTCTCATTGTAATGCCACTTATTATTTTCTGGTTTGCTGGTACATTTACATTCTTTGATGCCTAAAGCGAATGGACGCGATCAGTTAAGGCAACTTACACCGTTGCCGATGTCATGTCGCGTCAGTTTGAAATGCAAGATGATTACGAAGACGATATGAATTCGCTTTTCGCAGCCATCATGGGTGAGAATTCGAACGATACCTATGTTAGAATTTCTAGCATTGAAAAATCGAATGATGTTCTAACCATTGATTGGACCAGAGCATCTGGATTGCACACTGGCCTTGCGGATGACACTGAAATTCCAACGGAGCTGATACCCAATATTTTGAACGGCGAAGCTGTCATTCTGGTTGAAAGCTACATGGATTTCGTTCCCTTCCAAGATTACATCGGTATCGAGGCAAGAACGCTGGCAAAGAAAGTTGTGATCAGCCCACGCTTCACTTCAAAACTTGAAGAATCCTAGATTTTTGTTTTGCCACGTGATTTTGATGGCGCCTGTTCATAGGCTTCCGAATAGCTAGAAGAAAAATGCGCTGGTGACGAAAATCCCGTCATCAGCGCAATTTCCGAAATTGAAAGCGATGCAGTTTGCAAAAGGGTATGTGCCTTTGAAAGGCGAATTTTGCGCCCAAAGGATATCGGCGTAACGCCAACTGTTCTTAAAAATTGCCGTATCAGCTGTCTTGGACTGGTTCCTGCAATTTTTGCCAAATCTTGCAAATTCAACGGATTTGCGACGTGCGTTTCCATTGCCTCGATGGCGGCAAGAACCGATGCATTCGTCGTTCCGTAACGCTGTGCCAAGCTGGATCGCTGCGGCCCAGCAGAGGGGCGGATCGACGTGTGCAAAAACCAATCCCCAACCAGCTGCGCCAATTTTTGCCCGTGATGATTGGAAATCAACGCGAGCATCAAATCAATCGGGGCAGTCCCGCCGCCGCAAGTTAACCGATCACGATCAATCACATACAGCGACGGTTCAAGGATAGCATCAGGCGCGATTTCCAGCAAATAATCGGAATGCTCCCAGTGGATCGTCATACGGCGCCCATTCAGCAATCCGTTGCGCGCAAGGAATAACGGTCCGGCAGAAACGCCGCCGATTTGTGTGCCTTTTCGCGAAATGGCCTTAAGCCAATTTGCCAATTGACCATTTTGATAATCAAGCGCGTTACCTGCCGCGACTAAGACCGCCAAATCAAACGACGTTGTTCTGTTCAATTTCACTTGGCGCGGAACAAGGTCGCCACCAGAGCTTTGCGCGGGGTTTGGTCCTGTTTGCACAACACTTACATCGTATAATTCCTGCCCGCTTAACACATTCGCTGCGCGCAGCGGCTCAACGAGCGCGGCGTAGGACATCAATGCAAAGCCATCAATGGGGACAATGCCGATGCGGAACGGTGTGTTAAGTTTGGCCATAAAATGTAAGTTAGTGTCGTTTTATTGAATGCGCTAGCCTGATTGTTCTGAAATACTGATGCGGAATCAATCGGGGCTGCACCATGCGTTTTTCCGCACTCAAAATCCTCACTGAAGGTCTGACAGGCAACAAAGGTTGGACGCCACATTGGCGTGAGCCAGAGCCTAAGAAAGAATACGACATCATTATCGTTGGTGGCGGGGGGCATGGTTTGGCCACGGCGTATTATCTGGCCAAAAAGTATGGTCAGAAAAATATCGCTGTTCTGGAAAAAGGCTGGCTTGGCTCTGGCAATATTGGCCGTAACACCACGATTGTGCGTTCAAACTATATGCTGCCGGAAAACAACCCTTTCTACGAACACTCCATGAAATTGTGGGAAGGGCTGGAGCAAGAGCTGAACTATAACGCGATGATGTCGCAACGCGGGATCTTGAACCTCGGCCATTCCGATGCGCAACGCGACGGTTTTGCACGACGTGGCAATGCGATGCTGATGTCTGGCGCGGATGCAGTTCTGTTAGATCGCGAAGGCGTTCGCAAAATGGTTCCGTTCCTGAATTTCGATGATGAACGCTTCCCGATCAAATGTGGTTTGTGGCAACCCCGTGCGGGTACGGCACGCCATGATGCCGTTGCTTGGGGCTATGCGCGCGGGGCCGATCAGAACGGTGTGGATATCATCCAGAATTGCGAAGTGACTGGCTTCCAGATTGAAAACGGCGTTTGCACGGGGGTAGAAACCAGCAAGGGCAAGATCAAAGCCAAGAAGGTTGGCGTTTGCGTTGCGGGCTCATCGAGCCGCGTGATGGAAAAGGCGGGCATGCGCCTGCCAATCGAGAGCCATGTGCTGCAAGCGTTTGTGTCCGAGGGTTTGAAACTGACCATTCCGGGTGTTGTGACGTTCGGCGCTGGGCACCTTTATATCAGCCAGTCCGATAAGGGTGGTTTGGTGTTTGGTGGCGATATCGACAAATACAACAGCTATGCGCAGCGCGGCAATTTACCGGTGATCGAACATTGCGCCGAGGACATGATGGCCTTCCTGCCAATGCTGGGGCGTGCACGTCTTTTGCGGATGTGGGGTGGCCTGATGGACATGTCGATGGACGGCACGCCGTTCATTGATAAGACCCATATCGGCGGGCTGTATTTCAACGGGGGCTGGTGCTACGGCGGGTTCAAAGCGACCCCTGCCTCGGGCGATTGTTATGCGCATTTGCTGGCCAAAGACACGCCGCACCCCCTGGCGGAAGGGTTCCGTTTGGACCGTTTCATGCGCGGCCAAATGATCGATGAAAAGGGCGTTGGCGCCCAACCGAACCAGCATTAAGGGACCAGAGACATGATCATCAACCATCCACTGCTGGGACCGCGTGACAGTTCCGAGTTTTATCATTTAGGCGAGGCGTCCTTGATTGATCGCCCCAATCGCGACGATGAAAACGCCGCCGAGAAGTTTCATGATTATCTGTATATTCGCGATAACCCAGCGGGCGAATATCGCGAGCTGTGGTACCACGAACAGGGTGATCGCAGCTGGCTGGTGGTGACACGAAACACCACAACACACGAGATCACAGACGTAAAAATGGCGCGCGACGAAGCCCGCGCACGGGGGCGAAGCGTATGAGCCAAGAGATGAGATTACAAGGCGGCCAGATTGATCGCGGCCAGAAGATTTCGTTCAGTTGGAACGGCAAAACGATGCAGGGGTATCAAGGGGATACACTGGCCTCTGCGTTGCTGGCGAACAATGTGAAACTGGTTGGACGGTCGTTTAAATATCACCGTCCGCGTGGCATTTTTTCGGCTGGATCAGAGGAGCCAAACGCGTTGGTTCAACTGCGCAAGGGCGCGTACCAAGAACCAAACACACGGGCCACTGTTGCCGAGTTGTTTGAGGGAATGGAAGCCACCAGCCAAAACCACAAAGGCACGTTGGAATTTGATGTGCTGGCGATGAACGACCTTGTGTCGCCATTCCTAAGTGCTGGTTTTTATTACAAAACATTCATGTGGCCAAAGGCGTTCTGGGAAAAAGTATACGAGCCATTTATCCGCTCTGCGGCTGGGCTTGGGGCGCTTTCGGGTGAAACCGATCCTGATGTTTACGACAAAGGTTTCCTGCACTGTGACGTGCTGGTTATCGGATCTGGCCCTGCTGGGTTATCGGCTGCAATGGCCGCTGGTCGTTCGGGCGCGCAGGTTTTGTTGTGCGACGAAGACAATGTTTTTGGCGGGCGTTTGAACGCAGAAACATTTGATGTTGGCGGCATGTCTGGGCTTGACTGGGCGCAATCTGCTGTGGGTGAATTAGAGGCAATGGACAATGTGCGCGTGATGAACCGCACGACAGTTTACGGCGCGTTTGACCACGGTATTTACGGCGCGTTGGAAAAGAAAACGGACCATCTGCGCAGTGCAAATGGCAAGCCGCGCAACATCGCGTGGAAGATTTATTCAGGTCGTGCAATCTTATGTGCGGGTGCCACGGAACGCTCCATCGCGTTTGGGAACAACGATCGCCCGGGTGTTATGTTGGCGGGATCGGTTCGCGCCTATGCAAATCGTTGGGGCGTTGCGACGGGTAAATCCATTGCGGTGTTCACCAACAACGATGATGGTTGGCGCACGGCCAGCGATCTGGTTGCGGCGGGTGCAAATGTTGCTGCGGTGATTGACAGCCGTGACGGCGAACCCGTGATGAGCATTGCTGGCGCGTCAGTAACGATGGGCGCTGGTGTGTGTGATACCGCTGGGCGCAAAGCGTTGAAGGGGATCACGTTAACCAACGGTCAAACGCTGGATGTGGACTGTTTGGCGGTCGCCGGTGGGTGGTCGCCTAACGTGCATTTGACCTGTCATCAACGGGGCCGTCCAACGTGGCGCGATGACATTGCAGCGTTTGTGCCAGGGGGTGATTTACCACCTGGGATGTCTGTTGCAGGGTCTGCAAACGGGACGTATGGCACAGGCGCGTGTTTGGCTGAGGGGCGCGCTGCGGCGAATGCTGCTGTCAAGGAACTGAGTTTCACGGCGTCGCGCAAGGCTGCCGATAAGGCTGAAGATGAAGCCGCGACGATCACTGCGTATTGGCATGTGAAAGAGAGCACAAAGCGGGCTTGGGTCGATCTGCAAAACGATGTGACAACCAAAGACGTGAAGCAAGCGGAGCAAGAAGGGTTTCGTTCTGTCGAGCACCTAAAACGGTATACCACGTTGGGTATGGCGACGGATCAGGGCAAAACGGCGAATGTTCTTGGCCTTGCAATTATGGCCGAAGCACGGGGTAAAACGATCCCTGAAACGGGCACGACGATCTTTCGTCCGCCCTATTCTCCTGTGCCATTTGGGGCGCTGGCTGGACGGGCAAAAGGGAAAGATTTCCAACCGTATCGTCTGACGCCTTCGGATAAATGGGCCAAGGAACAAGGGGCTTCGTTTGTGGAATCTGGCCCTTGGATGCGGGCGGAATGGTATCCGAAAAACGGCGAAACATTCTGGCGTGACAGTGTGGATCGCGAAGTGAACGCAACACGCGGCTCCGTTGGGATTTGCGATGTGACGACGCTTGGTAAGATCGACATTCAGGGCAAAGATGCTGCGAAACTGTTGAATATGGCCTATGCGAATGGGTTTGCGAAACTGGCTGTCGGCAAAACCCGCTATGGAATTATGCTGCGCGAAGACGGTATTTGCATGGACGACGGAACCACCGCGCGGTTGTCTGAAACGCATTTTGTGATGACGACAACGACCGTGAATGCGGTGGCGATTTACCGTCATCTGGATTTCATCCGCCAGTGTTTGTACCCTGATTGGGACGTTCACATCATGTCTGTGACGGACAGTTGGGCGCAATATGCGGTGGCGGGGCCGAACTCGCGTGCGCTGTTGCGCAAAGTTGTGGACGACGAGTTTGACATCAGCAACGAGGCGTTCCCGTTCATGGGTTGTGCGGATATCACTGTTTGTGGTGGCATTCCTGCACGATTGTTCAGGATCTCTTTCTCGGGTGAATTGGCCTATGAAATTGCGGTGCCGAGCCGGTATGGCGATAGCTTGATCCGTGTTCTACACGAGGCGGGTAAAGAGTTTGACGTGGTACCGTACGGTCTTGAAGCGTTGAGCGTTATGCGCATCGAAAAAGGCCATGCGGTTGCGTCTGAATTGACCGGGCAAACCACTGCGCAGAACCTTGGCATGGGGCGGATGGTATCCAAGATTAAGGACTGCATCGGCAATACTTTGTCGGAGCGTGAATACATGAATCGTGATGAAATCTGGAACCTTGTCGGCCTGCAACCCGTTGATAAATCGCTGAAATTGGACAGCGGATCGCATTTCATTGAACATGGGTCGGAACCGACGATGGACAATGATTTGGGGTGGATGACATCGGTTGCCTATTCCCCAACGCTTGGTCACTACATCGGCTTAGGCTTTGTTAAGGCTGGGAATTCGCGCAAGGGTGATGTGGTTCGGGCTTGGGATGGAATTCGGCAAAAAGATGTGGAAGTAGAGATCGTTTCGGCGCACTTCCTTGATCCTGAAGGGGAGCGGTTACGTGGGTGATTTTACGTTAGAATCCAAGGCGGTACTGGACGGCTTTGATTATGATTGGAATGGCACGCGCCTGCGTGAGTTGACTGAGATGGCCGCGGTTGCGGTGTCTGTGCCCAAGGGTGGTGCGACCGCGCTGGGCAAGAAAATGAAGACTGGATACGGCGGTGGTAACCCTGCTGCTGGCGAAAGTTATGTCGGCAAAAATGATGCGCGGATCATGTCGTTTGCTGTCGATCAGTTCCTGGTTTTATTCGATCACACGGCCCATTCTGGTGTCGCTGCGGTTGAGAAAAAATTAGGAAATACAGGGTATTTCGTTGAACAGACAAACAACTGGGTGTTTCTGGAATTGTCTGGCCCGCTGGCGCGCGATGCGATGGAACGGATTTGCGCGGTGAACACACATCCCGATAAATTTGCGGTGGATCGGGCGGAACGCACAAGCATGGAACACATGGGTGCGGTGCTGTGTCGAACAGGTGAAGACACGTTTTTGATCATGTCTGCCAGCTCGACTGCTGGGTCGTTTTTGCATGCGCTGGAAACGTCGATGGAGTACGTAAGCTGAGCCGCGTTTCGGGCACCGTACGCCGTTAACCTTTGGGCCAAAAACGCCGTTTTCAGGGCCCAAAAAATGTCCGCAAAGCGTATGCAAACGGTATGCAAAGCGTATGGCATGTGTATGGCACTTTTGCCGTTAAGGTTTGACGCAACATAGATTAACATCTGTTAAGAAATGTTGCGTTGCGTGGAAAAGGACCGCTGAAATGGCCGCTAAAAAACCTGTGATCGGAATTTTGACCTATGGTCGTCGTGATGTGGTCGTGGAAAATTTCCTGTACGATGATTACTACGCGAGCCCGTCGCAATATGTGGATGGTGTGCGCCGTGCAGGTGGGGTGCCTGTTTTGTTGCCACCAAATGAGGCGGATATTTCGGACTGGCTGGCGTTGGTGGATGGGTTTGTTTTCACGGGTGGGACGGATATTGATCCAGCCTTGTACGGCGGCGATCCGAACCACCCAAACCTGTTGGCGGTGTCCAAGGAACGCGATCAAACCGAGATGGATTTGATCAAGCGCGTGACCGAGGACGGCACGATCCCGTCTCTGTTGATTTGCCGTGGTATGCAGCTGTTGAACGTGGCGTTTGGCGGTGATTTGCACGAGCATATTCCCGATGTTCAAGACCCCGATATTCACCGTGGCGATGATGGGTTTTGGACCGTTCAGCCCGTCGATGTTGATCGGTCATCCAAGCTGTTTGAGGTTATGGGAACGGATCATGTGAAAACCTATTCGGGGCATCATCAGGGCGTTAAAACAGTTGGCGATGGGTTGGTTGTTTCGGCAGTGGCACCCGATGGAATCGTTGAGGGGTTGGAAATTGCCGATCACTCCTTTTGCATCGCGGTTCAGTGGCATCCAGAGGTTTCGGCGGCAAGCGATGAAAGCCAGCAAAGATTGTTTGATGGTTTAGTGCGCACAGCTTCTTGATTGGGTTGAGCCGCCTGCGAATGCGGATTGGCTGGAGGTGGGATGCGGCACGGGCGCGCTTACCAAAACGATTTTGTCGGATGCCGCGCCGCGTTCTGTGCTAGCGACCGATCTGGCGGATGGGTTTGTGGCCTTTTCGCAAGCTGAGATTGAGGATGAGCGGGTGCAGTTTGCGGTTGCGAATGCTATGGAGCTGCCTTGCGCGGATGCCTCAATTGACATCGTGACCTCTGCGCTTGTCCTGAATTTTGTGCCCGATAAACAAAAGGCGCTGGCAGAGATGCGCCGTGTTTTGCGCCCTGACGGTTTTTTGGCGTTCTACGTTTGGGATTATCCCAGTGGCGGAATGGGTTTTATCGACGCGTTCTGGAAGGCAGCGGCCGAGGTTGATGCAAGTGCGGCAGAATTGGACGAAGCCCCGCGCTTCCCGTTTTGCCAACAGGTTGGGCTGGCGAAAATGTGCGATGAGGCAGGGGTTCGTGATGTCAAAATCGAGGCCATCGAGGTTGAAACCGAGTTCCCAAATTTTGAGGCGCTTTGGCATCCGTTCACGCTGGGGGTTGGCCCTGCACCTGGTTACGTAAAAACGCTTTCAGCGGACCATCAAACGGAGTTAAAGGCGCATCTTGAGGCGAAGTTGGGGGCGGATGGCGCGGTTTCGCTGCCCGCGAAGGCGTGGGCTGTCAAAGGCAGGTAATCGGGTCACATAACAAAAAGCCCCGCCATTTCTGACGGGGCTTTTCGAATTTAGGATCGGAGTGGTTAGCCGATTTCTTCTGGCAGGATCAGGTTCAGGACGATTGCCAAGAACGCTGCTGGCAGGAGGCCAGATGTCAGCAAGATTTTTGCGGTGTTGCCCAAGAAGGCCATCGCGTCTGGAACCTGTTGCAGGCCAAGGCCTACGGACAGGGACACAGCGAAGATCACCATGTTACGGCTGTTCCAGTTCACGTCTGCCAACATGGATGCACCAGCTGCGGCAACCATGCCGAACATTACGATCACGCCGCCACCCAGTACTTGGATTGGCACAGAGTTGATGACTGCGCCCACTTTTGGGATCAAGCCACAGATGATCAGGAAGATCGCGCCGATCGTCACAACGTGGCGTGACATAACGCCTGTCATTGCGATCAGGCCGACGTTTTGGCTGAAGGATGTGTTTGGCAAGGAGCCGAACACGCCCGCGATTGCGGAACCCAGACCATCAGCGAAAGTTGCGCCTGTGACTTCTGCGTCCGTTGCTTCGCGACCAGCGCCACCTTTGGTGATACCAGATACGTCGCCCACGGTTTCAATCGCCGAGATAAACGCCATCAAGCACATGCCGATGATGATTGCCCAGTTGATTTCAAAACCAAACTTGAACGGGCTAGGAAGCGCGAACCAACCTGCACGGCCAACGCCTGCAAGGGATACGTCGCCCATGATGTAGGCGAGAATGTAACCCGCGATCAGGCCGACCAGAACTGCGGACACGGAAAGCAATCCGCGTGCAAAGAACTTGAGCCCCAAAGTGACGAGGATAACAACGCCCGCTTGGAACCAGTTGCTTGCGCCGCCCCATGTTGGTTTGGACATGTTAAAGTCGCCCGCGCCGCCAGCTGCGTATTGGATGCCAACTTTGATCAACAGCAAGCCGATCATCAGAACGATCAGGCCAGTCACCAGTGTTGGCAGTGCAAAGCGGATGCGGCCCACGAACAAGCCGAGGAATGCGTGGAACAAGCCGCCGATGACAACACCTGTCATTAAGCCAGCCAAGCCAGCCGTACCTGCGCCGATCATGGCAGGGATCATAACGGGCAAGAACGCGAATGACGTGCCTTGAACGATTGGCAGTTTCGCGCCAATCGGGCCAATACCGACTGTTTGGATCAGTGTTGCAACCCCCGCAAACAGCATCGCCATTTGAATGAGGTAGATGATCGCGCCGATATCCATGCCCGGTGCGCCAAATCCGAAACCAGCGACGCCTGCGATGATGATCGCTGGTGTGACGTTGGAAACGAACATGGCGAGAACGTGCTGGATGCCAAGCGGGATCGCTTTGGCGAGCGGTGGTGTGTAGTTGGGATCGCGGAGTTGTTCCGGTGTCCCTATTGATGAGTCTGACATTTGATAGTCCCCTTGTTGGTGTGTGGTTCCCCACAATATGTTGCGTCTCTTTTGCGCAACTGTACTAGGTGTATAGGCTCGATCCCTCAATTCTCAAAGGATTTTCGAACCAATGCTCTTCGAGGTTGGAGCCGCTTCCTATGCGATCCACAACTGCGAAAAGTCCGGGTGCGTGAAGCGGAGTTAAAACCCCGTGCCACGTGTTCTTGTGAAAGTTGATGCCCTGCGCGCCATTGCTGATGAAGGCGCGGATGTTTGCGGGTGTTCCATTGTCGTCGGATGCAACGATGATTAGGAACGGATGCTGCGTCATCGGGATAAAGGTCTGTGTGCCATCTGGGTGACGTTCAACCAGATCGAGCATGTAAGGCAGTGCCCGTGGTTCGGCGTTAAAGATCGAGACCCCTGCGCGCCCATCGGTGACGTCAAGGATGGCAAGGTCGTGGTGACGTTTGCACTTGCCTTGGTTGATGGTTTTCGGATCAGCGGAATCCGCAGCAAGCACATCGCCGTAAGGGGCGAAGGCAGCGGCTGTTAGGGGTTCGGTGGCGATGGTCATAGAAAGCCCGCGTGACGGTTCACATCTTTGTAGAGCAGGTAACGGAATGGGCCGGGACCAGAGGCAACACAGGCTTGTGGGCAGAACGCACGCAGCCACATGTAATCGCCTGCCTCGACCTCGACCCAATCGGTGTTGAGGCGATAGACGGCTTTGCCTTCTAGCACGTAGAGGCCGTGTTCCATGACGTGGGTTTCGGCAAACGGAATGTTGCCGCCCGGTTTAAAGTTCACGATGTTGACGTGCATGTCGTGGCGCAAATCGTCTGGCTCAACAAAGCGTGTAGTAGACCAATCGTCGGTGTTGGCCATGACGTTTGGCGCAGTGTCCTGTTCGTTGGTGAAGAACGGTGTTGGCGCATTGATGCCATCCACCGCCACATAGCGTTTGCGGATCCAGTGGAATGTCGCATTTTCGGGCTTGGCGTTGGCGAGGGTCCATTTCGACCCCGCTGGCAGGTAAGCATAGCCGCCTTCAGGCAGCACGTGGGTTTCACCGCTGAGCGTGACTTTGATTTCGCCAGCGACCACGAACAGCACGGTTTGCGCGGTTGGGTCTGTGTCGGGGCGGGTGGAGCCGCCGTTTTCGCTGACCTCTACGATGTAGTGGCTGAAGGTTTCGGCAAATCCAGTGAGCGGTCGCGCGATGATCCACGCGCGGGTTTTATCCCAATGGGGCAGTTGGCTGGACGTGATATCCATCATCGTGCCTTTGGGGATCACGGCGTAGCTGTCCGTGAACACGGCGCGGTCGGTCATGATCTGGGTTTGGGGCGGAAGGCCGCCTTTGGGGGCGTAATAATTGGTCATGGCAGGATTTCCGTCAGGCGAAGAAGCGCGATGCGTTCGACTTGTTTACACGCGGTCGCAAGTTCGGCGTCGCGGCTGTTGTGGATGCGGGTTTTGAAGGCGGTGAGGATGTCGTCTTTGCTCAATCCTTTGACCGCGATGATGAAGGGGAAGCCGAATTTTGAGGTGTATTCGGTGTTTAGCGCCTGAAAGGTTTCGCGCTCCACATCCGTTAGCGCGTCGAGCCCTGCCGAGGCTTGCTCATGCGTGCTTTCGGCTGTGAGTTGTTTGGCGGCGGCGAGTTTTCCTGCAAGGTCTGGATGTGCCTTGAGCACGCCGAGGCGCTGTTCTTCGTCGGCGGCGCGGAAGATGCGGCACAGCGCAGAATGCAGGCCGATGGCGGTGTTATGCGCTGGGCCAAGTTCAAGCGCGTGTGCGCCCGTTGCAATCCACGGCGAGTGCTCAAAGATGCCGCCGTAGTTGGCGACGAATGTTTCAAGGTCGAGGTCGGTTGGTGTCACGTCTTGAACCACGGGTGGGTGGTTTGTGTGCCAGTGATTTGCGATGTCGATGCGGCGGGCAAACCAGACGTCGGTTTTTGCTTTGGCGTATTCGATAAAGCGGCGCAGGGATTGCACGCGGCCAGGTTTGCCGATCAGGCGGCAGTGCAGGCCGATGGTCATCATCTTTGGTGTGCCTGCCTCGCCTTCGGCATACAGCGCATCAAAGCTGTCTTTGAGGTAGGTGAAGAATTGATCGCCCGAGTTGAATCCTTGGGCGGAGGCGAAACGCATGTCGTTTGCATCGAGCGTGTAGGGGATGATCAGCTGATCTGCGCCGTCGTGGTTGCGCCAGTAGGGCAGATCGTCGTCGTAGGTATCGGAGCAGTAGGCAAAGCCGCCTTCCTCGGACACGATATCAACGGTATTTGCGGAACAGCGCCCTGTATACCAACCGCGCGGGCGTTCCCCGGTGACTTCTGTGTGGATGCGGATCGCCTCAACCAGATGATCGCGTTCATCTTCTTTGGCGAAGTCTTTGTATTCGATCCATTTGAGGCCGTGGCTGGCGATTTCCCAATCGGCGGATTGCATTGCGGCCACTTGATGTGGGGAACGTTCGAGCGCGGTCGCCACGCCGTAGACGGTTACGGGCACGTCGTGTTCGGTGAACAATCGGTGCAAACGCCAAAAGCCAGCGCGCGCGCCGTACTCGTACATGCTTTCCATGTTCCAGTGGCGCTGACCGACCCACGGCTGTGCGCCGACGACTTCGGACAGGAATGCCTCGGAGGCGGAATCACCGTGAAGGATGCAGTTTTCGCCGCCCTCTTCGTAGTTCACCACGAATTGCACAGCGATTTTGGCGCCATTTGGCCAATTTGCGACAGGCGGATTAGGGCCATAGCCCTGCATATTTCGTGGATAACGGTTCATTTTAGATTCTCGCGGCGGGTTATTTACTGAATATACGATATTGTTCGAAGTTATTATCAAAAAATGCTTGAAAGTGTTGATTGCATGCTGTGTCTGTTTCGAAACGGCAGCGCATGGGATAGACTGGCGCGATCAACAAAAAGGATTTTCACATGGCTGGTTGGCTTTCGACACATGTTTTGGATACGGCACTGGGCGTGCCTGCGGCGGGGCTGGAAATCGCGCTGTGGCGGTTGGAAGGGGATGCGCATGCGCATGTCGTGACGATGGTCACAAACGATGATGGGCGCACGGATGCGCCGATCTTGGCTGCGGCAGATTTTGCGACTGGTGAATACGAATTGGTGTTTCAGGCGGGCGAATATTTGCGACGCACTGCTGGCGCGCAAGCCGAACCGTTGTTTCTGGACGTAGTGCCGATCCGTTTTGGCATGAATGACCCAGAGGCGCATTACCACGTGCCGCTGTTGTTGTCGCCCTTTGGCTATTCGACGTACCGCGGGAGTTAAGCCCCAGTTTAAACACGGGTGAGGCGGCAAAGTCGTTGTGATGGAAAACCTACCAAAAAATGCGCAAGAGATTACATCTGCGTGGTTAAGCCGAGTGCTGGGCCGCGCGGTTTGTGTGCGTGGTGTTGAACGGATTGGCGTTGACGAGGGGTTCACGGGGGGCGGGCTGTTTCGCGTTTCTTTGGACGGGGAAACGATGGTTGCGAAACTGTCGCCTGAAGGCGCTGTTTTGCGGGCATCTTTTGCAGCGGCGAATGCGCGAGAAGTTCAGTTTTATCAGATGAGCGGCGGGCGAGGGTTGCCCGTTCCTGAATGCTATTTTGGTGCGTTTGATGATGCGACAGGTGCGAGTGCGCTGTTGATCGAGGACATGGGTGCGCTGCGCTCAGTTCCGTTTTTGGATGGCTGTGGTGTGGGCGATGTTGCGCTTGTTGTCAATGCTTTGGCGCAGGTTCACGGGGCGTTTTGGGACAGCGGAGAGATCGCGGATTTACCTGCCTTGGCGTTGCTGGATGAGTTTGATTTTGCGCAGATGTGGGCGGACTATCCCAAACGCGTTGCGGCGTTGCAAATCGGTGTGGATTTGCCCAGTTGGTTTATCGCTTTGGGCGATTGGGTGGCGCGCGATCCCAAGGGTATTTTCAGCCGAATGATGGATGGGCCGCAAACCGTGGTGCACCGGGATGCGCAGGTGGACAATGTTTTGTTTGGCGACACGGGCGCGGTGCTGCTCGATTGGCAATTCATGGGCAAGGGCAAGGGCGTGCATGATCTGGCGTTTTTCCTGATCAGTTCGACCACGCCGCAGGTGCGCCGTGCCTGTGAAAGCGCGATGATTTCGCGGTATCACGCGGCGTTAAATGTGGCGGGATATTCGCTGGCAGAGTGTAAGCGCGATTACGTTTTTGGCGCGCTTTGGCGGTTGTTTATCACGGCGATGGCGACGACGCAGTTGGACAATTCGAGTGCGCATAAACGCGACTGGCGGCGGGCGGATTTAACGCGACTGATCGCGTTTTGCGAGGATCACCGGATTAGCCCCGAGACGCTGGCTTTTTGAACCACAGGATGAGCGCGGGGATGAGTGTTGCGATGAAAAATAGCGCCCACACAATGCCCGCTTGCTCCAAATAAACAGTCGCGGTTTCGGAATCGTAGCAACGGCCTTGGTCGTTAAAACAATCGCGCCATTTGTGGTAGCGATCATAATAGGCGAGTGCGAAAAATGCGGCGCAGAGGAAGAAGAAACCGCTGATCGCCTTGCGCATCATCCGAGATAGGTCATCACTGTGGCAACGACCCCGCCACCCAAAACGAACCACGCGAGGCCGATCCATTTGGACGGTTTTTTAGGTTCTTCTAGGGGGGCGGCGGTGCGCAAAAGCGCGTTTTCGACCAGTTGTGGCAGTTGCGGGCCAAAGCGGGACAGGGTTTGCACCGTGCGCCTGAGGTCGCGGAACACAGCCTTAGGGCCGAGGTTGTCGGTGATGTATTTCTCAACGACGGGTTGCGCGACTTCCCAGATGTTGAGGGTTGGATCAAGGGAGCGACCGACGCCTTCAACCACGACCATTGTGCGTTGCAGCAGGATCAGTTCGGTGCGGGTTTCCATGCCAAAACGCTCGGTTACGTCGAATAGGTGTGCGAGAAGGCGGGCCATTGAGATGTTGGTGGCGTCTTGGCCGAAAATGGGTTCGCCAACGGAACGTAGCGCAAGCGCGAAGGCTTCGACGTCTTGGTTGGCGGGGACGTATCCTGCCTCGAAGTGGACCTCGGCGACGCGGCGGTAATCTTTGCGGATAAAGCCGATCAGGATTTCGGCGTAGACGCGGCGGGTGTATTCGTCGATCTGGCCCATGATGCCAAAATCAAGCGCGATGAGGTCGCCGTTTGGCGCAACCTTGAGGTTGCCTTGGTGCATGTCGGCGTGAAAGAATCCGTCGCGTAGGGCGTGGCCAAGGAAGAATTGCACGATCCGTGCACCTGTTTCTGGCAGGTCGTGGCCCGCTGCGACAAGGGCGGGAACATCGCCCATGTTGGTGCCGTTGGCCCATTCAAGCGTCATGACGGAACGGGCTGAATGCTGCCAGACAACGCGGGGCACGGAAAAGCCGTCGTCGTCTTTTGTATTGGTGTAAAACTGGTCTGCGGCGGAGGCTTCCATGCGCAGATCAAGTTCGCCTTTTACGGTGTCAGCAAAGTGTTGGATGATGTCGGACGGGCGCAAACGACGTGCGGAGGATGACAGCAGTTCGATGATCTTTGCGGCAAAGTGGAATGCGTCTGTGTCGCGCGAAAAGGCGCGTTCAATGCCCGGGCGCAGGATTTTCACGGCGACGTCTTGGCCTGTGTCGCGCAAATGGGCGCGGTGGACTTGGGCGATGGAGGCCGCCGCGACAGGTTCGGAGAAATCGGAGAAGATTTCATCAACGGGTGCACCAAGGGCGTGTTCGATTTCGGCGCGGGCCTCTGCCATAGAAAAGGGCGGAACGGCATCTTGCAAGACGCGCAGTTCGTTGGCCATTTGCGTGCCAACCACATCGGGGCGGGTGGACATCAGCTGGCCGAACTTGATGTAGGCGGGGCCGAGTGCCGTGATGGCGCGCAAGACAGGTGGTTGGGTGGGGTCGCCCTTAAGGCCGAGCCATTTGAATGGCCAACCCAGAACGCGCGCCGCGATGCGCACGGGTGCTGGGGCATCGACGGCTTCGAGCGCGAGTTTCATCGCGCCGGTGCGTTCAAACGTGGCGCCTGTGCGGATCAGACGCCAGATATTGTGTGGGCCTCTCACGTTATATTTTCCAACCAGAATGCAGGGCGGCGATGCCCATGGTGTAGTTGCGGTATTTGGCGTTTTCAAAGCCAGCGTCGCGGATCATTTGCAAGAAGGTGTCTTGGTCGGGGAATTTGCGGATCGATTCCACAAGGTAGCGATAGCTGTCGGCATCGTTGGCGATGACTTGGCCCATTTTGGGGATCACGTTGAAGGAATACTGATCGTAGGCCCATTGCATGGCGGGGTTCGGGATTTGCGAAAATTCCAGAACCATCAGGCGGCCACCCGGTTTTAGAACGCGGTAGGCTTCTTCCAAAGCGACTTGGGGGCGGGTGACGTTTCGGATGCCAAAGGAGATGGTGTAAACATCAAAGCTGTTGTCGGCGAAGGGCAGGGCCATTGCATCGCCGCAAACCCAATCGAGGCTGTCGGCCATGTCGTCTGCCTCGGCGCGGGTGCGCCCAGCGTCTAGCATGCCTTGGGTCATATCAAAAACGGTTGCGTGGGATTGTGGGGCGCGTTTTAAAAATCGGAAGGCAACGTCGCCTGTGCCGCCAGCCACATCGAGCAATTTGAGCGTGCCGCGGGGGGCGAGCCAATCCATCATCGCGTCTTTCCAGAGGCGGTGGATGCCCATGGACATCGCGTCGTTCATCACATCGTATTTAGAGGCAACGGAGGAAAACAGGCCTTCGACCATGCCTGCTTTTTCAGTTTCATCAACGGTTTTAAAGCCGAAGTGAGTGGTGTTTTGCGATTCGGTCATGATTGCCTCCGAGCGTGCGTTGGAACTGATATAGTGTGTGTTTTGCGCCGTGGGAATGCGGCATCGGGGCCGTGTTGTGGCTGGGCCACAGGGGCCGCCCAATTATTGACAATTTCGCCCTGCAAAAAGGGGGAAAATTCGGGGCCGTCAAATGAGCGATGTAGATAAAGTTTTGGATCAAATCCTTGGTGGGGTGTTTTGGATGGCTTTGCTGATCCCTTTGGGGATTTTCGGGATTTCCATGCTGATCGGGGTGTTCAAAAAGCTGTGGCCGCAAAATGCGGGTGGCGGGTTTTTGCATCCTGATCAAATCATTATGAACAGGATTTTTGCGCTGGGCCAAAATGGTGGCGTGCGCCGAATCGACAGTGAAAAAGAAATGCATGTGACTGTTGGGCTGCGGGGCGCGTCTATTGCGGTGCTGGGGTTTGCGTGTTGGTGGTATTTTGACGGTGTAACCAATGGGCAATTGACGCTTTCTTACATGGATTTCGTGATGATGGCCGCGATCGGTTATTACGTTGTGTTCAGTTGGAGCTTTTCTGTGCGTTACGACCATGACAGGCTTTGGGTGCGCGATTGGACCTTTCGGAAAAAAGAATATGATTTGCGCGAACTGGACAGCATGTCTGAGCAGAGCAACGGCACGTGGCGGTTGTGGTTTGCGGATGGGCGCAAGGTCGAGGTGTTGAAATTCATCACGCAGGGGCCAGATTTTTGCGCCGACATGAAAGAGCGTATCGCGCATAATGTTGCAAAAGCCTGACGCGCGTGGTTTTCAGGGTGGGAACGCGCTGAGGACGTAAGTGATGCCTGAATTACCCGAAGTTGAAACTGTGCGGCGTGGGCTGGAGCCTGCGATGGTTGGTAAGCGGATTGCCTTGGCTGATGTGCGGCGGCCTGATCTGCGCTGGCCGTTTCCAGACGGGATGGCGGAGCGGCTGACTGGCGCGGTTGTGGTGCGGTTGCGTCGGCGCTCAAAGTATATTCTGGGGGATTTGGATACAGGGGAGACCTTGCTTATTCACCTCGGCATGTCGGGGCGGATGACAATTGCCGCGCCATCGGGAGAACCGACGGATGTGCTGGGGGAGTTCCACCATTTGCATCCCGCGCCTGCGAAACATGATCATGTGGTGCTGGATATGGAGGACGGCACGCGGATTACGTTTAATGATGCGCGGCGTTTTGGGTCGATGGACCTGTTTGCGACGGATTCTGGGGAGACGCACAAGCTGTTGGCGGTGCTGGGGCCAGAGCCGCTGGGGAATGAATTTGACGAGGCCTATTTCAAGGCGGCGTTGAAGGGGAAAAATTCACCGATCAAATCTGCGCTGCTGGATCAGAGAATCGTTTCTGGCTTAGGCAATATTTACGTCTGCGAGGCGCTGTGGCGCACGGGGATATCGCCGTTGCGCAAGGCGGGGGAATTAAGCGGAACGCGCGTGGCTAGTTTGGTGCCTGCGATTCGCCAAGTTTTAGGCGAAGCTATCGAATCGGGTGGCTCGTCGCTTAAGGATTATCGCCAAGCGGATGGGGAATTGGGCTATTTCCAGCATTCTTTTGCGGTTTACGGGCGCGAAGGCGAGCCGTGCAAGACAAACGGTTGTAAAGGTGTTGTAAAACGCGCGGTACAATCGGGTCGGTCCTCGTTTTACTGCGATGTTTGTCAGTCTTAGGTTGAATCCACACCCGTCCGTGGTAAGCATTTGCATTCGAGAAACAGCGAATGAGTGCTTCTATGGGTTATGAAAACATAAATGTGGACGTCCAAGATCATGTTGGGTTGATCACGTTAAACCGACCTGACGCGCTAAATGCGCTGAACCAACAATTGCTGAACGAACTGGCCACTGCGCTGGATGGCATGGGCAAGAACGACAAAGTACGTTGTATCGTTCTGACCGGTAGCGAAAAAGCATTTGCGGCGGGTGCGGACATTACGGAAATGGCACCGCAATCCTTTGTGGATATGTTCTCGTCTGATTATTTTACCGAACAAACAGAAGCGATTCTAAAGTGTCGTAAGCCTATTATTGCTGCGGTTTCTGGCTATGCGTTGGGCGGTGGCTGCGAATTGGCGATGATGTGTGATTTCATTATCTGTTCGGATACTGCCAAATTTGGCCAACCCGAGATTAACCTTGGCGTGATGGCTGGAATTGGCGGATCGCAACGTCTGACGCGGTTTGTGGGCAAATCAAAGTCGATGGAAATGCATCTGACGGGCCGATTTATGGATGCCGAAGAAGCAGAACGATCAGGTTTGGTGAGTCGGATTGTTCCTGCGAAAAAGCTGATGGAAGACGTGATGGCGACGGCAGCCAAGATTGCCGAGAAATCCACGCTGACCACAATGGCCGTGAAAGAGGCCGTCGATCGGTCCTATGAAACAACGCTTAGTGAAGGCATTTTGTTCGAAAGGCGCTTATTCCACGCGCTTTTCGCCACAGAAGACCAATCTGAGGGCATGTCAGCGTTTATCGAAAAACGGGCTCCGAAATTTAGGGGTAAATAATCGCAGTTTGACCCGTTGACTTGTGACCAAACTGGTCCTAGAAGCGCGGTTCATCTTTCGCATACGTAAGATCAGGAATTTTACCATGGCCAATACGCCTCAAGCAAAAAAACGTGCTCGTCAAATCGAACGTCGCACTGAAGTAAACAAAGCCCGCCGCTCGCGGATCCGCACTTTTCTGCGTAAAGTAGAAGAAGCGATCGAAGGTGGTGATCAGACTGTTGCAGCATCTGCACTTAAAGACGTTCAGCCAGAATTGATGCGCGGTGTGACAAAAGGTGTTCTGCATAAGAACACTGCAAGCCGAAAAATCTCGCGCCTGTCGGCACGGGTTAAATCACTCGCTTAAGTAACCTTTTGGTTTCAAACAAGATGACAGGGTCCAGACGGGCCCTGTTTTTTTGTGTCTGATGGGTAGGTATCGCGCCCCTTGGGTAAATTTTGCTCGACATGAAAAGAATCGGGTGCGGGTGCGGTGTTCTCTATTTGATCCCGTTGAGGCAACGCCTGTGTCTCACTATCTTGATCAAGTTGCCGCAGAACTGCTTATGTTGCATCTCACAATTCTTAATACCCTAATCCTGCTGCCTTTTTAGGTGGCAGATTTATCGTATTTAATGCAAATTTTATCAATAAAATCAAAATGTTACATATGTGCAGATTCGCAAACTAAATTGCGAGTCAACAGAGAAGAGTCGTTGTTTGGTCTTGGGTACTGTTGCTATAACAGGGGAGTGATTCATCGCACGACGAAGAATCGAGAATCGAAACTGCTTCAAAGGACGTATGCTAAATGGACAACCAAGTTTCTGAAATTGGACCACAGGAAACTTGGGATGGCTTACGTGATATCAAAGATGCGGTTCTGGTGGATGTTCGCACACAGGCTGAATGGTCGTTTGTGGGGCTGCCTAATTTAAACGAGCTGGGAAAAGAGCCTCTGTTAAACCAGTGGGCGACCTTGCCCAGAATGCAACAAAACACATCCTTTTTGGATGATCTAAAATGCCAATTGGATGGTGCTGCGCCTTCCAAAATATACTTTCTGTGTCGATCTGGTGTTCGATCTTTGTCAGCAGCCGTGTTGGTTGCCGAGGCCTTTGCTGCGCAAGGTCAAGAAGTTGAATGCGTCAATATTATTGGCGGTTTCGAGGGTGACTTGGACCAATCCCAACACAGAGGGAATACAAATGGTTGGAAGAATAGCGGATTGCCTTGGCGGCAGTCTTAATAATTTTGGGGATAGTATGACAACTGAAGTTTGGGGATCGGTACAAGATCGTTTGCGTAACGACTTGGGCGCGGATGCATTTAAAAACTGGATCGAACCGTTGAAATTTGAAGGTCTGGACGGATCTGTCGCACATTTTCGGACGCCGACGGGGTTTCTGGGCAATTGGGTTTCGCGGAATTATTCTGACAAGATCGTAGGTTTGTTCAATGAATGCGGCGCCGTGATTGCGCGGTTGGAGTTTTCAATTGGCATTGCAAATGTTTCTGCTGCATCGGCTGTCGCGGAAAAAGTTGCACAGCCTGTTGTGAAATCGCGCGCAACTGGATCGCCAGAATTACCTGGTGCACCACTTGATGCCCGTTTTACGTTTGATAATTTTGTTGTTGGGAAACCAAATGAGTTGGCCCATGCGGCGGCGCGTCGTGTGGCTGAGGGTGGCCATGTTACGTTTAACCCGCTGTTTTTGTATGGTGGCGTTGGATTGGGTAAAACCCATTTGATGCATGCGATTGCCTGGGATGCAAAACGTCGCAATACAGAAGCTAAGATCCTGTATCTATCGGCTGAGCAGTTCATGTACCGCTTTGTGCAAGCTTTGCGGTTCAAGGATACGATGTCGTTCAAAGAGTTGTTTCGTTCCGTCGATTTGCTGATGGTTGATGATGTGCAATTCATTGCGGGCAAAGACAGCACCCAAGACGAATTTTTCCACACGTTCAATGCGTTGATTGATCAGAACAAACAGATTGTTATTTCTGCGGACCGTGCGCCCGGTGAAATTGATGGGCTGGAAGAACGCATCAAAAGCCGCCTTCAGTGGGGGTTGGTTGTGGACCTGCATCCAACGGATTACGAACTGCGTTTGGGCATTTTGCAAATCAAGTCCGAGATGCAGGCAAAGCATTATCCCGATGTAAAAATTGTGGATGGTGTGATCGAATTCCTTGCGCATCGCATTTCGACCAATGTGCGTGTTTTAGAAGGTGCGTTGACGCGCCTATATGCGTTTGCGTCGCTTGTAGGGCGTGAAGTGACGCTGGATGTGGCGCAGGAATGTTTGGCTGATATTTTGCGGGCCTCTGATCGCAAAGTCACGGTGGATGAGATTATCCGTAAAGTGGCGGATCACTATAACCTGCGGATGACCGATATCCTTAGCCCGAAACGTGCGCGTGCTATTGCGCGGCCACGTCAGGTTGGAATGTTTTTAGCGAAAACATTGACGTCTAAATCTTTGCCTGAAATTGGGCGACGGTTTGGTGGACGCGATCATACGACGGTGATTCATGCGGTGAAAAAGATCGAAGAATTGCGCTTTGTGGACAATCAAATCGCTGAAGACGTGGAATTGCTGCGTCGGATGTTAGAAGCTTAAGTCACCTCAAAAACACTTGATTGAGCCGTTGAATGCGGTGGTAATTGAAACTAATTGATAGTTATAAGGTAAGGCGATACAATTTTTGTCTATTGTGTTAAGCAATATCAACAGCACTATTCATAGGGTATGATTGCATATCCTAAGAGCAGCATTTAGGAGAATGGTTATGAAAATAAAATTATTTGGTTTCGGATTGATCCCTGCAATTGCGGTTACATTTTGTATGAGTGCATTGGACAATGCCCAAGCATCAGGGCATGGACCAAGCCCGGATGGGAGCGGTGACATATCCCAGGATGCCCAGCCACGTGACATTAGTACGAATTCAGGATCTGTTTCGCTACGAGATGTATCCACCCCCGCAACGAATGCAATTACTTCGCGCATGAGTGCGGCTGGTGCCCTTTGTGAGAAATTGGAGAGTGCGTATTATGTTGACTGTTTGGGCGAGCGACTGGCGTCGCTGTCTGAAGAGTTGTCTACGCAAGGTGATTACCGTAAAGCCCGGAAAATTATTGCGGTGGCATCCGCAAGGCTGCGCAACCTGGCAGCTTTAAACCGAGATTCATTAAAGCAGCGGATTCGAGTCAGAACCCCCGGTTCAGCGACTGGAAAAAGGACTAAGCGGATTACACCGATCAAGCCTGCGACCGCAGCATCTGTGAAAAAACAAGCAGAATTGATTATCGCGAATGCACAATTGAAATTGTTGCGCTCGGCCAATAATTCGCAACGTCGAAAATCGCATTATCAACAGATTGCAGCTGCACTTGGATCAGAATCCAAAGTTCTTTTGCGCTCGCTATAAATCTATTTGTGAAAATCAAACCTTGTGCGCAGCCTAGAAGGCTGTGCATTGCGTTTCAAGTGGCTTAGCTTGTTATGTGCAGTCCTTAGTAAGTATTTAAAAATATTACAAAATTCTGAGGGATGAAAATGAAGTATCTGACGCTTGTTTTTTGGACTGTTTACAGCGATGGGTGCTGGGGTTGGCTTCGCGCAGGAAAATCCGTTTGTGAATGGATGGACCCTGCAATCAGATGCGTTGAACCTTAATTTTTAATCGGTGAAAAAGAAAACTGTCGTTGAATCCAGCAGTTTTGCGACGTCGACGGGTGGAATTGACGATGCTGGGCAGGCGAAAGTTACCATCCTGCTTGATTCAATCGATACAAAATTGACCTGCGCAATGTACGGATGTGGTTCCTGTTTTTTGAGACGTTAAAGTTTCCCGAAACGGTTGTGTCGGCCAAGATTGATCCCGCGGTTTTGTCTGATTTAAAAACAGTGCCTCTGAGCTACACGCTTGATCTGCACGGTTTGAAGAAAGAGTTTACTGCGGATGTCGTTGCGACCCTTTTGACGGATGATCTGGTGTTGATTTCAACCCACGCGCCCATTTCGATTGTGGTTGAGGATTTCGACCTGACGGGTGGCCTTGCAAAGTTGCAGGACGCGGCGAATGTCGAGATTTTACCGTCTGCGACTATGTACTTTGATTGGATGTTTTCCCGAAATTTCGTTGGAGCAAGCACAGAGGCCAAAGTGAGTGCAGAGACAGAAAAACCTGCATCCGCTGTGTTGGAAACGGCCGAATTTGATGCCAAAGTGTGCAAGGGTCGTTTTGAGATTTTACCGCGTACGGGCAACATCTATTTCAAATCTGGAAGTGCGCTGTTAGAGGCGAAAAGTGCGCCTTTTTGAACTCATTGGCGGATATTATTTCGCGCTGCCCTAGTATGATTATCGAAGTTGGTGGGCATACGGATTCCGTTGGATTGGACGCACAGAACGAACGGTTGTCACGACGTCGTGCGGCTTCTGTGACACAGTTTTTGACGGCGATTGGCCTTAAGAAAGACAGAATTGTGAGCAAAGTTTACGGTGAAAGTAACCCGATTGCGGATAATTCCACGAAAGAAAGCCGTTGGAAGAACTGACGCATTGGGTTCATTGTACTGAATTGAGACTGAACTAAATGATATGGGCATTTTTCTGTGCCGTGGTGATGGTGGTTATCACTGCAACGACTGCCATGGCTGAACCGCGCATCGCGCTGGTTGTTGGCAATGGCCAGTACAGCTTGGTTTCGCCGCTGGATAACCCTGTTGCAGACGCACAGTTGATTGCCACGACCTTGGGCGAATGTGGTTTTGAGGTTAAGATTTTAACAGATACCACGCAAATTACGCTGAACCGTGCCATCGCGCAATTTGGCCGTGATTTGCGCGTCGCTGGCCCAGAGGCGACAGGTTTGTTTTATTATGCGGAGCACGGCGTGCAATCGTTTGGTGCGAATTACCTGTTGCCCGTGGATGCGACCCTGTCAGATGCTGCAGACTTAAGCCTTGTGGCGGTGCAGATCAATTCGGTTTTGCGCCAAATGTTTTCGGCGAAAAACAAAACGAATTTCTTCATTCTGGATGCGTGTCGAAACAATCCGTTTGAGGATATTTTGGACTTGAACGACAATGGTTTGGCCGAAATGAAAGCCCCTGTTGGCACGTTTTTGTCATATGCTACGGGTCCGGGTGCAGTTGCGCTGGATGGATTGGATGGCAGCAACCTGTTCACCAAAGCGCTGGCAAAACAGATACTGTTGGCAGGGCTGCCAATTGAAAAAGTGTTCAAGAATGTTCGCATTGAAGTGATCGAAAAAACAGGTGGGCAGCAAACCCCTTGGGATACGTCTTCGTTGACGGGTGATTTTTTCTTTGAAGCAAAGGCAGCGGTTTCGGTAGATGATATGTCGGCGCAGGCGATGTGGGGTTCTGTAAAAGAATCGTGCGATGCAGGTTATGTTGTTCATGCGTGGATTCCCTGACAGCGCATTGATGCCCTAGACGCAGGCGTTGTTGACCGAGTTGATGAAAGAAGAAGTGAGCGTGAACGCCCTGAAGGTAGAGCCAGTTGCAGAACCAGCGTCAAACGTGGTTGCAGGGGATGAAGACGCTGAGCGTGACCTGATTGGGGTGGCGCAGGCATCGGGGCAAGCTGCTGATTATCAGGCCTATTTGGACAGATTTCTCACTGGCATTTTTGCAGAATTGGAAACGTTTGAGTTCGATATTATTGCCAAGGAAAGCCGCGCAATCCGAAGGCGTACCAACAGAGGTTGCCGTTGCCGATGTCACTTTTGAGGCTGAGCTAACCACGGGTGGGGACGGTGTTTTGGGATCGACCATTGTGCAGCTGATTTTGGACGCGCCGATGTTCACCCCGATCGAAGGCATTCCAGACCAGTTGTGGAAAGATCAACATTGCAGCAATTGCCACGAATGGAGCCACGAGATGCTGTGCGCGCAGGGTCAGACCTATCTGAAGGCAAGTGCCAAGCGGGCATTGGGCAAATCGCGCCCGTATGGCGGTGGCTTTAAGCAAAATGTGCGGGTTTGGGCCGCAAACGACTGCAAATAAAAGCTAGTTTTTTTTGGTCGAGATAAAGAAATAGACCCATTCGCCTTTGAAATCGGGGTTTTGAGCACGCGCAACTGCGACCCGTTCTTTGATAAATTCCAGGTAGGCGTCCGCGGGTTCCTGGATCGGGCGCAACCCATCGTACAGTGGAACAGAGGACGCAATAGCGGCAGCAATTTCTTGGCCGTAGGGCGGTGAAACGGTCAGTTCAAGGAACGGTTTGTTATCGCGATTTTTCCCGACAGATTGCTGGGATTGCGCAGCCGCAAATTCCAACGGAACAACCGTGTTTGGTTGCAGGTGTAAAACATCCCCGTTGGCGGTGAAATAATCCACATAAATGTAACCATCGTAATCGGGCGCGGTTAGGTCCAGGGTCAGGCGTTCACCGTTGGTGTAGGTGTAGTTTCGCGCAAATCCGCTGGGGCCAACCACGCGTGGGTTGGTGATTTGATCGGTGGATTGCGGCAGGCCGACGTTGGCGATGCCCGACAGTGCGCCGCATTGGGGGCGCGGTAAAATAAGCAGCTCGTCGGACACGGGGATGGTGGTGCCGACCTGTGATTTTAGCGCCGCAAGGATCGAGGTGCGCATGTCGGGATCAGGGATGTGGCCGCGCAATTGCAACGCACCTGTTTCTGGATCAAAGACGGTTTGAAGGCGTGCGCAAGGGACGGCTGCGAGGACGGCGGAAATGCCATCGCGCACGGTTTGCGTGTTTTGTGTTGCATCGCCCGGCTGCATGAACGCTTGGATCGCGGCGAGTGAAACTGGGTCCATTGTACCGCCACCCGACCATGCTAGAGATGCCTTACCCTTTTCGGCTGGAAGTTCGAGGATTGGGGTATCTTGAGCAAGGTTTGACGTGGATGTGGTTTGGGTTGTCAGGGCCGAAACGGCGAGGCTGGCGGTTTGGATCGTTGGCGCGGTGGCAGAGGAGATTTTGGCAGGTTTCGCGGCTGTGGCTTTGATTGTGGTGGTTTGTGGCGTGGCTGGTTTTGTCGCTGACGGGGTTGCGGCAATAGCCGTTTGCGTTTGTGTTTCTGGTGCCGCAGCGGCCACTTTTTTCGGGACTAACGTGGACGCTTTGGCGGTTGATTGTTGGATCACACCTTGGCCAATTTGGGTCGCATCTGTTGCACCTTCGGGGACTTTTTCTGTGGCGGCTGGTGCTTCGGCTGCCGTGACGCGGTCAACTTCTTGGGTTTCGATGTTGAGGCGTGATTTTGGTGTTGGCTGATCCTCAACTGGGTCTGGCGTTGTGGCGACCGTGAGGGCGACAAGTGCGCCGCCGTGCGCAATTGCCGAGACTGCGCCGCAAATTGACCAAATGCCGATGCGTTTGCCTGTCATGGCGTTGCCGGTGTGACGACGAGTTCGATGTCGCGCGCGCCGAGGGTTTCGATTTGCGCAACAAGGGGTAGGACAAAACGAAGCTCGGCGTCTTTGTGGGCGTTGATGCGGATGAGGATTGCTGGGGTTTTCGTGAGCGTGTCGCGCAGGGTTTCGAGCAGGCCCGATGTGTCGAGTTCAGCGCCGTCGAGCGCGATTTGGCCTGTGGCGCTGATGGAAACGGTCGTGCCGCCCCCTGGCATGTCGGTTCCTGTCATCGCGATTGCGGGGGTTACGTCGAACGGGGCGGTTGCGTCCATGCGCCCAATAAGCATGAAAAAGATCAGCAGGAAAAAGACCACGTCGATCAACGGGATGATGGTTTCGGGGTGCTCCTTGCGGGTTGGACGCGCGAATTTCATGGCGATGCCTCTAGCTGGACGATGCGCAGGCTGGTGATGCCTGACGTTGTAAGTGTGTCCATCAAAGTGACGAGGCTTTGGGTTGAAGCGCGGGCCGAGGGCAGGATCAAAATATTGGTGTTAGGATCGCGCGATTGCAGGGTTTGCGCGAGTTGTGACAGTTGGGTTGGGCGGCCTTGCAGGTAGGTTTGCCCATCGCCGCCAAGGCGGATCATCACGGTTTTTGGTTCCGTGGTTGGCGCGGTACTGGTGACCTCGTCACTGCTTTGCGCCATCGGGATCATGTCGAGGTTGAGGTAGGTTGACGTGACCATAAAGAACACCAGCATGATCAACAGAACGTCAATCATGGACACCAGCGAGATCAGCCGCTGTGGGGGTTTGGCGTGCTTAAGTTGCATGGCTTAGCGTGCATCCTCGATTGCGAACAATTGCCCGACTGCGGTTTCAATGAGGCCAGTGGCGCGTTCTACTTTTTCGGTGAGTAAGCTGGCGGCGACGGCGGCGGGGATTGCGACGAGTAGGCCAGCGGCGGTTGTAAGGAGTGCTTGCCAAATACCAGCAGCAAGCAGGGATGCGTTGGCGGCACCTTCTGCCAAGGCCAGTTCTTGGAAAGATTGGATCATGCCAAGGACGGTTCCGAGCAGGCCAAGAAGTGGGCTGATCATGGCGATAAGTTCAAGAATCCGGATCTGACGGTTCATGGCCGCTACTTCTGAGTTGCCGCGCCATTCGAGATCATCTGTCAGAACGGGGCGTGGTTTATTTGCGGCCAGCCCTTCCATTGCCGCAAGAGTGATACGGTCGGCGGGTGTCGACGCTGAATCCATGGCGCGCATCGCGGCAGTTTTATCGCCCCCTGACCACTGTTCAAAAGCTGCAGCACGTCTTGGTTCACCGCCAAGAACGCCGCGCAGGGCGAGGGTTTTGACGCAGATGAGCATGAGGGAGAAAATTGAAAGAACGATGAGCAGCCAGACAATCGGGCCACCGCTTTGGAGCATTCCTGCAAGATCGCCCATTATTTCACCAGTGTCGCGGAGGTACGGCTGTGGAGGGTGATGATCGGAAAGCAATTCATTTCTTCGCCGTTTTGCGGGCGGCAGGAGGGAAGTTCGTGCAGCAGAATTTCAGAGATTTCGGGGCAGGAGATATCGGAGATTTCAAACAGTTTTAGCGTGGTGCGTGCCGCCGAGATTGGTGCAGCATCAATTGAGAGAAGCCTGTCAATGACCCCTGTGTTGTCGAGAATCGCCAGCGACATTTCAAAACCTTCGAAGGTGATGTCGGATTGATTGCGAAACAGGAAGAAGGCGCGACAGCCGCCTGTGTCGCTTACTTCGAACTTGTTCAGTTCTACTGTGATGCCGTTCGATTGTGCGTGCGGCTGTGCTGTCTGCAGACCGATGGCCAAAACGCTTATCACCAGTGTTTGTGTTAACTTCCAAAAATTCTTCATCGCAAACCCTTTCAAATCTTTCATTTAGATTGGGAGTGCAGGTTGTGATTGGTCAAGCCCTTAAATTTGTGGATTAAAAATTTGTAAAAACCTCACAGAAATACTAGCAATAATATGTTGTTATGCTAAACTTATCGGACAAGAATCGAATAACTATTTATCGATTCAAAAAAAATAAGCACGAAATAGTGCCAAATATCACTTCAGGGGTGAGCATATTTAATTACTAATTTTCATAGGAAAGTGCAGTCAGTTTTGACAGGCATCATTGAAAAAATTGTGACGTCTCTGTTCAAGAGCGTGGACTACTTAGAGGGAAGAAAAAGTGGAAGAGCTCCTTAAAAATTTTGGAGAAGACGCGCCAAGCGGTAAAAATCTAGAATATGAAACTGTTTTTGCAGATCTTCTTTTGGTCGCCCAGCCAGGTGAAGAACGTCAAGTTGGTGACGAGATTATGGAAGCCGAAGCGCCTGACGATAATGCCGTTATTGAAAAAGCCTTGGCAGTTCTGGAGCAAAGCCACGATTTGCGCGCAGCGGTTTATCTGGCCAGCGCGGAGTTGCGCAAAAATGGGTTTTCAGGGTTTGCCAAAGTCACAAGCTACATGCGCGGTTGTTTGGAACAGTATTGGGACAGCTGCCATCCAGAACTGGATGCGGACGACGATAACGATCCGACAATGCGGGTGAACACCGTTTTGGGGATCGCTGACTCTGACACGATGGTAAAGTTGGTGCGCCGTGCGCCGCTGACACAAAGTAAAGCCTTTGGCGGTGTCACCCTGCGTGACATGGCAGTGGCTGACGGCGAAGTTTCCCTGTTGGATGGCACAGAGAATATTCCTGATCAAGCAGGTATTGGCGCGGCGTTCAAAGATACCGACCCAGAGGTTTTGGCTGGCATTCAAGCCGCTGTAGCGCAAGCATTGGAAGATGTTCGTGGCATGGACGCGGTGTTTGATGAGAAGACACCGGGCATGGGCCCGAATTTGGATCCGCTGATCAAGATGCTGCAACGCGCCGCGACGCGATTGGCAGAGGAGACAGGTGTAGAGGCCGTCGAATTGGTTGAAGATGACGAAGACGGTACATCCGCAGGTAGCGCCGCCGCCAAGTCAGCACCAAGTGGCGCGATTTCATCGCCCCGTGATGTTGAAGCCTCGATTGATCGAATCATCGCCTATTACACAATTTACGAACCTTCGAGCCCTGTGCCGTTGTTGTTGCAGCGGGCCAAGAGGTTGGTTGGTGCGGATTTCATGACCATCGTTAACGACATTGCTGCGGATGGTGTTCACAACGTCAAATTGGTTGGAGGCATTGTTGACGAATAATAAACCCCATGGCTTGCGGAACCTGCCGAACGGCAAACCGCGCACTTATCATTACCAACAGAATGGAGAATTTAATGTCTAGTTCACAAAAATTTATCGCTCGTAACAGGGCACCTCGGGTTCAGATTGAATATGATGTGGAGCTGTATGGCGCAGAGAAAAAAGTTCAGCTGCCGTTCGTTATGGGCGTTATGTCAGACCTCGCTGGCAAATCTGAAGTTGCCCAACCCGGTGTGTCGGATCGCAAGTTTCTGGAAATCGACGTTGATAACTTTGACAGCCGCATGAAAGCGATGAAGCCACGGGCTGCGTTCTCAGTGCCAAATATGCTGACGGGCGAGGGCAACATGTCTGTTGATCTGTCATTCGAGAGCATGGATGAATTTTCCCCAGGTGCGATTGCACAAAAAGTTGAGCCGCTGAAACAGCTGCTGGATGCACGTAATGAGCTGTCCAATTTGATGACCTATATGGACGGCAAACCTGGCGCGGAAGAATTGATTTCTGATGCAATGAGCAATCCAGAATTGTTGAAATCACTGGCAGCAACGCCTGCTGCAAGAGATGACGAAGGGGAGGAATAATTCATGGCTGATAAAGCAACAGAAGCTGTTGCAGGTGCCGTCGAAACCGAAGAAGTCGACTTTGCCTCGCTACTGAACAAAGAGTTCAAGCCGCGCACAGATACCGCCAAATCGGCGGTAGAGGCTGCGGTGAAAACACTGGCGCAACAAGCGTTGGAAAACACGGGTCTTATTTCTGACAATGTGCTGCATTCAATTGAATCAATGGTCGCAGAGATCGACAAGAAACTGACAGATCAGGTGAACGCGATCATTCACAACGCTGAATATCAAGCGCTCGAAAGCTCTTGGCGTGGCCTGCATCACTTGGTCAACAATACCGAGACCGATGAGCAGTTGAAAATTCGGGTTATGAACATCTCGAAGAAAGATCTGGGCAAAACACTGCGCAAATTTAAGGGCGCTGCTTGGGATCAATCACCGATCTTTAAGAAGCTTTACGAAGAAGAATTCGGCCAGTTTGGTGGCGAACCCTACGGCTGTTTGGTAGGTGATTATCACTTTAACCACTCCGCACCTGATGTGGAATTACTGGGCGAAATGGCCAAAGTGGCAGCGGCTGCACACGCACCGTTTATCACGGGTGCAGACCCATCCTTGATGCAGTTCGAAAGCTGGCAGGAATTGGCAAACCCACGGGATTTGACCAAGATTACGAGCACACCAGAATATGCAGCATGGAATAGCTTGCGCAATTCAGAAGACTCCAAATATCTGGGTCTGGCGATGCCGCGCTTCTTGGGGCGTCAGCCGTATGGCGCGAATTCCAACCCGGTCGAAGAATTTGCCTTTGAAGAAGATACAGGCAATGCAGAATCCGAAAACTTTGGTTGGGTCAATGCCGCGTATGGCATGGCAACAAATATTAACCGCTCGTTCAAAGAATTCGGCTGGTGTAGCCGCATTCGTGGGGTGGAAAGTGGCGGCACTGTTGAAAACCTGCCAACGCACACATTCCCAACGGATGATGGCGGGGTAGACATGAAGTGCCCTACTGAGATCGGCATTTCGGATCGTCGTGAAGCAGAATTGGCCAATGGCGGCTTGATGCCATTGATCCACCGCAAGAATACAGACATGGCGGCCTTTATCGGTGCGCAGTCTTTGCATAGACCTGCAGAATACGATGATGCAGATGCTACCGCAAACGCCAATTTGGCAGCGCGTCTTCCGTATCTTTTTGCGACCTGCCGTTTTGCGCATTATTTAAAATGTATGGTCCGTGACAAAATTGGGTCCTACAAGAGCCGGGAAGACATGCAGCTCTATTTGCAGAAATGGATCGACCAGTACATCGACCACTCCGCAAATGTGTCAAGCGAAGCCGAGAAGGCGCGCAAACCGCTCGCTGCGGCAGAGGTTGTCGTTGAAGAAGTTGAGGGAAATCCAGGGTATTACACCTCAAAATTCTTCCTACGACCGCATTACCAGTTGGAAGGACTTTCTGTGTCCCTGCGCCTGGTGTCTAAGCTTCCTTCCGAGAAAGCCTAAAAGCAATCTGGTGCGCCGAATTACTCGGCGCACCAGCCCCCAACAAAGCGGTTGAACCCGCATTACTTTACAAAGGAAAATACATTATGGCTCTAGACATGTTTCTTAACATTGAAGGCGAAATTGCAGGCGAATCCAAAGACGGCACACACCGAGGCGAAATCGACGTTCTTGCTTGGTCGTGGGGCATATCCAACGCTGGTAGCTTTCATCTAGGCGGTGGTGGTGGTTCGGGTAAGGCGAACTTCCAAGACATTTCCATCACAAAATGGATTGATCTTTCTTCGCCGATTTTAGGACTTTATTGCGCTAGCGGTGACCACTTTCCTGAAGCGACATTGACTGTTCGTAAAGCTGGCAAGAAGCCGCTGGAATACATGATCATCAAAATGGAAAAGGTTCTGGTGACGTCTATTGCAACAGGAGGTTCCGGTGGCGAAGATCGCCTGACAGAAAATGTTACGCTCAACTTTGAACAAGTTGAGGTGAAGTACACAGAGCAAACAGAAACTGGCGACGCGGGTACTATCAAAGAGTTGAAGTGGAACATTGGCGCGAACGAGCCGAAGTAAGCCAACCTATTCTAAAGTCGCCGCCGCAGATTATGTGGCGGCGACATTCTGTTTTAAATTATATTCTGGAGAACGCTTTTGTCTATAGCCGCTGCCACCGAGCTTTTGAAAGCCAACGATTTAGATGGCGCTCTAGACGCGCTGCAAAGTGCTGTTCGCTCCGACCCTTCTGATGCGAAATTACGCATTTTCCTTTTTCAATTATTATGTGTTCGAGGCGAGTGGAACCGTGCCATCACACAGTTAAAATTATGTGCAGAATTAGACCCGATCGCGATCCCGATGGCGCAAGCCTACCGCGAGGGGATTATCTGCGAAGTGTTCCGCGAAAAGGTGTTCGCAGGCGAAAAAGACCCGTTGATTTTTGGTGAGCCGCTGGAGTGGGTGGCGCACATGGTCGAGGTGAATAAAGCCATCGCTGCTGGGAATATCGAACAGGGTGCTGAGTTACGTGCAAAAGCATTTGATGCGGTGCCCGATCTGAGCGGAACCATCAACGGTGAGCCATTTGAGTGGGTTGCCGATGCGGACATGCGGCTTGGTCCACTGTTGGAAATTGTAGTGAACGGCAAGTATTATTGGATGCCATTTTCGGCCATTCATTCCCTGTGCGTCGAAGAGCCAGAGGATTTGCGCGACAGTGTTTGGACCGCCGCCAATCTGACTGTGACAAGCGGCGGCGAGTTTGTGGCGCTGATCCCGACGCGGTATGTGGGCACACCGCAAAACGGCGATGGGGCGGCGATGTTATCGCGTTCCACTGTTTGGGAAGATATCGGGTCTGATACGTTTGTTGGCTGTGGTCAACGACTGCTGGCCACCAACAATTCGGATGTGGCTTTGATGGATTTACGCACGCTGGAAATGGGTGTGGCTGCGGATGGCTGATAAAACAATCATTGAGCGATTGCAGCCGTCTTTGTTGGATCGGTTGACGGACATGGAGCCTGAGATGGACCAGGAATCCCGTGACAGTCGTGTGATTGATATTCGTCAACTGCGCGACATTATCCGGCGTGATTTGTCCTGGCTATTAAATGCATTCAACCAGGATTCGCACATTGATCCAGAAGAATATCCGAATGTGACGACCTCTGTTTTGAATTACGGCGTGCACGAAGTTTCGGGTTATTATTCAACGGAGAAGCGGGCGGCGGAGATTCGTAAATCTATTCACAAATCGATCTCACTGTTTGAGCCGCGCATTAAGCAAGGCACGCTTGAGGTATCATTGCACCGTGATGAGAAAAGTTCGAATGCGATTTTTGATTTCGATATTCACGCGGATATGTGGGCGCAACCGTTGCCGATGGAATTATATTTGCGAAGCCAAGTGGATATAACAACGGGCCATCTGACCCTTAGGAAAGGGAACTGATCGGGATGGATACACGGCTGTTAAAACACTATGAAAGTGAGTTGTCGTACCTGCGAGAGATGGGTGCGGAATTTGCAGAAAGTTACCCAAAGATCGCGGCGCGGTTGGGCATGGATGGGGTCGAAGTTTTGGACCCGTATGTGGAACGACTGCTGGAAGGCAGTGCGTTTTTATCCGCGCGTGTGCAGTTGGAATTGGAAATGCAATATCCTGCGTTCACCAGCCACCTGTTGGAAATTGTATACCCGCATTATTTGGCGCCGACACCTTCGATGATGGTGGCGCAGCTACATCCCGATATGGAAAACGCCAATCTGGAAGATGGGTACGTTGTGCCACGGAGCACGCATTTGCGATCTTCTATGACGGAAGGTGTGCAGACCGCCTGTGTGTTTTCGACGGGCAATGATCTGACATTATGGCCGATTGAAATTACCGAAGTGGAGTATATTGACGGGCGCGGATCATTGGTTGCGGCCGGTGTGTCTGGCGATGTGGATGCACGCGCGGCCATTCGATTGCGCTTGAAACGTCACGCAGATTTGCCGATCGGTGAATTGCAGATGGACAAGTTGTCGCTGTTCCTAGGTGGGCAGGGCGCACGCGGTTGGAAATTGCATCAGTTGTTGTGCACGCAAACCAAAGGGCTGGTTGCACGATCTACTGATCGACGCGCGGATTGGACCGTGCCGCTAAGTGGTGGGGTTAAGCCGCTTGGATTTGACGCGAGCGAGGCGTTGTTGCCAAAACCGCGCCAGTCGTTTGATGGGTATCGGTTGTTGCAAGAATATTTTGCAATGCCTGAACGCTATCATTTCATCGAGCTAAACGGATTGTCCGCTGGCCTTGCACGGTGTGTGGATGCGGATATGGATATCTATATTTTGCTGCGCGATGGGTTGCCAGAAATTGCACCTGGAATCACACCTGATGCGTTTTCGTTGAACTGTATCCCTGCGATTAACTTGTTTTCGAAACGCTGTGATCGTGTGCAAATAACGTCTCGTGCGACGGAACATCATGTATTGCCTGATCGCACGGCTGGTGCGGATTACGAAGTGTTTGCGATTGATAAGGTCACCGGCATTAGTGGGGATGGCGAAGATGATATGCCGTTCCGACCGTTCTTTTCCAGCAGTGATTTCACATCGTCGGGGAATATGCACCCCGCGTTTTACACAGTGAAGCGCAAGATGCGGCAACGCACCGAAAAGGAACGACTGAAAGGCGCGCGGACCAGTTATCTTGGGTCTGAAAGCTATCTGGCATTGGTGGATGGAAACCAAGCGCCATACGATGTGGAAATGACGCAGCTTTCGGTGCATGCAACGGTCACAAACCGCGATGTGCCGATGTTGTTGCCAACGGGTCAAGATGATTTGTTCCATCTGCCAGAGGGTGGGCCCGTTAGCAAAATCACCACGCCTGTTACACCGACACGGCCACGCCCGACATTGGCCCAAGGGGATGCAGCGTGGCGTTTGATCAGCCATTTGTCACTGAATTACCTGTCGATTGCGGATGCAGATTCGGGTGATGGCGCGGCCGCCTTGCGTGAATTGATTGGGTTGTATACGCCCCAAGGGGATCGCGCGACGAACATGCAGCTCGAGGGTATAACTGCGGTTTCAAGCCGCCCAATTGTACGCCGAATGAGCGATGAGGTTCTGTCCACTGCGGTGCGCGGGTTGGAAATTACGATCGAGCTGGACGAGAGCCTGTTTGAAGGCACCAGTGTGTATTTGTTGGGCGCCGTTTTGGAACGGTTTTTCCGCAAATATGTGACAATCAACAGCTTTACCGAGACCGTTTTGCGCACACAGCAAAATGGCGAGATTGCGCGCTGGCGGCCTGAAACGGGGCTGGGGCGGGTGATATGAGCCATTTCGAAAAGCTGAAGGAAAATCCGCAAGGCCACCATATTTTCCATGCGCTGCGCATCATCGAAGCGGAACATTCGGACAAACCGCGTTTGGGGCGTTCTAAGCGGCCAAAGGAAGACGGTATTCGCCTTGGCCAAGAGGCAGAGTTAGCGTTTCCACCAAGCACAGTACGCAGTTATGAAGCCCAAACCGCGACAAAACCTGCGACGTTGATCAACAGATTTTTTGGGTTCTTTGGGCCGCATGGTCCCTTGCCAATCCACCTAACGGAATATGCGCGCGAACGGCATGTAAATGCAGGTGACACGACGCTGACGTCGTTTGCAAATATGCTGACGCACCGTTTCATGAGCCTGATGTATCGCGCTTGGGTTACGGGGCAGCCAGCCGTTGATTTTGATCGGGGCGAGGGATCGCAATTCGATAGCCATATCGCGGCCCTTGCGGGGCATCATGGCAAGGCGCTGCGCAACCGCGATGCAATGCCAGATTTGGCCAAACGCCACCTTGCGGGGCATTTGGCACTGGGACCAAAGAATGGCGAAGGGCTGATTGCGATGCTGTCAGCGTTCTTTGATGCGCCGTTCCGTTTGCAGGAATTTGTGGGGTGTTGGTTGGATTTGGAGCCAGATGATCAGTGGCAGCTGGGCGCCGACGGTGGCCTTGGGCAAACCACCAGTGTTGGATCACGGGTTTGGTCGCGGTCTGCGAAATTTCGGATTTTGGTTGGGCCGTTGCCGATAAAAGAATACGAACGCTTGTTGCCAGGCAGCCCGTCGATGGATCGGCTGGCGGCGATTGTGCGCAATTATTGCGGTGACGCGCTCGATTTTGATTTGAACGTAATTCTAAAGGGAGACGAGGTCCCCAAAGCCATTCTTGGGCAGCAAACGCGCCTAGGGCAAACAAGCTGGGTTGGCGAACGTTTGGTGCGCGAAGACGCCGCCGATCTGTTTCTTGAACCCCTAAATTATCGAAAAAAGGTGGCCTAAATATTTTAAAGGACCAAAACATGAAGGAAGAAAATTATGTCCGAGATTAATCTGCAATCGCTTTTTGGAAAGCTGAATTCGACGAGTTATAAAACTGTAGAAAGTGCAAGCACCTTCTGTAAATTGCGCGGCAATCCCTATGTGGAAATCGTGCATTGGATTGCGCAAATCGTGCAGCTGCAGGACAGCGATTTTCATATGATCCTTAACCATTACAAAGTGGATCAGGCGAAATTGTCAGCTGATATGACAGCGGCGTTGGATGGGTTGCCACGCGGCGCATCATCGCTTTCGGGCCTGTCGGATCATTTGGAAGACACCGTTGAACGGGCGTGGGTCTACGCCAGCTTGATGTATTCGGCATCGTCTATTCGCACGGGGCACTTGGTTCTGGGTATGATGAAAACCAAGAACCTGCGTAATATTTTCCTGAGCATTTCCAAGGAATTTGCACGGATTTTGCCAGATGATTTGGCAGAAAATTTTGGCGATATCACCTATGGATCGCCAGAAGAATCGCTGGTAGCGCAAGATGGATCGAACGTGGGCGGTGGTGCTGTTCCGGGCGAAGCATCGGGTGCGATGGCCCCTGCTGCAATGGGCAAAGAAGAGGCGCTGGCGCTGTATTGTACAGATATGACGCAGCAGGCCAAAGACGGCAAGATTGACCCGATTGTTGGGCGTGACGAAGAAATCCGCCAGATCGTTGATGTGTTGATGCGGCGGCGTCAAAACAACCCGATCCTGACAGGTGAAGCGGGTGTTGGTAAGACAGCCGTGGTCGAAGGGTTTGCATTGCGCATTGCACGAGGCGATGTACCGCCTGCGTTGCAAGGTGCGCGTTTGTTGGCGTTGGATGTTGGTTTGTTACAAGCGGGCGCGTCGATGAAGGGCGAGTTTGAAAACCGCTTGAAAGCGGTGATCGAGGAAGTTCAGGGATCAATCACGCCGATTGTGATGTTCATTGATGAAACCCACACGCTGGTGGGTGCTGGCGGCGCGGCGGGTACTGGTGATGCGGCCAATCTGTTGAAACCTGCGCTGGCGCGAGGCACATTGCGCACGATTGGTGCCACGACATGGGCGGAATATAAAAAGCACATCGAAAAAGACCCTGCGTTAACGCGGCGGTTCCAAGTTGTTGCGGTTGAAGAGCCTGATATCCCCAAGGCAATTATGATGATGCGCGGCATCGCGTCGATGCTGGAAAGCCACCACAATGTGCAGGTTTTGGACGAGGGTATCGAGGCGGCAGTGAGCCTGTCCGCGCGCTATATTCCTGCGCGTCAGTTGCCTGATAAATCGGTTTCAGTTTTGGATACGACGTGCGCGCGGGTTGCGGTTTCACAACATGCGGTTCCTGCCGAGGTGGATGATTGTCGCAAGCGGATTGATGCGTTGACGACGGAAATGGAGATCATTGATCGCGATGAAACCGCTGGTTATGACGTGGATAAACGCCGCGCATCAGTGACGGAATCTAAGGTGGCTGCTGAGGTTGAACTGGTTGATCTGGATGCGCGTTGGGAGGCAGAGAAGGTTGTAGTTGAGGCTATTCTGGAACTGCGGGCCAAGTTGCGTGAAGGCAATGGTGCGGTGGATACTGAGGACGATCCAGTTGGCGAGACAGAGCCAACGATCAGCGCAGAAGTGCGTGATGATCTGATGGCGCAGTTGAAAGCCAAAAATGCTGAATTGGATGAATTGCAGGGTGAGAATGCGTTGATTCTGCCGATTGTCGATGCGCAGGCGGTTGCTACTGTGGTTGGTGATTGGACGGGCATTCCTGTCGGTAAAATGGTTAGTGATGAGTTGGACACGGTTCTGAACCTTGAAACGCATTTGGCGAAACGGGTGATCGGCCAAGACCATGCGATGAAGATGATTGCCAAGCGCATTCAGACCAGCCGCGCGGGATTGGACAATCCGAACAAGCCGATTGGTGTGTTCATGCTGGCGGGGACGTCGGGTGTGGGTAAAACCGAAACGGCGCTGGCGCTGGCTGAAGTGTTGTACGGCGGCGAGCAGAATGTGATCACGATCAACATGTCAGAATACCAAGAAGCGCATACGGTAAGCTCGCTGAAAGGCGCGCCTCCGGGATATGTTGGCTATGGTGAGGGTGGTGTTTTGACCGAAGCCGTACGCCGCAAGCCGTATTCAGTTGTGCTGCTCGATGAAGTGGAAAAGGCCCACCCTGATGTGCACGAGGTGTTTTTTCAAGTGTTCGACAAAGGTGTGATGGAAGACGGCGAAGGCCGTGTGATTGATTTCAAAAACACACTGATTTTGCTGACGTCGAATGCAGGGTCAGATTTGATTATGGACCTGTGTGCGGACCCTGATTTGATGCCCGATATTGAAGGCATCACAAAAGCGCTGCGCGATCCATTGCTGAAGATTTTTCCAGCGGCATTGCTGGGGCGTTTGGTGACTATCCCGTATTATCCGTTGACGCCAGATATGATTGGCAAGATCACGGTGCTGCAATTGAACCGCATTCAAAAGCGGGTCACAGAAACCCATGGTGTGCCTTTTGAGTACACGGATGCTGTGGTGCAAACGATCGTGGATCGCTGTCAGGAGTTGGAATCAGGTGGCCGTATGATCGACGCGATTGTGACGAATACGATGCTTCCCGACATCTCGGCTGAGTTCCTGAAACGGATGATGCAGGGTAAATCAGTGGATAAAGTTGCGATTGATGCCAAAGATGGTGAGTTTAGCTACAGTTTTGACTGAAGCGATGCCCTAAGATGAGGCATAGCGGTTGATATTTTATCGCTGCGCACAAGAAACAATAGGTGTTCTATGACTGGTTTGATTTTGGAAATGGCAGCAAAGCGAGGATGCAATGGCCGATAATCTTCCGTATGCAATGGAGATGTATGGCGCTTACAAGAATGACGATGTCAAACTTGTAGCTGGGATCATCGAGGGTGAAATCAATGGGCTGCCCAAGGCGACCATTGAATTTGTTTCTGCTGATCGCTTGCTTGATCTTGAAAAGTTTGTTGGCAATGACATGGGGTTTTCGATCATTGGGGCCGACCAAAAAACACAGCGGTTTTATGGCACGTGTATTTCTGCAGAGTACAAAGGCTCACCCACGGGGGATGCGCATTATTTTGCGGAAATCCGACCTTGGTTGTGGTTCCTGACGCGATCAGAGAACAACCGTATTTTCCAGAATATGAAGACGACAGCAATTGTTCAGAGCATTCTAGGCGATTACAACTTCAGGGGTGATTTGGAAACGAAACACTCGAATGCGGACCCAGAACGCGAATATTGCGTTCAATACCGCGAGACTGATTTTGATTTCATCAAGCGGCTGTGCGAAGAAGACGGCATCTATTTCTATTTTGATTTCCTAGATGACGGTGTGAAAATGATCATGGCGGACAGTGCTTCGACACATGCAGATATGGAGGGTGATTCCGAGATACCGTTCCGTGATGATGAGGCCGAACAGCAGTTGGACCATATCTATAAGTGGGAATCGGTTGAGAAAGTTGTTAGTGGGAAGATCACACTTGAGGATTATAATTTCGAAAAACCCAAAGCGGATTTGAAGGCGACGGCATCCATTAAAAACGGCAAGCATTCGCATAAAGCATATGAAGTTTATAAATATCCAGGTCGTTACCGCCATGTAAACGAAGGCGAGACATTTGCTACGACGATGATGGAAGCAGAAGCGGCGGGTCATCAGCGGTGGCGCGGTGAAGGTAATGCGCATAATATGTGGGTTGGTCAGGTTTTTGATCTGATAGATCACCCGCGTCATGCGGCTGCGGATATGAATAAGTTTCTGATCACCCAAGCCAAACAATATTTCAGGCTGGAAGCAGGTCAGGAAGAAAAGCTGTCGTCGCTGTTAGAGGGCGTAGAAGAATTCGGCTTATCAGCATTTGAGCATTCGCGGATCATGATCGAAACGGTTTTGAAATCCAAAGCGTTCCGGATGCCGATGCTAACGCCGAAACCAGAAATTTCTGGTATTCACACGGCCGTAGTCACAGGTGCGGGTGGCGACGAAATTGGTGTCGATAAATATGGCCGTATCAAAGTGCAGTTCCATTGGGACCGCGACGGTAAGAATGATGATAAAACCACCTGTTGGGTGCGCACTATGATGCCTTGGACAGGCAAAGGCTGGGGCGTGATTGCCTTGCCGCGTATCGGCCAAGAGGTTGTCATTCAATTCGAAGAAGGCGATCCAGACCGACCCATGTGTATGGGGATGTTGTACAATGCGGATACGATGCCGCCCTATGCGTTGCCTGCGAATGCCACACGGACGGGAATTAAAACAAACTCGTCCAAGGGTGGGAAGGGATACAACGAACTGATGTTTGAAGACAAAAAAGGCGAGGAATTGGTTCGTCTGGAAGCGGAGAAAGACTTTACCCATCTTGTGCAAAACTCATCGCACACACGGATCGGATACGAGCACGAGAATGATACGAAAGTCACCGCGGTCGAGAACCCTGCTACGGGCGATAAAGATATGAAAGAAAGCATGATGCTTGAGGTTAAAAGAGACCTCGTGCAGATCATGGAAGAAGGCAATCATTACCTAGAGGTGAAGGATGGCCAGCAAGATATAAAAGTTAAGAAAGACAAGGAAGAAACCATCGAGGGCAAATCGGCCCAAACCATCACAAAAGACGTGACCGAAACCGTTAAAGAAGGCAACGTCACGCGCAATATTGATGCTGGCGACGAAACTACGACGCTGAAAAGAGGTGACTACACTGTCAAGGCATCTGGTGGTAATATTACGTTGGAAGCGATGCAATCCATCGAGTTTGTTTGCGGCGGGTCGTCAATAAAAATGACGCCTGCAGCAATTGAAATTTCCACGACTAATTTCACTGCATCTGGCAATGCCACCGCCGAGGTATCTGGGGGTGCGTCAGGCACATTCAAAGGTGGTGGCACATGCATCATCCAAGGCGGCATGGTTAAGATTAACTAAGAAAGGGTCAGCAATGGCATCGTCAAGATTTGCAGACCTGCGCAAGGTCCCAAAACAACCAGCGGCCCGCCTTGTAGCGTTGGCTAACAGCAAGATAAAAACGAAACTCAGCGTGCCCGTAAGCGCGTCTGTTTCCGAAGTCATGGAAGAATTGGCCAGTAAAACCACCGATGTTGACGCAGGTGTTGATATGATCCGCGTGATGGCAATGGCGTTGCCAATGCGCGAACGGGTTTGGTGGGCCTGCATGGCAGCGCGCGATGTGCTAGGCCCTTCACCTGAAAAAATTCCCCTAACATTGGATGCCGCTGAAAAATGGGTGCGCAGCCCAAGTGATGAATTGCGAGAAAAGGCCCGCGTTGCCGCCGAAGCAGCCGGTGTTGATGACCCAACCACACTATGCGCTACGGCGGTGGCCTTTTGTGATGACAAACTTGGCACGGGTGATCTGGCACAGTACGATGGCCCTCCGGGGGCATCACAAAATTGCGTTTTTGCAACCGTAGCGCAAGCAATCTCTGTGCTGGACCCAGACCCAATGGTGGCGTGTAATATACTGGTGGATCGCGCCGTCGACATCGCGCGTGGTGGAAATGGAACTGTGAAACACGAAACCGCAAAGGAGCCAAACTCATGATGCCCTGCGCCAAATTAACTGACATGCACATCTGTCCGATGGTTTCTCCTGCGGTTCCGCCAATTCCCCATGTCGGTGGCCCTGTTATCGCGCCATGTGTACCAAACGTGCTGGTGTGCGGCATGCCTGCCGCACCATTGGGAAATATGGCTACATGCGTTGGTCCTCCAGATGCGCTTACCAAAGGATCAGGTTCTGTTATGGTAGGGGGTAGGCCGTGTGTTCGTATTCTTATGGACACAACTGCGCACGGCGGATTTGTGGTTGGACCGGGCGCTCCAAACGTGATTGTGGGTGGATAAATACGAATGACAATAACACTTCACTTTCAATCGACAGGTGTAGTTCCGGGTGACGGGAAGCCGTTTGTGATGGTCGGGCAATCCATTAGCGTGGGTCGGTCCGATGCAAATGATTTGGTTTTACCTGATCCAGAAAAGGCAATCTCTGGTCGCCATTGTTCGATTGAGGATCAGGGCAGCAATATTGTGGTTATTGATTTGTCCACAAACGGTACGTTTCTGAACTATGGAAAGCTACCGCTGGGCAGAACGGAGACGCCATTGAACGACGGAGACATTTTGTCGATTGGGCCTTATGAAATTATAGTTGATGTCAGAACGGCGCAAACTGGCGATCTGATGGTGGATATTGCCGCGCCGATTGACGCCGCCCCTGTTTCACATGGGAATGCTGCAGCTGGGTCTGGTGTAATGGATATTCTGGATGGTAGCGGCAGCGGTGAGAAAGATTTCTTGGATGATTTGCTGGGGGATGAAAACCTAACAGGGCCATCGTCTGTGCAGCGGGAAGTGTTAGGCGACGATGGGTTGATGCCACCGCTTGGCATGGACGACAGCGATTTGATGGAGCCACTACATGATCCAAATGAAGGATTAGGCGCCAACCATTCTTCGCATAGTTCCGCGCTTGAAGATCATTTCACAACGCCCAAACCCGCGACAAGTTCCATTCCTGATGATTGGAATATGGGGTTGGATTTGGATATCGGTATACCCGAACCTGAAGTGACGCCAGAGCCAGTGGGTGCTGGTGCGCCCGCGTTTATTTCCGACGATCTGGAAGATTTTTCTGGGGGGGACGCCGTTGAAAATGTGGTTGTGGAAGAAGCAGCGCCTGAACCAAATCCTGAACCTGTGGCAGCGTCTGTAGCAAAACAAACGGTCATAAAAGAAACCGTGGAGTCAAAAGATGGATCACGCGTTGCACAACAAGCATCGCGGGCATTTTTGGAAGCGGCCGGCGTTGCGAACGTGGATGTGAGCAATGACGATCTGATCGAAACGATGGCGCGCTTGGGCAATACGTTTCGGATTATGACCGAGGGCATGCGCGAAATATTGATGACGCGGACCAGTATCAAATCGGAATTTCGGATCAATCAAACGGTGATTTCATCGGGGAATAACAACCCGCTTAAGTTTTCCGTTAGTCCGCAGATTGCGATGGAAACGATGGTGAAGCCAGCGCAAACAGGATTTCTGGAATCCGATGCGGCGGCGGAACAGGCGCTTAATGATATTAAGGCGCATGAAGTTGCTGTTATGACGGGAATGGAAGCTGCCATCAAAGGTATTTTGGGGCAATTGTCGCCCGAAGAGTTGGAAAAAACTATTGTAGAGAGTGGCGGGATTACGTCGTTTCTAAAGAATAAAAAGGCCCAGTATTGGGACGTGTTCGAAAAGCAATACAGCAGAATTGCCGACCAAGCAGAAAGCGATTTTCATGAAGTTTTCGCAAAGGAATTTGCGCGGGCCTATCAAGAACAGCTTGAGAGGTTGAAGTGATGATTACAGTAGAATGGGATGCGGGTAATGTCTTGGGATAGTAAAGTACTTTGGACAGAGGGGTTGTTTTTGCAGCCACACCATTTCCAACAGGCGGATCGGTATACCGAGGCGCTGATTGGGGGATTGGCCAAGCGGATCGCGCCCTATGCTTGGGGTGTGACGGATATAGAAATCGACGATGAAGTTCTGAAAATCGGTCAATTCGCGGTAAAATCTTGTTCTGGTTTAACACAGGATGGCACCGTGTTTCGTGTACCGGGCGCAGAAGATCATCCGCCAGCGTTGGATGTGCCTGCGGATTTGAAAGACTGTGTAGTGTATCTGTCTGTTCCCCAACGCCGCCAAGGGGCTGCCGAGGTCGATATGACGGGAGCTGAATTGTCGGCGGCGCGGCTGCGCCCTGCGGAATTAGAAGTCACCGACACCGCTGGTTCAGGCAAAAAGGCGACTATGCTGACAGTGGGTAAACTGCGATTGCAATTCGCATTGGAAGTGGATGATTTGGCAGATCGTTTGGTGATCCCGATTGCCAAGATTATTGAAGTGCGGCCCGACCAAGAAGTCATATTGGACAAATCGTTTGTGCTGTCTTGCATGGATTTAAGTGCAGCAATCCCGTTGAATGGTTTCTTGACCGATCTGGATGGATTGTTGGGCCACCGTATGACCGCTTTGTCAGGGCGATTGACGCAAACGGGCTCGGCCAAAGGTGCGGCAGAAATTCAAGATTTCTTGCTGTTGATGGCGATCAACCGTGCCCTGCCTGTGATCCGTCATTTGGTGACAGTTGAAAACGTGCATCCCGTGAATTTCTATGAAAAATGTGTGGCGTTGGCCGGGGAATTGGCGACGTTTATGGCCCCTGAAAAACACCCGCCGCAGTTTCCGCCGTATCAGCATCACGATCTAACAAGCACGTTCGCGCCCGTGATCCGATTGTTGCGCCAATACTTGTCTTCTGTGTTGGAACAAACTGCGGTTTCTATCCCGCTTGATCCACGCAAATACGGGATTTCGGTTGGGGTTATTGCAGATCGCAAACTGGTCAACACGGCAAGCTTTGTTTTGGCGGTTAATGCAGAAGTGCCAGCAGAAAATCTGCGTCGGCATTTTGCGGGGCAGGCCAAGATCGGACCGGTTGAGGAAATTCGCCAGTTGGTGAACTCGGCATTGCCTGGGATCACGATCAGACCGCTGCCCGTGGCGCCACGGCAAATTCCGTACAACGCGGGTGTGGTGTATTTTGAGGTGGACGGCGACAGCCCGTATTGGGGCAAGATGACCACGTCGGGCGGTATCGCGGTGCATGTTTCGGGTGAATATCCAGGATTGAATATGGAGCTGTGGGCGATCCGTCAGGGATAATAGCACTTAGCAGGGAGAAGGTAGCGAAATGATGTCAGATGATGATCCATTTGCAGAACCAGATGATACAGAACGCACGATAATCCGCCCGAACCCAGGTGGGCGTCGGCCTGTTTCGAACCCGACGCCGATGGCGCAACCAGCTGCGCCTGTTGGCACGCACGATGATCCTGCGGGGTTTGGTGTGGCGGCACCTGCTGCGCCTGTTTCACGTGCAACAACTGCGCAACCCGCGACGGCGGATAAGTCACTTTCCAGTGGGATGACGGGGATGAACCCGTTGAACGCTTCAGCGGCGACGTTGTTTTTGTTGGTCAGTCGTATTCGGAACCGCGCGCAGCACCCTGATCCCGATGCGATGCGTCGATCCGTTGTGGCCGAAGTGCGTGGTTTTGAAAATCGTGCATTGCAGGCGCAGATTGATGCGCAACAAGTGAAGGTGGCGCGCTATGCCATTTGTGCGACGCTGGATGATGTGGTTTTGAACACGCCGTGGGGCGGCGCATCATCGTGGGCGCAGCAATCCATGGTGGGAACATTTCACCGCGAAACAGTTGGCGGTGATCGGTTTTATGATCTTTTGGCACGGCTGGAAAAAGACGCGACGAACAACATCAATTTGCTGGAATTTCTGTATATGTGTCTTTCACTCGGATTTGAGGGACGTTTGCGCGTTGAAAAAGATGGCTCCGACAAACACGCAAATATCCGCATGGGTTTGGCGCGGATTATTCGCACGCAGCGCGGTGAGATGGAGCAAGAGCTGTCACCTCATTGGATGGGCGTGGATAAGCAGCACCGCATTTTATCGGCGTGGAAACCTGTTTGGATTTCGCTTGGCACTGTTATTGCGTTGCTGTCGTCTGGGTTTATCGGGCTGTCTTATGCACTGTCGACAAACACCGAGAATCTGATCGGGCAGCTTTCTGTTCTTGATCCAGGCGGTATTGCGACGTTGCAACGGCGCGCGCCCCCCGTGATCGTTGAAACGACGCCAGCGGATGATGCGCAACTGGCCGAAGTGACGGCATTTTTGCAGCCTGAAATTGACGAAGGTATCGTGACCGTGTTTCAAGACGCCACGACGATTACCGTACGAATTAAGGGCAAGGGGATGTTTAAATCTGGGTCTGATGTTTTGACGGATAAATTTAAAAAACCGCTGAAACGTGTGGCCAAGGCGCTGAAGGGTATTCAGGGGCCGATCATTATTGCAGGCCATTCCGACAGCTCCCCCATTGGGAAATCTGGCCGATTTAAATCGAACATGCAGCTGTCGTTGGCGCGAGCCGAGAAAGTGCTCAAGGCAATTTCTGGCGATGTGGATGATCCCAAACGTCTGCGAGCTGAGGGCGTTTCAGATCAAAAACCGATTGCTACAAATAAAACACCCGCTGGACGTGCTGCCAATCGGCGCATCGAAATTGTGCTGATGCGTGAGGAATTGCTGTAATGAAACGAATTTTAAGCGCGATGGGATCTGGGATTGGCATCACGATAATTGTGACGATCATCCTCTCGCTGTGTCTGTGGTTCCTCGGTGCATTTTTAGGGTTTGGCGAGTCCCACCCGTTTGAAGGCACGATCGGGCGCTTGGTTGGCTTGGCTATCATGTGGATTGTTGCGTTGATCATTGTTTTGATCATTTTGCTGACCAGCAAAAAAAAAGATGAGAGCCTTGCCGATGATATTGTCACCGCTGCCGAAGATGCAGGGTTGGACGGTGAAGACGAAGTGGTCGTGGCCGAGTTGGGCGAGATGCGTGACAAGCTGAAAACGGCGATGGCGACGTTGCGCAAATCCAAAGGTGGGCGCAAGCATCTGTATCAGTTGCCGTGGTACATTATTATCGGGCCTCCTGGTGCTGGTAAAACGACCGCGATTGTGAATTCCGGTTTGCCGTTTCCGTTGGCAGACGAAATTGGCAAAGAGGCAATTGGTGGTGTTGGCGGGACGCGGAACTGCGATTGGTGGTTTACGGATAACGCGGTGCTAGTCGATACGGCTGGGCGTTATACCACACAAGAAAGTGACGCTGAGGCGGATAACGCGGCATGGATTGGTTTTCTTGGGATGCTGAAAAAGCATCGCAAACGGCAGCCGATCAATGGTGCGATGGTGGCGATTAGCCTGTCTGATCTTTCGATGCAGGATGAAATTACGCAAAAAGGCCATGCAGCGGCAGTGCGGCGGCGGTTGCATGAACTGCGCGAAAATCTGGGTGTGCGGTTTCCTGTTTATGTGCTGTTCACCAAGGCGGATTTGATCGCGGGCTTTAACGAGTTTTACGAGGGCGTTGGCAAAGTGGAGCGCGAACAGGTTTGGGGCTTTACCCTGCCAGTTGGCAAAGCGAAATCAAAGAAATCACCGCTTGTTGGCTTTGACGAGGAATTCTCGTTGTTGGTTGAACGGCTGAACATGCAGTCGTTGGAAAAAATGCAGGCCGAGAGCGATCCTGCAAGGCGTTCGATGATTGCCAGTTTTCCGTCGCAAGTTTCATCCGTTCGCAGTACTGCGTGGGAGTTTTTGAACGAGCTGTTTCAAGACAACACTTATGAACACAAACAGTTTTTGCGTGGCATTTATTTCACGTCTGGCACGCAAGAAGGCACGCCGATTGACCGTTTGATGATGGGCATGGCGCGCACCTTTGGGATTGGTCGGCAAGCGATTGGGTCTGGTCAGGGGACTGGGCGTTCGTATTTCCTGACCAAGTTGTTTGACGGTGTGATCTTTCGCGAGGCGGGCCTCGTTTCGGCGGATGATCGGGTTGAGCGGCGGTATCGGTTTACCAAATGGGGTGCGGTTGCGGCGGTGATTATCGCGGCTGGTTTCATGGGGTCGATGTGGGTGCGCAGTTATTTGGGCAACGCGGATATGGTTGCGCAAACCCAACAACAAGTGGACGAATATCGCACTGTGGTGGTGCAAATTCCGGCCAGTCCAGTGGGGGATTCTGATCTGGTTTCGGTGATGCCTGCGCTAAATATCTTGCGTGATTTGCCGAACAATCCGACGATCACGGAACGCCCAAAACCAGATGGCTTGGGCTGGGGTTTGTACCAAGGCAAAGTATTGGGCAACCAAGAGCGCCTGACGTATCGCGCGGGTTTGAACCATCATTTCTTACCGCGTTTGTTGCTTCGTTTAGAACAACAGATGCAGGCAAATATCAACAACGCGGATTTGCTTTACGAAGCATTAAAAGTGTATCTGACGATTGGCCAAGTGGGGCCGTTGAACCGCGAATTGGTTTCAAATTGGATGCTGGCGGACTGGGAACAAGCGTTTCCAGATGCAAGCCGTGAAGATTTACGCGCCGATCTAAAGGATCATTTGGATGCGTTGATGACGGCGCCAATGGCGCCGATTGCGCTGAATGATGACCTTGTCAAAGCGGTGCAAAGCGTTCTGACCCAAATGCCACAATCCCAACGGGTTTATAACGGGATCGTAAATTCTGCAGCGGCAAATGAATTGCCGGATTGGCGTTTGACGGATTTTGGTGGCCCTGCGATTTCAAGAGCTTTGTCACGGTCTTCGGGAAAACAGCTGAACGATGGTGTTCGTGGGATTTACACGTACGAAGGGTTCCACGGTGTGTTCTTGGCTGAAGCGTTGGCCGTTGCCTCGCGTATTCAACGGGAAAGTTGGGTGCTGGGCGAAGCAGGGCAGTTAGAACAATCACAGGCGGCGCTGATCGCACTTAGCACCGATGTTTTAGATCTTTATTACAATGATTTTGTTATGCAGTACGACACGTTGTTAGGCGATATTGATATTATCCCGATGGGCAGCCTCGCGAATGCGGTCGAGGTAACGAATGTTTTGTCTGGGGCCACATCGCCAATTAGCAATGTTTTGGAAGCAATTGCGCAGGAAGCAAAGCTGACAGAAGCTCGCACAGAAAAAGATGCTGCATCGGGTGTGCAAGCGGGCGCAACATCGGTCGGCGGGCGATTGTTGCGGCGCAAACTGAAAACCGACAGCCGCCTGTTTCTGGAAGCAATGTCAGCGGCGCAAGAATCTGAAACTGGGAAGAAAGCAACTCCCCCTGGTCAGTTTGTCGAAGACCATTACGCGTGGTTGCATCAGTTAACTGCGTCACAGGACGGGCAGCCCTCTCAGTTGGATGAGATGATCGACATCTTAAAAGAGGTATACCAAGACCTGTCCAATCTGAACTTTGCTGGCGGTGTTGGGAACCCGAATGAAACGTCAACGGCGCTGCCTCGCTTCCAAGCGGCGGCTGGTCGGATTACGGCGGGCCCGCTGAAGCGATGGTCAACGCAGGTCACTGTTGGATCAAGTGGGAACATTACCGAAGGTACGCGCGCAGGGATCAACGCGCGTTGGCAAGAGGCGGTTTTGCCGCTGTGCCAACGGGTGACGACGAACACCTATCCGTTCAAAAGCCGTGCACGCACCGATGCTAGTCTGACCGAATTTTCGCAACTGTTTGCGCCAAACGGAGAGATCGACAAGTTCTTTAAAGAGAACCTTGCCAAGCATGTAGATACCCGCAAAAACCCGTGGAAATTTAAGAAGGTAAACGGTGCGGACTTGGGTATTTCACAGGCGGTCCTGACGCAATTGCAACGTGCCGCGTTGATTAAAGACGCGTTCTTTGCAGGATCACCTGTGCCAAATGTTGGGTTCCAAATGACGCCAGAGGCGCTGGATCCAGAGGCAAGAGGCATCTTACTGGAAATTGACGGACAGGCAGTAACATTCGCGCACCGTGACGGCAGCCCGCGCCCGTTTGCAATTCGGTGGCCAGGCCCTGTTGGCGCATCGCGTGTGACATTCACGCCAGCGAAACGAAACTCCGAAAGCGCGATTACGCAATCCGGCCCATGGGCGTGGTTCCGCATGTTGGATGCCGCCGAAGTACGCAACACAAACGCCCCTGATCGCAAGCGTGTGATCTTTAACATTGGTGGGCGCATTGCGATTTTCAATATGCAAACCAATACCTCGATCAACCCCTTTTCGCTGCCTACGCTTTCTAAGTTCAGCTGCCCAAAGTCGTTCTGATCGTGGCGGGGTTTGGTGTATTCGGTAAGATGCCCTCGTTGGGGGATTTCTTTCGCGTGGGTTTGCCAAATTCCTTTGTTGAGCCGTGGGATACGTGGTTGCAAATGGGTATTCACAGTGCGCGCACGGAGCTGAACAATCAGTGGAACGAATGTTTTATGTCTGCCCCAATTTGGCGATTTACTCTAGGCGCTGGATTGGCTGGGCCGACTGCGATGATGGGTGTGTTGATGCCGTCCGTGGATCGCGTAGGGCGCCAGTTTCCGTTGACGCTTGCGATGCCAATACCCCATGCGAGTGAAATTCCACTGGCGCATTTCAATGGGACAGAGCAATTCGAGCATTTGGAACGTGTTGCGTTGGGCGCATTGGAAGACGGGTTCACGTGCGAGATGTTGATGGCCCGTTTGGTGCAAGTTCCAAACAATCTGCCAGTGATTAGTGGTCAAGTAAACGCGAACGGTTCAGCGGTTTGTGTGGTTGGCCAAAACCCGATCGGACAGGTGGCAGCATCGGCGATTCAGCTTGGTGCGGCAAGTTCGGTGTGGAGCGCGGTTTTGGAAAATGACAGCTTAATGCTGGCGACGGCTGCGTTGCCGAGCCCGTCACAAATGCGCGGATTGTTCGATTTGAACGCACCGATTTGGCAAGAACAAACACCTGCGGAGGCTTCACTATGACCACCCTTCGACACAATGCCCTTACCCATGTTGGCCGCGTTCGCAAAGTGAATGAGGATAGCATCCTTGCATTGCCTGACCAAAAAATATGGGTGGTGGCTGATGGGATGGGCGGACATGCGGGCGGTGATTTCGCGTCGCAAACTGTTGTCTATAGCGTGGCGATGATCCCGCTGGATTTAGAACCAGCTGAGCGAATGCAAGCGCTGCGCGGTGCCATTCAAAACGCGCATCAGACGATTTTAACCGAGATCGAGGCCCGTGGTGGCGCAGTGATTGGATCAGCAGTAGTTGCGATGATGGTCGCTGGTGAACATTTCGTGGCATTTTGGGCAGGGGATTGTCGTTTGTACCGCCTGCGTGAGGACAAGATTGAAATGCTAACGTCGGATCATTCGATTGTCGCTGATTACGTTCACGCGGGTGAAATGACTTGGGACGAAGCAGAGCTGCATCCCCAATCAAACGCGATCACGCGGGCCGTGGGCGTGGGCGATGAACTGGAGTTGGAAAAGATCCGAGGAACGCTGCAAGTTGGCGATCGTTTCTTGCTGTGTTCTGATGGTTTGAACAAATACGCAGGCTTTGAAACGCTGCGCCGCGCGATGGTTGGTGTGCCTCTGGAAACTGTTTCAGACAAGCTGATGAACATCGCGCTAACGGGCGGCGGTGCCGATAATATTTCGGTGATTGTTGTTGACGTAAAGTAACCTGCTAAGGTTTTGCTGTGGTCAAAATCCGACTGTCGAGCGTTTCAACCGCGCCGGTTCGCTCACGCAATGCTTGGGCATAGCCGTCCGCGCTTTCTGTTGTGGGGCGCAATCCTTCAAAAATTTGACTCTCTGATTTAATCACGATGATTTTGGTTTTTCCGAGTGCGGTATCATCGACAGTAAAGGCCAGTTTGGTGCCATCTTGCGCATCTTTCAGCGGATAGGCGACGCGGACGGTTACGGGGCCAGCAGCGCCAGCGCGCAGTTTTGCAATGTCGTTTTCTTTGCTGATCAGATTGGGCAGTAGGTGGAAAATATTGCCCGAAACATCCAGTGCCGAGACAAACAAAAATCCGGTCGTTACGTCTGCAGGGATCACCACATCAATCACCGGGTTTTCACCAACAAAATAGCGCCCAGAGGTGTTCAATTCATCTTTGTCGCCAAACCCGAAGACCACGTCAAACCCACCTTTGGGTGCGTCTGGCAGTGCGCTGTCAACTAGGCAAAGGGTGCGATTCAAAACTTCTACGTGGAGGACAAGATCGCGATCACCAATTTGCTCGACTAGTGTATCGGACAGAGCAACGCGGGTTTTGATGCTGGAAACACGGCCCGTTACGATCACTTGGCTGCCAATTGAGTAGCCTGTGAGCGGTGGTTCTTCGAGCACGAGTTCGCCACAATTGCCGAATTGAACCAGCGATGGTTGAAGCATCGAACCGGTGACAATGCGCGGGCCTGTTGTGATATTTGTTGTGGCAACCAACCCTGCTGGCAATTCGGTGGTGGCAACGGCATCGCGAATATCTACCGCTTGGGTGCGGTTTTCGCTCATGCCAGAGACGTTCATGTTACCGTCCCTGACCGAGAGTTTCCATTCGGGCATTTCATCCACTTGACCAATCAGCGCCATGACGCCAGCCCCCCAACCTTCGGGGATATTTCCGCTGGCAAGCGTAAGGTCCGCAACGCCACCTTGTGCTGTAATCATTTCGACCAGTGTCGTTTGCAATTTAGGCGATGGGACATTCCCCGATACAGTTACAGCGCCATCTTCGCCGCGTTCAGCGACAAGCGTGAACGGATCGGCGCGCGGATAGCCAGGGCCGATCAATCCATCAATCGTTCCAGTAAAATAAATGCCCGCAGCCACGGCGAGCACGCCAACACCACCAAGTGCTGGAATAATTACTTTGCCAGCGGATTTCTTTGCGGGTGGTGTGATTTTTTGTGCAGCAGGCGGCGCAACAGGTTTGCTGGCGGCTTTGCCAGGCAGTGGCACAATTATTGTGCGCTCAGCTTCATCTTCTTCGACATCTTCGAGAAGTTTGGGATCACGCAGCGCATCCAAAAGAGCCTGCGCGGAGGAAAGGCGTTTCGTGCGATCTGGCACTGTCATTTTGTCGAGCAATCGCTTCAACGGCTCTGGCACGTCGGATGTGTCTAGGGGTTGGCCCTTGCGTTCGACCACCTCCATCGGGTTGTTGCCCACGTTGGGGGCTTTGCCGCGATACGTTGCCAAAAGAAGGGCGCCAAGCGAATAGATATCGGCGCGTTCATCGGTTTGCCCGCTGAGCTGTTCGGGGGCGGCGTAGGCGTATTTTCCTGCGAATTCGTTGCCGACAATGGTTTCAGCACCTGGATTGGAATCTTTGGCGATCCCGAAATCAATGATGACAGATTCGGCTGGGTTTCCGTTGCGCAAGATGATGTTGTCAGGGGATAAATCGCGGTGAACGATTTTGCGTCCGTGCGCCACAATGAGGCCTTCGGCTACACGTTTCGCGATAATCATTAGGTCATCTGCGGCCATGCCGCCGTCTTTGATTTTTTGGTCTAAACCTGGGCCGTCCACGTAATCCATCACAAGGTAAATGTGGCCGCCATCGGTGCGTTGATTGTCATAATACCGCACAACCGCGTCATGGCGAATTTCACGCATGTCTTCTTCGCGAGTCATCAGCGCAAGGAAATCTTCGTTTTGCGAAAGTTCAGAACGAAGCGCCTTAATCGCCATAACCCGCCCCGAGATTTCGGAACGGGCGCGATAAACTTCGGAAGTGCCACCGCGACCGAGAACTTTTTCGATGCGGTAGGTGTTGTTTAGGACGTCTCCAATTTGGAAAATCCCGCCAGGAGAAGTGGTGGTCACGGGATTTCCTTGTTGAGAGAGTCTAAGAGAGGCAAAGGCACTTTAGCTGAGCGCTTGGAATTCTACGCGGCGATTCACGTCTGCGCGTGGATCGTTTGGATCAAAAAGGTGGTCTTCGCCAACGCCCAACGCTTCCATGCGATCAGCGGGGTATCCGCAATCTGTTTCAAGGTAGAGCTTCACTTCTTGAGCGCGCAATTTGGACAGACGTTGATTGTAGCTTGCGGAGCCAGACGCATCGGTGTGACCAAGAATTCGAACTTTTTGCACATCAGCAGCTTTTAATGCGGAGCACAATTGAACCAGTTTTGGTTTCTGATCTTCACGCAATGACGCGCTGTCAAAGTCGAAAGAGACATTCACGTTGACTTGTTCGTCTTTGGGGATCAACGAAGCAGTTTCTGAGGCAACAGCATTGGTTTCTGTCGATTGGAGCGAGCTTTCTGAGGATGTTGTCGGTGTCGCAATCGCAAGCCCACGGGTTTTCTGTTTCTTAAAGTTCGCGGCCATTTCCTCAACGGTTTGGTCAGTGGCTTGTGCCAAAACGGGGGCTCCAAACAGCGAACAGGCAAGAATGCCAGCGGCGACGGCCTTTGTGATGTGATGTTTCATTAAAATTCTCCAAAAAATGGGCTGAGTCTCTGCGCTATATTCTAAACGCCTTTCAGGTTTATGCAATTTTATTTGCAGAAATACTGTGTCAAACTGCACTTTCTTCTATAGTTAACTTGAATAAATGATTTCCAACGTCAAACGAGACCAAATTCCTTAGGAATATTCGAAAAATGCGTTTTTTACCGTATATTATTATTGGTGCAATCCTGTTGCTTGTGGCCCCATTGTTGTGGCTTGCCATTCAATCCATGGACGACGGGGGCAGTGATTTCAAGGCGTCTGGACCCGGGATTGATAGTGGTGCGCGTATCGAGATTGAGGTTTTGCGTCAGCAAGTCGAAGGGTTGAAGGCGCAGATCGAAGAGTTGCGCAAAGTGGTTGGAAACATCGAGACCAGTGCAGTTTCAAGTTCGACCGCACAAAGTATTGACCAGCCCGTTGTGAAAGACGGGCCGAACGCGATTTTGGATGCCTATGCCAAGGTTGTTTTGATCGCCAATCGACGCAAAGTGAACCCTGGAATCAATGTTGCGAGCCCGACGTTTCTGGAGCAATTCTTGGGGCGCCCACGTGAGGTGCTTAGCGACAATTGCGAGCCGATGACAAATCCAAAGCTGAAAAAACTATTGGTTTTAGAAAATATCGGGCCGATCAGGGTGCGTATGTTGCAGCCAGCGGCGGACAGTATCAAACGGGTGTTTGCCAAGGTTCAAGCTGTTGATCCCGATCTTTATGCCAGGATCAACACGTCGGGATCTTTGTGCGTGCGCCAAATTCGTGGCACGCGGGGGCGCACATCAACTCATGCATTTGGGCTGGCAGTTGATCTGAATATTGATGGGCGGTTGGATAATTTTGCGGATGGCAAAACCCAGCTCGGGCTAACGATACTTGCCGATTTTTTTCGCGAAGAAGGCTGGGTTTGGGGCGCTGGGTTTAGCCGAGAAGATTCCATGCACTTTGAGGTGAGTAAACAGATGCTTGAGCAATGGCGCAAAGAAGGTAAGATTTAATCTGAGCTCGATGTCGAAAAATTGAAGCTGATTCAGTGATGTTTGACGCAGTTTTGTGTTAAGCACTATGATAGAAATAACTAAGAATACTTATTGTTTTAATCCAACACTGGATCAAAGGTTAATCTGATGCGCATTTTATTTGTCCTGTTCTTCGCCCTTCTACCGTCGCTGGCAATGGCCGCGGATCGAGTCGCGCTTGTTATTGGGATGAGCAATTACAAAACCGTGGTGAAGCTGGATAACACGCTGAACGACGCGCGGGGCATTTCTAAAACGCTGCGCGATATCGGGTTTCAGGTGACAACCGCGCTCGATACTAAAGGCGAGACGTTGCGCACAATCGTTGAGGAATTTTCGTTTCGATCTGAAACGGCCGACCTTGCGCTGATCTATTTTGCAGGCCACGGTGTTGAAGTGCAGGGTGAGAATTTTCTGATTCCCATTGATTCGGATGTGAAATCAAACAAAGACATTCAGCGCCAAGGCGTTTCGTTGAAACAGTTTTTAGCCTCGGTCAAAAATGCCCGCAAAATGCGGATCGTGATTTTGGACAGCTGTCGCGATAATCCGTTCGGCGATGAGTTGGATTTGGCCGCATTGGATGAAACGGCAGCAGTGGCAGAACAGACGCGATCAATTGGCCAAACAGGGCTGGCACCGCCTTCGCCAGATCGTGGAACGATGGTTGCATTTGCAGCACGTGACGGCGCGCGCGCATTGGATGGTGTGGGCGAAAACAGCCCCTTTGCCATCGCGTTGATGGAAAATCTGGTGAAGCCGAATTTGGAAATCAGCCTGATGTTTCGCAAAGTGCGCGATCAGGTTTTGGAAGACACGGGCAATCAACAAGAGCCCCACACCTATGGTTCGTTGTCGGGCACGCCATTTTACATTGCTGGCGGCGACGAGGGCACAATTGTTGCAAGTGCGGACCCCAAGGTTGCGTGGTCTGATTTACGGGCCAATCAAGAAGCGCAGTTGGCATTGTTGGCCGATCAAGGCGACACGCGTTCGATGGTTGGCATGGCCTACATGCGCCTGAATGCGGCTGATGCGCGGTATGATCCGAAGAAAGCAGCGTCATTTTTACAAAGAGCAGCGGATTCAGGGAGTGCGGAAGCGCAGTTTGAATTGGCGCAGCTGTATGAAAAAGGATTGGGCGTTGAGCAAGATTTGCAACGCGCGTTTACGCTGTTCCAGTCAAGTGCGGATCAAGGGTTTGCGGACGCGTTGAATGACCTTGGGTTCATTTATTACCAAGGAGGGTTGAATGTGACGCCAGATCTAAACTTGGGGCTGGAATATTTTCAAAGGGCAGCGGACGTGCGCCACCCACAGGCGATGTTTAATGTTGCAGCGTTGATCGACGATGGTGTCATTCCGGGCCGTACATTCAAAGATGCAGCAGAATATTTGTATCGCTCACTGCGGACGGGCTCCAAAGATGTGTATGAATTGTTGCGAGATCGCCCCGCGATGTTCAAGATTGAAACACGCAAAGAATTGCAACGCAAACTGTCGCAATATTCCTTTTATGAAGGAACAATTGACGGTGATTTTGGTTCGAACACTCAACGCGGTATTTTGGCGGCTTACGGTCTTTCGGAATGATGCATCCAACTGTTGTGCTGGCGAATGAAGTTGCCAAAATCCGACAAGAGGTTGCACAGCATGTCGGTGTGATTTCGCGCGAGTTGGTGCGGGATGTTGGGATTGATGCGTCATCTGTTCAACGCAGCGTGGCTGCGATTACGCAGATGTCTCATAAGTTAAACCAGCTATTTCCCAAGATCAGTCAGGCCAAGGTGGAAAGCGCAAAGAGCTACGATGATACCGACCCGCAGGCTTGGGTGAGCCTTGATCGATCGGCTTATAAACTGCGGGATGGAGTCTGCTCGTGGCCCCGCATTGAAGCATTGGTAAGAGAACAAATCCCGCAAAAGCGGCGAAAACTAATGCCCACTCGGGATGAAATCACTGCGTCACAGATGAATCAATATGATGCTGTGTTTGACCAATTGCATGAACTGTTTGCGCCACATTCGCAATCAACAGATGCACGGGATCATGGGTGTTTTGCCGATATCACGCTGCCCAACAGCACGTTTATTGCCTATGCCCACGCGGCACGGCGTGTGTTGCTGGCCAAGCAACCACTAAAGCCATCGCGGTTTCTGGATGTGGGGTGTGGTACCGGGTTTAAGGTGATGATGGCTGCCAAGTATTTTGATCGCTGTGATGGAATTGAATACGATGTTGCTTATGCCGAAGGTGCAAAGAATTTCTTTGATCGTGCCCATCTTCAAACCTGTCGTGCGTTTCAGGCGGACGGTATGGAATACACCGAATATGACGATTACGACGTGATCTATTTCTACCGTCCGATGCGCGAGGACGATCAACTTCGCCTGCTTGAAACACAGATATTAAAGCACGCGCGACCAGGGACATTGATTATCGCACCGTACAAAGTGTTTGAATCACGGTTCCAAGATTATGGGTGTTCGCGGATTTGTGGGTGGTTGTACATTACCGACACATCACCATCTGGCGCAGAGATTCTGCTGAAGAAGGCAGAAATGACAGGCCCGTTTATTGGCAAAGTTCCACAGCACGGACGTGAGGTTTTGGACCCGATTCTAACAGCCTCTGCGATCAAAGGATTTGGGTTGTAAACCTACAGTGGTTTGAAGGGTTCGCCGTGTTCATAAAGGACAGTTGAGCCAACTTCGTCGTCATTTATCCCCGCTATGACAAGGGGGACATCAAGGCGACCTTCGGTTAAATCGTGCATTGCAAACAGATCGTGGCACAAGAAGGTGTTACACAATCTTGCCCGCCATTCACGTCTGAGTGTGCAACCTTTGTCCCCTTGAAAAACATAGGCTCCCGTGACGCTTTCACTTGGCAGCGCGTTAATGAAATGGTCCACGACATCTTCCTCAGCTAAATCTGGTTTGCTTTGGCGAATGGCATAAATGGATTGGCGTGTGATGAAGGCGTGGTTAGCCCCGCCGCCCCGTTTGCAGAAAAATCCTTGGCAGGCAGCGCAGCTTGCATCGATGATCTCGGGTTGAGAGGCCGATTTCTGGCGATAGTTGTGCAAAATGTTTGAATCGTCTTTTTCCGCGAATGCGTCGTGAACAACAGTTTTTAGGTGCGCCTCGAATGCGTCGCGGTCTTGGTCTTATAATGGGGCAAGCGGTTCGTTTTGAAATGGAACCACGGCGACTTCTAGACCATTTGGGTCGATGCCGATTTGGGATGCAGCACTTGGAATTGCCCCTTTAGCATACGTTAGAGCAACGGCCTGACGATTCGCGTAAAATTGCGCCCGTTCATCGGCAAGCTTTTGCTGGCCATCTTCGGCGCGCGCCACGATGCAAGGTGCAGAACTACAATGCCCCGGATTGTAGTTCTGATGGGCCGTAATCGTCGCCTTGCAATAAGGGCACGAAGGCAGCGCGAACGGGGTCGGTTTATCGGGCGTTGTCATTTGGGCATCTAAAGCAAGTGATTGTCGTTCCAACTTAGAGCAATCGTCCTTTGAGCACAGTGCCGGATGGTACAAAAGGGTGCAATTACTTGTTTATCACCTTTGCGACGCGTTTGCCGATTTCGCGGCTGCCTTTGATCGACGGGTGGATCATATCTGCACCGTGAAAGCTGCGATCGCCGCTGGGGACAAGATCGCGGATGGAAACGTGAAACACACCAGCGTCTGTATCGGCATAGGGCTTTACGCGTTTTTCAAGATCGTCGCCTTCATCACGGCAATGTTCGATGGGCGAGCGAGCACCCGGGCTGCGCAGGTAGCCGACATAAATGACTTTGGCGCCTGTCGCGCGGATTTTTTTGATCAATTTGGGAGTCGCACCTTTGCTAGAACCACCTTTGGACACCAATTTGATAAGGTTGCGATCACATTTACTGCACCCGCAGCCAAGCCAGAGGTCGTTGCCACCCCTATTCATGATCACCCAATCCCAGTCGCCTTTGCGAAATTGTTTGCCGATGTTCAATCCAAGGCTGCCCGAAATTGGCAGGTTATAAATGATGCGCGCACCCAAAACGGAGTTGGCTCTGACATTTAGGCCGGTGGAGCGTTCTATCGAATTGGACACGGCGCGGCCAGAAATACGATGCGCGGCCAACATTAAATCACCAATTGTAAGAACGCTTGGCTTTTATCCTTGGCCAAGATCGGGGGCGCTGCCAAAATAGTGGTGGCAATCGTTAGAATTTTAATTAGGCGTAGAAACATACTAGAAGCCAGTGTCTGAAAACAAAATAAGGTTGCGGTACATATCGCCTGTTTATGTGAAAATTTTGTGGCTAAGTCACAGATAATTGCAGAATTGTGGATTTGATGGAAATTGTGTGGATTTGTCGCACTCTGCATGGGCTTTGACTTGACCCTTCGTGCTGTCCCATGCTTTGTAAAACAGAGCTTGAATTTGAGGCCAGTTGGCGTAAAGTTTGCGGCCCACGAAGCACCAAAAGGCAACCCAAGGAGTGGGATATGAAGGTCAGTATCGAACGCAGCGCATTGCTAAAGGCCATGTCACAAGCACAATCGGTCGTTGAGCGGCGCAATACCATCCCGATTTTGGCGAATGTGCTGATCGCGGCAGAGGGCGCGACCGTAAGTTTCCGAGCAACTGATCTGGATATCGAAGTGGTGGATAAGACCCCTGCGATGGTTGAACGTGCAGGCGCGACAACAGTTGGCGCGCATACGTTGCACGAAATTGTGCGCAAATTGCCTGACGGTGCGATGATTGAATTGATTGATGATGGCGCGTCTGGCCGTTTAGAAGTGAATGCGGGTCGTTCGAACTTTTCGCTTGCGACGTTGCCCAAGGAAGATTTCCCAGTGATGGCGTCTTCTGAATATGAATGCAATTTCACCGCTAATTCTGCGGTTCTGCGTCGCTTGTTTGATAAATCAAAATTCGCGATTTCGACTGAGGAAACGCGGTACTATCTGAACGGTGTTTATATGCACGCGGCAGATGGGGATGGCGGACAAAAACTGCGGTGTGTGGCGACGGATGGTCACCGTTTGGCGCGTATTGATGCGGATTTGCCTGCGGGTGCGGACGGATTGCCTGGTGTGATTGTACCGCGCAAAACCGTTGGCGAGTTGCGTAAATTGTTGGATGATGATGACGCGGATATCGCGGTGTCTGTATCGGAAACGAAAATTCGGTTTGCGACCCCAGAAATTACACTGACATCCAAGGTTATCGACGGATCGTTCCCAGATTACACGCGGGTTATTCCGCAAGGTAACACGCGCCGTTTAGAAGTAGACGCTGCAGAATTTGCGAAAGCGGTTGATCGGGTTTCAACGGTTTCAAGCGAGCGTTCGCGGGCAGTGAAGTTGTCGTTGGACGAGGATCGGTTGGTTTTGTCCGTAAATGCACCAGATGCAGGCGCAGCGGAAGAAGAGCTGGCGGTTGCGTACAATGACGAGCGCTTGGAAATCGGTTTCAACGCAAAGTATTTGCTGGAAATCGCTGGGCAGGTAGATCGCGAAAACGCGGTGTTCATGTTCAACTCTTCGGGTGATCCGACATTGATGCGTGAAGGCAACGACGAAAGCGCCGTTTACGTCGTGATGCCTATGCGGGTGTAACGGTTTTGGCGGCTCCATCGCTGGCGCTGCAAAGCCTGACGCTTTCTCATTTTCGATCCCACAAGATGACCCGTCTGGAAACAGACGGGCGACCCATCGCGATTTATGGGGCGAACGGGGCTGGAAAAACCAGCATACTAGAAGCGATTTCGATGCTGTCACCGGGCCGTGGGTTACGCGGTGCCAAGGTCGATGAGCTGGTGCGTGCGCAAGAGGCCGTGGGTTGGAAAGTTTCGGGCGTTTTGCAAAGCCTGAACCAATTGCACGAGGTTGAGACGTCTTTTGATGGGACAGGGTCGCGCAAAGTATTGATTGATGAAAAACCAACATCACAAGCGGCGCTCGGGCGGATTGGCCGTGTGGTCTGGCTGGTTCCTGTGATGGATCGGCTGTGGGTCGAAGGTGCGGACGGGCGGCGCAAGTTTCTGGATCGCTTGGCGATGAGTTTTCATCCCGCACACGGCGAGGCGTCGTTGATCTATGAAAAAGCGATGCGGGAGCGGAATCGCATGCTGAAAGACGGCGTGCGTGATCCATCGTGGTACGGCGCGGTTGAGGCGCAAATGGCAAAGGCGGGGGCGGTCATTCACGCGAACCGTTTGGCGGCGCTGGAAATGCTGGCCGCAGCGCAAGAACAGGCGGACACAGCGTTTCCTGCGGCGGATTGCACGTTGGTTCATGCCGACGAGGTTGAGATGCCACCCGATGAGAATGCGCTGGCTGTCGCGTTCGAGGAAAGCAGACCGCGCGATTTGATGGCGGGGCGCACGCTGATCGGGCCGCACCGCGCAGATTTGGAAGCAGTTTATACTGCCAAGGGTGTTGCCGCGCGCAAATGCTCGACAGGGGAGCAAAAGGCGCTGCTGGTGTCGTTGATCCTTGCGAATGGGCGGGCGTTGGCACAAGAATTTGGTGCGCCGCCGATATTCTTGCTGGATGAAATTGCTGCGCATTTGGACGCGGATCGCCGTGCCGCGCTGTACGATGAGATTTGCGCGCTGGGCGCACAGGCATGGATGACGGGCACGGGGCCTGAGTTGTTCGAGGATTTAGGCGATCGCGCGATGCGATTGGATGTAACGGAAGCGGACGGTGTATCTGCTGTGGCTGTGGTTTGAGGAGATTAAGATGGATGTGCAAAGAGTAACGATGGTGACGCTGGCGGTGGCTGATTTGGCCGTGTCGCGCGGGTTTTACGAACGCCTTGGCTGGGTTGAGGCCGAGGGTGGCAATGACAACATTGCGTTTTTCAAACTTCGCGGGTTGTTCATGGGTCTGTATAGCCGTGACAAGTTGACAGATGATATTGGTTTGCCAATTCAAAAACGTGCGACGGGTTCGATCACGCTGGCGACAAATTATGGGTCCCAAGCCGAGGTGGACGTGGCGTACAAGTCGGCGCTGGATGCGGGCGCTGTGGCGATTACCAAACCAGAAGAAGTTTTCTGGGGTGGCTATTCGGGATATTATGCCGATCCTGACGGGCACCTGTGGGAAATGGCGCACAATCCGTTTTGGTCGTTCGATGAGGACGGCTATTTGGTGGGGAATGCGTGACGGTCTCTGCCCTTGATCTGCTGTTTTATGCGGGTGCGATTTTTCTGTTGTTTGCGACGCCCGGCCCTGTGTGGGTTGCTTTGATTGCGCGCGCGTTGTCAGGCGGGTTTCACAGCGCGTGGCCGTTGGCGTTAGGGGTCGTTGTCGGTGACGTGATCTGGCCGCTGGTAGCGATTTTCGGGGTGAGTTATCTGGTGTCGATTTACGCCGATTTCATGTCTGTGCTGAAAATTATTGGCGCGGTTATGTTCATTTTCATGGGCGTTCAGCTGGTGCGTAAGCCCGTGGCGAAGCTAGGTGCAAGTGACAGAAAGTTGACGCGACCTGGCATGTGGGCGGGGTTTGTTGCGGGACTGTTGGTGATCCTGTCAAACCCCAAGGCCATTTTGTTTTACATGGGCGCGTTGCCGAGCTTTTTCGATTTTCGCACCATTACCGCGTGGGATATTCTGGCGATCTGCACCATCTCGTTGGTGGTGCCTTTGGCTGGCAATGTGATGCTGGCCGCGATGGTGGATCGGATGCGGCGGTTCTTGGCCTCACCCGAGGCGGTACGTCGATTGAACCTGTGTTCGGGCGTAGCGTTGATCGGCGTTGGTTTGCTGATTGGCGTGACCTAGCGCAGGTGTGATTTCATATCCTTTCGATGGGGCAGTATGCAGGGCGTATATTGAACCAAGAAAGGACACCTGATGAAAAAGACTCTAATCGCTTGTGCAATTGCCGTTTTTTCCCTGTCCGGAATCGCGAAAGCAGAGAGCATGATCACAAAAAATTCCCCTTATTCGGTTGCTGAAACTATTGATCGGTTGGCTGCTGCCGTTGAGGGCGCTGGGGCCAAAGTGTTTGCGCGTGTGGATCACGCGGCAGGTGCGGCAAGCGTTGATATGGAGCTGCGACCGACGCAGATGTTGATGTTTGGAAACCCGAAACTGGGGACACCTGCGATGTTGGCATCACAGACCATTGGGCTAGATTTGCCATTGCGCGTTCTGGCGTATCAAGCCGAAGATGGCAGTGTTGTATTGAGCTATCAGAACCCAGCGGATATCGCGAAAGCGCACGGCGCAGAGGCGGATTTGGAAGTGTTCGCGAAAATGACAGGTGCCCTGAATAAGCTGACCGATAAGGCCATTTCTGAGTAAAATCTAACTTGTTGGAATTGGGGAAAGAGCGTGCCGGTGGTGCGCTCTTTTTCGTTTAGAGCGGTGGTTCGTATTTTGCACAAAATCTTGTGACAAACCTTTGGGAAAACGCTATAAATTGTGGAAAATAACGAAGGTCACAGGTATGTCGGACGAGCAAAACACACCAGAAGAATATGGCGCAGATTCTATCAAAGTTCTCAAAGGCTTAGAAGCTGTTCGTAAGCGTCCTGGGATGTACATTGGCGATACGGACGACGGCTCTGGTTTGCACCACATGGTCTATGAGGTTGTGGATAACGGCATCGACGAGGCCTTGGCCAAGCATGCGGATTTTGTTTCGGTCACAATTCATGACGATGAGAGCGTTTCTGTGCGTGACAATGGGCGTGGCATTCCCGTGGGGATCCACGAGGAAGAAGGCGTTTCAGCGGCTGAGGTTATCATGACGCAGCTGCACGCTGGTGGTAAGTTCGACTCCAATTCGTACAAGATTTCAGGCGGCCTGCACGGTGTTGGCGTTTCTGTTGTGAATGCCCTGTCTGAATGGCTGGAGCTGCGCATTTGGCGTGATGGCAAAGAACACACGGCGCGGTTTGAGCATGGCGATACGGCGCGTTCACTGGCGGTTGTGGGCGACGCGAATGGTGAAACGGGCACCGAAGTACGCTTCATGGCATCGACCGATACGTTTTCCAATCGTGATTACGTGTTTAAGACGTTGGAAAATCGGCTTCGGGAATTGGCGTTTCTGAATTCAGGCGTGAAGATCATTTTACGCGACGAACGCCCTGCCGAGCATCTGGAAACTATTCTAGAATATGAAGGCGGCGTGAAGGAATTTGTGAAATTCTTGGATCGTTCCAAAACGGGGATGTTGTCCGAGCCGATTTATGTGGTTGGCGAAAAAGACGACATCGGCGTTGAAGTGGCGATGTGGTGGAACGACAGCTACAACGAGATGGTTTTGCCGTTCACCAACAACATTCCCCAGCGCGATGGCGGCACGCATATGGCGGGTTTCCGTGGCGCGTTGACGCGCACGATCAACAATTATGCGCAAAGCTCTGGCATTGCGAAAAAGGAGAAAATTTCGTTCACGGGCGATGATGCGCGCGAAGGCCTGACCTGTGTGTTGAGCGTGAAAGTCCCTGATCCGAAGTTCAGCTCGCAGACAAAAGACAAGCTGGTTTCATCCGAGGTGCGCCCTGCGGTTGAAGGTTTGATGAACGAAAAGCTGTCCGAATGGTTTGAAGAAAACCCTGTGGAAGCCAAGAACATTGTTTCAAAAATTGTCGAAGCTGCGTTTGCCCGTGAAGCAGCCCGTAAGGCGCGTGATTTGACGCGGCGCAAAACGGCGTTTGGGGGCACTGGATTGCCTGGGAAACTGGCAGATTGTCAGGAACGCGATCCGTCCAAATCAGAAATCTTCATTGTGGAGGGTGACTCTGCTGGTGGGTCGGCAAAGCAGGGTCGTTCGCGCGAAAATCAGGCGGTGCTGCCGCTGCGTGGCAAAATCCTGAATATTGAGCGGGCGCGGTTTGATAAAATGCTGACCTCCGAGCAGATCACCAATCTGATTACGGCGCTGGGCACAGGAATCGGGCGCGACGAGTTTAATATCGAAAAACTGCGTTACCACAAGGTTGTCATCATGACGGACGCCGATGTGGATGGTGCGCATATTCGTACACTTTTGCTGACGTTCTTTTTCCGTCAAATGCCAGAGCTGATTGAAGGTGGGTATTTGTACATCGCGCAGCCGCCTTTGTTTAAGGTCGCACGCGGTAAATCCGAGGTTTACCTCAAGGATCAAGCGTCGCTTGAGGATTATTTGATTGCGCAGGGCATTGAGGGATCATCGCTGACCCTTGGTGATAAATCGGTGATTGCGGGTCAAGATTTGGCGCGGGTTGTTGAAGAAGCGCGGAATGTTAAGTTTCTGCTGAACGCATTTCCGACGCATTATAACCGCCACGTTTTGGAACAGGCTGCCCTTGCGGGTGCGTTGGTTCCGGGCCGTGTGGACGGTGATGCGCAGGGTGTTGCGGATGCGGTTGCGGCGCGGTTGAACAAAGTTTCGTTGGAATATGAACGGGGTTGGTCTGGCCGTATCACGCAGGATCACGGTTTGCGGTTTGCCCGCATTCTGCGCGGTGTCGAGGAAAGCCACACGATTGACGGCAAGGCGCTGCGCTCAAGCGAGGCGCGCAAATTGGGCGGCATGACCGAGAGCCTGCAAGAGACTTACAGTTCGTTGGCGACGTTCACGCGCAAAGAAAAGGCGCATCCGATTTTTGGGGCGACCGATCTGCTGAACATCGTGATGGAAGAGGGCGAAAAAGGCCTGTCTTTGCAACGCTACAAAGGATTAGGCGAGATGAACCCAGGGCAGTTGTGGGAAACCACGCTGGACCCAGAAGCCCGCGTTTTGCTGCAAGTAAGGGTCGCGGATTTGGCGGATGCAGATGATCTGTTCACCAAACTAATGGGCGATGTTGTCGAACCGCGCCGTGAATTTATCCAACAAAACGCCCTAAGCGTAGAGAATTTGGATTTTTAACATCTGAATTTTCTGCGGTTCTGCGCAAAAACTGCACATCTTATGCGCCATGACTGCGGGATTGGCCCTGCATGACGTGACCAGACATGGTTACGGAGAAATGAGATGTCACAACATACGATTGATGGAATACCGCGCGCGTTGATTATTGACGGTTGGTGGATGAGCGCGGATGCGCAACTTGAGGCGCCAGATCGGCGCATTCAGGCGCAAGAAATTTGGGCGCATAAAGCAAAGCGGCGGTTGCTGTCGTTGTTGGCGCTGCTGGGCTTGGCGGATGTGTTGTTTTTTCAGCATGCAATGGGCCTTTCGATTGCGATATTTGGTGTCGCAGTGTTTATCGCCAGCGTTTTGGAAAGCGGGACCGCGCGGCCGAAGGCTGGGCCGATGTGCGCGGTGGTTTTGGGTGTGTTACCAGTCATTGAATACCTGCAATTCTTTTCGGTGGTCTTTGCGATCTTTGGCGTGATTGTCGGCATTGCGTGGCACCGTGTTGGCGGGGCGCAGAGTTTGGCTGGCGTGCTGTTTGGTGCGCGTCGATTGTTGTTGTTTCTGCCGATTGGTGCGGTTCAATCCTTTGATGCTTGGGTCAAAGCACCCGTGGGAGTGGTTGATCTGAACGGCGTGTTTCGCGATTTTGTGCGCAACTGGGCGTTTCCGATTGGCGGGGGATGTTTGATCCTTGGCCTGTTGGTGATGGCGAATCCCGTGTTGGAACGGGTATTGGACGATCTGTTGGATGTGGAATTCGACCTTCAGAAACTGATCTATCGCATTTTGTTCTGGATGGGCGCTGCGTTTATCTTATGGCCGTTTTTGGCGGTGACTTTGCCGCGATTGCAGCGCCCGTTTGGGCCGCAAAGAGTGGCGCGCCTACGGGGTTGGGGGCTGAACGCGCAATCGGTTTCGAACGCGCTGTGGGTGTTTAACGGATTGCTGTGTGTGCAGTTGGTCATGGACAGCAGCTTTGCCGTAAGCGGTGCGCTGCCCTATGACATGAGTTACGCCAAATACGCGCACCGTGGCGCCTATCCGTTGGTGGTGACGGCGCTGTTGGCAGGGTGTTTTGCGCTGGCGGCGCGGCCGTTTCTGGATGAGGGGCGGTTTTTAAAGCCGTTGATGATTGTCTGGCTGGGGCTAAATGCCTTGCTGACGCTATCGTCAATGTATCGGCTCGGGCTGTATGTGGATGCCTACGGCCTGACGTATTTGCGGGTTCGGGCGGGTATTTGGATGGTTCTGGTGGCTGCTTGGCTGGGCTTGATTGCTTGGCAGATTATTTGCTCTAAGGCGAATGGCTGGTTGTTGGCTCGCAGTTTTGGGATGGGGATTGGCACGATTTATGTCGGGTGTTTTGTGAATTTTGCAGAGGTGATAGCGAGTCATAATGAAGGGCATCCACGTTTTCAAACAACCACGAAGCACCAGTTTTGTCATTTGACCAAAACTTCTAAGACAGCTGTTGATATCACGTCAAAATGGTATGGATGCAGCAGCAATTACGAAAAGGCCCAGATTGATGGGTGGCGCGATTGGGGGTTTCGGGAATGGCGTGTTGCGCGGTATGTGGAGAGCATTCAGGCGAAAGGGGCAGGCCATGAAAATCTTGGTCGTTGATGATGCCCCACAAATCAGAGAGATCGTGACGATTGCGCTCGAGCGGGCCAATTTCAATGTGATCACGGCGTCGGATGCAAAGCTGGCGTTGATCCATGCGGGGCGTGAAAATCCTGATCTGATCGTGCTGGATGTGGGCCTGCCTGAAATGGACGGGTTCGAGGTGTGTCGTCGATTGCGCACAACGTCGGATGTGCCGATCTTGTTTTTGACGGCGCTGGACGATGAAGTGGATCGCGTTGTCGGGTTGGAACTCGGTGCGGATGATTATGTGACCAAACCGTTCAGCCCGCGTGAATTGGTGGCGCGCATTCGGGCGATTTTGAAGCGCACGCATGGAAGCCAAGACGCCACGGTATTGCAGATTGGTCAGGTTGCGCTGAACACGGACGCGCATGTTTGCGAAGTTGGCGGCGTTGATGTTGCGCTGACTGGGACGGAGCTGAAAATCCTCGCGCAATTGATGCAGGCGAATGGCAACGCTGTGTCACGGGTGGCGTTGATAAATGCGCTGTGGGGCGCGAGCAGTGACGTGTCGGACAGAACGCTCGACAGTCATTTGCGTAATTTGCGTGGCAAGCTGGCAAAAGCAGGGGCAGCGGATGCCGTGCAGACGGTGCATGGTGTGGGCGTTAGGATGGGGTCATGAACGGAACAGACAAGTGGCGGCCATCGTTGTGGTTTGTATTGGCTGGGGCGCTGGGCAGCACGTTGTTGCTATCACTGCTTGGCATGGTTGCGCTACGATATTTGGGGCCGGAAATTGGATTCAAGAACGCAGCTTACATGTTGGCGGCGATTATTGGTGCGTTAACTGTTGTCATCTGGATCCTGCTTTTGCGGCTGTTGTTGCGCCCTGTGATCGCGTTGCAAACCTATGCCGAGAGTGTGGGTGCGGGGCTGGATACGGCGCCGCCCGAACATTTCGGCACGATCGAGCTGCGCGCGATGGGCCGCCAAGTGTTGGGAATGGCGACGACACTGTCCAACCGCGAAAAGACCGTGCGCAATTTCACCGATCACGTGATCCACGAGGTAAAGACGCCCGTGACCACAGTGCAGGCCGCGACAGAGCTGTTGGAGGATAGCGAAGATTTAACCGCCGCGGATCGCAAGTTGGTTTCGCAGATCAGAAGTGCGGGCAAACAGATGCAAGCGCAACTGGCGGCGTTGCGTGAAATGGTGATGGCACGGGAAGCAAATTATCACGGTTCAACGCAGCTGGTTTCGGTGTTTGATAAACTGCTGCGTGAACATCCAGAAATGGAATTCAAGGTTGAAGGCGGCGCGATTGCTTTGCCGATGTCGGGCGATGGAATCATGTTGGTTCTTGGGCATCTTATCCGAAATTCTGCATCCTACGGCGCGACTGAAATCCAGTTGGAGGCCCAATCGGACAAATTGATTGTGCAGGACAATGGGCCGGGTGTTTCTGACGGTAATCGCGGGCGTATCTTTGATCCGTTCTTTACAACGCGGCGCGAAACGGGTGGCACGGGCATGGGATTGTACATTGTTTCCAGCCTTTTGCAGGCGCATGGCGCAGAGATAACTTTGGCGGCGTCGGATAAAGGCGCACGGTTTGAGGTGGGTTTTGGTGTAAAATAGGGTATTTCAGCACCGTCTTATAACGGGATAGGGGATTGAGGCCCTTTTTTGCTTGATATTTGGCCAGTTAAGGACCATGTAACCGCGCATAAAGGTGGCCATTGGTGTGCCACCCAAGCTGGAGTAAACATGGCTAAAGAAGAACTTCTCGAATTCGATGGTGTCGTTGTCGAGCTTTTGCCGAACGCGACGTTTCGGGTAGAGCTAGAAAACGGCCATGAAATTATCGCCCATACGGCTGGCAAAATGCGCAAAAACCGCATTCGTGTGCTGGCTGGGGACAAAGTACAGGTCGAAATGACCCCGTATGATTTGACCAAAGGTCGTATCAACTATCGCTATAAATAACGTTTTGGGGGGCTGATTCCTTGGGATTGATACTTGGATCGGCGAGCCCACGACGATTAGAGCTGTTGGCGCAAATCGGCATTGTGCCCGACGAAGTGCGCCCAGCAGATATCGACGAAACACCGCTAAAGGGGGAAACCCCGCGTGCGTATGTTCGCCGACTAGCAGAGGCTAAGGCCCGCGCGATTGTTCCTGAACCGTTTGACGTTGTGTTGTGCGCGGATACCACCGTGGCGGTTGGCGTGCGTATCATGGAAAAACCTGTGGACCGCGCCGAGGCTGAAAAATTTCTGTCGTTGTTGTCTGGGCGTCGCCATCAAGTGATTACGGGTGTCGCCGTGCGCAAAGGCAGCGCGGTTGCCGTGCGCGATGTGATGACACGGGTGCGATTTAAGCGGATTTCCAGTGCGGAAATGCAGGCCTACCTCGAAAGTAACGAATGGCAGGGCAAGGCGGGCGGCTACGGGATCCAAGGCCTCGCGGCTGCGTTGATCCCGTCCATCAATGGATCATATTCCAATGTTGTTGGCCTGCCTTTGGCAGAAACAGCGGCGTTGTTGGCAGGAGCAGGAATTCGATGAAAAAGGGCCGTTTGGTTATTCTGGACAAGATCGAAGGCCGCAATTGCGCGGCGCTGATTGATAACGGGCGTTTGACGGACTTCTTGGTTGATCCAAATACAAAATCACCGCGCCCCGGTGCAATTTACCGTGCAAAAACCATGCGTCCGATGAAGGGGCAAAACGGCATTACGCTGGACCTTGGGGCTGGGCACACAGGCTATTTACGCAATGCCAAAGGTATTGGGCCGGGTGAAACGATGCTAGTGCAGGTTTCGACCCATGCTGAGGGCACCAAAGCCGCCCCTGTGACGCCCAAGCTGTTGTTTAAAAGCCGATATTGTATCGTGACGCCCGACGCGCCTGGGATCAATGTGGCGCGCAAAATTCGCGACGAAGACGAACGCAATCGTTTGCTAGAAGTGGCGCACGAAGCCTTGCACGGCGCGGATGAGCGGTTGGGCCTGATCGTGCGATCCGTTTCTGAGGGTATTGACGTGGATGCCGTATTCCAAGACATCACCGCGATGCGCACAGCCGCCGAGGCCGTGATGAGTGAGGTGAGCGGTGCGCCCGCGTTATTGCAGGAAGCAGAGACTGCGGCGCAAGTGGCGTGGCGCGAATGGGTTGATCCTGATCCAGATGACGTGATGGAAAATGAGGGTGATCTAGAATTGCTCGGTTTCCGTGATTTGGTTGACGAATTGCTGGAACCAGCAGCCCGCTTATCTGGTGGGGCGTGGATGGCAATAGAGCCGACATCTGCGTTGGTAGCAGTGGATGTGAACACGGGCGCGGATACATCGTTTTCGGCGGGGCTAAAGGCGAATTTGGCTGCGGCCAAAGATTTACCGCGTCAGCTGCGTTTGCGCGGATTAGGCGGGCAGATCGTCGTGGATTTCGCGCCAATGCCGCGCAAAGATCAGCGGCAAGTTGAACAGGCTTTGCGTGCTGGATTTAAAGCGGACGGGATTGAAACCGCGCTGGTTGGTTGGACAGGTCTTGGCCATTTTGAATTGCAACGCAAACGGGAACGATTGCCGTTGTCCGAGGTGTTGTCCTGATGGCTTGCCCGATTTGTGAAAAAGAAGCGGATGAAAAATATCGCCCGTTTTGTTCAAAGCGGTGTGCAGACATTGATCTGGGGAAATGGCTGTCCGATGGATACACGATTCCAGGTGGCGCGTCTGATGAAGAGGACGGTGTTTCGTCCGATTTGATACCAGATGAGCCTAAATTGCATTAAGGCCTAAGAATCTACTTGCCAGCCCATCGGTGCTATCCTAAAACGCGCAAACCACAGGATAACAAAGCGTTGTCCAATCCCCGTGCCTGGGTAGCTCAGTGGTAGAGCAGTGGATTGAAAATCCTCGTGTCGGTGGTTCGATCCCGCCCCTGGGCACCATTTAAATCATAAAAAACAATGACTTAGATGGGCGCAACACACGCTTAAGTTGTGTAAATCAAAAACACACCTTAAACACACTTTTTGCCGTGTTGCTGACTATTTTTAGGGCGGATTCGCTGTGTTGAACACAGTGTTGGCTGATGCTGTGTTGCTAACACTGTGTTGGCAGAGTTTTGGGCGAACATGGTTGGGAACACAGATGATGTGTTTGCTGGCTTTCCACCCAGAGCGGACATTTACTTTACGCGCGGCGAATGTCACCTGCTAACTCGCAGTTTCAAAACTAAACCTTCATACTACACCCATCCTTAGAATTAAGCAGAGGCAAGGACACCTGATTAATCAACAGGATGATCTAATGAAACTTCAACTGATGAACGGCTATTTCCAATTCTCACTTCATCGTAGTAAGCGATCTGCGCGGGCATTGGGCCACCGTGGCGGCTAACAAAACTACGATACAGACCATATTTCACATAATATTCACGTGGACGAAATCGGATAAACCCGGTTGTTCGAGCCTTCCGTTCTCCATTCAGATATATTTCCAAAAGTCCAGTCCCGCGAGAATCCAAGTGTAACATAACATCTGTCCAGCGTCCGCGCATTGCGTTAACTGTAGTCAGCGGAAAATCTCGACAAACATCGCGAATGTTATTTTCAGGACCAGTCAATATATGTAGGCACGCTTCCACCAGATTCCCCTTCGCATCAATTTGCAATAGCGGTGGAAAGGACGGCAGACCACCCGCTGTGCCTGTAGGCCCCCCGCGCTGGTGGATCTGACCAATTGATGTTTTAACTCGTGGCGAACTGTAGAAGTCATTTGGAAGATAAATGCTGTACGAAATCCAGGTTACTGTTCCTGGAAGTATTTCCTTTTGAACGCTCAATTCAGAACGTTCGCGGTTATTTGCACAATCACTCCAGCCATCATTTTGTCCGCAGTCACCAGGTCGAACCTCAAATCGTTCCGCAGCTTCGCCAGCTCGGACTGGTGATGTCACCAACTGATAGCCGTGCTGAGTATTGTTTAGGCTACGCGAAGTGTCCAATCGGCCAGTCCCTGTTGTACACGCCCCGAGTAGCAAGCCAAAGCAGGTAGACAAAAAGACGGACCAACGCATTATAAAGGCCTTTCATGTGAAAATGTAACTGTGCAGCAGCATATCAGTTCTAATTTAGTGGACACAACTGTGACATTTCTACTCCAAAATAGCGCTAGACAGCGACTCAGTTGTATCTGGTATTTGGCCCGCTGTCTGTGGTGAAAGTCGTGTACGAGCATAGTATTAGTTTTGGCCTGTCAAATTAGGCGTAATTATCAGCGCAGCGGATGCAAGCTACTCGCCACTTATTAGTTGTCTACGGTTAGCCCCCCCCAAACACACACTTTCGTAGACTTGTTGGTGCGCCCTGCCATAGTGTTGTGACAAGGAGCGGAACATGCGGCAGCTGCGCGATGATACACATCTGATACTAGACGGCGAGGTACGGGTGTATCGGCGTGAGCGCAGCAAGCGCTGGCAAGCATCGTTTAATATCGATGGGCACACTATTCGCATCAGCACGGGCAAGCGCGACTTAAACGAAGCCAAAGAATACGCCCGCGACACGTTCCTCGAGTATAAGTTCCGCCACAAGAATGATCTGCCCGTTGTGACCAAGAAGTTCAGCGATGTCGCACGCCTTACCATTGCCGATATGCGCAAACAGCTGGACGCTGGTTTGGGGCGCAAAGTCTACGAAGATTACATCGTGTGCATTGAGCGCTACCTGATCCCGTTCTTTGGCGCACAGTATGTCACTTCAATCGACTACCAAAAAATCCAAGACTTCTACGAGTGGCGTCGTGCCAAGATGGGGCGTGAGCCAAAGGCATCGACACTGAACACGCACAACTCAGCCATGAACCGCGTGTTTGAAGAAGCTGTGGCGCGTGGGTTTCTGGCGCATAAGAATGTGCCGCTACTTGTAAACCGTGGTGAGAAGAGTGAACGCCGCCCTGACTTCACCCGGGAAGAATACGCGACAATGATCCGCAAGATGCCAAGCTGGATCAACGCAGGCAAGGCAGGCAAACCCACGGACATGCGTCATTTGATGCGAGACTATGTGTTGATCATGGCCAATACCGGCATGCGACACGGCACAGAAGCGCTAAACCTCAAGTGGAAGCATGTGACGCTGTTCGAGGAGAAAGACCTGCAATACTTGGAGATGAGTGTGTCAGGTAAAACTGGGCGAAGGGATATCATCTGTCGATCGGGAACTATCAATTACCTCCAGCGCATCCACGCAAGCAGCAAAGACATACGGCACATCCCTTTTGAAAACCTGTTAAAGCAGCGTGTTGATTTGCCTGTGTTCAGATTGCCTGATGGTACTATCTCCAAGAACATCCACCAAACCTTCCGCAAGTTCCTCACAGACACAGGGTTGATCACATGTCCGCGTACGGGCCAAAATCGGACGCTGTATAGCCTACGTCACACATACGCGACTTTTGCCCTGCTCAACGACGGCATGGATATACATGCGCTGGCTGTGCAGATGGGCACAAGCATTGGCATGATTGAGCGGCACTACAGCCATCTTACGCCGCGCCTCAAAAAGGATATGCTCACGGGCAAAAGGTATGAGTTATCGCGGTATGAGTTTGCGGATCAGCATGACACTAATAAATGATAGCGAACAACACGTTGGGCGGATTGCGGACTTTCGCTGCGCTACGCGCTAAGGTCTGCAACGCGGGACAAATCGACTGTGACAACAGTCGACTTTTACTAAATATGCCGCTATTTTTATGGAATGACAATTAAGCAAAATGTGCACAACGACATGGAGGCGCGGCCAGTATCGGATGCCGACGGAAAGTATAGCGTAAACCGTGCGGGCGAAGTATTTGGACCTCGTGGGAAATTAAAACCAACACTTCTTAGAGTTGGTTATCTTTCAGTGGCATTTAGCCTCGGAAACCGTAAAGTGAAGCGGGTCTATGTCCACAGGCTGGTTGCCGAGGTGTTTATTGGCTCTATCCCCTCCAAATCCGTCGTAGACCATATCAATCATGACAAGACCGACAATCGGCTTGAGAATCTGCGGATCGTCGACCGAAGTGCCAATGGCAAGGCATGGGTGAAAACTGGATCACGGGTGGCCCCATTAGGGGACCGTGGTCGGTCCAGTCACTGCAAGCGAGGCCATCCCTACTCATTCACATCATCAGGCGGTGCCTATTGTCCAACTTGTCGAAAACTGCGATCGAGCGGCAAAATCACGCGCCCCGCAGGAGAATGGGTTGATATCAGTATTGAGGGCTACTCCATTTCATCTGACGGAGAGGTCTGGAGTAACAAGACAATGGCGCTGTTGCGACCCGGTGTAAACGGTGCTGGATACCAATATGTGCATGTAGGAGGCGCTGTACACGCCATCCATCGCTTAGTTGCAATAGCATTTATCGGGGCTATTCCAGAAAACCATGTTGTCGATCATGTTAATGGAAACAAGCACGACAACAGTTCATCTAATTTGAGAATTATTAACCGTTCCAAAAATTCTATGTCTTACCATGACCGTCGCATCGAAAATCTAGACAGCCAAACCGTGCAGGCTGAAATTAAGTGGCTGGCGCTTTATACAAAAATTCCCCAAACGGCGATAGGTAGCCACTACGGAGTTTCTCAAACAAATGTGGCAGATATAAAATATGGAAAGATACACGGTCGTGTTGAGCCAATTCGACCAAAGATAATTGATTTGGACCATTATGTAAAACTAAAGACACGGACCTGCGTAGTGTGCGGCAAGGACTTCGATTTGACAAGAAGTGACAAGAAGTATTGCTCCTTGAGTTGCAAGAGCAAAGCATCACAACATAATTGATCGATCAGCGCAAAAATCGAATTATGCTGTTTTGACGCCCTCTACGGCGATTTGCCAGAGGGTTTGAACTCCTTCCTGCCGTTCGCCGCAGCTTGCCCGAAGGTCCGCTCTGGGCCGAAAGTTCCTAAAGTAACTCCACCGCCTCACTCAGCTGCTCGGAATTGACGTCTATGTACCTCTGCGTGGTGGATATATGTGAATGCCCTGCCAACTCTGCCAACAGTCGCACACCCACGCCTTTGTTGGCCAATCTGGTGATGTAGGTCCTGCGCCCTGAATGGCTTGACGCGTCCTTGAGCCCCACTGCTTTGTAAATGTCCAAGAACAGCTGACACATGGTGTTGGCTGAAAAGTGGCCGCCTTTTTGGCTTTCGAACAGGGGACGGCTTGGATCACCCAAGCATTTGCTTGCGCCATAGTCTCCAAGTGCCTTCCGCAAGCGCTGGTTGAGATACACAGTGCGTGTATGCCCGCCTTTGCTTTGTGCTGCTGTAAGGATGAACTGTGTGCGCACTGCGCCCGCCTCGTCGAAAACGTTGCCTACAGTCAGCGCTGCAATCTCCTTGGCGCGCAGCCCTGCGTAGAAGCTAACCAGTATGATGGTCTCGTCGCGTGTTGGATGACGACGGCTGCGGCAGTACTGTATAACCCTGCGCAGCTGCGCCTCGTTCAATGTCTGTGCTTGGCGCATGGCGCAATCCCCTCAAAATATAACGTTATGTTAGCTTTGAGCATAAAGTCTGAGGTATTGGTTGGGCGACCGGAAATGGCACTAAATGGTCTATCAATGAGTTCAATGACTTAAGCGATAATCTCATCTAATATGTATTCTATGAGGTTTTGGGCTGTGTGGTTCAGCTGTCAGAAAACCACGCAGTTAATGACTGCGTTCACACGTCGGAGATAAGTATCAATGCCTCTGCGC